>Ga0308166_1000399_pt1 | contig 62229 bp, 38 predicted proteins | sample PhyCR2_2_FD_202137 | JGI IMG/M metagenome (GOLD analysis project Ga0308166, IMG submission 202137) | Phyllosphere microbial communities from UC Gill Tract Community Farm, Albany, California, United States - DLSLCC.R2 | ecosystem: Host-associated > Plants > Phyllosphere > Unclassified | place...
AACCTGTGGAACTATCTCGGCGAGCAGCAGAAAGCGCTCTCCTCGAACCAGTTCCGCCGCCAGTGCCGCGTGGATTTCCTCAACTACCTGCGCGTGCGCGAGTGGCAGGATATCTACACCCAGCTGCGCCAGGTGGTGAAAGAGCTGGGCATTCCGGTGAACAGTGAGCCGGCGGAGTACCGTGAAATTCATATCGCGCTGCTGACCGGCCTGCTGTCCCACATTGGGATGAAGGACGCAGAGAAGCAGGAGTATACCGGCGCGCGCAATGCCCGTTTCTCCATCTTCCCCGGTTCCGGCTTATTCAAGAAGCCGCCGAAGTGGACCATGGTGGCCGAGCTGGTGGAAACCAGCCGCCTGTGGGGACGCATTGCTGCGCGGATCGACCCGGAATGGGTTGAGCCAGTCGCGCAGCATCTGCTGAAACGCTCATACAGTGAACCACACTGGGAGCGTGCGCAGGGGGCAGTGATGGCGACCGAGAAGGTGACCGTTTATGGCCTGCCGGTGGTGGCCGCGCGTAAGGTCAACTACAGCCAGATTGACCCGGCGCTCAGCCGCGAGCTGTTTATCCGCCACGCGCTGGTGGAGGGCGACTGGCAGACGCGCCATGCGTTCTTCCGCGAAAACCTGAAGCTGCGCGCCGAAGTGGAAGAGCTTGAGCATAAATCCCGCCGTCGCGACATCCTGGTAGACGACGAGGCGCTGTTCGAATTCTACGATCAGCGCATCAGTCACGATGTGATTTCCGCCCGCCACTTTGACAGCTGGTGGAAGAAGGCCAGTAAAGAGACGCCGGACCTGCTCAATTTTGAAAAGAGCATGTTGATTAAAGAGGGGGCGGAGTCGGTCAGCAAGCTCGACTACCCGAACTTCTGGCATCAGGGCAATCTCAAGCTGCGTCTGACCTATCAGTTTGAACCGGGGGCCGATGCGGACGGCGTGACCGTCCACATTCCGCTGCCGCTGTTAAACCAGGTCGACGAGAGCGGGTTTGAATGGCAGATCCCCGGCCTGCGCCGCGAGCTGGTCATTGCGCTGATTAAATCGCTGCCGAAACCGGTGCGGCGTAATTTTGTGCCTGCGCCGAACTACGCGGAAGCGTTTTTGGGCCGCGTCACGCCGCTGGAGCTGCCGCTGCTGGACGCGCTGGAGCGAGAATTCCGCCGCATGACAGGCACCACCATTGACCGCGAAGACTGGAACTGGGAACAGGTACCCGATCACCTGAAAATCAGCTTCCGCGTGGTGGATGATAAAAACAAAAAGCTGCTGGAAGGGCGTTCCCTGAGCGAGCTAAAAGAGGCGCTGAAAGGGAAAGTCCAGGAGACGCTCTCTGCGGTGGCGGACGACGGTATCGAGCAGAGCGGGCTGCATATCTGGAGTTTTGGTCAGCTTCCGGAAAGCTACGAGCAAAAACGCGGTAACTATAAGGTGAAAGCCTGGCCAGCGCTGGTGGACGAGCGCGACAGCGTGGCGATCAAGCTGTTTGATAACCCGCAGGAACAGCAGCAGATGATGTGGCGCGGGCTGCGTCGCCTGCTGCTGCTGAACATTCCGTCGCCGATCAAGTACCTGCACGAGAAGTTGCCGAACAAGGCCAAGCTGGGTCTGTACTTTAACCCGTACGGCAAAGTGCTGGATCTGATTGACGACTGCATCTCCTGCGGCGTGGACAAATTGATCCACGAGGCGGGCGGTCCGGTCTGGACGGAAGAGGGCTTTGCTCAGCTTCATGAAAAGGTCCGCGCGGAGCTCAACGACACCGTGGTGGAGATTGCCAAACAGGTCGAGCAGATCCTCACCGCCGTGTTCAACATCAACAAGCGCCTGAAGGGGCGCGTGGATATGACCATGGCGCTGGGGCTGTCGGACGTGAAGGCGCAGATGGCGGGGCTGGTGTATCGTGGCTTTGTCACCGGCAACGGCTTCAACCGTCTCGGCGATACGCTGCGCTATCTGCAGGCCATTGAAAAACGTCTGGAGAAAATGGCCATCGACCCGCACCGCGATCGCGCGCAGATGTTGAAAGTGGAAAGCGTGCAGCAGGCGTGGCAGCAGTGGCTAAACAAGCTGCCGCCGGCGCGCCGCGACGATGAGGACGTGCAGGCGATCCGCTGGATGATCGAGGAGCTACGCGTCAGCTTCTTTGCCCAGCAGCTCGGTACGCCGTATCCGATTTCGGATAAGCGTATCCTGCAGGCGATGGAGCAGATCTCTGGCTAAAAGCCTTGCCCGATTTTCTCCCTCTCCCCGTGGGAGAGGGTCGGGGTGAGGGCATCAGCCCGCACAATTTTCACCCGTTCACAATCGCCAGCGTAAACCCATCCCATCCCTTAACCCCCACCGTTTGCAGCGCGGTGGCGGTTAAGCGCGGGTTATCTCCAGTCATCTCGATAAAACGCCGCACGCCCTGCACGCGCGCGTCGTCGCTTTGCCCGTTAACGACTTCACCCTCGCGCACCACGTTATCGCCGATAATTACCGTACCGGGACGGGAATAGTGCAACGCCCACTCCAGATAGCCGGGATTGTTCGGCTTATCGGCATCAATAAAGATCAGGTCGAACGGCGGAACGTCACCAAAATTTTCGAGCGAGCTCAGCGCCGGGCCTTCAATCAGTTCAATGCGATCGTTCAGCCCCGCGAGGTGAATATTCTGACGCGCAACGTCGGCATGACTCGGGTCGGCCTCGAGCGTAATCAGCTTTCCGTCCGGCGGCAGGGCGCGCGCCATCCAGATTGAGCTATAGGCACCCAGCGTCCCGATCTCGAGAATGCGTCTTGCCTGCGTCATGCGCACGAACAGCGCCAGCAGCTGCCCCTGATTGGCCGCCACGTCGTGTTCGGGCAGCCCGGCGCGCTTGTTGTTTTCCAGTACCTGACTCAGTATGTCATCGTCAGGGATCAGCGAAGAAATCATGAAATTATCTACTGCAGAACACTGTTGTTGCATAGATTGACTCCTTGGGAAGGATTGCCGGGTGGCGGCTACGCCTTACCGGGCCTACGGGTGCGAAATCCAGGACCGGTAAGCGACGCGCCACCGGGCAGGATTTCAGGCACTGCCCCAGCCGCCGCCCAGCGCCCTGTATAAATCAATCTGCGACAGCAGCAGGTTATTTTTCACCTGCACGACGCTGGTCTGGACCGAGAACAGCGTGCGCTGCGCGTCCAGCACGTCCAGATAGGAAGAATAGCCGTTGCGATAGCGGTTCTGCGCAATGCGCAGCGTCTCCTGCGCCACATCCTGCTGGGCGAGTAGCTCCGTCAGCTGTTCCTGATAGCGCGTAATGGCATCAAGGCTGTTGTTCACTTCCGCAAACGCGTTACGCACGGTTTTTTCATAGGCGTACAGCGCCTGGTTACGCTGGGACTGGGAAATATCCACCTGCGCATTCAGCGCCTGGCGGTTCAGCAGCGGGGCAAGAATACTGCCCCCGGCGCTCCAGAGCTGAAGCGGATTGTCCAGCAGGCCAGAAAGGGTACGATCCTGAATCGATCCGGTGGCGGTCAGGTTGATCGATGGCAGCAGGCTGGCGCGCGACGCGGCAAGGGAGGCATCCGCCGCCACCAGCTGGCGTTCGGCCTGAACGATATCCGGCCGACGGTTCAGAAGCGTGGAAGGCAGCTGCGACGGCAGCTTCAGCGGCGTCAGCGCCGCAAAGCTTTCGCTGCGCGCTACCGCGCCGGGATTGCTTCCCAGCAGCAGGCTAAGCGCATTTTCCTGTTGCGCAATCTGATGCTGTAACACGGGCACCTGCGCCCGCGTTGAACGTAATTCGGAGTCAGACTGCATCAGCTCCAGGCGCGAACTGTAGCCGGTTTCAAACTGACGTTTCGCGAGGTTAAACGCCTCTTCGCGGGACTTCAGCGTGGCTTCGGTCACGCGCAGCTGTTCGTCAAGTGAGAGCAGGGTGACGTACCCGGAAGCCACGGACGAGGCGACGGTCAAATCCGCGGCGGCAGCGGCGGCTTTTTGCGCCTCCAGCGACGCCTGAGCGGCATTCGCCGTGCTGCGGTTGACGCCCCAGATATCAACGTCGTAGCTCGCCGTCAGGCTGCCTCTGTACACCGTACCGTAGACGGGCAACCCGGTCGCAGCGGATTGCGAACGGGCGCGCGTCCCCGTGACGCCCGCGTCAAGTGAGGGAAACAGGCTGCCGTCGGCCGCAAAGACCCGCGCCTGATACTCGTTTATCCGTTCGCGGGCGATCAACACGTCACTGTTATTCTTAAGCGCCTGGTCCACATAACGGTTCAGGTGGTTGTCATGAAAATTACGCCACCAGAGCTGTTCCGTCGGGCTGGCTGGCCCCGAGGTGGCCCGCCATTGCGCAGGAATGTGCAGCGTGGGCTGCGCCGGTTTGACGTCGACGGACTGGCATCCGGCCAGCATCACCGCCACGACCAGTCCGGCTATCGGACGCAGGATCATGGTTTCGCCTCCCGCGTATCAATTGTTACCTGCACCGACATGCCCGGACGCAGCAGGGCGGATTCCTCTGGCTTACCGAGTACCTCAATGCGCACCGGAATTCGCTGGGCAATTTTGACAAAGTTACCGGTGGCGTTATCCGGCGTGATCGCACTGAATTCCACGCCGGTTGCGGGAGAGATGCTCTCCACGCGGCCCTGATACGCTTTGTCGTTCAGGGCATCGACGGTGAATTTCACCGGCTGACCGACGCGCAGCTCCGCGAGCTGGGTCTCTTTGATATTGGCAATAACCCAGTGCTGGGGTGGCACAAGAGTGGTGAGATGGGTCCCGGCGGTCACATACGCCCCGAGACGCACGGCAATCTGCCCCAGCTGGCCATCACGTGGGGCCACAATGCGGGTGTTTTGCAGATCGATCTGCGCCAGCTCCAGCGCCGCTTTGGCGTTTTCAACGTCCGCCTCCAGCGCCCCACGATTGACAATCACCGTCTGCAGATCCTGACGCGACATCTCAAGCGTTGCTTTCGCCTGGTCGATATCGGCGCTGCCCTGAGCCGCGCTTGCCAGGGCGGCATCGCGTTCGCGAACGGAAAGTGACCCATCCGCCGTCAGATCCTTCACGCGCTTCAAATCCGCCTGGGTTTTCAGGCTCTGAGCGCGGGCATTTTTCAGCGCGGCTTCATTTTTGGCAATCGTCGCTTCGGCGCTTTTACGCTGCTGCAGGTTATTATTCAGGGCGGCAATTTTCATCGCCAGCTGCGCCTCGGCCTGATGCACCCGCTGACGGTAGATGCGGTCATCAATCTGCAGCAGCAGATCGCCTTTTTTGACCTGCACAAAGTCCTGAACCTTCACCTCTGTGATATAGCCATTCACCTGCGGGCTGATAAACGTCGTTTGTCCCCGCACGTAGGCGTTGTCGGTAAACTGCACGTGTCGGGTAAAGGGCGGTAACTGCCAGGCGTAAAGGATCACCAGCACGCCGACAAGACCGATGGCAGCGGCGGTGAAAACGGAAACAATGCGCACATTTTTGCGGGTGTTGGCCTGCTCTTTGGCGGCATCCTGCTGACTCATAAACTCTCCAGAACTCTTTCAATTATTTGTTGCCGGTGGCGTTCTTCAGCGCCATACGGGCAGTGATGCGCAGACGCAGCAAGCGCCATAAAATCCAGACCAGCGTGGCGGCAGCGATACTTGCCGTCAGAAGATAAGTATCGTTGTAAGCCAGAATGTTTGCCTCAAGGGCGGTGACGCTTTGTAGTTGGGTAATCGCCTGAGTCCCCAACAGCGAACTGTCGCCGATCAGGCTTTTATACATCTGGGTATAAAGCTGAATGCGTTCGTTGACCAGCGGGTTGAGCGTGGTGAGCTGGTCTGCCAGCAGGCTGGAGTGGTACTTCTCACGCCAGGTCTGGAAAGTACCGAGGATCGCCGACCCGAGCAGACCGCCGAGGTTCTGGCTCATGCCAAACATGACCGAGAAGCTGACCAGATTACGCGGGTCGGCGATCACTCCGCCAATGGCGGCCAGCATGGCCGGGGCGAGGAAGAAAGCGCTACCGAAGCCCAGCAGGAACTGGCTGACCATCAGCTGGTCCGGGCGGGTCAGGTTATTGGACTGGCTGTCCAGCAGCGAGGCAATGATCATCAGCGCCAGGGAGGTGATAATCGGCCACGCCAGTTTTGTGGGCTTGATGGTGAGACAGCTGGTGACGATCCCGCAGACGATCCCGGCGAAAATGGACCACGCCAGATGGGTCATCTGCTCATTCTGTAATCCCACATACTGTAACCAGCCAATCACCCCGGTATTTTGCTCCGCCAGCACGATGCGGATCAGCAGCATAATCAGTCCCAGACGGACGATGCTGCCGCTCGACAGCCAGCGGGTATTCAGCAGTGGGTTAGTGCGGTTATGTTCAAAGACGATGGCGGACACAATCAGCACCAGCGATAACGCCAGCGACCAGCCGATCCACGGCGCTTCAAACCACCAGTCCAGACGTCCCAGCGACAGCACCGCGCACAGCAAGGCCATGCCCGGCGCCAGCAGAAAGAAGGTGACAAAGTCTTTCTTCTCAAAGACCTTGCGCCGGTCGCCCGGCGGCAGCTTCAGCGCGATCACGCAGGCCAGGGAGATCAGCGCCAGCCCCAGTTCAAAGAAATACAATCCGCGCCACTCGTCAAGCTGGAGCAGTTCAGTCGAAAACAGCCGCGCCAGCGGAATGGCGAGTGACGAGCCGGTAATACCGATGGTCAGCGCCTTCAGGCGATGTTTCGCCGGCCAGGCCTGGATCTGGTAGTAAATCCCCAGCGAACTGAGCGCGGCGGCCACCATCCCGTGCGCGGCGCGCACCATCAGCGCTGAGCTGAGATCGTTAACAAACAGATGGAAAAAGGTGACCAGCACATACAGCACCAGAAACCCTTCGGTGAAGGCGCGCAGACCGTACTGTTGGCGGAATTTGACCAGCAGCAGGTTGATGGAGATGTTGGTCATCACATAGACCGCGGGCAGCCAGGCGATTTCCGTTGACCAGGCGCCGAAGGTGCCCTGCAGGTTTTGCAGATTGGCGGTCACCACCGCATTACCCAGCGCCCCCGTCAGGCACACCAGCAGGCCCACGACGCCGTAGGCAATCCGTTTGGGCGTGCTGTGTTCAGGTGTGGAAGGCGACCCCAGCAGAGCGGGTTTCTCATGTGGCTGCCACTCGCGAGGAGCATAAGGATCGCGTTCGGGCAGGCGCATAACGTTGTTTACCTTAGAAATAATGGAAAAATATGTCGACTGGCGATTCTACGTCTGCCGCAAATGATAATTCAAGTGAATATGATTTACGCATGTTAATCAAATGTTGAGAGGGCGCTTGAACAAAAAGAGCGGCCCGGGAAGGGCCGCCGAACGTTCAGATCTGGTCAGGTTGTGCCTGGACCGCGGGCGTTCGTTTCACGCGGCTGGCGCAGAAAATGGCAATCAGTGAGATAGCAACCGTCACGGCCAGATACCAGGCCACGGGCACCCAATCGCCGTCGTATTTTGCCAGCAGTCCAGTGGCAATCAGCGGGGCGGTCCCGCCTGCCAGCGCGGCACCTAACTGATAACCGAGCGTAATACCGGTGTAGCGTACGTTTGCGCTGAAGATCTCAGAGCAGAGTGTGCCGAGTACCGCCGTTACCGGAGCCCACAACACGCCAAAGGCGATGACCGTCGCGAGCACAATGCCCCACGTCGTGCCCGTATTGAGCAGCATAAACCATGGCACGATAAACAAACCGAGTATGAAGACGCTCGTGGCATACATGCGTTGCCGGCCAATTTTATCCGAGAGCAACCCCATTAATGGGATCATGATCGTGGCGACCAGGGCTCCCAGCGTCACGGCTTCCAGCGCCTGTGATTTCTGATAGGTGAGCGTGGTGGTGGCATAGCTCACCACGAAGGTTGAGAAAATATAGAATGGGGCGGTTTCCACGACCTTCAGCCCGGCGGCAATCAGCACTTCGCGCCAGTGATGCTTCAGCGTATCGCGGAGTGGGGCTTTCGCTACCTGACCAGACGCTTTCACCTTTTGAAAATCAGGCGTTTCATCAATATCTTTTCGGATCCACAGGCCGAGCAATACCAGTACCGAGCTCAGCAGGAACGGGATCCGCCAGCCCCAGGAGAGAAAATCCTCTTCACTGAACAGGGTCATCAGCGAAACAATAAAGGTCGCCATCAGCATGCCGATGGTCACGCCCGCCTGCGGAATGCTGCCGAAGAACCCTTTGCGTTTTTCTGGCGCGTATTCATAGGCCAGCAACAGCGCGCCGCCCCATTCACCGCCGATCCCCATCCCCTGAATGATACGCATCAGGATCAGCAGCGCGGGAGCCCACATGCCAATCATCTCATACGTCGGCAGCAGGCCAATCATGACGGTTGCACCGCCCATCAACGAGAGGGTCAGGACAAGGGTCTTTTTACGTCCGATACGGTCACCGATATGGGCAAAAAGTACCCCGCCAATGGGGCGAATAAAAAAGGTTAAGGAGAAGGAGAGATAAGAGAGAATGAGTCCGATCACCGGATCGACCATCGGGAAGAAGATCTTATTAAAGACCAGCGCGGCCGCCGTACCGTAGAGAAAATAGTCAAACCATTCAATGGCGCTCCCGGTAAGGCTGGCGATTAATACCTTCTTATTTTTTCGTAATACCGTCGTCGTACTTTCATGTTCTGTCATGACCTGAAACCTCGCCACGTTGATGATGTAAGAGGTGTCACCTGGCGCGCTTCAGGTGCAACCTGTGATGATGCAAAAGGTTGTCAAATTGTTAAGCAACTTAGGGTTGGATGTTGTATTTAGCAAGCGCAGGGGGGATAAAACTGGTCAGATCACGGTGAAATAAGCAGCGTTGGGTGCTTTTTCATGACGCCTGTACAATACAATGTTTTGTAGGGCTGAAAATCAAAAGCATAATAGGCAGGTGCAACCCGATGATTTTTGGATGTTTCTGGTTATTTCAGAAAAATGATAAATTCGGTGATTCAACAACGCGAGGAGTTCACCATGGTTCAGCCCCATTTCCCCGTCCTGCCGGACGCTACGCTTACGGCCATCAATACTGTCGGTGAATGGCTGGCGCAGGACGATCTCCGCGGCACGTCTCAAACCCCGGATGTTGATGGGGTGATTCTGGCAGGAAACGCGGTGATCACGACCATTGAAGCAGCCTGCCGAATTGCCGAAGAAAAGCAGGTTCCGCTGCTGATTAGCGGCGGTATCGGCCACTCGACAACGTTTTTGTATGATGCGATCCGTCACCACCCCCGTTATCACCCACTGCCGGTGTCCGGGCGGGCGGAAGCGAGCATTCTTGCCGACATTGCGCGGGAGTTCTGGCAGATCCCCGAGTCGCGCCTGTGGGTTGAAGATCGCTCCACTAACTGCGGAGAAAACGCCCGATTTAGCTGGAACATGCTGAAACAGCACCAGCGAACAAGCGGACGAATGCTGGTGGTTCAGGATCCGACGATGCAGCGCCGTACGATGGCGACATTCGCCCGCGTTTGCCGCGATGAGCCCGTTTCTCCGCAGTGGATTAGCCACCCGGGAATGACGCCAATACTGCAAAACGGCAAAAACGGCGTGGTATTTAGCGAGGGTAACGCAGGGCTGTGGGCCGTTAAGCGTTACCTTTCGCTGGTGATGGGGGAACTGCCGCGTCTGTATGACGATGAGAACGGCTATGGCCCGGCCGGGCGGGATTTTATCGCGCATGTCGAATTCCCTGAGGCTGTCACCGAAGCCTGGAAACAGCTTCAGCAGGATCCGGTCCTGAAGGTGGCGCGTAAAATCATCTGAGCACGGGGCAATCCCCTCGCCCCTTTGGGGAGAGGGTCAGGGTGAGGGGGAATTTCACAGCGCGGCGAATTTATCCAGCGTACGCACCAGCTGCGTCACGAAACCATACTCGTTGTCATACCACGCGACGGCCTTCACCAGTTGCAGGTCTCCCGCTTCCGACACCTCCGTCTGTGTGGCGTCGAATACCGAACCGTAGTGCGAACCAATCACGTCTGACGACACAATTTCATCATCGGTATACCCGAACGATTTATTCCCCTGTGTCGCCTTTTTCAGCGCAGCGTTGATCTCCTCAACGGTAACTTTCTTGCCAAGAATGGCGACCAGCTCGGTGACGGAGCCGGTTTTTACCGGCACGCGCTGCGCGTGGCCTTTCAGCTTGCCGCTGAGCGCAGGGATCACCAGGCCGATGGCTTTTGCCGCACCGGTCGTGTGCGGAATAATGTTCTCAGCTGCTGCCCGCGAGGCGCGTAGATCTTTCCCGCGCGGTCCATCCACCAGCGCCTGGGTGCCGGTATAGGCATGGATGGTGGTCATGGTGCCCACTTTTATTTCAAACGCATCGTGCAGGGCTTTTGCCAGCGGGGCCAGGCAGTTGGTGGTGCAGGATGCGACGGAAATAATGGTGTCACTGGCGTTAATCGTGTCGTCATTCACGCTATAGACGATGGTTTTCATGTCACCTGCAGGTGCCGAAATCAGCACTTTTTTCGCACCTGCGTCCAGATGTGCCCGGGATTTCTCTTCAGAGGTGTAGAAGCCAGTGCACTCCACGACAATATCCACCCCCGCCGTTTTCCATGGAATATGCTTTGCCTCTTTCTCCGCGTATACCGCAATGGTCTTACCGTCGACGATCAGCGCATCTTCAGTGAAATCTACGCTCCACGGGAAGCCACCGTAGTTGGAATCATGTCTGAGCAGGTAAGCCAGCACTTTCGGGGAGGTGAGGTCGTTGATGGCGACGACAGTATTACTGTCCTGAGTTTCAAGAAGGCGGCGCAGAACAAGGCGTCCAATGCGTCCGAATCCGTTAATGCCAATTTTACTCATTGTGTTCTCCTGTGAACATGTCGATAAGACAGTTTGAACTCATCCAGGCTTAGACCATCACGGACAGGGCGGCAATTGAAGATACTTCATCCGCAGGGAAGTGACTGAAAAGTCATACAGAAAAGTTAATGAATTTTTAAGGAAAGGAGATTATGTTGGCGCAGTGACTGTTTTTTTTCAGGAAATCCCATGCGTACTAAATATTCAAGCCTGCAGATTGCGATTCACTGGCTGGTGTTTTTGTTAGTTGTCGTCGCCTACTGCGCGATGGAGTTTAGAGGCTTTTTCCCGCGTACCGATCGCCCGGTGATAAACATGATCCACGTCTCCTGCGGGATCTCGGTGCTGGTGCTGATGGTGGCGAGATTGCTCATCCGCCTTAAATATCCCGCACCGCCTATTCAGCCGAAACCCAAAGCGATGATCACCGGTATGTCGCACCTTGGGCATCTCATCGTCTATCTGCTGTTTATTGCGCTGCCGCTGATTGGCATTGTGATGATGTATAACCGCGGAAACGACTGGTTTGCCTTTGGCCTGCTGATGCCGCATGCGGCGGAAGGGAATTTTGATCGGGTGGATATGCTGAAGGAGTGGCACGAGACGCTCGCCAATCTCGGCTATTTCTTGATTGGTCTGCACGCGGCGGCGGCGCTAATGCATCACTATTTCTGGAAAGACAATACGCTGCTGCGCATGATGCCGAAAAAGCGTCAGTAGTCTTTTCGCCCGGCGGCGCTTCGCTTGCACGGGCCTACAAACGGCTCAAACTCGTAGGCCGGGTAAGCGCAGCGCCACCCGGCTTGTTTTTTAACGCAGCAGAGCACGCTCTTCAGCCGTTAACGCCAGCGTCTGCGTTGTCCCGGTCTCTGATGATTTCACCGCCGCTTCCAGCACAGCCATGACCGCTAACGCCTCGACAGGGTGAACGGGATGGGGGATTTCCCCGCGCAGCGCATCACGCACGTGGATGTAATACTGGCGCTGGTCGCCTTTCGGTGTGGCAAGGGTCTGCGTAGCACCGTCTGCCCCGAAGAACACCATGCTGTCGCTGTCTTCTCCCCAGGTTTCGCTGCCGGGGATCACACCCGCAAGCAGTTGTGCTTCCTGCTGATCGATTCTGGCCTTCACCACGCTGCCTTTATCCCCGTGAACGGTAAAGCGCGCCGTCCCGCCAGCGACCAGCATGCTGGCGTGCAGAATAACCTTGTGCGCCGGGTAATTTAAAACCACGTGCGCCCAGTCGTCGATCTCCGCACCCTCGCGCAGCGTCGCGATATTCCCCTGAACCGACTCAGGCAGGCCAAACAGCTGTAGCGTCTGGTCGATCAGGTGCGGCCCCAGGTCAAACCACAGACCGCTCCCGGGAACGTTCTGCTCGCGCCAGCGCACGCGGACTTCCGGACGGAAGCGATCAATATGCGACTCCAGGTGCTTGACCTTGCCGAGCGTGCCTTGCGCAATAATCTGTTTAATGCCGAGGAAATCGCTGTCCCAGCGGCGGTTATGAAAAACAGAGAGCAGGAGCTGTTTTTCATCCGCCAGCGCGATCAGGTCGCGGGCTTCCTTCATGTCGAGGGTAAAAGGCTTATCCACGACGACATGTTTCCCGGCGTTCAGGGCCAGCGTAGCCAGCGGGGCGTGAGTGGCGTTAGGCGAGGCAATCACCACCACGTCGATATCAGGATGCTGAATAGCCTCTTCCGGTGTCGCGACCACAAGCACATCCGGAAGATCGCGTTTTACCTTCTCTTCATCACGGGAAGAGACCACCGCCAGCCTAAGCCCGTCCACGGACTGGATCAGCGGAGCATGGAAGGTTTTACCCACAAATCCATACCCGATCAGCGCAATGTTGATTGTTTGAACTTTACTCATGACCTTCTCCACGTTATTGCGCGCATACGGTGACCTGTAATGCGCCAGGGTCCCCAAGCTCAGGCCAGGGACGATCTAAAAAGAGTTGATGAATGTCGGATAACCCCGAAACCAGATACGGTTCACAGCGGTTAACTTTCAGATGGTCGGCCACGATCCAGTGTTCATGGCTTGCGGCGAGCATCGCACGTTTCACCTCAGCATCGGCCTCTTTACCGGCACTCAGACCGAGTTCGGCATGAATGGCGCACGCCCCAAGAATGGCGATATCTGCCCGATAGCGGGAGAGCAACAACAACGTGGCGCTTCCGGCAAACAGGCGCTGTTTCGGGTCCCATTTCCCGCCGAGCAGGATCAGATCAATGTCTTCCCGGTCGCTAAAATGCTGGGCGATGTCCAGCGAAGTGGTGATCACGGTGTGAGGCCCCTGAAGAAAGGTCGCGACGGCCATCACCGTGCTGCCGGCATCCAGAAAGAGGGTGGAACCGGCTGGAACCGCCTGCGCGACCTGTTTCCCCAGGCGTTGCTTGGTTTCAGGCAGCAGCGTGTTGCGGCCCTGACGATTCATGGCGGAAAGATTAAGGGCGATAGCGCCACCGTGGTTCTTCTGGGCCAGCCCCTGATTTTCCAGGTCGGTGAGATCCCGACGGATGGTATCTGCTGAAACCTGCAGCTTTTCTGCCAGCTCAGTAATGCTGGCCTGACCTTGATCGCTCAAAATATCAAGGACATAACGTTGACGTGCGGTCTTGTGCATGGCTGCACTCCTGCAAAATGTCGCAATAATTCGCATAATACAGCATTTTTGCGCAGAGGGAAGCAGGGGAATGGGGTAAGCGGTCGGGAGGTGCAGTCATTCCGGTAGGTGATTATTACATTTGTATTAAGCAGATATCATTAAGCCGTTTTGAATGTTAACCACAGTGTTATTGTTATGTTTTATTTAATGATTTGGGTTATGTAACCATTATAATACCATTGTATAGAATAAAACTCTGTAAATAAGATTTATAGTAGCTATTAATCTCTTACTTTAGTTTTTTAATGGATTTTTATTTTGGTGCGAGGTCGGTAATGACTTAAATTGACACTTCTTTGAAAATCTTTGTGTCTGACGCTCTTCGAAATTAACGCAAAAATGTACAGAGAGCAGATTAGGAATTTTCCTTAAATAACAGAGGGTTTATATGTTTCATTTGAAATGCCCTTTTTATGGTTTTGTCCAGAAACCCCATCTTTTTTCTTATTTGTAACACCACATTAACATTGTGGGTGTAGTGGCCTATACCACATTTTGTTATGCTGCAAATCAGTTTAAGAAATAAGTAAATTCTTAATTAAAATAAGACGACGGACTTTCTCACTTCCAATGGAAATGGGTATGGGGGAGTTTTACCTGAAATTCAGTGAGGACGCTAAAGAAGATATTTGTCTAATTATCTATACCTCTTTTTGGGTAATTGCCTGAGTTTGGCTCAGAGTCAGGGAGATAAAAATGACGATATTGCGAAAGCCTATGTTACGCCGATTTACAACAGCACTGGCATTAATTTCATTCGCCATAAATACGGCTTATGCCAATAGTCACCAGGCAGGGATTGCCGCAGTGGCAAAGACGACCTTAAAAGAAAGTATTCTTTTTGCTATCGATCGCGATCCCTCAATTAGTCAGCAGGCCGCGCAATTAGGTATTGGTCAGGCGCAAATAGATGAAGCGCGTAGCGGCTGGATGCCACAAATCGCGTTGAACGGGAGCACGGGTCATAGCCAGACCACCGATTCCAGCGGATCGCTGAAGAATTCTGCGGCCTGGGGGATTAGCCTGACCCAGCTGCTGTACGATTTCGGGAAAACCAATAACAGCATCAGCCAGTCTTCCGCCCAGCGCGATAGTTACCGCTACCAGCTGATGAGTACGCTCTCTGATGTGGCGGAGAAAACGGCACTCAGCTACGTGGAAGTTAAACGCTATTCCGATCTGCTCCAGGCGGCACAGGACAACGTTCAGGCGCTTAAAAATGTTGAGCAACTGGCAAAACTGCGTGCGGATGCAGGGGTGAGCTCCACTTCCGATGAACTGCAGACACGCACGCGTATTGCTGGCATGCAGGCAACGGTCGCGCAGTATAACGCCGCCTTAAACAGCGCCCGCGCAAGGCTTGCGGTCTTAACCGGGATGCAGGCTGACGCTTATTCGCCTGTGCCTGCGAACCTCGCCGTTGAGCCTGATTCGCTTAACCGCATTGATTACTCCTTGATACCCACGGTGTTAGCGGCGCAGAACCGGGAGCGTTCGGCCCAGTACGGCGTGGAAACGGCGAAGTCCCAGCACTGGCCGACCTTAAGCCTGAAGGGGGGGCGTACCCGTTATGAGTCGGACAACCGTTCTTACTGGGACGACCAGATCCAGCTCAATATTGATGCACCGCTTTATCAGGGCGGCGCGGTCTCCGCACGTGTGCGTCAGGCAGAAGGCGCACGGGCTATGGCCTCTTCTATGGTTGATCAGGCGCGCTTCGATGTTCTGCAAAAAGCCTCCGTTGCGCAGGCTGACTGGACCGGTGCACGGGGAAGAATGGAAGCCGGTAAGCTGCAGCTGGAAAATGCACTGCGTGCCCGTGATGTTTATAAAAATGAATACACCCTGAGCAAGCGGAGCATTAATGATTTGCTTAGCGTTGAGCAGGATGTCTGGCAGGCCACGTCGGCAAAAATAATCGCTGAGTATGATGGGTGGAGTTCGGCAATTAATTATGCTTCCGCGGTTGATAATTTAATGTCGCTTATTGGAATAGAGAAAAACGCTGCCGCAAAATTACCCGATTTGAGTTAAAAAAAGACGCGCATAGCTGCGCAAAATAAGACTGAAAATAATGGGTGTTTTTTCCCAGGGATAGCTACATCCATCTGGTGGACATATCCACAGGAATCCGCACACCTGCAAGGAGAAGAATATGAGTAACGTAAAGGTTGTTGATGTCATCATTCGCAAAACGGCAGAAAAAACGAAATTAACCGGAGACGGAAATCTCTCGGTATCCATTTCATCGCCGAGTGTGATTGAAATCCAGGGCTCAGCTCAGGATGTGGTGCGTTATGTCCGCCAGGGTAAAGACCTTCTCATTTATATGAAAGATGGCAGCGTTATTCGCTGTAATAACTATTTTGTCGAAGATCCTGAAACCCATCATCAGTCAGAGCTGGTATTCAACGATCATCAGGAACTGACGCATATTTCTTTTGCCGATGCCGGGGAAGCGTCTGGCGCTGCTGTCACTGAGTTAACCGCCCAGGCCACACCCATTAGCAGCATTGAACCTTTCCTTGAGCAGGAAAGTGTCCTGAGCGATGCGCCGTGGGGCTGGATTGCGGGTGCTGCCTTAGGCGGTGGCGCCATCGGGGCGCTGCTGGCCAACGGTGGTGACGGCGAAACGAAAACGAAAGTCATTGATAATACCAAAGAAGTGGAAAGTGCCACGCCGACCTTTTTGCTGTCGGACAAGGTGGGTGACAAGCAGGGTGTGCTGAGCGCGAACGCGATCACGGACGATAACACCCCGACCTTTAGCGGTAGCGGCCAACCGGGCGCGACCATTCAGATCAAAGACAGCAGCGGAAGCACCATTGCCAGCGCGATGGTGGGTAAAGACGGCACCTGGACGGTGAAACTCCCGACCCAGTCTGACGGAGAGCATACGTGGTCGGTCGTGCAGATCGACGGCAGCAAAACCACCTCTGCAGGCAGCATCACGGTAACCGTCTCCACGGCCGAGGCCTCCATTACGCTGGCGACAACGGCGGGTGACAACGTGATAAACGCCAGCGAGCAGTCTGCCGGTTTTACGCTGTCCGGCAGCAGCCAGCATCTGGCGAAGGGAACCGACGTTTCCGTGACGCTGAACGGTAAAACCTACACGGCGGAAGTGGGGGCCAACGGCGCGTGGAGCGTAAAAGTGCCAGCGGCAGACGCGCAGGCACTGGGCGATGGCACCTGGACGGTCAACGTCAGCGGCAAAGACGCGGCGGGGAATACCGTGAGCGGAAGCCAGACGATTGGCGTGGATACTGCTGCGCCAACGCTCTCTGTCGATACGCTCGCGCAGGACAATATCATCAATGCCGCCGAGCACAACCAGCCGCTGACGCTGACCGGTAAAACCAACGCGGAAGCCGGACAAATTGTGACGGTAACGCTGAATGGCAAAAACTATAACGCCACGGTGGGCAACGATGGCACCTGGTCCGTCACGCTTGCCGCCAGCGAGGTGCAGGCTCTCAGTGAGGGCAACCACACCCTGACGGTGAACGTCAGTGACAAAGCGGGTAACGGTACATCAGCGACGGCAGATTTCTCGGTTCATACTGCGGCGCCGGTCATTACCATTCACACCGTGGCGGGCGATGATATTCTCAATACCAGCGAGCAGGGCCAGGCACAGATTATCTCCGGCCAGGCGAGCGGTGCCGCCGCAGGCGATGTGGTGACCGTGACCGTGGGCGGTAAGACCTTCACCGGCGTGGTGCTGGCAGACGGCAGCTGGAGCGTAGGCGTCCCGGCGTCCGTTGTGGGTGCGCTGGGAGAAGGCCACCACACCCTTTCGGTGTCCGTGACCAATGCGGCAGGCAACACCAGCAGCGCCACGCACGGCATCACGCTGAGCGGCAACCCGCCGGAATTCACGATTGACGCCATCAGCCAGGATAACGTGCTGAATGCCCAGGAGGCGATGCAGCCGCTGAGCCTGTCCGGCACCAGCAATCTGCCTGACGGCAGCGCCATCACCGTCACGCTGAATAACGTGAATTATCCGGCCACCGTCGAAAACGGTATCTGGTCCATCCAGGTGCCGGTTTCCGACGTGTTGAATCTGGCGAACACGCTTTACACCGTTACCGTTAGCGGCACCGACAGCGTGGGCAACAGCGGTTCTGCCGAAGCGAATCTGCTGGTGGATACCGTGCTGCCGCAGGTCATTATCAACACCTTTGCAGGCGACAACCTGGTCAATAACGCCGAAGCGGGCGTGGATCAAACCCTCAGCGGTCGCGTTACCGGCGCGGCGGCGGGCGATACGGTGTCTGTTACCGTGGGCGGTAAGAGCTACAGCGCCACGGTAGGCAGCGATCTCACCTGGAGCGTCACCATTCCGTCGGCGGATCTTCAGGCGTTCGGCGATGGTGATTTAGCCTTCACCGCATCGGTAACCAACGGGCACGGTAATACCGGCACCGGCGAGCGTGATATCAACATTAACGCTCAGTTGCCGGGTCTGCGCGTGAACACCATTTCCGGCGATGACGTGATCAACGCCATCGAACAGCAGCACGATCTGACCGTCACCGGTGCCAGCACCCATCTGGCTGCGGGCACACAGATTGTCGTTACCATCAATAACGTCGAGTACGTCACCGCGGTTAACGCCAGCGGCAACTGGCAGATTGGCGTTCCGGCGGCGGATCTCCAGGCCTGGACGGCGGGCGAGGTGACGGTCAACGTCAGCGCGAAAGATGCCTGGAACAACACCGTTTCGGCAGAACACCCGATTGAACTCGACCTCAACGCCGTGGCGGTCACCATTGATACCGTCTCCAGCGATGACATGCTCAACGCGACAGAAAAAGGCAGCGATTTAACCCTGTCCGGCCAGACGCAGGGCGTGGAAGCGGGGCAGACCGTGGTGGTGAAATTTGCCGACCAGACCTTCACCGCCCAGGTGCAGCAGGATGGCTCCTGGAGCCTGACCGTACCGGCCAGCGCGATGGACACGCTGATCGACGGTCGCGCACAGGTGAGCGTCAGCGTCACCAACATCAACGGTAACAGTGCCGACGCGTCGCGCGTGGTCACGGTGGATACCCTGCCGCCAGCGATTACCCTCGATAACCTGACCGCGGATAACATCATTAATGCGGCCGAAGCGCAGCAGGATTTAGTTTTAAGCGGCAGCAGCACGGCAGAATCGGGCCAGACGGTCACCGTAACGCTGAACGGCAAAACGTACCAGACCACGGTCCAGACGGACGGTACCTGGCAGTTGAGCGTTCCGGCGGCTGACGTTGGCGCTCTGGCCGACGGTATCGTGACCGTGACGGCCAGCGTGAGCGACGTGGCGGGTAACACCAGCAGCGCCGATCGCGTCGGTCTGGTAGACGCAACCGTGCCGCAGGTGACCATCAACGACTTTGTCACCGCCACCAACACCATTAATCAGCTTGCCCATTCTCAGGCGCAGATCCTGAGCGGCTCCGTGACCGGCGCGGCAGCGGGCGACCGGGTGACCATCACCATCAACAATGTGGATTACACCACCGTGGTGGATGCGGCGGGCAACTGGAGCCTCGGTCTGCCAGCGTCCGTGGTGCAGGGGCTGGCCGACGGTACCTGGACCATCGACGTCTCCGTGACCGACAGGTCCGGTAATACCGGAAGCAGTTCGCTGGATGTGGTGGTGAATACCGTGACGCCGGTCATCGGTATTAATACCCTGGCAGCAGATGACGTGATCAATGCGACCGAGAAAGGTCAGGATCTGCAACTCTCCGGTACCAGCAACCAGCCGGAAGGAACCCGTATCACCGTCACCCTGAACGGCATCGACTACACGGCTATTGCCGATGCCAGCGGTAACTGGAGCGTCACCGTACCGGCGACGGCGGTAGGTGCGCTGGGCGAAGCGCATTACACCGTGACGGCGAACGTGACCGACAGCGTGGGCAACAGCGCCTCTGCAAGTCACGATGTGCTGGTGGACAGTTCGCTGCCGGTTGTGACGATCAATACCCTGGCGGGCGATAATATCGTTAACGCAGCGGAGGTTGCGGCAGGGCAAACCCTGACCGGTAAAGTGACTCACGCGGCGCCAGGTGACACTGTCACGATTATCCTTGGCGGCCAGACATACACGGCCACCGTGCAGGACGATCTCACCTGGAGCCTGCCGTTAAGCGAGGGCCAGTTAACCGCGCTCGGCAATGGCGATTTGACGCTGTCAGCCAGCGTCACCAACGCCCACGGTAATACCGGCTCATCCTCTCTGGACTTCACCATCGACGCCCAGCTTCCTGGACTGCGTATTGACACCGTGGCGGGCGATGACGTGATTAACATCATCGAACACGGTCAAAACCTGATTGTGTCCGGCTCCAGCACCGATCTGGTCGCGGGCAGCACCGTCACGGTAACCATTAACGGCAGCAACTATTTCGCCACCGTGCTGGCGGACGGCACCTGGAAGGCGGCGATCCCGGCCGCGGATGTGTCGCAGTGGGCGGACGGTTCGCTCGATATCAAGGCAAGCGCACAGGATACCTCCGGCAACCCGGTGAATATTGGCACCGTTGTGGATGTCGATCTCGCGCCTGTCGCCATCACTATCAGCAACGTGACCGACGATAATGTGCTGAACGCGGCGGAAAAAGGTCAGGATCTGCTGCTTTCCGGCACCACCTCCAATGTGGAAGCGGGTCAGACCGTGACCATTACCTTTGCGGGTAAAACCTGGACCACGACCGTGGACGCCAACGGCGACTGGACGTATACCGTACCGGCAGCCGATCTGAGCGGCCTGAAAGACGGCGACGCCAGCGTGCAGGTTAACGTCACCAACGCGAACGGCAACGCGGCATCGTCCGCGCAGGAATTCAGCGTCGATACCACTGCGCCAACGGTCAGCATCAACACCATCAGCAATGACAATATGCTCAACGCGGCTGAGGCGGGGCAGGATTTGACCCTGAGCGGCTCCACCACGGCCGAAGCCGGCCAGACGGTGACGGTCTCGTTCAACGGCAAGCAGTACACCGCGCAGGTGCAGGCGGACGGCAGCTGGACACTCAACGTGCCGGCGGCGGATCTGGCAGGCATCAGCGACGGTAACGCCACGGTCACGGCATCGGTTTCCGATAAAGCCGGTAACCCGACAAGCGCGGATGCCTCCGTTCTGGTGGATACCACCGTGCCACAGATTAGCTTCAACATCGTCGCGGGCGATGACATCGTGAACATTGCTGAGCACGGTCAGGCGCTGATCGTCTCCGGTAAGGTGACGGGCGCGCAGGCGGGCGATGTCATCACGGTGACCCTGAACGGGAAAGACTACACCGCAATGCTGGATGCGTCCGGGAGCTGGAGCGTGGGCGTTCCGGCAACGGACGTGGGCACGCTGGTGAACGGCAACCAGACGATCGCGGCGACACTCACCGATAAAGCGGGTAACAGCACCACCGCAACGCATGACGTTGAGGTCTCCCTGACCGCGCCGGTGATTGCCATCAATACCCTGGCGGTTGACGACGTGATCAACGCGGCCGAAAAAGGCCAGGATCTGCTGGTTTCCGGCAGCAGTAACCAGCCGGACGGCACCACCATTACGGTGACCCTGAACGGCATCAGTTACACCGCCATCACGGACACCAGCGGCAACTGGAGCGTCACCGTACCGGCGGCAAACGTCTCGGCGCTGGGCGAAGCGAGCTACGCCGTGACGGCAAACGTGACCGACGCGGCAGGTAACAGCGCGAGTACCAGCCACAGCGTTGTGGTCGACAGCGCGCTCCCGGTGGTGACCATTAATCCTGTCGCCACGGATGATGTGATTAATGCGGCAGAGGTCGCCGCAGGCCAGACCCTGAGCGGGAAAGTGAGCGGGGCAGTTAGCGGTGACACTGTCACTATTTCCATCGGTGGCAACATCTACACCGCCACGGTACAGGACGACCTGAGCTGGTCGGTCAACGTACCGTCCACGGTCTTAACCGCCATCGGTAACGGCGATCTGACGGTGTCCGCCAGCGTCACCAACGGCCATGGCAATACCGGCACCGGCGAGCGCGACATCACCATCGATGCCAGCCTGCCCGGTCTGCGCGTCGATACCGTCGCGGGCGACGATGTGATTAACAGCATCGAACATGCGCAAAATCTGATTATCACCGGGTCAAGCGATGGCCTGGCAGCCGGTTCGGCACTCACGGTAACCGTCAACGGAAAAACCTACGCGGCAACCGTGCTGGCAGACGGCACCTGGGCGGCGGCGATCCCGGCGGCAGACGTTAGCGCGCTGGGCGCAGGCACGGTCACCGTAACGGTTAACGGCCAGAGCACGGCGGGCACGCCGGTCACCATCAGCCACGACGTGAAGGTAGATTTGGCCGCAGTCGCCATCAGCATTAACCCGATTGCCACCGACGACGTGATTAACGCGACGGAAAAAGGCGCGGACCTGGTCCTGTCCGGTTCCACCACCAATGTGGAAGCTAACCAGACCGTCACCATCACCTTCGGCGGCAAGTCGTACACCGCGACTGTCGATGCCAGCGGCAACTGGACGACCACCGTACCGTCTGCCGATTTGGGCAGCCTGAAAGACGGCGACGCCAGCGTACAGGTGAGCGTGACCAACGTGAACGGCAACAGCGCGTCAGCTGGCCGTGAGTACAGCGTGGACGCGACGGCGCCGACGGTCTCGATTGACATCATCAGCGACAACAACATCATCAATGCGGCCGAAGCGCAGCAGGATCTGGTCATTAATGGCGTGACCAACGCCGAAGCGGGCCAGACGGTGACGGTCACGCTGAACGGTAAAGACTACACCACCACCGTAGCGGCAAACGGCAGCTGGAGCGTAACCGTGCCGTCTGCGGATCTGGGCGCGATTGCTGACGGTAACTACACCGTCAGCGCCGCCGTCGCGGATAAAGCGGGCAACCCGGCCTCCGCCGATCGCGACGTGCTGGTTGATACCACCGTTCCACAGCTGACCATCCACACCGTATCCGACGACGATGTGATCAACAGCGCCGAACATGCGCAGGCGCTGATTGTCACCGGTTCTGTGTCCGGCGCGGCGGCGGGTGATGTGGTCACCGTGACGATCAACAATAAATCATACACAGCCACTCTGGATGCCTCCGGCAACTGGAGCGTGGGCGTACCGGCGGCGGATGTGACCGCGTTGACCGCGGGAGATTACACCATCACCGCGGCGCTGACCGATAAAGCGGGCAACAGTAACAGCACCACACACAGCGTGGAGGTAAACCTGAGCGCGCCGGTGCTGACCATTGACACCGTTTCCGGTGACGATGTGATCAACAGTTCAGAGAAAACCCAGGATCTGACGATCTCCGGTACGGCTTCCGGCCTGGCGGCAGGCGCGGCGGTGACCGTGATGCTCAACGGCAAAGCGTACGGCGCAACGGTGGACGCTAACGGTAAATGGACGACCACGGTTCCGGCGGATCAGGTTGGTCAACTGGGTGAAGCGCTTTACACCGTTACCGCGTCAGCAACGGACGGCGTTGGCAACAGCACCGGTACCTCTCATACCGTGAATGTCGAGTCCGTTCTGCCGGGTGTCATTATCAACACCGTGGCGGGCGATGACGTCATTAACGCGGCTGAACTGGCGGCAGGCCAGAGCATCAGCGGCTCGGTAGTCAATGCCGAAGCAGGCAACACGGTTACCGTGACTCTCGGAGGCAAAACGTATACCGCGACGGTCCAGAGCGATCTCACCTGGTCCGTTAACGTGACGCAAGCCGAACTGACAGCGCTGGGCAACGGCGAGTTGACCGTATCTGCCAGCGTAACCAACGGCGTGGGTAACAGCGGCTCCGCTGAGCGCGATATCACTATCGACGCTAACCTGCCTGGGCTGCGCGTCGATACCGTCGCGGGCGACGATGTGATCAACAGCATCGAACATAATCAAAACCTGATTATTACGGGTACAAGCGACGGGCTGACGGCGGGCACGGCGCTGACCGTCACCGTGAACAATAAAACCTACCCGGCGACCGTCCTGGCTGACGGCACCTGGAGTGCGGCGATCCCGGCGGCGGACGTGGGTGCCCTGGCGGCAGGCACGGTGACCGTTACCGTGGCAGGCCAGAACGGTGCGGGTAATCCGGTTTCCATTGATCACGATGTGACGGTGGACCTGGCGACCGTTGCCATCAGCATTGATGCCATCGCTTCAGACGATGTGATTAACGCGGCCGAGAAGGGCGCGGATCTGGTGCTCTCCGGCACCACCTCGAACGTGGAAGCAAACCAGACCGTCACCATTACCTTTGGCGGCAAGAATTATACCGCCACGGTGGATGCTGAGGGTAAATGGACCGCCACGGTGCCAGCGGGCGATCTGGCAGGTCTGAAAGACGGCGACGCCAGCGTACAGGTGAGCGTCACTAACGTGAACGGCAACAGCGCGTCGGCGGGCCGCGAGTACAGCGTGGACGCCACCGCGCCGTCCGTGACCATCAACACGATCGCGGGTGACGACATTCTGAATGCGGCCGAAGCGAAGAGCGATCTGACCGTGTCCGGCACCAGCACCGCCGAGGCGGGCCAGACGGTGACCGTTAGCCTGAACGGTAAAGACTACACCGCAACCGTCAGCGCGGACGGGAGCTGGACGCTGAACGTTCCGGCGGCGGATGTTGCTGCGCTCGGCGACGGCAGCGTGACCGTGACCGCGTCCGTGAGCGACAAAGCGGGTAACCCTGCTTCCGTTGACCATAACCTGACGGTAGATATCACCGTGCCAGCGGTCACCATCAACACCGTGGCGGGCGACGACGTGATTAACATCGCGGAGCACGCTCAGGCGCAGATTATCAGCGGTTCCGCCACCGGGGCGGCAGCGGGCGATAAGGTCACCGTCACCCTCGGCGGCCAGACGTACACCACGGTGCTGGACGCGGCGGGCAACTGGAGCGTGGGCGTACCGGCGAGCGTGATTTCCGGCCTCAGCGACGGCACCGTAACCGTCACGGCGTCAGTCACCGATGCCGCAGGCAATACCGGCACCGGCAGCCATAACGTGACCGTCGATACCGGCCTGCCGTCGGTCGGCTTCAACACCCTCAGCGGCGACAACGTGCTGAACGCGGTGGAGAAAGGCCAGGACCTGAGCGTCAGCGGCACCAGCGCCAACCTGGCAGAAGGCACCGTGGTCACCGTGACCCTGAACGGCAAGCAGTACACCGCCACCACGGCGGCGGACGGCAGCTGGAGCCTGACGGTTCCGGCGGCAGATCTGGCGGGTCTCGGTCAGGCCAACTACACCCTGAGCGCGACGGCGACCAACGGCGTGGGCAACAGCGTCAGCAACACCGCGAACCTGCTGGTGGATACCGCGCTGCCAACGGTCACCATCAACACCGTGGCGGGCGATAACGTTATTAACGCGGCGGAAGTGGCGGCCGGGCAAACCCTGAGCGGTACCGTGGCGAATGCCGAAGCGGGTAACACCGTGACCATCACCCTTGGCGGCAATACCTACACCGCGACGGTACAGAACGATCTGAGCTGGTCCGTAAACGTACCGTCTGACGTGCTGACCGCGCTGGGCAACGGCAGCCTGAGCGTGACGGCGACCGTGACCAACGGCCACGGCAACACCGGTTCCGGCGAACGCGAAATCGTTATAGACGCTAACCTGCCGGGCCTGCGCGTCGATACCGTCGCGGGCGATGACGTGGTCAACAGCATCGAACATGCGCAAAACCTGATCGTCACTGGATCCAGCGACGGACTGGCGGCGGGCACGGCGCTGACCGTCACCGTTAACGGCAAAGATTATGCGGCTACGGTGCTGGCGGACGGCACCTGGAGCGCGGCGATCCCGTCTGCCGACGTGAGCGCGTGGCCGGAAGGCAGCGTGAAAATCAGCGTCACCGGCGACAGCGCGGCGGGTAACACGATTAGCATCAGCCACGACGTGACGGTGGATCTGGCGACCGTTGCCATCGGCATCAACGCCATCGCCACCGACGACGTGATCAATGCGGCGGAGAAAGGGGCAGATCTGGTGCTGTCCGGTGCGACCACCAACGTGGAAGCCGGGCAGACCGTGACCCTGAGCCTGAACGGCAAGATCTACACCACTACCGTTGATGACAGCGGCAACTGGACGTATACCGTACCGTCCGCGGATCTGGCACACCTTAAGGACGGCGACGCCAGCGTACAGGTGAGCGTCACAAACGTTAACAGCAACAGCGCGTCGGCGGGCCGAGAGTACAGCGTGGACGCCACCGCGCCGTCCGTGACCATCAACACGATCGCGGGTGACGACATTCTCAATGCGGCCGAAGCGAAGAGCGATCTGACCGTGTCCGGCACCAGCACCGCCGAGGCGGGCCAGACGGTGACCGTAAGCCTGAACGGTAAAGACTACACCGCAACCGTCAGCGCGGACGGGAGCTGGACGCTGAACGTTCCGGCGGCGGATGTTGCTGCGCTCGGCGACGGCAGCGTGACCGTGACCGCGTCCGTGAGCGACAAAGCGGGTAACCCTGCTTCCGTTGACCATAACCTGACGGTAGATATCACCGTGCCAGCGGTCACCATCAACACCGTGGCGGGCGACGACGTGATTAACATCGCGGAGCACGCTCAGGCGCAGATTATCAGCGGTTCCGCCACCGGGGCGGCAGCGGGCGATAAGGTCACCGTCACCCTCGGCGGCCAGACGTACACCACGGTGCTGGACGCGGCGGGCAACTGGAGCGTGGGCGTACCGGCGAGCGTGATTTCCGGCCTCAGCGACGGCACCGTAACCGTCACGGCGTCAGTCACCGATGCCGCAGGCAATACCGGCACCGGCAGCCATAACGTGACCGTCGATACCGGCCTGCCGTCGGTCGGCTTCAACACCCTCAGCGGCGACAACGTGCTGAACGCGGTGGAGAAAGGCCAGGACCTGAGCGTCAGCGGCACCAGCGCCAACCTGGCAGAAGGCACCGTGGTCACCGTGACCCTGAACGGCAAGCAGTACACCGCCACCACGGCGGCGGACGGCAGCTGGAGCCTGACGGTTCCGGCGGCAGATCTGGCGGGTCTCGGTCAGGCCAACTACACCCTGAGCGCGACGGCGACCAACGGCGTGGGCAACAGCGTCAGCAACACCGCAAACCTGCTGGTGGATACCGCGCTGCCGACCGTCACCATCAACACCGTGGCGGGCGATAACGTTATTAACGCGGCGGAAGTGGCTTCAGGCCAGACCATCAGCGGCAGCGTGACGAACGCGGAGGCGGGTAATATCGTCACCGTGACCCTTGGCGGTAACAGCTACACCGCGACGGTGCAGAACGATCTGACCTGGTCCGTGAGCGTGCCGGAGTCTGTTCTGACGGCGCTGGGCAACGGCGATTTGACGGTGTCAGCGACCGTGACCAACGGTCACGGCAATACCGGGGCGGGCGAGCGCGAAATCGCTATAGACGCCAGTCTGCCGGGCCTGCGCGTTGATACCGTCGCGGGTGACGACGTGATCAACAGCATCGAACACGGTCAGAACCTGATCGTCACCGGTTCCAGCGACGGGCTGGCGGTGGGAACCACGCTCACCGTGACCGTCAACGGCAAAACGTATGCCGCCTCCGTGCTGGCAGACGGTACCTGGAGCGCGGCAATCCCGGCGGCAGACGTGGGGGCGCTGGCAGCAGGCACGGTCACCGTTACCGTGGCAGGCCAAAGCACCGCGGGTAACCCGGTCTCCATCAGCCACGATGTGAACGTGGATCTGGCCGCGGTCGCCATCAGCATTGATGCGATTGCTACCGACGACGTGATTAACGCGGCGGAGAAAGGCGCGGATCTGGTGCTTTCAGGCAGCACGTCGAACGTTGAGGAAAACCAGACCGTTACCATCACCTTCGCCGGGAAGACGTACACCGCAAAAGTGGATGCCGACGGCAACTGGACGGCTACCGTGCCTTCCGCAGATCTGGCGGGCCTCAAAGACGGCGATGCCAGCGTGCAGGTGAGCGTGACTAACGTGAACGGCAACAGCGCCTCTGCGGGCCGCGAGTACAGCGTGGATGCCACCGCGCCAGCCGTCACCATTGATACGGTCGCGGGCGATAACGTGATCAACGCCAGCGAAGCGTCCGCAGGCGTGGCCATCTCCGGTACCACCACCGCGGAAGCCGGGCAGACGGTTACCGTGACGTTGGGCGGTAAGAGCTACACCGCGCAGGTGCAGCAGGGCGGTATCTGGAGCGTCAACGTGCCGGGCACCGATCTCTCCGCACTGGCGGATAATGGCTATACCGTGCAGGTCAGCGTGAGCGACGCGGCGGGTAACCCGGGCAGCGCGGGTAAAGCGATTACGCTTGATACCACGCCACCGACCGTCAGCGTTAACGTTGTGGCGGGCGATGACGTGATCAACAGCGTGGAACACGGACAGGCGCAGATCGTCAGCGGCACGGCAACCGGCGCGAACGTCGGGGATAAAGTGGTCATTACGCTGGGTTCGAACCAGTACACCACCACCGTTGACGCCAGCGGCAACTGGAGCGTGGGCGTGCCGGCCAGCGTGATTTCCGCCCTGACCGACGGCACAGTGACGCTGAGCGCAACCATTACCGACAGCGCGGGCAACAGCAGCACCCAGACGCACGACGTGGTGGTCAACACCGCCTCCGTGGCGTTGACGGTAAATACCCTCAGCGGCGATGACGTTATCAACGCGGCAGAAGCGGGTAATGCGCTGGTGATTAATGGCTCCAGCGCCCAGTTTGCCAGCGGTACGCAGGTGACCGTGACCCTGAACGGCAAGACCTACACCGCCACGATTCAGAGCGACGGCACCTGGACGACTACCGTCCCGGCCGCCGACGTAGGCGCACTGGCCGATGGCGCACGCTATCAGGTGTCTGTTTCGGCGCAGGACAGCGCGGGTAACAGCGCCTCGGCAACGCACGACATCAGCGTAGATACCACCGCGCCGGTGGTAAGCATTGCGACGCTGTCGGGTGACGATGTGCTGAACGCGGCAGAAGCGCAGCAGCCGCTGACGGTTCACGGTGCCTCCAGCGCCGAGGCCGGCCAGATCGTTACCGTGACGCTGGGCGGCAAAACCTATACCGCTACCGTGGCCAACGACGGCACCTGGACGCTGGACGTACCCGCGGCGGATCTGGCCGCGCTGAGCCAGGGGGCGCTGACGGTGACCGCCTCGGTCAACGACAAAGCCGGGAACAGCGGTCAGACGACGCACACCTTAACGGTGGATACCGTCGCGCCGACCGTGACCATCAGCACCGTGGCCGATGACGACATCGTTAACAATGCCGAGCAGCTGGCGGGCCAGACCATCAGCGGTACCACCACGGCGGAACAGGGCCAGACGGTGACCGTCTCCTTCAACGGGCACAGCTATCAGGCCACCGTCGGGGCAGACGGATCGTGGTCGGTCTTCGTGCCGGGCCGTGACTTCCTCGGCCTGAGTGACGGGCAGTACGCGATTACCGCCACGGTGAGTGATAAAGCAGGTAACCCTGGCAGCGCAACGCACGACGTAACGCTGAACGGTGACGTCCCAACTATCACCATCAACACCTTTGCGGAAGATGACATTGTCAGCGCCGCCGAACACGGCACGCCGCTGGTCATCAGCGGCACCACCGACGCGCCTGCGGGCCAGACGGTGACCATCACGCTGAACGGTAAAACCTACACGGCGACCGTTCAGAATGACGGTACTTGGCGCTATACGGTCGGAAGCGCAGACGTGACCGCGCTGGCGGACGGCGGTTCGTACGTCATTAACGCGCAGGTCAGCAACACCATCGGCAACAGCGGCAGCGATAACCACAGCGTCACCGTGGATCTCACCGCGCCGTCGATGGGCATCAGCATTGATTCTCTGCAAAACGACACTGGCCTGAGCGCGAGTGATTTCATCACCAACGACGCTCAGGTCGTGGTCAACGGCTCGCTGACCGCGCAGCTCGGCAATAACGAGAAGGCGCAGATCAGCCTCGACGGCGGCACCACCTGGATTGACCTGACCGTGACCGGCACCACCTGGCGCTACACCGATGGCCGCACCCTGACCGACGGGACCTATCAGTATCAGGTGCGGGTGATTGATAATGCGGGCAACGTGGGGTCAACGGACAGCCAGGACGTGGTCATTGATCTGACGAAACCGGCGGCAACGACCATTACCGTGGATTCCGTTTCCCAGGATACCGGCCTGTCCGACAGTGACTTCATCACCAGCGACAACCAGATCAGCCTGAAAGGGACGCTCGGCGCGGCGCTGGGCAGCGGTGACCACGCGCAGATCAGCCTCGACGGCGGTCTGACCTGGACTGACGTCAGCGTCAGCGGGCTGAGCTGGACGTATGTCGATGGCCGCACGCTGGCCGACGGAGATTACAACTACCAGCTGCGCGTGATTGACGACGCGGGGAATATCAGCGCCACCACCAGCCAGGTAGTGACCATTGATACCGTCGCGCCGGACGCCAGCAAAACCATCGCCATCGACCGCATCAGCGACGATACTGGCCTGAGCAGCAGCGACTTTATCACCAACGATACGTCCCTGACGCTGCACGGCTCGCTCGGCGCGACGCTGGCTGACGGCGAGTACGCCCAGATCAGCATCGACGGCGGCGTCACCTGGCAGAACGTGATTGTGACCGGCAACAGCTGGTACTACGTCGACAGCCGCACGCTCGGGAACCAGACCTATGACTACTACGTTCGCGTGGTGGATGCGGCGGGCAACGTGGGGGCCAGCGCTCATCAGCAGGTGACCGTTGATACGGTCGCCCCGGATGCAGCGATTACGGTGACCGTGGATAACATTACCGTCGACACCGGGTTTGACAACAATGACTTCCTGACCAGTTCGACCTCGTACACGCTGCACGGCACGCTTGGCGCAGAGCTGGGGGCGGGTGAGTTCGTTCAGGTGAGCATGGATGGCGGCACCACCTGGGTGTATGCCACCGTGAGCGGGATCCAGTGGAGCTACAGCGATACGCGTACCCTGACCGACGGTAGCCATAACTACCAGGTGCGGGTGATTGACCAGGCGGGTAACGTCGGGGCAACCACCTCGCAGGCGGTGACGGTGGATACTCAGGCGCCGCAGTATGGCATCACCATCGACAGCATCAGCGAAGATACCGGTCAGTCCGGGAGTGATTTCATCACTATGGACACCACGCTGACCATTAACGGCTCGCTGGGCAACGCGCTGGCAAACGACGAGCGCGTGCAGATAAGCCTCGACGGCGGGAATACCTGGTCTGACGCCACGGTCACCAACCAGCGCTGGAGCTACACCGATACCCGCGATCTGGCGGACGGCGATTACACCTACCAGGTGCGGATCATCGACCAGGCGGGCAACGTGGGATCTACCGCGTCGCAGGTGGTGACGGTGGATACCACGCCGCCAGACACGGTGGGAACGGTCGTGAGCTATACCGACGTTGAAGGGGAACGTACGGGCACCTTTGGCAGCTCGGTCGCCACTGACGATAACTCACCGGTGATCAACGGGACGCTCAACCGCGCCCCGGACGACGGCGAGATCGTCCAGCTTTACCGCGATGGCGTCTTGCTCGGCCAGGTGACCATGAACGGCAGCGCAAGCTGGTCCTTCCAGGATAACGGCCTGAGCGATGGCAATCACACCTACATTGTGCGTGTCACCGACAAGGCCGGTAACTATACGGAATCGGACGGCTTTGTGCTGAGCGTGGATACCAGCATACCGACCACCACGGCGGCGATTACCGCGCAGACCACGTCGGATACCACGCCGATCGTCAGCGGGACCGTCTCCGCCGATCTGGTGAACGGTGAGTATCTGGTGGTGACGGTGAACGGGAAAACCTACACCTCCCAGACGGGCGGTGCGGTGGTGGTCGATCCGGATCACAACACCTGGTATCTGCAGATCCCGGACAGCGATGCACTGAACGTCGCGAGCTACAGCGTGACGGCGCAGGTGAAGAGCAGCGCGGGTAACGGCAATACCACCGGGACGACCACCGGCAGTCTGGTGATTGACACCACCACGGTGAATACCGACTGGGCAACCACGGCGGGGAACAGCAACAACTCCACCATGACCCTTGGCATGAACAGCAGCGGTCTGTGGAATATCATTGCGAACGGCCAGTCTTACTCCAGCAGCGATAGCTCGACCTATGCCGGAAATACGCTGACCAACACCCGTAATTACTACGTGGTGAGCCAGACCGCCGCTGACTTTGACCGTAACGGCACGCAGGACATTTTCGCCACGGAGAACACCTACGCGGGATCCACGCAGGTGATGTGGACCTACGATGGTAGCACCTATAACGCCAGCCAGCTGGGAATGGGCACTACCATCTGGTACGGCGGCGTGATTGCGTACGACAAAACCGGTGATGGTTATCTGGATCTGGCCTACGGCGATGCGGGTGCAGACTCCATTACGTACCTGATCAACAACAACGGGGTTCTGTCGCCGGACGGCACCAACGGCGGCGCAGGTTTCTGGGGACAATTCACCACCATGCGTGAAATCTCCGGCGTTGACCTGAACAACGACGGCACGGTGGATATTGTTCAGCACACCAACCGCAGCGGCGCGTACTCGTTAACCGTAATCAACAACAACGGCAACGGCACGCTCTCTATCGGCCAGAACCTGACCAACGTGTTTGTGGTCAACGCCGCGAACACCACCACGGCGGCGTCCATGACGTGGGCAGACTTCAACGGCGATGGCTACATGGATCTGTACCTGGGCAGCAGCTACAACAACAACGGCGGGGTGATCTACTACAACGACGGCACCGGGAAGCTCTCTACCACCAAGAGCGCGGTGGAAGCCTCTAACGCGTCGGCGGGGTATCTGTCGGTGGCGGTGGACTGGAACGGCGACGGGCAGATGGACATCATCAAGCTCAGCACCTACGGCGCGTCACAAACGGCGACCCTGTTCACCAACAACGGGTACGGTTCCACCTGGACCTCCAGCCAGCTGGCATCCGGTATCGCCTACGCTACCGGCGTGGCCGCGGTGGACTACAACTGGGACGGCGCGAAGGATCTGCTGGTGTCTCAGCAGAACGGCAAGGTGGTGCTGGTTCAGAACAGCAAAACCATTGCGGACGGCACCGCGATGCATCTGCACATTGTCGATAGCGAGGGTATCAACGCTTACTACGGCAACACGGTCAACCTGTATAACGCCGCTGGCGTGCTGGTGGCCTCGCAGATCATCAACGCCCAGTCCGGTATCGGGTCGAACGATACCTCTGCGCTGGTGAGCTTCTACGGTCTGGATCCGAATGAAACCTACTCGGCAGAGATTGTGAAGATCACCAACGGTGTGTCGGATAACGTCACCTGGAGCGGTCTGGACGCGGGTAACGGCAAAGAGGGCTACGTCCTGACGGCCGAAGCGGCGACCGGCGGCCACAGCGGGACAATCACCGGGACCGGGTATAACGACACCTTCATTGCAGAAGATGGCACCTATACCTACAACGGCTCCGGCGGCTGGAATACCCATTCCGACTACGACACCTGGAGCAACACCGGTGGGATGGACGTGGTGGATTACCGCAATGCGACCTCCGGCGTGACCGTTGACCTGCGCCTTTCAACCGCACAGGATACTGGCTTTGGTACCACACGGCTGTTGAATATTGAAGGCATTAACGGTTCGGACTTCGACGATGTTATCACCGGCAACAGCGCTGATAACCGGTTCGAAGGCCGCGGCGGGAATGACACCTTCAACATCGGCAGCGGCGGTCACGATACGTTGCTCTACAAGCTGATCAACGCGTCGGATGCCACGGGCGGTAACGGTCACGATGTGGTGAACGGCTTTACCGTCGGCACCTGGGAAGGGACGGCGGACACGGACCGTATTGACCTGCGCGATCTGCTCTCAGACAGCGGCTATACCGGCACGGGCTCAGCGAGCTATGTGAACGGCGTGGCGACGCTGGACAGTAGCGCGGGCAATATCACCGATTACATCCGCGTGGTGCAAAACGGCAGCAATACCGAGATCCAGGTTGACCTGGACGGTACCGGCGGCCAGTTCTCGCCAACCACTCTGGTGACGCTGAACGGCGTGCAGACGGATCTGGCGACGCTGCTGGCAAATCATCAACTGTTAATTGCGTAAAACCCTGCCGCGGGGAGCGATCCCCGCGGCCTTTTGGCATTTCTATACACGAATAGCGTTAACCCGGAGATTATGAAGACACATCCACAGTACGAACCCTGGCTGCAGGGCATGCTGATCATCGCGAAGCACTATCGGCTGGACTTTTCCGCGGAACATGTTCGGGTCACGATTAACCATGAAAGTCAGTCTCCGCGCCAGCTGGTGCTGGAGGAGATGGCTCGCCAGCTAGGGCTGGGGATGCGTGTAGTGGCGGCGGAAGCGGTCTCTCTCGATCCGTGGCGTTTACCGCTGCTGGCGGAATTCACCGGCGGACAAATCGCAGTGATTACCCGCATGGACAACGAAGGCAACGTCAGCCTGCAGTTTAGCGGAGACGGTGGCCTGGAGACGACGCTGACGCTGGAAGCGCTCGGGACTCGGTTAAAAACCCTGGTGGTGCTGCGCCCGCTGGAGTCCACACCGGATGCCCGCGTGGACGATTACATTAAACCGTATGAGAAAAACTGGTTCTGGCAGCTGGCGCTGAAAGACTGGCGACGCTACAGCGACATTATGCTGGTGGCGCTGGTGGCTAACGTACTGGCTCTCTCTGGCATGGTCTTTTCCATGCAGGTGTACGACAGGGTAGTACCGTCGCAATCAGAAGCCACGCTGTGGGTGCTGTTTGGCGGCGTCATGATTGCCATTGTCTTCGAATTCGTCATGCGCATGCTGCGCGTGCATATATCTGACGTGGTGGGGAAACGCGCCGACCTGCGCATTTCAGAGCGTGTGTTTGCCCACGCGCTGCGGATTAAAAATGGCGCACGCTCCAAATCAACAGGTTCGTTTATTGCGCAGATCCGCGAGCTGGAGTCGGTGCGTGAACTCATCACCTCCACCACCATTGCGGCGATCTCCGATCTGCCGTTCTTCCTGCTGTTCGTCTTTATTCTGTGGATGATCGGCGGCCCGCTGGTGCTGGTGGTGCTGCTCGCCGTGCCGCTGTTGCTGATTCCGGGCCTGCTGGTGCAGCGTCCGCTGGGCAAACTCTCCAGCGAGGGGATGCGCGAATCCGCGATCCGTAACGCCACGCTGGTGGAGGCGGTGCAGGGCATTGAGGACATCAAGCTGATGCGCGCCGAACAGCGTTTCCAGAACCAGTGGAATAACACCAACGATGTCGCCGCCAGCGTCGGCATGAAGCAGCGCTGGCTGACGGGCCTGCTGCTGACCTGGACCCAGGAAGTGCAGTCTATCGTCTATGCGGTAGTCCTGCTGGTGGGCTGTTATCTGGTGATCAGCGGGGATATGACCACCGGTGCGCTGGTAGGAACCTCGATTCTGGCGTCGCGCACCATCGCGCCGCTGTCGCAGATCTCAGGCGTGCTCTCCCGCTGGCAGTCGGCAAAAGTGGCCCGTAAGGGGCTGGACGACCTGATGCAGCGACCGATTGACGATCCGCAGCACGGGAAGAAGGTGCATAAAGCCCATCTGCGCGGCGACTACGTGCTGGAGGACGTCGGGTTTTACTACGATGAAGAAGAGAAACTCAGCGTGCTTAACATCAGCAAGCTACAGATCCGTGCCGGGGAGCGCGTGGCGGTGCTTGGCCGAAATGGCTCCGGCAAAAGCACGCTGCTGCAACTTCTGGCGGGCATGCAGGAGCCGCAGCAGGGCAGCATCCTGCTGGACGATATCGCGCTTAACCATCTGGACCCGGCCGATCTGCGTCGCGACATGCAGTTGCTCAGCCAGCAGGCGCGGCTGTTCTTTGGCTCCGTGCGGGACAATATCCTGATGGGTAACCCACTGGCGACTGACGAAGAAATTCATCAGGCGCTGGTGAACAGCGGCGCGCTGGAGTTTGTGCGCAAGCAGAAAATGGGGCTGAACACCCTTATCAATGAAGGCGGCACGGGGCTGTCCGGCGGGCAGCGTCAGGCGCTGCTGCTGGCGCGCGCGCTGATCACTTCTCCGACGATTTTGCTGCTGGATGAGCCTACCGCCTGGCTGGATGAAGTGAGCGAGAAGCAGTTTATTCAGCATCTTCACCAGTGGCTGGGCAAGCGCCGGACGCTGGTGGTGGCCACCCACCGCCTGCCAATTCTGGACCTGGTTGACCGCATCATTGTGCTGGAAAACGGCAAGGTGGTGATGGACGGCCCGCGCGACGCGATCCTGCATCAGCACGGTATGGCGACGCCAAAAGCCGCGCAGCGCACCGTGACCATGAAAGCGGCGGCGGTTGCTGAGGAGGGTGTGGCATGAATGATTTAACCCGTTTTAATAGCCGTCTGAAAGAGCCACGCCTGCCGAGGTCGTCGCTGGTGGCATGGGCGCTGTTCGCCCTGCTGGCGGTATTTATCGCCTGGGCGAGCCTGTTCGAGCTTGATGAAGTCACCACCGGCAGCGGCAAGGTGATTCCGTCTTCGCATGAGCAGGTGATTCAGTCCCTGGAAGGGGGCATTATTCACAGCCTGATGGTGCGCGAAGGCGACATTGTCGAACGCGGTCAGCAGCTTGCGCAGTTAGACCGGACAAAAACCGAGTCCAGCGTGCTGGAGAGTGAGTCCCGTCTGAATGCCGCGCTGGCAACGGCGGCGCGCCTGAAGGCCGAGGTCAACGACACGGCGCTGATTTTTCCCGAAGAACTGGATGACGACGTTGAACTGGTCAAACAAGAGACGGCGCTCTATCAGTCCCGTCGCGAAAGCCTGGAAAAAGGGCTGGCCGGCCTGCGTCAGGGGGCTGAACTGGTGCAACGCGAACTGTCGTTAACCCGTCCGCTGGTGACCCAGGGGGCGGCCAGCAAGGTGGAGGTGTTACGTCTTGAGCGTCAAAAAAATGAGCTTGAGAATAAAATCACCGAGATGAAAAACCAGTATTACGTTCGCGCCCGTGAAGAACTGGCAAAAGCCAACGCGGAAATTGAAGCTCAGCGTTCGGTGATGAAAGGGCGTGAGGATTCCCTGACCCGGCTGACCTTCAATGCGCCTGTGCGTGGCATCGTGAAGGATATTGACGTGACGACCGTGGGAGGCGTTATCCCGCCGAATGGCAAGCTGATGAGCCTGGTGCCGCTGGACGATCAGATGGTGGTTGAGGCAAAAATCTCCCCGCGCGACGTGGCATTTATCCATCCCGGCCAGAAAGCGCTGGTAAAAGTGACGGCCTATGACTACTCCATTTACGGTGGGCTGGAAGGGGAAGTGACCATGATTTCACCGGATACTTTGCAGGATGAGGTGAAAAGGGATGTTTACTACTACCGCGTTTATATCCGCACCGACAGTAACCATCTGACCAATAAGCAAGGTAAGGAATTTCCGGTCTTTCCGGGGATGATTGCGACGGTGGATATCAAAACCGGCAGTAAAACCATTCTTGATTATCTGTTGAAGCCGCTCAACAAAGCGAAAGAAGCGCTGCGGGAGAGATAAGGGCAGGGCGTTCGGGGAACCGAACGCCATTTTTATTATACCGTTAATGTGACGTTGTTGGGGTGGCGTCGTTCTTTCGGTACCACATTAATGTAATGGGTGACATACGCGAAATAGAGTCCGGCATAGTTTTCGACCAGTTCGAGAAAAGCCGGATACACCGACAGGCGACCGTCACCGCGATCTTTCAGATATCCTGCCTCTTGCGCTGTTTTGATAATCCGGTTGACGTGGATCCGCGAAACAAAGAATTCTTTCGCGAGCGTGCTGGCAGAATAATCAATAACTGCACCATGAGCAGATTTGTTTTTTATGGCCTGCAGATAAAGATAAAGCATAATCATGCGTCCGCCATCTTTATCAATAAATAATCCTACCTCGGGTAACACTTTCCTGAAGGTTAATCCCCGGAAGAGATATTCCGCTGCGCGGCGGAAAAAATTATTTCTCAATGTGTCATTATCCAGCAGGTTTACATCAATATTAAACGTCGGATAAAGAATGCTGACGGGCAAAAATGCACCGGACATATAGCGTTTAAGTTCACTCAATCCTTTTTCGGTCGGGGCTATTCGTGTTTTTCGACGGTCATCCGTACAGCGCCAGGTCCTGATGCGCCCCGTGGTTCTGAGAAGAGTAATGATCGCAATCACACTATTAGGGCTGGCTATTTTATAGCGGGAGCATAGCTCTTTAATCTCAGATACTGACTCGGCCTGATTGCCAAATATAAAACAGCACATGGCGAGAATAATGTTGAACCGCGCTTCCTGAAGCATTGTCTTGTAGAACAAAGGTTGTTTTTTATAGATGGTGTCATTAATTGTGTAGTGCTCTAATATTGCCTCACCAAATCGTGGGTTGCTCTTTATAACATCCCGTCGATGTAGCAAGGCCCTGGATGAGATGTGATTATCCATAGCATTTTTCTCGTGTTTGATGAACCGATAGATGAAGTATCCAGTCTTCTTTTTCGGAATTTTCATTATACCTGAGAAACAGTGTTTTGCCGTCGTTATTTGAAAAGAAAGATATATTTACATTTGTCGACAGAAGAGAGAGTGATTAACGCAAAGATGTTCCGGTGCGGAACGTTGATAACAGTATCTTAACCTGATGGCGTACTGTAAAATTATTCTATACACCAGCTGTATTACATATTCCGTATTCATAATAAGAATGGCGATTTTGTGCCCAGGAGCAGGTTATGACCCACAAAATTTCTCACAGAAATGTTGCTCGCGACGATCGGCGGTTTGTCATCTCAACCTGCGGTTTTACCTTCCAGGGGTATGCTTTGCTCCTGAAAAAGTACGGCATAGACGCTTCGCATATCCACTTTGAGGGAGATGATGTCTGCCAACGGGATAGGGAAAATATCCTTAATAATCAACATGCTCATATTGTTGTGTTTCCGGGTAAAGGGATTGTCACTCTGCTGGAAAGTCTGACGCGGCTGGCATCCGTACTGAATGCATTGCCTGTTATCCGATGCGTGACCCTTTATAGTGATATACCTGACAGCTGGTTATATCGCACCCTGGGTAGCCTTTTACATAACAGCCATCAATTATCACTGATTCGGATCGCCAGCGTTTCTGATGCCATCAACGGCTTCCACACCCATCATAAAGTGTTTAAAGACCATTCGCGATTATTACGAGATCGCTGTCTGGGGTATTCCCCGCAGGAAAACCTGAAATGGCTAACAAGAAGAGAAATTGACGTTTTATTAAATTTCTACCGCGGTATGTCCGTAAAAGATCTGTGCGAAAAGCTGGGGCTTTCAAATAAAACGGTTTATACCCATCGTAAGGAAGGTGTGCAGAAGTTACATTATATTAAACGATGGTTAAACGATCCGCATAACTTCAAAGCGGAAAGAAATCACAAAAACCAACGTCTTAAAGCAGAACTCACGGATAAAGAAGCAGATATTTTTAATGCTCTGGTGAAAAGGGAGATCTTTCCGGCCTACCAGATCATTACCGATCGCGACAAAAAAGGGGTGGGCTTTGAGATACTGATCCGCTGGAATAAAAACGGCAAAATAGTCAAGCCAGCCTGTTTTCTTAATGACATTTCAAATCACGAGATATGGTTAAAAATAACTGCCCTGGTGATCCACGCTGCCGTGTCCGGGATTAATAAATATAATGGGAAATTCTATTTTTCAGTCAATATTCCGCCTCGTCTCGCTTCCGGGAAAGCGTTGCCGGAAATGGCCCGGAAAGCCATTGGCATGTTGCTCAAACCCCAGTGGGCGGAAAAGCTTGTCTTTGAATTTGCAGAAGATATCGATGTGACCAAAGACAAGAAGATCCCTGAAACCATGCGGCATCTGCGTAATACCGGGTGCAGACTGTTTCTGGATGACTGCTTCTCTAACCATCACACCATGTTTCCTGTCAGGCAGGTGCATTTTGACGGGTTGAAACTGGACCGCGACATCGTCGAACATTTTGTGGCGAACGACAACGATTATAATCTGATTAAAGCGATTCAGATATACAGCGACATGACCGGAACGGACTGCATTGCTGAAGGGGTGGACAGTGAAGAGAAATTTGAAAAATTAGTCGAACTGGGCGTGAAAAACTTTCAGGGATATTATCTCTCACGGGCTGTGAAGGAGGAGGAATTAGATCGCATGGTAAGACAGTTTAGCTAAAAATAAAGCCCCGAAGGGCCTTGATTATTTACGACCCAGTAGCAGGCCGAGAACAATACCGACGGCACCGGCGGCAATAAGGCCGGTTAGCGGGTTATTTCTGACCGCTTCTGTTACATCAGAAACCGCATCGCTGGCCTGCGCGGCATATTTTTTAGCCGCGCCTTTTACCTGGTGCTTTGGTGAATCGACGAATTCACCAAACTGCTGCTGTGCAGAACCTGCAATTTCATCGAGCTTATTTTTTGCTTTATCTTCAGCAAACTGGGTGTTTTTATCAGTACCGAAATCAGACATCTTTGCCTCCTTGTGTTGATAATTAAAGGATAGCCGCTCTTTGCAGATATGAGAGACGAAAGGTTAATTTCGGCACCTGGCAGGGCTGTTTTCGGATATATCTCTGTGCGAAAGGACTCGCACAGAGAGACGCTGTTATTCGGCAAAACTCAGCAGCGCGTCGCCATCAAGGCGATAGCGCACCCATTCAGACTGCGGCAGCGCGCCAATGCTCAGGTAAAAATCAATGGCGGGCTGGTTCCAGTCCAGAACGCTCCATTCCAGGCGACCACACTGCCGCTTTACCGCGAGTTGCGCGATATGTTTCAGTAACGCTCTTCCCGCGCCTTTACCGCGATACTCCGGGGAAACGTACAGGTCTTCCATATAGATCCCGTTGCGTCCGAGCCAGGTTGAATAGCTGGTGAAGAACACGGCATAGCCGATGATGTCGCCTTCATACTCAGCGATCAACGCTTCGGTGTTACTTCCCGCGCCAAAGAGCGTTTCACGGATCTCCTCTGGCGTGGTAACCACTTCTTCCGGCGCTTTTTCATAGACTGCCAGCTCGTAGATCATGGCGTAAATGGCCGCGGCATCTTCGGGACGGGCCTGACGAAGGATAATGCTCATTGTTATTCCTGCTTTTTGTCTGTTTCGCGATTGATGGCGTTAAGCATACGGAGTATTGTCCGAAGAATTAAGTGCAATGAAATCAACAAATGATGAATATTATGCATCCGGCTTTACGACGTCTTGATTTAAACCTGCTGCCCGTTTTCGACGCGATTTACCGCCATCGTTCTGTTCGTCTGGCAGCCGATGAGCTGGCGATGAGCACATCGGCACTGAGCCATGCGCTTTCGCGTCTGCGCGCGACGCTGAACGATCCGCTCTTTTTCCGGGAAGGGCATCGTATGTCCCCCAGCGTGTATGCTGCTCAGCTCGCACCTTCCATCGCTTCCGCACTGTCATTTCTGAATCATGAGCTGACCCCGCAGCCGGAGTTTGACGCCCCCAGCAGTACCGAGGGCTTACACATTGCGATTACGGATTTTACCGCGCTTTGCGTTTTTCCGACCCTGATGCACACCTTGCAGCATGCTGCCCCTGGTTTGCGTTTTGAATTGCGTTATTTGCCCCACAGCCCGGCGCTGACGGAGCTATTAGCCGGGGAAGTGGATCTGGCGCTCGGGTTCAGTACCTCGGAGGATATTCGTCATCCGGAACTGGAGGAGATAGGCTGGTTCGAAGATGAGTATGTGGTCATCAGTAACGCCAGCCGGACACGGCTGACGCTGGAGGATTATCTCGCGGCCCGACATCTGGTGGTCACGCCCTGGAATGAGAAACAAGGGGTTCTGGATCTGCGGCTTGAGCAGTTGGGCTATACCCGGCACATAGCGATCAAAACGCCGTCGATGCTCAGCGCCCCGTTTATCGTTGCACAAAGCGATCTGCTGATGGCAATCCCGCGGTTTGCGGCTGAGAAGCTGGTCGCGGCTGCGGATCTCAGGATATTTGCTTTACCGTTTTCAATCCGCGCGTTTGAAGTGAAAATTTACTCGCATAAACGCAGCGGCCAGCGGGGTGCGACCCGCTGGCTTAAGGAGGAGCTGCATAAACTGGCGCAGGCGGTAAGACGTTCAGCCGATGGCGGGGGAAGTCATTCGTCTTAATTTAACGGCAGATAGATATCCGTTTGCAGCGCATGTTCCGGCACCTCGTGGACAAAATTGATGTTGGAGATCGTATCCAGCGAGCCAGTGTGACGCCCGACAGCGTATCGTCCTTGCCTGCGCGGTCGGGCAGGATCCTGACCGATCTTGCGATTTTTATTTGTAACAGGGTTTCGCAGGATTTGATTAGGAATGAGAGAGGCGTTCTTGATATTGACATGACCCTGTTTCGGAAAGAATGTTAGTCGCTGGTATGCCGTTCTGACGTCAATTATCGAACGGCATCCAGTAATTTTCTGCGAAAGTGTTTTATGGAATGCTTTGCAAATCCCTTTCAATATCACGACGGCGTCCGTTGTCAGCGATTTCGCGCCCTGGGCGAGCCGGTGCTTTCAGTGCTTTGGTTAGAAAACGCCTGGCTTCATCCGTTCTTTTCTCTTTTAGAAGGTAATCGCCGTAGAAATAGTTAGGGTCTATACCGTCAGGGTTGATGGCCAGCGCTTTTTTCAACATTTCATCAGCTTTGTCTTTATCACCAAAACCGATCGGCCAGCCGGGAACCTGATAATAAAGAGCCCCCAGGCTTGTCCAGGCTGATCCCTGAAGCGCGTTAGGTTCAATTTCAATCGCTTTCTCCAGGTTAGTGCGGGCTTGTTTAACAAGGCTCAATGCTCCCAGACCACCTTTTGCGCCAGCCCAGCTGCTATCAATGATTGCAGACCAAATTAACAGTGGTGCGCTTGTGTTGTTTTTCATCTGACTTGCCTGATGCGCTTTCTGACTAAGTGAACTAAAGCAGTTCTCTTTTTTGGCTTCCAGAGTTTGATACTGGCACACAGACCAATCGTGTTGTAATTCCTCGAGGGGGGTGTCCGCCAGTGCTACAGTCGGAACTGCTGCAACAAGAAATAGAGCATACAGTTTTCTCATTTGTGTTCTCCTTTTAACGATTTTCTGGCGAATTCCTGAATGACAGGTAATTTTTTTGCTAATGCTCCGTCGACGACGTGAGGAAACCAGGCATTAATTTTGACGAACAGACGCTCCATAATTCCAAAGCGATACCGTTTCTGCTCCGTTTCAAGAAGCCGTGCAAGCTGGGATGCGACATAAATCGGCGAATCGTTGTTATTACCGAGTTTTTGGTTAAGGGCGTAAACCTGTTCGCTGTTGAGCGTGGTTTTTGTTGCGCGTGGAGCGGCATACAAAACGGTAATACCGCTTCCCTGCAATTCCCGACCAAGTGCTTCGGAAAAACGGTGTGTCGCAGCCTTGGTTGCGCTGTATACACTCCACGCCGGATGCCCTATTTCCCCAAAAATTGAACCAATATTAAGCACGATGCCAGGTCTGTTCATTTTATCCAGCAAGGCCCGGGTCAGAAGGGCAGGAATCTCGATATTTGTTCGGATCTGTTCACGAATATCGTCGAATGATTGCTGTTCAAGCAATGCAAAGCGACTGCTTCCTGCGTTATTGATGAGAATGTCCAACCCACCATTCTGAGACAGACTGTTCGCCAGCCCTAATATCTCTTCGTCGGAATAGCTGCGCATCAGGGCGATATTGTGTCGCTCCGGGTGAGGAATGGCATTCTTTAAAAGCGACATTGCCTTTTCATTACGCCCTACGAGATAGAGTCTCGCGCCTTTATGCGCCAGTTCTCGCGCCAGCGCCTGACCGATTCCTCCGCTGGCACCGGTTAGCAGAACGGTTTTATTAAGCAGATTCATGGGCGTTATCTCCCAGTTGGTCAAGCATCTGTCCGTAGAGATGATAAATACGACGAGCCGTGTGGATGATGGCCTCCTGATCGCACTTGTCAGTGATTGAATCCATGAGGGACGCAAAGAATTGCAGATGGCCCTGATCGAGTTCTCCGTGAGAACGCAGGTAGGTGGTTGCCTGCTCAGGTAGCGCCAGAGTATTTTCCAGCTGAGCCGCAACAGCTGTTGCAATTGACACACTAGTGCCTTCCAGCACGAGCACCATGCCAAATATGCTCATCGGATTTACCCGCTCAATTCGGTAGTAGAGGTAAGCGATCATCATTTCGATGGGCAGGCCCGGCATACCATTTCTTACCGCCTCAGGATCCCCCCCACATGCGCGAATATCATTGAGGATCCACTCCTGATGCCCATATTCCTCATCAATATATTCAGCGATTGCGCCACGTACTGCTTCGTGAGAGGCAGGAAGGCAGCTGCCAGCACACATTAGTAGCGGAACGGTATGACTGACGTGATAATAAGCCTGTGTCAAAAACGCGATATACATCTCCGCCGAGATATCGCCTGTCTGGCAACGCGCAATAACAGGTGAATTAAGTAAACGTTGACGTTCTACAGCGGTCTGATTCTGTAATTCCTGATAAAAGCTCATGCGTCTTCCTCCTGGCTGCAGGTGAGAATAATATGTTTCAGGGACTGCCAGATGGCGCTTCGTTTAGGGCGACCATTTGCGGTAATCATTTCGGGAGAAGATATTTCGGACGTAAACAGCAATCGGTGAAATTGCGCGTAGTCTGGAAGATGCGCGGAGATACGCATTAACTGTTGACGCGCCAGCTCCTTTTGTCCTTCAAAAGCATCAACAAGCGCAACGTTACGTGTTAAACCGTCACCAAAAATGACTACACGGCGCACAGCAGGGCATGCCATCGCTTCTGCTTCAGGCCATTCTGGAGAAAAATTGCGACCGTATGCGTTTATCTGAACGTTTTTTAAACGGCCAATAATATGAATAAATCCATCATCATCAACGCTTGCAAGGTCGCCAGTAGGAACCGTTGTATTTTGTGATTCCTCCCCGAGATACCCCAGGGCATTGGCTGGACTCGTTACGTGTAGTTGCTGTAAGGGATCAACGGTAACGTTTATACCTGGCAGAGGTTTGCCAACGCTGCTCTTTTTGGAAGAACCAGGCAAATTAAGAGCGACAACAGAACCGCACTCTGATAACCCATAGCCTTCAAAAACGGGTAAGCCTGCATTTGCTGCCAGTTCCATTAACGGCGTCGGAATTTTCCCGCCACCCACGGCAACAAACCGCAGAGAACGTGTACTTTCAGGTGCCACCTGATGCAGATGGACTAACACCCGTAATATTTCAGGTACAAGAACCAGGCTTTCAGGTTGCCATGTCACTAAGGCCTGTAAAAAACGTTTGGGGTTAAATTGACTTGAACCTTCAAAGCCTGTCTGGGCCGTGGGTAATATCACTGTTTCTGCACCCATTAATAATGGGATATAGATTCCGCACAAATTCTCGAGCAGAATGCTGAGCGGCAGGCTGACAAGATGTTTCTCCGGTGCGATTGGACGCAGAGCGGTAGCGAGTGTTTGCGCGGTCCATAACATTCCCTTCTGACTGAGGCATACGCCTTTAGGTTCACCGGTGGTTCCCGAGGTAAAGGTAATCTTGGATGTCCCCACAGGCAACGACGTTGGGGCAGTTAACTGTCTAACCTGCAGCTTACCGAATGGGAAATCATGTCTGTGCCATCCAGACATACTCTCACCACCAATTTGCGCATCAATCGACGCTGAAGCACGCACCCATTCTTTTTGCGTTTCCGAGAAAAAGGGAGGAATGGGTACAATGACGATCCCGACAGATATACAGGCAAGATCGATAATGGCCCACTCCGGACTATTATCAAGCTCAAGCGCCAGCCTTCTAATCCCCAGGGCGTGGAGCAACGATGCGGCGTTTACGACTGCCTCTAAATATTGCTTCCAGCTCCATAACGTTGTTTCACCCCTAAGAGCAGTTTGATCAGGGTATTGAAGAGCTTGCTGTTTCAGTGCGTTAAGAAACATGATGTTCTCCCGACAGATTAGTCCATGGAGCCTCGGGTAAAGTGTTTATTAACTTCATCAATAGACTGCCCTGAGTTAGCGCAGAATGACCGCCAGCCAGTTCACCGGCCATAATTTGTGGGTCATATTGATAGTATTTTCCCCATTCATGTGCATCATTCCCAAGGCGAGCGGGATTGGCCGGCATGATGAGGATGGGATTCAAATTAAGTCGATGAAAGGTATTGCGAATTTTTTTCGTACCGGTAAACACGATCCATGAAAATTGATACTCAGTAAGGACCTGGCAGAGCGCTGCAAACATGATTCGTGCACTTGCACCATCCCTCGCTGCAAAATTTCCAATTTCGACAATTGCGGCGCGAGAAACAGATTGCGACAGCCGTGACGAAAGCGTTACCTCAATGGGGCTATCGAGATATTTTTCCAGATAAAGAGATCCCTGAGAGGCGATATGTACGCCACTGGCAGCCTTAAGTTCACCATTTGCATCGTAAAGGCCAATAAGCCATGGCATGCAACGGGAAATCGAAGCCTGATAAACCTGCTGATAGTTTTCACGGATTAACGCTGAAATATCATTCTGTTCGTGTTCACCGTGAAGCCATTTAAGAGTGTAGGGGGGCATTATTCGCATCATGAGACCTCTCATATGAGTCTCTTCAATATGAGCGATTAATATTATGACAACCTTAAGAAAGTTTTTTTCTTATGTTGTAAGTCGTGAATGAAATTAAGGTATTCTTAAGAATAAACAACACATACTGGCGTATACTCGAAAAAAAGGATTGAGCAATGAACAGAAATTACGCCAGCAGTCAGATCGCATTGCACTGGCTTGTATTTGTAGCCATTATTATCGCCTATGCAGCTATGGAGTTAAAAGGGCTGGCGATTAAGGGTAGCCCGATCCGTGTAACTATGGCGATAGTGCACTATACTGCGGGCTTTAGCGTTATGTTGCTAATGATTATCCGGGTTGTCCTGAAAATGACACATCGCGACCCTGAAATTATACCACCACCACCACGCTGGCAAATTGTGGCGTCAAAAATAATACACGGATTGTTGTATTTAATGTTTCTCCTGTTACCGTTGCTGGGGATTGCATCGCTTTACTTTGGGCAGATTGGATGGTCATTTTTTGGAATAAAAATGCCTATAGCCACCTATCTTAATACAGATGCACAGCATACCCTCAAAGAAGTGCATGAGTTTATTGCAAATGCCGGGTATTTTCTTGTCGGTTTCCATGCTCTGGCCGCATTATTTCATCATTACTTCGTTCGTGATAACACGCTGGTGAGAATGTTGCCGATAATACATCGACATAAATAAGTTTTAAGAACGCCTTGTTGTGGTAGTTATTTCGCATACCGAGGAGCACTCATCCTGATTCGTCATTTGTCATAATATTGTCTTTTACCCATATCGCATAAACCCATGCAATAACCCTATAAAACTTCATGTTTACAGAAAGTTGATTTCATTGATACCATACCCCCCTATAGTATCAGGAGGGCGTATGCCGCATTCACCCGAAGATAAAAAACGTATTCTTACTCGCGTCCGTCGCATTCGGGGCCAGGTCGATGCCCTTGAACGCGCGCTGGAGTCGGGCGATCCCTGTCTGGCTATCCTGCAGCAAATTGCCGCCGTGCGCGGTGCTGCCAATGGCCTGATGGGCGAAATGGTAGAAATTCATCTCAAAGATGAGCTGGTGACGGGAGAGACAACGCCGGATCAGCGAGCCGTGCGCATGGCAGAAGTCGGCCATTTGCTGCGCTCTTATCTAAAATAAACCCACACACCTGACAAAAAGGGAAGACCTATGAAATCTCGCGCTGCTGTTGCATTTGGCCCCGGCCAGCCGCTGAAAATCGTTGAAATCGACGTCGCACCACCGAAAAAAGGCGAAGTGCTGATCAAAATTACCCATACCGGCGTGTGCCATACCGATGCGTTCACGCTGTCCGGCGACGATCCGGAAGGTGTTTTCCCGGCGGTACTGGGACACGAAGGCGGCGGGATCGTGGTGGAGGTGGGCGAGGGCGTGACCAGCCTGAAGCCTGGCGATCACGTTATCCCGCTGTACACGGCGGAATGCGGCGAGTGTAAGTTCTGTAAATCCGGCAAGACCAACCTCTGCCAGGCTGTTCGCGCCACGCAGGGCAAAGGGCTGATGCCTGACGGGACGACCCGTTTCTCTTATAACGGCGAGCCGATTTACCACTACATGGGCACCAGCACCTTCAGCGAGTATACCGTTTGCGCGGAGATCTCTCTGGCGAAGGTGAACCCGCAGGCGCCGCTGGATAAAGTCTGCCTGCTGGGCTGCGGCGTGACGACCGGCATTGGCGCGGTCCATAACACGGCAAAAGTCAAAGAGGGGGATACCGTGGCGGTGTTCGGTCTCGGCGGCATTGGTCTGGCGGTGATTCAGGGCGCGGTGCAGGCGAAGGCCGGGCGTATTATTGCGGTCGACACTAACCCGGAGAAATTCAAACTGGCGGGTGAAATGGGCGCGACAGATTTCGTTAACCCGAAAGATCACGAAAAACCGATTCAGGATGTCATTGTTGAGATGACCGACGGCGGCGTGGACTTCAGCTTTGAGTGTATCGGCAACGTTAACGTCATGCGTTCCGCGCTGGAATGCTGCCACAAAGGCTGGGGCGAGAGCATCATTATTGGTGTGGCCGGCGCGGGTCAGGAGATTAAAACCCGTCCATTCCAGCTGGTCACCGGACGCGTGTGGCGCGGCTCCGCGTTTGGCGGCGTGAAGGGCCGTACCCAGCTTCCGGGGATGGTTGAAGATGCGATGGTCGGTAAGATTCAGCTCGATCCGTTCATTACTCACCGTTTGCCGCTAGAGCAGATCAACGAAGCGTTTGATCTGATGCACGACGGAAAATCTATCCGTACCGTTATTCATTTCGGCGACAAGTAACTCTTCTGCCAGCGGTTTTTAGCCGCTGGCATTTCTTTAGTAATCTTCTCTAAAGTGTGACCAGTGCGGCGTTTTTAGCCGTAATCTAAATTCCTGCCGTGCCGATGACTACTTAACAGGCGTGTTTTTACGCATCTTACCTATAAGAGAGTCGACGGTCATGGACAACACTACTTCGATGCAGGCGCAGCGTAAGCTGGGCTTCTTGCATCACATCAGGCTGGTTCCGCTGTTTTCCTCCATTCTCGGTGGCATTATTTTGCTGTTTGCCTTGAGCTCGGGTCTGGCGGGATATTTCCTGCTGCAGGCCGATAACGATCTGCAGGATGTCACATCAGAGATTCAGGTGCGTATGGGGCTGTCGAACAGCTCAAACCATCTGCGCACCGCGCGTATCAATCTGATCCACGCCGGCGCGGCAAGCCGTATCGCAGAGATGGATGCGATGAAGCAGAACATCAGCGAGGCGGAAACGCGTATCAAGCAGTCCCAGGATAGCTTTAACGCGTATATGAATCGCTCCGTGCGTACCGCTGAAGACGAAGCGCTGGATGCTGACCTGAAAGCGCGCTACGACGCCTATATCGCGGGCATGCAGCCGATGGTCAAATTTGCCAAAAACGGCATGTTCGAAGCGATCATCAACCACGAAAATGAAACCGCGCGCCCGCTGGATGACGCTTACAATGCCGTGCTGCTGAAGGCGATTAAGATCCGCACCGACCGTGCCAATGCGCTAACGGCGCAGGCGCACAGCCGCACGCAGCTGGGGCTGATGTTTATGGTGGGCGCGTTTGTGCTGGCGCTGGTATTGACCGCGATGACCTTCGTTGTGCTGCGCCGCACGGTCATTCATCCGCTACAGCGTGCCGCGAAACGTATCGAGAATATTGCAAAAGGTGACCTGACGATGCCGGACGATGTGGCCGGACGCAGCGAAATTGGCCGTCTGACGCGCGATCTGCAAACCATGCAGCACTCCCTCGAAACAACGGTTGGCACCGTGCGTCAGGGCGCGGAGGAGATCTATCGCGGAACCAGCGAGATTTCTGCCGGTAATACTGACCTCTCTTCGCGCACCGAGCAGCAGGCCGCGGCCATTGAGCAGACCGCCGCGAGCATGGAACAGTTAACCGCCACGGTGAAACAGAACGCTGATAACGCGCATCATGCAAGCAAGCTGGCGGAAGATGCCTCCGGAAAAGCCAGCCGTGGCGGCCAGATGGTCTCCGGCGTGGTCAAAACGATGGGCAACATCTCCAGCAGTTCGAAGAAGATCTCTGAGATTACCGCCGTGATTAACAGCATTGCTTTCCAGACCAATATTCTGGCACTGAACGCGGCGGTAGAAGCGGCGCGCGCGGGTGAACAGGGGCGTGGATTTGCGGTGGTAGCCAGTGAAGTGCGTACGCTGGCAAGCCGTAGCGCCAACGCGGCAAAAGAGATCGAAAGCCTGATCAATGAGTCGGTTTCCCTTATCGATCAGGGATCGGGTGAGGTGGTGGCTGCGGGTAACACCATGAATGAAATCGTCGACGCGGTTAAGCGCGTGACCGACATCATGCTGGAAATTGCCGCCGCATCGGATGAGCAGAGCCGCGGTATTGTGCAGGTCAGCCAGGCGATTTCGGAGATGGATAAAGTGACCCAGCAGAACGCCTCGCTGGTGGAAGAAGCATCCGCAGCCGCGGCATCCCTGGAAGAACAGGGCGCACGTCTGACCGAGGCTGTGGGGGCGTTTCGTTTAAGCGGCGCGAAGCCTGGCCGCGCGGTGACGTCTGTGCCAGTGGCGAAGAACGCGCCGTTGCGCCCGGCGGCGACGGTTTCCGGAGATAACTGGGAGACGTTCTGAGTCGCCAGCAGTGTCGGGTGGCGCTTCGCTTACCCGACCTACAAAATCGACCAACAAAAAAAGGGACCCTTCGGTCCCTTTTTCACAGCTTATTTCTTATCAGGTAACGCGTATGCGATAACGTAATCACCGCGATCCGGTGACTGGCGAGCGCCCCCGGCGTTAATGATGATGTACTGTTTACCGGTTTTCGGTGAGACGTAAGTCATCGGGCCGGACTGACTGCCAACCGGCAGTCGGTCTTTCCAGATCTCTTTTCCGGTGGCGGTATCAAACGCACGCAGGTAGAAATCCTGAGTACCGGCGAAGAACAGCAGGCCGGACTGGGTTGAGAGCGACGCGCCCAGCGTTGGCATCCCGATTGGGATAGGCATGTGCATGCGAATGCCCAGAGGGCCGGTGTCTTCCACCGTACCGACAGGCACCTGCCACACCAGTTTGCCGGATTTCAGATCGACCGCGGACATGGTGCCGAACGGCGGTTTCTGGCACGGAATGCCGAGCGGTGACAGGAAACGTTCACGCATTGCGCCGAACGGCGTGCCGTCCATCGGGACGATGCCCATCTCAATGCCGCTGGCGTCTTTCGCCACGTTAGCGCGCGGCACCATGTAGTTTGCCAGTCCGAGGCGCATATCGTTGACGAACATCAGGCTGTTGTTCGGGTCAACCGAGACGCTGCCCCAGTTCATTCCGCCCAGCGAGCCAGGGAACTGCAGGGAACGGTCAAGACCCGGCGGGGTGAAGACGCCCTGATGACGCATCTCTTTAAACTGAATACGGCACAGCAGCAGGTCGACAGGCGTCGCGCCCCACATGTCGGATTCAGTCAGCGTCTGGTTGCCAATCATCGGCATGCCGACGGAATACGGCTGGGTGGGTGAGTAGCGTTCACCTTCAACGTTACCAGCCGGTACCGGACGCTCTTCTACCTTCGCGACCGGCTTACCGGTTTCGCGGTTGAGCATAAAGATCATGCCCTGCTTGCTGGTCTGCACCAGTACAGGCGTGGTGCCGCCTTTGCCGTCAGGCAGGTCATACAGCAGCGGCTGGGAAGGCAGGTCGAAGTCCCACAGATCGTGGTGGGTGGTCTGGAAATGCCAGCGCACCTGGCCGGTGGTGGCATCAACGGCGACGATAGAAGAGCTGTATTTATCGTCCAGCGCGGTACGCTCACCCGCCCAGAAATCCGGGGTGGCGTTGCCGGTTGGCAGATAAATCAGGTTCAGTTTGGCGTCGTAAGACATGGCCGACCAGACATTTGGCGTACCGCGGGTGTAGGTCTGTCCTTCCGGCGGCAGGCCGGTCAGGTTCGGATTACCCGGATCCCACGCCCAGGCCAGCTTACCGGTGTGAACGTCATACGCACGTACCACGCCCGGGGGTTCGCCGGTGGAGAAGTTATCCGCGACGCGACCGCCGACGACGACCACGTTCCCGGCGACCAGCGGCGTGGAGGTCTGCTGATAATATCCCGGCTTGATCTCACCCATACCGATGCTCAGATCCACGGTGCCGTGTTCGCCAAAATCTTCGCAGACCTTGCCGTTATCCGCATTGATGGCAATCAGGCGGGCATCGGTGGTCGGCAGGAACAGACGGCGAGGGCATGCGGCAGGCTGCGCGGTTTCCTGTGACGTTGTCACGTTCTGGTGGTCTTCAAAATAGCCCAGACCGCGGCAGCGCTGCCAGTTAGGCGCGGTGGCTTTAGAATCGTAGCGCCATTTTTCTTTCCCGGAGTCCACGTCCAGCGCCAGCACTTTACTGTACGGGGTACAAACGTACAGCGTATCGCCAATCTGTAAAGGCGTGTTCTGGTCTTCCGCGCCAGAGCCGTTGCTCTGTGGAATATCGCCGGTATGGGCAACCCAGGCGACTTTCAGTTCGCTGACGTTTTGCTTGTTAATTTGATCCAGTGCGGCGAAGCGGTCACCGTGTGTGGTGTTGCCCCAGTGCGCCCAGTTCTTTTGCTGCTCACCGGGTGCGACGGGTTTAACCGGAACGGGTTCATTCGCCGCCACGAGAGTCTGGGGCTTAAACATCCAGCCAAGGCTGACCAGCATCGCCACGGCCAGGACCGCCGCAACGCTAAAAGCAGGCGCCTTGTTGGGGGAATTGTGGTTTGCTCCACGCAGGTAAGGCCAGACGATGGCACAAAGGAAAGCCAGTACGGCGAAGGTAAACAGGCGGGAGAAGAGCGGCCAGAAATCCCAGCCCGCATCGCTTACCGCCCAGACCAGCGAGGCAATAAACGCGATGCTGTAAAGGACAATCCCGCTGGTGCGATTGAGGAAAATCAGGATCGCGGCAATCACCATTACCACGCCCATTATCAGGAAGTAACAACTTCCGCCCACGGTGGCGAGCTTAAACCCCAGCCCGCCGACGGCCAGACCGATGAGCAACATCAGTCCGGCAAGAAGCCACTGCAGGATACGCGGTATCCCACGTGGCGCGCTGCCAAATGCCATTTCTGTCTCCTTAGATCCCGCCGCTATGCCGGGTGTACCAGTTGGGTAATAAAATCGGCGGGAATAATGATTAACACGGGTGAATTCATCTTTATCAAAAGATTTACGAACCATTTGGTGAATTCGTGGCTATGATAAAACTGTTAAATTGTTTTACGCAATTGTTAATGAATCATTCCGCATTATTTGATTAGCGCACAGGACAGATCCCTCGCCCCGTTGGGGAGAGGGTTAGGGTGAAGGGAAGAATTCACACCGGCATGGATTTACGGATGGCGCTCAGCAGCGTCTGCGCACCCGTTGAGAGCGGCGTGTCTACGCGGGTTAAAATGCCGATAGGTTCACCGGCACCCGGGGCGGTCACCGGCAGAGCGGTCAGGGTTCCCTGACGCAAATCATCTTTTACCGCACCGGAGGGAACGAACCAGACGTAGTCATAATCGAGGGTGAGCTGGCGTGACAGCGAGGCCGACAGCGTTTCGATACACCCTGAGGGTAGCGTACATCCCTGCATTTGCAGCAAGTTTTCGGCGGCCTGGCGCGGGACGGTGCCTTTCGGGCAGACCACCACGGGCCATTCCATGACGCGGCTTAACGTCACGGTATCCTGCAGTAAAGGATGGTCGGGACGCACCACCAGCTTCAGGGATTCCAGAAACAGCAGTTCGTAATTGAGACCGCCCATCAGTTCAGGGTCAGACATACGACCGATACCCAGATCCAGTTCCCCCGATTTGAGCCCCGCGAGCAGCATGGTGTTATTCATGGTGGCAACCTGAATCGTGGTATGCCGTTGCTGCTTGTGGAATTGACCAATCACGGGCGGCAAAATGCCCAGCGCCGCGGTAGGCAAGGCACCCACACGTACCACGTCACTGGTGTGCTCTTCTTTTCTGTGCAGGGACTGGCCTGCGGTGTTGAGCGCATCCAGCACCTTAACGGCATGCGTCAGGAACTGTTCGCCCACGAGGGTAAGCTGTGCGCCCAACCGACCGCGATCGAAAAGACGGGCGCCGGTGAGCTGTTCCAGCTCGTTAAGGGTTTTTGAGAGCGCAGGCTGGCTCAGATTAAGGGTTTCAGCCGCTCGCCCCAGCGTTCCCTGTTGAGCGACGGCCACAAATGTATGCAAATGGCGCAAGCGTATGCGCTGACTGAACAGACCATTTTTTTCCATAGGCGATGTTAAAAACAGAGCGATGCGGGTGACAAGTTAAGTTGTTTAATTTTGATAACCTGATAGCAAAATATTTTTAACATTTGATCTGTTTGAGTTACAACATGTTTTTCAGGAGGGGCTGCAGGCGAACGTCCTTGTTCATTTATTGCTCATTGCTGAGGGGTTACATCAGTAACCCATTAGATCACGCCATCCCCGCCGTCAGAACACCACACCTGACCGGACGTATAGGAACACGCATCCGAGGCCAGCGTGACGTACAGCGGAGCAATTTCTACCGGCTGTCCCGGACGCCCCAGTGGCGTATCGCCGCCAAACTCCTTCACTTTTTCCATTGGCTGACCGCCGCTTGACTGCAGCACCGTCCAGTACGGTCCAGGCGCCACCGCGTTGACGCGAATGCCTTTTGGGCCCAGCTGTTTGGCTAAGGATTTAGTAAATACGGCCAGACAGGCTTTCGTCTGGGCGTAGTCCAGCAGCACGGGGCTGGGCTTCACTGCCTGAACCGAGGAGGTGTTAATGATAACGGACGACGCCTTCAGATGGCGCAGCGCCGCCTTGGTGATCCAGAAGGGGGCATAAACGTTGGTTTTAAACGTCGCGTCAAAGTCTTCGGTGGTGAGCTCTTCCAGAGACTCCCGGTACTGCTGACGGCCCGCGTTATTGATCAGAATATCCAGGCCACCCAGCTTCGAGACGGCTTCCTCGACCAGATTCTGACAGAAGGTTTCATCCCGGATATCCCCCGGCAGCGCGATGGCTTTGCGTCCTTCCGCTTTGATCAGCGCGATCACCTCTGCGGCGTCTTTTTCCTCTTCAGGCAAATAGTTGATGGCAACGTCAGCCCCTTCACGGGCATAGGCGATAGCCACCGCGCGACCTATCCCGGAGTCACCCCCGGTGATCAGCGCTTTTTTGCCGGTAAGGCGGCCATGCCCTTTGTAGCTTTTTTCCCCATGATCGGGTACAGGTTGCATCTCTGATGCCAGTCCCGGCGGCGTTTGCGGCTGTTCCGGGAACGGGGGTTGCGGGTAAGCGTTCGTACGTTGTGTAGTATCACTCATAGCTGACTCCTTAAGCCAAGGGGTGAGATTTGATGGATAGTTGCAGCGTTAACGCTTCGCTGAATTATTTCTGCAAACGATCAACACGGACGACGGCAGGAGATGATTTTTTATCAAGCGAACCGTTGATACTGATCATCTGGTCGGGTTTTACCGTTCTGCCGTCGAAGACTGCCTGGGGAATAATAACGTCGATTTTTCCGGTTTTATCCTGGAATACAAACTTATCGCCGCTACCATCAATAAGATTACCGCGTAATGAAATTGTCGCACCGTCATGCATTTGTTTTGCCTGATCGATGGTCATAATACGCGCATCATCGGTTCCACGATATCCGCTATCCAGCGCGTGAGGCGGGGGCGGCGCGTCACCTTTTTGTAACCCGCCGTTATTATCTGCCCATGCTGATGGAACCAAAAATATCAAAAAAGCGGAAATAAGTGATAATTTCATCTGATATCCTTCATTTTTGGGTGTCTTGAGTTATTAAGTATTGTTGCTATTCCTTTATGTGGCAAATGTGATAAGTCTTAAAAACAATCTCTTTTGAAATCAAAACACTCATAAAATAAGCGAAACGGTGACGACAACCATGAAGCGTGAAAATGAAAAGTTACCCGGGATAGATGAGAGTTATCGCTTGCTCAGGTTTGAATATGCATTTCGCCAGGTGGGTTTTGTGCTGCTTTTAGGTATTATCATCGCAGCGATGGCCGGTCTGTTTTCCAGCGGCATGGTGAGCGACACGTCCAGGACCAATTCTGCTAAATCTCTGACCATTCACTATGAACGCTTTGGCCGTCGGGAGACCGAGTCAAGGATGCAATTTACGTTTCCGGTGAAAACGGCGGGTCACTTCACGCTCAGCATCACCAGCGAGCGCAGCGACGTTTACGAACCCGGCAGCGTCTGGCCACAGCCGGACAGAATGTATAGCCGTGGGAAAACCCTCTATTTCGTCTATGACACGCTCCAGAAGTCAGACAGGTTCTCCGTGTTGTACTTCACGACCCCGACCCGGGCCGGTAAGTGGAATACTGTCATCCGTGCAAACAACGAGCCGGAGATCACCGTCTGGCAATTTATTTACCCGTAGGAGGCTGATATGGATATGGTCTTTCGTGCGCTGGCGATTTATCTGTTTCTCGTGGTGGTATTTAAAGTGGCGGGGCGACGCGCGCTGCTACAGATGACCAGCTTTGATCTTATTCTACTGTTAATTATTAGTGAAGCCACGCAGCAGGCGCTTCTGGGGCAGGACTTTTCTGTCACCGGGGCGATGATAACGATTACCACGCTGGTGGTGGTGGATATTCTCTTTGGGTTGATGAAGAAATATTTTTCCCCGGTGGAAAATATTCTGGATGGTAATCCCGTCATTCTTGTCGAGAATGGCGTGCCGTTAGCGGATAAACTTAAAAAAGTCGACGTATCCTGTGATGATATTCTGGTGTCAGCGCGTCAGAATAATGGCATTACAAAAATGAGTGAAATCAAATATGCCATATTCGAACGTAATGGGCATATTTCAATCATTCCTTTTGAGAAATAAGAGGCGGCAAAATGAGCAATCTGTTTCACGACGATCATTATACCGTAAGTGAATTAACGAAAAAGCTGGCGAGTAAATTAACCGATGCCGGGCTGCGCTTAACCACGGCGGAATCCTGTACGGGGGGAAAGCTCTCGGTCGCGTTGTGCGCAGAAGAGAACACCGCCGATTTTTATGATGTCGGGCTGGTGGTATTCAGCGATGAAGCAAAAGCGCGGATCCTCGGCGTGCGTTCTGAAACGCTGGCGCGCTATACCGCCGTCAGCGAACCGACGGTGGGCGAGATGGCCGCCAGTATCCGCGATATGGCCCAGGCGGATATCAGCATTGCCATCAGCGGATACGCAGGCCCTGAAGGGGGCGACGATGGGACGGCGGCAGGGACGGTCTGCTTTGGCTGGAATATTTGCGGCGAGACGAAAACCCGCACCGTTCTTTTCTCCGGTGACTGTCAGGACGTGGTGGAAAAAGCGGTGCATTTTGCGCTGGCTGAACTGGTGACAACCTTGTCGGACGACAATATCGGGTAAATTCACGTGGAGGTTGTATGGCTGTCATAGTGATTACTGGCGGGACGGCGGGCGTGGGAAAAGCCACGGCACTGCACTTTGCAAAGGCGGGCTACGATGTGGGACTTATCGCCCGCGATGAAGCCAGCCTGCACTCAACTCAGGAGGAATTAAAGCGCTTTGGGGTCAATGCCCACGCGGTGCAGGCGGACGTCGCCGACAGTCAGGCGGTGGTGGATGCCGCTAACGAGATTGAGTATCGCCTTGGGGCGATTGACGTGTGGGTTAACAATGCCATGGGCGCCGTGCTGGCACCGTTTCGCACCCTTACGCCGGATGAGTTTCGTCGTGTGACTGACGTGACCTACCTCGGCTTTGTCAACGGCACTCGCGCCGCGCTGGAGCTGATGGTGCCCCGCGACAGAGGCGTGATTATCCAGGTGGGATCCGCGCTGGCCTACCGTTCCATTCCTTTGCAGTCCGCTTACTGTGGCGCCAAAGCGGCGATCCGCGGCTTCACCGATGCGGTGCGTACCGAACTGATGCATGAAAACAGCCGGGTTCAGCTTTCGATGGTTCAGATGCCGGGGCTTAACACGCCGCAGTTCGAATGGGCGAGGAATAAGTTCGCCTGGGCGATGCGCCCGGTGCCACCGGTTTTTGAGCCCGAAGTCGCCGCCCGCGCCATCTTTAAGGTTGCACAAAAACCGGTACGGGAACTGTGGGTGGGAGGCAGCACGATTCAGTCGATCGTCGGTCAATTTCTTTTCCCGGGTTTACTTGACCGGCTGATGGTTAAAAAAGCCTGGGAAGGTCAGATGACCGACGATCTGAACGCACCGGATCGCCGGGACTATCTTGACCAGCCGGTTAATGATCTGCACAAAATCCATGGCCGTTTTACAGACGAGGCGAAGAACCGAGCCCCGTCCGTCACCTCCGGTATGCCTGGCAAGGTGGCACTGGGCGCCCTCGCGGTGGCGGGGATTATGCTGACCCGCCTGATAATTCGAGGGAGAAGATAATCAGCGCAGCGCGCTACGGTGGGTCCAGAACCAGCGGTAACCGTAGCCGCCAAGAGTGAGCTCGACGGTTTTGCCGCACACCAGCGCGTCGTCGTAGCGTTTGTCCGCGAGACAGGCGGTCCAGGTGGCATTGCGGATCCCTTTTGCGGCGAACTTCACCGGCTGGTCGCTGAAGTTGACGAAGGTCAGGATGCTGCGTTCATCGGTCTCGTAATACAGCCCCAGCACCGCGTCGTGATCGAGGGTAATGAGACGAAAGGGCGCAACGGCAATTTCGGGGAACTCTGAGCGGGTATTAGCAATATCCATGATGCGGTGCAGAAGCGAGTTGCGGTGAAGCAGCGAATCAGCGACGTTGATTTTCTGATAGCGATACGGGCCGCGATCGATGATGGGGGCAATAAATTTTTCCGGGTTGGCCGCGGAAAAACCGCCCCCCGCCGATCCGGCCCACTGCATCGGCGTACGAACGGCGTAACGCTCTTCCAGTTCCAGGTCGTCGCCCATGCCGATCTCATCCCCGTAGCGCATCACCGGGACACCCGGCAGGGAAAAGAGCACGGCGTGACAGAACGCCAGCCGCTTGTGATCGCCATTCAGCATCGGCGCCAGGCGGCGGCGGATCCCGCGCTGATAGACGTTCATCTCTTCGTCAGGGGCGAAGGTATCAAGGACAAACTGCTTATCTTTCTGACTAATGCCCTCCAGATCCAGCTCGTCATGATTGCGCAGCCAGTCGGCAAAACAGCATGAGTCGGGCGGGACGATCATCTTTTTCACCGCATTACGCAGCGGACGGGCGCTTTTCCTCGCCAGGCTGACGTAAAAATACTTATTGAGCCAGAAATTGAGCACCAGATTCAGGCGATCGTTATTGCCGAAGTAGTCTTTATACGTCTTGACGTCGACGTCGACTTCACCCAGCAGGATCGCGTCTGGATTACGTTGCTCAATAAGACGGCGCATATGCTCCAGGATCCACAGCCCCTTTTTTTCGTCACCGTTTCCTGCCTGTCTGGTGAGGTGGGTGGCGGCATCCAGGCGAAAGCCCGACACCCCCAGCTTAAGCCAGAACAGAATGATGTTCTCAATCTCTTTAAGTACCGCAGGCGAGGTCAGGTTCAGATCCGGCTCATGGCGATAAAACATATGCCGGTAGTACTGTCCCGCCTCGTCGTCCCAGCTCCAGACGCTCTTTTCCACGCCGGGAAACATTGGGGGCGTGTCGTCATCGTCGTTGTCCGACCAGAGGTAGTAATCACGATAGGGGGATGCCGGGTTTCGGCGGGCCTGCTGGAACCACGGATGCGCGTCTGAGGTATGCTGGATCAGCAGCTCAATAATGACCTGCATGCCCAGCTCCCGGGCCTGTTCGATAAAGGCGATGATATCGGCAAGTTTACCGAAGCGCGGATCCACCTGCAGATGGTCGCTAACGTCGTAGCCTTCGTCCAGAAAGGGGGTGAGGTAAAATGGGGTGATCCAGATAACCGTCGCGCCCATGCGGCGGATATAACGCAGCTTGGCCGCAATTCCGGCGATGTCTCCACAACCATCGCCGTTCATATCATAAAACAGTGCGGTATCAATTTGATAAATAATGGCCCGTGTATGCCAGTCTGTCATAGCGTTCCTCAGTGATAGCCTTCAGTATCCGACACTTTGCCCCGGAAGACGTAGTAGCTCCAGGCGGTGTACACCAGAATCACCGGAATGATCAGCAGGGTGCCGACCAGCATAAACAGCTGGCTGGCGGGCGGTGCCGCGGCTTCCCACAGGGTGATATGGGGCGGAATAATGTTTGGCCACAGGCTGATACCCAGGCCGCTAAAACCGAGGAAGATCAGCCCCAGCGTGAGCAGGAAGGGGCGCGAATGGCTGGCCGGGTTGCGGGTCAGCCGCCAGATCAGCACCGTAAACAGCCCTACCAGCAGGGGAACCGGCAGGAACCAGAAGAAGTTGGGCAAGGTAAACCAGCGGTCGGCCACGTACTGCCAGCCAAGCGGCGTCCAGACGCTGACCACCGCAATAACCACCACCAGTGCCAGCAGCACGTGGCGCGTCAGCTCGCGCATGCGGTTTTGCAGTGCGCCTTCACTTTTCATTATGAGCCAGGTGGTCCCCAGCAGCGTATAGGCAACGACCAGCCCGATGCCACAGAAAAGATTGAAGGGCGTCAGCCAGTCAAGCGCAGAGCCGACAAAGCGCCGGCCTTCCACGTCAAAGCCATTGATCACTGCCCCTACGACGATCCCCTGGCTGAAGGTGGCGAGCAAGGACCCGCCTGCGAAGGAGTAGTCCCAGAATTTGCGGTGTGAGGGCGTCGCTTTAAAACGGAACTCAAAGGCGACGCCGCGAAAGATGAGGCCGATGAGCATGGCGGTGAGGGGGATGGTCAACGCATCAATAATCACCGCGTAGGCCAGCGGAAACGCGCCGAACAATCCCGCGCCGCCGAGTACCAGCCAGGTTTCGTTACCGTCCCACACCGGGGCCACGCTATTAACCATCACATCGCGTTCCCTGGCATCGCCCACGAAGTTGAACAGCAGACCGATGCCCAAATCAAAGCCATCCATAATGATGTACATCAGCGTGGCAAAGACGATGATGGCAAACCAGATAACAGCGATATCAACGCCCATCAGATTCTCTCCTGTTCTGAAACGGACTCCGCGGCAGACAGCGGACGGGCGGGAGTGCCCGACGTGTTTGACGTCAGCGTATCGACGGGCTGCGGACCTTTCTTAATCAACCTGATGAGGTAAACATACCCCACGCCGAACACCGACGAGTAGACAACGAAGAAGGCCAGCAAGCTGATGCTCATTTGCAGAGTACTGTGCAGGGAGACCGCATCTATCGTGCGCAGATAACCATAGACCACCCACGGTTGACGGCCCACTTCGGTGGTCACCCAGCCGGCGAGCAGCGCCAGCAGACCCGCTGGCCCCATGCAGAGCGCAAACCAGTGGAACGGGCGCGAGTGGAAAAGCCGGTGACGGTAGCGTAGCCAGAGGCTGAGCAGACCGAGGGTAATCATCAGCAGCCCCATCCCGACCATGATGCGGAACGACCAGAAAACGATGGTCGAGTTTGGGCGATCTTCTTTCGGGAAATCTTTCAGGGCCGGAACCTGTTTATCCAGGCTATGCGTCAGGATCAGGCTGCCGAGCGCGGGGATCTCGAGGCCGTATTTGGTGCGTTCCTCCTCCATATCCGGCAGGCCAAACAGCAGCAGTGGGGTGGCCTCGCCGGGCGGATTTTCCCAGTGTCCCTCAATGGCGGCGATTTTGGCGGGCTGATGCTCAAGCGTGTTCAGGCCGTGCATATCGCCCACCACCGCCTGGATGGGGGCGACCAGCAGCGCCATCCACATGGCCATCGAGAACATGGTTCGGATGGCGGGCGTATCGTTACCGCGCAGCAGGTGCCAGGCACCCGACGCGCCGACAAACAGCGCGCTGCTCAGAAACGCGGCAATAGCCATATGAATCAGGCGATAAGGGAAGGAGGGGTTAAAGACGATTGCCAGCCAGTCTTGCGGAATGACCTGTCCGTTCTCGATAGTGAACCCCTGCGGCGTATGCATCCAGCTGTTGGAGGCGAGGATCCAGAAGGTCGACATTAAGGTGCCGAGCGCGACCATGCAGGTGGAAAAGAAGTGCAGGCCCGGGCCAACCTTATTCCAGCCGAACATCATTACACCCAGGAAACCGGCTTCCAGGAAGAAAGCGGTTAAGACTTCATAGGTGAGGAGTGGACCGGTGATACTGCCCGCGAACTGTGAGAATCCGCTCCAGTTGGTGCCAAACTGGTACGCCATGACCAATCCGGAAACGACCCCCATACCGAAGTTAACGGCAAATATCTTTAGCCAGAAGTGATACAGCGATCGCCAGACGTCGTTTTTGGTGCGCAGCCACATCCCCTCCAGCACAACCAGATAGCTGGCGAGGCCGATGGTGATCGCAGGAAAAAGGATATGAAACGAGACGGTAAAAGCGAACTGAATTCTGGCCAGATGGAACGCGTCGAGTTCGAACATGGTCCGTACCTCTGAAACGA
>Ga0308166_1000400_pt1 | contig 62014 bp, 67 predicted proteins | sample PhyCR2_2_FD_202137 | JGI IMG/M metagenome (GOLD analysis project Ga0308166, IMG submission 202137) | Phyllosphere microbial communities from UC Gill Tract Community Farm, Albany, California, United States - DLSLCC.R2 | ecosystem: Host-associated > Plants > Phyllosphere > Unclassified | place...
GCCCGGCGAACAGCGCGGCAGTATAACGGCACATCGTGGTATCTTTTGCCTTTGCTGAACCAAACCTTGCGGAGCATCACATGAAATTCGTACACCAGCGCGAGCACCTCAATGAGGACGACATCGTCGTCATCGAGTGTTCCCAGCGCTGCAATATCCGCCTGATGAACGACGCCAACTTCCGCAGCTTCAAGAACGGCGGCCGTCATACCTACCACGGCGGCCACTTTGAAAAGTTTCCGGCGAAGATCACCGTGCCCAGCACCGGGTTCTGGAATATCACCATCGATACCGTCACCACCCGCCCCATTTCGGTTACCCGCAAACCCACCCTGACCCACAAGATCAAGATCATCCGTCGCTCGTCGTCGAAACTCAGATAAGGCCACCATGACCCAGACCATCAAGTACGTGATCAAATACAAGCTCGACGGCCAGCGTCGCTGGGACTTCGCGCTGATGCCCGACGCCTCGCAAGCGCAAGCCCTCGAAGCCTTGCGCAAAATCCATGGCGATGACGCCGACAAGATCAGTGACATCCAGGTCAGCAAGGCCCTGTAGAGCCGCCGCACCGTTCGCCCAGCGCAAGGAGACCCTCGCATGAGCCATTGGCCCGACCGCCGCATCCTCGACCTGCTGGGCATTGATTTGCCCATCCTGCAGGCCCCCATGGCAGGGGCGACCGGCTCGGCCATGGCCATTGCGGTGGGCTTGGCCGGCGGGTTGGGCGCACTGCCCTGCGCCATGCTCACCAGTGAACAGGTGCGCGCCGAAATTGCTGCATTCCGCGCCGGCTGTCCGGGGCGCCCACTGAACCTGAACTTTTTCTGCCACCCGCCACCCGCGCCCGATGCCGAGCGCGACGCGCGCTGGAAGCAGGCGCTCGCCCCCTACTACAGCGAAGTGGGCGCGGATTTCGCGGCGCCCACCCCGGTCTCGAACCGTGCGCCTTTCGATGAGGCGAGTTGCCAACTGGTCGAACAACTGCGGCCGGAGGTGGTGAGCTTCCACTTCGGCTTGCCCCAGGCCGCCCTGCTGCAACGGGTACAGGCCAGCGGTGCCAAGGTGCTCTGCACCGCCACTACCGTGGAAGAGGCCGTTTGGCTAGAGCACAACGGCTGTGACGCCATCATCGCCATGGGTTATGAAGCCGGCGGCCATCGCGGCATGTTTCTCAGCGACGCCATTACCAGCCAGATCGGCACCTTTGCCCTGGTGCCGCAGGTGGCCGACGCGGTCCGCCTGCCGGTCATTGCCGCCGGCGGCATCGCTGACCATCGCGGCCTGCTGGCGGCCCTGGCCCTGGGCGCATCTGCCGTGCAGATCGGCACGGCGTACCTGTTCTGCCCCGAGGCCAAGGTTTCGCCAGCACATCGCCAGGCGCTGGACAGTGCGCCTGCCAGTGACACGGCGCTGACCAACCTGTTTACCGGCCGCCCGGCCCGCGGCATCAACAACCGCATCATGCGCGAGCTGGGGCCGATGAGCCCGCTGGCACCAGCGTTTCCGCTGGCGGGCGGGGCATTGATGCCGTTAAGGGCAATTACCGAGCCGCAGGGCAACAGCGATTTCAGCAACTTGTGGTCAGGGCAGGCGTTGCGGTTGGGGCGGCGTATGCCTGCCGAGGCGCTGACCCGGGAGATCGCGGCCAAGGCACTGGCCAGGGTTGCCGGGTAGCCCGCGCCTGCGCGGCCTGCGGTAACCTTTCGTTAGCCCGCAATCACACCATCCTTGCGAATGCACCCAGCAGCCCTTCCCGGCCACTGGCCTATCGCTATATAGTTGTGAATATAACGATACCCCAAGGAGCTGCCTGCATGCGTATCCGCCCGTCTCACCTGGCCTTCACTGCCATGGCCAGCCTGTTTGCCTTCAACACCGCCTGGGCCGACGAGGTTCAAGTGGCCGTTGCGGCGAACTTCACGGCGCCGATCCAGGCCATTGCCAAGGACTTCGAACACGACACCGGCCACAAACTGGTCGCGGCTTACGGCGCCACGGGGCAGTTCTACGCCCAGATAAAGAACGGCGCGCCATTCGAAGTGTTCCTTGCCGCCGATGACACAACCCCGAAAAAGCTTGAGGAAGAAAAGCAGATCGTCCCCGGTTCACGCTTCACCTACGCCATCGGCACCCTGGCGCTGTGGTCGGCGAAAGACGGCTACGTCGATGCCAAGGGCCAGGTGCTGAAACACAACGCATTCAGCCACCTGGCCATCGCCAACCCCAAGGCAGCGCCATACGGCTTGGCCGCCACCCAGGTACTGGACAAACTGCAGCTTACCGAGGCCACCAAAGGCAAGATCGTCGAAGGCCAGAACATCACCCAGGCTTTCCAGTTCGTCTCCACCGGCAATGCCGAACTGGGTTTTGTCGCGCTATCACAAATTTTCAAGGACGGGAAAGTGACCCAAGGCTCGGCCTGGATCGTACCGGCCAACCTGCATGACCCGATCCGCCAGGATGCCGTGCTACTCGACAAAGGCAAGGACAATGCCGCCGCCAAGGCCCTGATCGAGTATCTGAAGGGGCCAAAGGCCGCCGCCCTGATCAAGTCCTACGGTTATGAAATCTGATGCCGCTGGATGCCAGTGACCTGGGTGCCATCTGGCTGACCGTCAAACTGGCCAGCCTGACCACAGTGATCCTGCTGATCATCGGCACGCCGGTCGCCTGGTGGCTGGCGCGCACGCGCTCCTGGCTACGCGGGCCGGTGGGCGCGGTGGTGGCGCTGCCGCTGGTGCTGCCACCGACCGTCATCGGCTTCTACCTGCTGATCGCCCTGGGCCCCCACGGCTGGCTCGGCCAGGCCACCCAGGCCATGGGCCTGGGCACCGTGGTGTTCAGCTTCACCGGCCTGGTCATTGGTTCGACCGTCTACTCCATGCCCTTCGTGGTCCAGCCGTTGCAGAACGCCTTTGCCGCCATCGGCCAGCGCCCGCTGGAAGTCGCGGCCACCCTGCGCGCCAGCCCGTGGGACTGTTTCCTCCATGTCGTGCTGCCGCTGGCGCGCCCCGGTTTCATCACCGCCAGCATTCTCGGTTTCGCCCACACCGTGGGTGAATTCGGTGTGGTGCTGATGATCGGCGGCAACATCCCCGACAAGACGCGCGTGGTTTCGGTACAGATATTCGATCACGTCGAGGCCATGGAATATTCACAAGCACACTGGCTGGCCGGCGCCATGCTGGTGTTCTCGTTCCTGGTGCTGCTGTTGCTGTACGCCGGACGCCGCGGCAAAGCAGGCTGGAGCTGAGATGACTGCATCGATAGTGGCGCGCCTGAATCTGGCACGTGACGACTTTACCTTGGACGTAGACCTGCACCTGCCCGGCCGCGGCATCAGCGCCCTGTTCGGCCAGTCCGGCTCTGGCAAGACCACTTGCCTGCGCTGCCTGGCGGGGCTGGAGCGGGCTGCCAACGCCTATATAGAGGTCAACGGCGAGGTTTGGCAGGACAGCAGCCGTGGTTATTTCCGCCCCCCCCACTTGCGCCCGGTGGGCTACGTATTCCAGGAGGCCAGCCTGTTCCCGCACCTGTCGGTGCGCGCCAACCTGGAGTTCGGCTGGCGCCGCCTGGCGGCCGCCGAACGCAAAGTCAGCCTGAGCCAGGCCAGCGAGCTGTTGGGTATCGGCCATTTGCTGGATCGCCGCCCCGCGACCCTGTCGGGTGGTGAGGCGCAACGGGTTGGCATCGCTCGCGCCCTGCTCAGCAGCCCGCAGCTGCTATTGATGGATGAGCCGCTGGCCGCCCTCGACGGCCCACGCAAGCGCGAGATACTGCCCTACCTGGAACGCCTGCACGGTGAGCTGGATATCCCGTTGGTGTATGTCAGCCACGCACAAGACGAGGTGGCACGCCTGGCTGACCACCTGGTGCTGCTGGAACACGGCCGCGCAGTGGCCAGCGGCCCCATTGGCGAAACCCTCGCCCGTCTCGATCTGTCGCTGGCCCAAGACGACGACGCCGGCGTGGTGTTCGAAGGCCGGGTGGTGGGGCACGACCCGCACTACGACCTGCTCGACCTGCGCCTGCCCGGCGAACATGGGCCCTTGCTACGCATCGCCCATGCTGCCCAGGCCATGGGCAACACCTTGCGGGTCAAGGTGCAGGCGCGTGACGTAAGCCTGGCACTGACAGCTGACAGCACCTCGAGCATCCTCAACCGTTTGCCGGTAAAGGTTCGCGAAACCCGCCCCGCGGCCAACCCGGCGCATGTGCTGGTCAGCCTGGACGCTGGCGGCAACCCGCTGCTCGCGCGCATTACCCGGTTTTCGGCAGAGCAGCTCGCCCTGCACGCAGGGCAGGTCGTGTACGCCCAGATCAAATCGGTGGCGCTACTGGGCTGAGCATACCTGACACGCGTGTTGTCCATTGATCAGTGATCTGACCGAGGCCAAACACCATGCTCGACTGCCCTCTGCCGCGCAGTTTGCACTATGTCGAAGACAGCCAGCCAGGCCTGACCCGGCGCCGTTGGCGCGACCGTTTCATCTACCTGGACGCCGATGGCGAACGGGTCCGCGACAAGGACACCCTGGCGCGCATTGCCGCCCTGGTGATCCCCCCGGCCTACACAGACGTGTGGATCTGTGCCGACCCCCAGGGCCACCTGCAGGCCACCGGCCGTGATGCGCGTGGCCGCAAGCAATACCGCTACCACGTGCAATGGCGCGAACTGCGCGACCAGCACAAGTACGGGCGCATGCTGGCCTTCGCCCAGGTTTTGCCGAAACTGCGCGCACAACTGGAAACCTACCTGGCACGCCCAGGGCTGGACCGGGAAAAGGTCATGGCACTGGTGGTGAGCCTGCTGGACCACACGCTGATCCGCATTGGCAACCAGCGTTACTTGCGCGACAACCAGTCTTACGGCCTGACCACCCTGCGCAACCGCCACGTAGAGGTCAAAGGCAGCAGCATTCGCTTCCAGTTCCGCGGCAAGCGCGGTGTCGAGCACAACGTCACCCTCAATGACCGGCGCCTGGCCAACCTGCTCAAGCGCTGCATGGAACTGCCCGGGCAGGCGCTGTTCCAGTACCTGGATGCCGACGGTCAGCGCCATAGCGTCGGCTCGGCCGAGGTCAACCAGTTCCTGCAGCAACTCACAGGTGCCGACTTCACCGCCAAGGACTACCGCACCTGGGCTGGCAGCAGCTTGGCGCTGGACCTGCTCAGGCCATTGGCCTGGGAACCGGAGGCCGAGGCCAAACGCCAGGTGGCCGCCATCGTTCGCCAGGTGGCCACGCGCCTGGGCAATACCCCGGCGGTCTGCCGCCGCTGCTACATCCACCCCGCCGTACTCGAACACTACGCCCTGGGCCGCCTGGCGGACCTGCCAAAACACCGCATACGCAAAGGCCTGGACCCTGAAGAGGTGGCTTTGCTGGTATTTCTTCAAGCCCTAGAGGAACAGGACGGTCATTAAGCCTGTCTATTCAAGCCATGATGCGAAGAAATTTCCCATTGGCCGCCAACGGCCCTATTCTTGCCACCGAGCACCTTGGCCGACAAATCGCTGACGGTTTGCTTTGGCACCTGCAAGTGAAGGTACGCAACAGAATTTTTCTGTCGGGGAATTACTATCCGCCGAAAGCGTCTTTAATGAGAAGGAACAGGGACCCGCTCCCGCCGCCGCGGCAGTTAGCCATGCGGACTTTTATATCACCAAGGAGAATTACATGCTGATACTCACCCGTAAGGTTGGCGAAAGTATCGTCATCAATGATGACATCAAAGTCACCATTCTGGGCGTAAAAGGGATGCAGGTGAGGATCGGTATCGATGCACCGAAAGATGTACAGGTCCATCGTGAAGAGATCTTCAAGCGTATCCAGGCAGGCAGCCCTGCCCCGGAAAAGCACGACGATTCGCAGTGAATCCAGGCTGACCAAGCGCATGGATGCGCTCGGCCGCAGGCCTCACGTTTTCAGTAGCTCACGCACCTTCGCAATCATCTGGTCCATGTCGAATGGCTTGTCGAAAATGGCCTCGACCAGGGTAGGACAGATCTGGCTGCCCTGTGCGCCACTCATGAGAATGACCGGCACCTTCTCCAGAGTGGGCTCTTCACGCATTTTGCGCACCAGCTCCTCGCCATTGAGCGCCGGCATCATGTAGTCGGTGATCACCAACTGCACGCTTGTGACCCTGAGCATTTCCAGCGCCTTGTCGCCGTTGCTGGCTTTCATCACCTGATAACCTTCATCCTCCAGGGCATACCCCAGGATATCGGCGATCAGGTATTCGTCATCGACGATCAGAATGGTGTTCATTGCCCCGCCTGTCACCCGCCGTCCTGCGGCACCGGCGTACCCGAAAGCACCCCGCTGTTGCCGGCGAACGCCTTGTGAAGCGTTATGCCCTGGGGCCCGATCAGCAGCTCGTGCAAGGCGGGGTCATGGTGGCTGTCACGCACCTTGATGATCGACAGCATACGCCGCAGCTGCGAGTCCAGCTCCACAAAGCGCATCAGCATCAGGTTGTCGACGATGCTCGACAGGTCCGGCGCCGGTGCACTGATCTCAGCGCCGAAAATATCGCGCATTTCCCAGGTCAGCATCACGCTGACACCGCGCGCGCGCAGCTCACCGGTCAACGCGCGGAAAAACGCATTGAGGCGGACCGTGTCGGTGGCCAGGCGGCTGAATGCCCCCAGGCTGTCGATCACCACGCGCTTGCTGCCCAGTGCGGCAACCCGCTCCAGCAGCCGCGCGCCCACTTGGTCGAGCAACCCCTCGGTGGTCGGCTGCCAACACAATTGCAAGCTGCCGCTTTGCTCCATTGCGGCAAAGTCGTACCCCAGCGATGCGGCCTTGCTGCGCAGGCGCTCGGGCGTTTCATAGAAGCCGAAATGCAAGCCTGGCGCTTGCGCGGTACTGGCCCCAAGAAACGCCAGGCACAACGAGCTCTTGCCAATACCGGAGGGCCCGATCAACAAGCTGACCGAACCGTTCGCCAGGCCGCCACCGAGCATTTCATCGAACGTGGGTACCCCGCTGCTGACGCGCCCCACATTGCCGCTGGCGACCTGGCTGGGGTGACTGAACAGCGCTTCCAGGCGCGGAAACACGTGCATGCCGGCTTCGTCGATCAGGCACTCGTGGCGGCCCGACAAGGCCCCACTGCCACGGGTTTTGCGTAATTGGACATGGCGCACGGCACGGCTGCCCAGTAACTGCTCACCCAGCTCGATGACCCCATCGACCATGGTGTGCTCAGGGCTCCCCTCCTCCAACCGGGCGCTGGTCAGCAGCAACACGGTACAACCTGCGAACGCGGCATGGCCTTGCAGTTCGGAGACGAACTTCTTGGTGTCGAGCGTGGTGTGTGCACGGGCGCGGGCATTGAGCACACCGTCGACGATCAGCAGGCTGGCCTTCTGCCGGCCGATTTCCTGGCGCAGCAAGCGCACCACAGCCTCAAGCCCTTCCTGTTCCAGTGTGTCGAACGCGCTGACGAACTGAATCTGGTCACCAATCAACCCCGGGTCGAAGAACGCGAGCGTCGACAGGTACTGGAACAAGCGCTCATGCGACTCGCTGAGCAAAGTGGCCACCAGCACCCGACCCCCGTCACGGACGTGGTTATGGGCCAGCTGGTTGGCAAGAATGGTCTTGCCGGCACCCGGTGGGCCTTGAACGATGTAGGAGGCGCCAGCCACCAGGCCACCCCTGAGCAACGCATCGAGCCCGTCGATGCCCGTTATCAGCCGCCTGAGTGCCTGTGCCATGTTGTCTACCTGTCGAGTGGGCTGCGTGCCTGATTCTGATACATTGGCAAATAAAGTTGCATGCAAGTTCCACGACCCGGCTCGCTATCGACACAAATAGCGCCACCGCTCTGCCTGGCGAAGCCGTACACCTGGCTAAGGCCCAGGCCGGTACCCTTGCCAAAGGGCTTGGTGGTGAAAAATGGCTCGAAGATGCGTGGCAGCACTTCGGGCGCGATACCTTCGCCACTGTCCTCGACCACAAAGCACACAAAGCGGCCGTGCAGCCCTTCCACCTCGCCGGCCAGCTCTACCACCTCGACCTTGAGGTCGATACGGCCATTGCCAGTGATGGCGTCGCGGGCATTGAACAACAGGTTGAGCAAGACCATTTGCAGCTGCCCGGCATCGACTTCGATCAGCGGCAGATCCGGTTGCAGCACCACCGCCAGCGTGATCGCACTGGGTAACGCATGCTCCAGCAGGCCACGGGTGGCGGCAACCAGGGCTGCCGGGGCAACGCAGGCCACATCGAGCTTGCGATGGCGAGCGAAGCTGAGCAGTTGCTGAGTCAGCTCGGTGCCGCGCTGCCCGGCATCGATGATGTGCTGCACCATGCGCTGCGCCCGCACCGGGTCCTGGGTAGTCTGCGCCAGGCGTGCCGAGCTGAGAATGATGGTCAGCATGTTGTTGAAGTCGTGCGCCAGGCCACCGGTCAACTGGCCAAGCGCCTCAAGCTTCTGCGCCTGGAACAGCTGGGCCCGCATGGCATCCAGTTGCATGGCCGACTCACGACGGTCGGTAATGTCACGGGTGACCTTGGCAAGGCCAACGATCTGGCCGTCTTCGTCGCGAATCACATCCAGCGCGGCCAACGCCCAGAACTGCGTGCCATCCTTGCGTACCCGCCAGCCTTCATCCTGCGCCACGCCTTGCTCGAGCGCTTGGCGCAGCAGGCAGTCAGGACGGCCATCCGCGCAGTCCTGCGGGGTGAAAAACAGCGAAAAATGCCGGCCGACCACTTCATCGGCGCGGTAGCCCTTGATCCGTTGCGCACCTGCATTCCACGACACCACATGCCCAGAAGGGTCAAGCATGTAGATGGCGTAGTCCACCACCGACTGAACCAGCTGCTCATAACGATGGGGGGGCATGACGGGGTGGTCGATGCTATCAGCTGAAACCATGCATACTCCACTGGCACAGCAGGAAGGACAAAATGAACGTAACCCGGTGTGCCAGCCTTGAGCTAGCCCTTGACACCCTTGGATCCAATCAATCGGTAACAGTGGCTTAATGACTGCAACGTGTCAATTGCCCATCACCACTGCCCTGTCATCTGTAGATCATAGGTGCTGCGGTTGACTCAACTATAACAATGGGTTATAAAGCGCGCTTGATTGCGAAGCCCTTCTACTTAGAAGCGAGCCGGTCGTACACGACCCCTTCAAGCGTGCGAGTGTGGTGGAATTGGTATACACAGCAGACTTAAAATCTGTCGGCGTGAGCCTTGCGGGTTCGAGTCCCGCCACTCGCACCAAATTCCCCTGAAAAGGCGCCTGCATGGCGCCTTTTTACCGTCTGGCAGCAATGTTTTGTGCAGCTGCTAAAGTGGAGCATACATTCGTCCACTGGAACGCCGCCATGCGCTACTCCCTGTTCGATGGTCAACGCGACATCATCACCCTGCTTGCCCGCGTGCTGCTGATGATCCTGTTCGTCTTGTCAGGCTGGGCCAAGCTGACCGGTTTCGATGGCACCGTCGCCTACATGACCTCCCTGGGTGCCCCCGCCCCCATGCTGGCGGCCGCAATTGCGGTATTGATGGAGTTCGTGGTCGCCATCCTGCTGATCGTTGGCTTCTATACCCGGCCGCTGGCAGCGCTGTTCGCGTTGTTCGTGCTGGGCACCGCGCTGATCGGGCACCCTTTCTGGCACATGGTCGACCCTGAACGCAGTGCCAACATGACCCAGTTCCTGAAGAACATGGCCATTATGGGTGGCCTGCTGCTATTGGCCGTGAGCGGCCCTGGGCGCTTCTCCGTAGACGGGCGCTGAGTCAGTCGTCGCAGTCATCGAACCACGGTGGGTGCTCGAGCCGCTCTTCATCAAGGTCATCGAAGTCATTCAGCGTTTCGTCTTCCTCCAGCTCGTCCTCGGCGCCGTGGGCGTCCGCCTCGTGCTCCACGTCGTCGCCATAGAGGAATTCGTGGTCGAGCAGATGATCGTGCTCCGGCTCGGGAAGGTCGTCTTGGTCGCGCATGCTGGCTCCTGAAGTGTTGGCAGGCCTGTATAGGCCGATCGAGGTGCCGGGTCAATGGGAGCTATTAATGTACCGTTAATGCCACCGGCCCACTCTGCAGGCTCTCCCTTCAAACGTTATTTGCCCGCCGTTACGGCGGGCTTTTTTTCGTCCCGCCAATGACCCCGCCTCAAATGACAGGCTGATCACCTGCGCTTCACGAAATACCGACATCTGCTTGCGCACACTGACCCCGCTCCGTACGTTCTTGCAGCCCGCCGCACATTTGCCGCGGGCTTTTCTTTGTTCGACAGCCTGTGGCTGCCCTCTCATGACTTGGAGCAGTTTTCCCCTCCCGCGCAAGGTCTATGCTGATCCGGCCATCACTCAAGCTCATTCGGATAGACACGGAGGCTCCTATGAAAGCTGCTGTTGTTGCGCCAGGCCGTCGCGTGGACGTGATCGAGAAAACCTTGCGCCCACTGGAACACGGCGAAGCGCTGCTGAAGATGCAATGCTGCGGGGTATGCCATACCGATCTGCATGTCAAAAATGGCGACTTCGGTGACAAGACCGGTGTCGTGCTGGGCCACGAAGGCATTGGTGTGGTTCAGGAAGTAGGCCCCGGTGTTACTTCGCTCAAGCCCGGCGACCGCGCCAGCGTTGCCTGGTTTTACCAGGGCTGTGGGCACTGCGAATACTGCACCAGCGGCAACGAAACCCTGTGCCGCGAAGTGAAGAATTCCGGCTACACCGTCGACGGCGGCATGGCCGAGGCCTGCATCGTCAAGGCTGATTACTCGGTCAAGGTGCCTGACGGCCTCGACTCTGCAGCGGCCAGCAGCGTCACCTGCGCCGGCGTCACGACCTACAAGGCCGTGAAGAGCTCCAACATTCGCCCCGGCCAGTGGATCGCCATCTATGGCCTCGGTGGCTTGGGCAATCTGGCCCTGCAATATGCGAAGAATGTGTTCAACGCCAAAGTGATTGCCATCGACGTCAACGACGAGCAACTGCGCTTCGCCAGCGAGATGGGCGCCGACATGGTGGTCAACTCTCGTACCGAAGATGCGGCGAAGGTCATTCAGGCCAAGACCGGTGGTGCCCATGCAGCCGTCGTTACGGCGGTAGCCAAGGCCGCATTCGATTCGGCGGTCGACGCACTACGTGCCGGTGGACGCCTGGTTGCGGTCGGCCTGCCCTCCGAAGCGATGAACCTGAACATCCCCCGCCTGGTATTGGACGGCATCGAAGTAGTCGGCTCGTTGGTAGGCACCCGCCAGGACCTGCAGGAGGCCTTCCAGTTTGCCGCTGAGGGCAAAGTCGTGCCCAAGGTGACACTGCGGCCGATCGAAGACATCAACCAGATCTTCGACGAGATGCTGGAAGGCAAGATCAAAGGCCGCATGGTGATCCAGTTCGAAGGTTGACCTGCTGATTAAGCGTCGAACACTACCACTGCACAGCCCGCAGACAATCCGTTGCGGGCTTCGCTTCCACCGGTCAGTTTCTGCCCATTGGGGCAACGCTCAAGTTCAACCGCGCGTTCATGCCCTGTAGCAAAGGGGGCACACCGTCCACAAGCGGCGACGTTGCGCACGAATGGCTACGGATACATTGATGATTGCCAGCACCGGTAAACACTTGGCTGGCTGGCTCACCCTCATGCGGGCAATCGGCAGCCGCCTCTTTGAGCATCTTGTCCAACGATTCAACCATGCTGGAATAATCCATTCCCTGACTCCGTCGTTGGTGAACATCGCTTACGTTCAACCATAGCTGAGAAACATTTCAAAAGTACGCAAGGAAATGCGTGATACAAACCACTCCCTTCAGTGATGCTGACCGATCACCGGCATGCCGGGTTCAACGAAAAAACTCGCACTGTTCGGCATAAGGGTTTTGAATGGCTTACACGGCGTGTACTTGCAGGAGAAAGAAATGACCATTCGCAGCCTGGCCAGGATCCTTCCCCAAGACCCCGAAAATCCAGGCTGGGTGCTTGGATGGGGCGTACTGAGAGACCGCCATCCGTGGCACTTTGTCGATGTCTATGCCGACCAGCAAACAGCGCAGGCAGAGGCGCGGCGGCGCGGCGCGGGCTATGTGGTCGAGTACGGGTCGCACCGGCTGGGATCGAAGGAGTTCATCTGTGGAACGAGCCTGCCGGAGGGCTAGCGCAACGCGACTCACTGCTGTGCACAAAAAATCCGACAGAGTGACCAGGGGATGAACGCCGGGTGAGCTAAAGTTTTTGATGAATACACGCAACGTGAGGCACCCATCATGATAAAAAGTGAAGCAGAGGCCGTTATCGAGCGTATCAGAGATGACCTTGAGAGGCATGGCGTGGTTATCGGCTATGCACAAGAAGCCCCGCCGCATTTCGGTTGTGATCTGGACTACCACGTTGCGCGGGTCAGCGAGGCGACGAGGAACTTGGTCGAGCGCATCCTGATACACGATGAAGGCTTGTGGAAGTTGTTCAGGCAAGGTGATCTGCATCGCTGTAAGATCAATGAAAGGCAATGCGATGGCGAGCTGTTCGGCATGCCCATTTCCATAGAACCTACAAGCGACGCCTCTTTCACCATTTTATACAACGTTAAATAGGGCCTTGAGCTAACCGACGTACCCTCCGCAGGCTTTTAGCCTGCGGAGAACTCAAGCCGAGACGCGACTCAGCATCTTACCTTCCACAACTGGTCAATTCGCGTCGTGTAAGATTGGCTCATCATGTCCCTCCTCATACCCCAGTCTGGCACCGCGGGCACGCTGGCGGTGCGCATAGTACCCCTCCCCCAGCGCCCGTTGATGTCGTCCATGACCGCCATCAGCCTATCGCACGCCACCGACTGCCTCAGGGCAAAAAGATCTTCTGAAAATTCGCCCGGTTGTCGAAGGTCCATCAACAGCACCTCGGCCTTGCTGTAGCGAAACCCGGGGCGGAAGATTTGTTCGACCGCTGCCGTAGCCAGCCCGGTCATGAGCAGTGTGTCGCAGGTCGGATAGGGCAGCTCCACCAAGGCTCCCTGGGCGTGGTGCGGCTCCTGCGGGTTGAACATGCCGGTGCGGATGCTAACGCGCATGCGCTTGCACAGCGAACCCTGGGCACGCAACTTTTCCGCCGCGCGGCCAACGTAGGTGGCTACTGCCTGCTTGATCGGCGCCAATTCAGCAAGCCGCCTGCCAAACATGCGGCTGCAGCATATTTCCTGCTTCGGCGGCTCTACCTCGTCCAGCTCAAGACAGGGCGTACCGGCCAGCTCCCGGGCCGTTTTCTCCACGACCACGCTGAACTTGCGTCGCAGCGTCCAGGCATCAGCCCTGGCCAGGTCCATCGCCGTATGGATGCCCATCGCCTCGAAGTGGGCGGCCATGCGCCGGCCAACACCCCACACCTCCTTCACCTCGGTATTGCGGAGCACCCAATCGCGCTTGAACGCATCGGTAATGTCCACAACCCCGCCGGTTTGGGCCTGCAAGCGTTTAGCGGTGTGGTTGGCCAGCTTGGCGAGCGTCTTCGTACCGGCGATGCCAACGCCAACTGGGATGCCCGTGCACTGAAAGACTCTTGAACGCACATTTCGCCCAAACTGGGTCAGATCTCCCTGAATTCCGGACAGGTCAGCGAAGCACTCGTCGATACTGTAAACCTCGGCGGCAGGCACCATCGACTCGATCAGCGACATGACGCGCTCGCTCATGTCGCCATACAGCGCGTAATTGCTGCTGAAGGCCTTGATGCCGTAGCGGCGTAATTTGTCCTTGGCCTGGAAATACGGTTCGCCCATCTTCACGAAGGGTTTTGCGTCGTATGACCTGGCGATCACGCAGCCGTCATTGTTGCTCAGCACCACGATCGGGGTCTTGGCCAGGTCGGGCCTGAACACACGCTCGCAGCTCGCGTAAAACGCGTTGCAGTCGATGAGCGCGAAAACCGGGTCACTGGGCATGGTCACGAACGCTGTAACGCACAACGCCCCATACTACAAAGTCATCCCCTTCCATGATGTACCGCGCCGGGTAAGCGGGGTTTTCAGACTTGAGGATCACCACCCCGTCGCGGCGGTGCAGGCGCTTGCACACCGGCTCGCAGTTGACCGCGGCAATGACGATGTCGCCGTGCTCCGCCTCACGGCCACGGTCTACGATGACCAGATCACCTGAGTAGATGCCGGCGCCTTGCATGCTGTCGCCTTCAACTTTCACCAGATACACATGGGGTGCGCGGATGTCGAACAGCTCATCCAGGGAAATATGGCCTTCCAGGTGGTCTGCGGCAGGCGAAGGGAAACCGGCCGGAACGTGGAACGAGTACTGCGGGAAGGTTTCGGTGCCGCCAGTCGGCGGACCGAGATAGGTGATGGTCATGACGGAAGGTCCAATGCAAACTGTATGCATATACAGTAAATCCGGCATTGGGCATGCGGTCAATCATACACGGCGAAAATTCTGACGGACGAGAGGTGGATTATGTGCGGGCGCTACTCGATCTACGAGTCGATGGATCACTACCTGCGCCAGCTCGCGCTGGACCTGGTGGTGATCAATGGCTACGACCACGAGCCGATCAACCGCTACAACGTTGCGCCGTCCACGCGCGTGGAACTCGTACGCCAGCGTGGTGATGGTTTGTACGTGGATCGGGTCAAGTGGGGCTGGTCGCCTGCCTGGGCCAAGGGCAAGCGCCCGGATCCGATCAATGCTCGAGCCGAGACGGTAGTGACAGGTAAGTTCTTCAAGGCGCTTTGGCCAAACGGCAGAGCCCTGGCGCCTGCCAATGGTTGGTTTGAGTGGCTTGCGGATCCAGCGGACCCAAAGCGCAAGCAGCCCTGCTACATCACCAGTGCCGACGGCGGCCCGCTTTTCTTTGCGGCGTTGGCAGACGTGCACCACGGCGTGGCGCCGGATGAGCGCGATGGCTTCGTGATCATCACCGCAGCCGCAGACCAGGGGCTTATCGACATCCACGATCGAAAGCCGCTGGTGCTGACGCCGCAACGGGCAAGGGAATGGCTGGACCCCGCCACATCGGCGGAACGTGCGGCGACGATCATCGAAAAGGGCTGCCGCCCCGCACAGGATTTCCGTTGGTTTCCGGTTGGAGAAGCAGTGGGCAATGTTCGCAACGAGGGGGCGGAGTTGATAGAGCCTGCCAATGTTCGGGACCGTCAGGGGGACCTGGGGTTTTGAAGCGGGGAGCCGGGCTTCCCGCCTCGCAGGCGCTCATTAGCCTGCTTCCTCCACCTGCTTGTAAATGCGGAATCCCCGTGCTTGATAGTTTTGAAGGGCTGCAGGATGGTCAAGTGTGCATGTGTGCACCCATACCCGCTCTGTGCCAGGCCACTCCCATGCTGATAGGGCGGCGTGGCTCAACAGCGCCCCGCCGAACCCGCACCCTATGAACTGCGGCGCCAGCCCAAAATATCGAATCTCACTGTTACGACCATCGGGGCGATAAAGCTCGTAGTAGCCGGCGATTGCACCTCGGTGATAGGCAACCCACGTTCGATGGCAGTCCTGCTCAACAAGTGCCTGCCAATCGGAGTCACGCCAGGTATCAAGATCGCCCCATTCCCAGGACGCGCCTACAAGCTGGTAGAGGAATTTGTTGAAGAGCGCCTGTGGCACTTCGCACTCGATAATCTGTAGGTCATGCCGCTGGGGCTTAGCCTTCAGGTCTGAAGCCGAAGTCATTTCCAAGTAATAGGTAGTGCAAGAACAATTCATTACGGGCACCCTTTGCTCCCTTTCGTGCGCAAACAAGAATGCCAGCAACCGCTTGATTTCGGCCAGCCCGCGCTGGCGCTTAATAAGGGGCGCAAGACAGCGTTTTGGCCGTGACTCAGCAGGCGTTCTCCCATCCAGGCGTCAATGTCGAAATACGCAATTAGGCGTAGGGCTAATGCCAGTCAGTTAAGTAATTTGGGGCCGCTTTGCGACCCTTCGCGGGCACGCCCGCTCCCACAGGGGATCGCGCATTTCTTGAGTTCAGCGCCAAACCTGTGGGAGCGGGCGTGCCCGCGAAGGGCTGCAAAGCAGCCCCAGTAACGCTTAACCTTTAGTTTCGGAACTTCTGGCACTTTTTGACGCGCAAATAAAAACCCCGCAGACGTTAATCTGCGGGGCTTTCGAATGGTGGAGGCCGAGGTCGGAATCGAACCGGCGTAGACGGATTTGCAATCCGGAGCATAACCACTTTGCTACTCGGCCTCAAAGTCGGACATAGCAGCTTGCGCTTTGCTATCCCCTTGAAACACTGAACCTTTTCAAGGTTCGCTGCGTTTCGATGGGCGCCATTATGTCTTCATTCTTTTAACCTTGCAACCCCCTCGACGAAAAAAAATTTCAACGGGTTCAAGGTGTTAGCGCAGGCGGCCGAGTTTGCTCCACAAACCCACCAAGGTGTTCTCCATCGCGCCACTGGCTGCCACGCCGATTCGCTCCTGCAGGCTTTTGCGCTCGGCATAGTGCAGGTGGAACAGGTTGGCGTTGCGAGCACGTTCGCTAAGGTACTCGTCGCTGGTCTGCAAGGTATCTACCAACTGGCGGTTGAGGGCCGCCACACCTAGCCACACTTCACCGGTAGCCACTTCGTCAATGTGCAATTGCGGGCGATAGCGGGCAACGAAGTCCTTGAACAACTGGTGGGTGATGTCGAGGTCTTCCTGGAACTTCTCCCGGCCTTTCTCAGTGTTTTCGCCAAATACGGTCAAGGTGCGCTTGTATTCGCCGGCGGTCAGCACCTCGAAATCGATGTCGTGCTTCTTCAGCAAGCGATTGACGTTGGGCAGTTGTGCCACCACACCGATCGAACCCAGTACAGCGAATGGCGCACTGACGATCTTGTCGCCGATACAGGCCATCATGTAACCACCGCTGGCAGCCACCTTGTCGATGCACACGGTCAGCGGGATGCCCGCCTGGCGAATGCGCGCCAACTGGGAGGCGGCCAGGCCGTAGCTGTGCACCAGGCCACCGCCGCTTTCCAGGCGCAGTACCACTTCATCGCGCGCGGTGGCGAGGGTCAGCAGTGCAGTGATTTCATTGCGCAGGCTTTCAGTGGCCGAAGCCTTGATGTCGCCATCGAAGTCCAGGACGAACACGCGGCCCTGCTCGTCAGCCTTGCCTTTGCCCTTCTTCTGTTGTTTCTCCGCCTTGGCCTGCTGCTTGCGCAGCGCCTTTAGCTGGGCCTTCTCGAGCAAGCCCGATTCCAGGCGCTCGCGCAGGTCCTTGTAGAACTCGTTCAGACGGGTGACCTGCAACTGCCCACCCGATTTGCGCCGCCCTTTGCCACGCAGCCCGGCGATGGCCGATAACACCACCAGGATGGCGATGACCAGGGTGGCGGTTTTGGCGAGAAAGCTTGCGTATTCGGCAAGAAACTCCACGTTGACTCCTTAAATACCAGCGCCATCACGGCGCGTAACTGTTGCAAGCATACCGGTGCATCTGGCGTGCTGCCAGCGGATGCAAACGCTGGCAACATCTTTCAAACAACCTTTTCAAACGCTTGTATGTTTTTTCGTTGACAGCCTCTGTGCCGCGTCCTAACCTCGCAGCAACCTCCTACCGGCCGGAACCTTCCGTGGGCAACCTCTACCTGATCCGACACGGCCAAGCCTCTTTCGGTGCCGCTGACTACGACGTACTTTCGCCAGTGGGCGAACGTCAGAGCCTGGCGCTGGGCGAACACTTGGCCCAACTCGGCGTGCGGCTGGACCGCTGCGTAGCTGGGGACCTGCGCCGCCAGCAGGACACCGCGCGCCTGGCGCTGCAGGCCTTGCACGCCACCGGTTGCCCGGTACCCGCTATAGAGACCGACGTGGCGTTCAACGAGTTCGATGCCGACGGTGTTATCCGGGCCATGCTGCCTGGGCTGCTGCCGGCAGAGCCCGATGCGCTGCAGGTGCTGCGCAACGGCGCCGAGCACCGTAGCGAGTTCCAGCGCCTGTTCGCACTGATGGTGCAGCGCTGGCACGATGGCGAGCACGCCGGCGATGACCTGGAAACCTGGCAGGCCTTCACCGGCCGCGTGCACGCAGGCCTGCAACGCGTACTGGATGCAGCCGGCAGCGGCGACAACATCGCTATCTTCACCTCGGGTGGCACCATTGCTGCCCTGCTCCACCTGGTGACCCGTATCACCCCCAGCCAGGCGTTCGCGCTGAACTGGCAGATCATCAACACGTCGCTCAGCCAGCTGAAGTTTCGCGGCCGCGACGTGGCGTTGGCTTCCTTCAACAGCCAGGCCCATGTGCAGCTGTTGAGGGCGCCGGAGCTTGTCACTTACCGATAAAGCCGGCTAGTTATGTCCCTGCGGGGACGTGTAAATCACTCAATAAGGAATGCGCCATGACCTCCGTAGCTGATGCCGTCAAAAAGATGCAAGAGAAGTTCAACCCATCCGCTGCTGCCGGCCTGGACCTGGTGTTCGGCTTCAATATCACCGATGAAGACAAGCACTACGCACTGATCGTCAAGGACGGCACCTGCGAGCTGCAGGAAGGTGAAAACCCGGATGCCAACTGCACCCTGGTAATGGACAGCGAAACCCTGAAGGGCATCGTCAGTGGCGAAACCGACGGCATGCAGGCCTTCATGGGCGGCAAGCTGCGCGTAGAGGGCGACATGATGTTGTCGATGAAGTTGAGCGAACTGTTCCCATCCTGAAGGCCGGGAACAGCGCATGATCGAAAACCGAAGCCTAACCGGCTTCGGTTTTTTTTTTGCCTGCCCAACCCATCAATGGCTGCATCAAGGCAGCTGATCGTACAGCAACACCCCCACCTATTACGCACCTGGGACGCTTGTTCCATAACGGGCAGGCCATTAGATTAGCCAATAGTTCCTGCGATCGAGAATAAGGAAAACGCATGACGCTCACCGACCAGTCCACCCAGGCACGCCCCGGCGAAGAGCTCGACGCGGGCGTCATCGATCCTTATCTGAAGGCCAACATCGCCGGCCTTGATGGCCAGCCCAGCATCAGCCAGTTTCCGGGCGGTGCTTCCAACCTCACCTACCTGGTCAGCTACTCTGGTCGCGACCTGGTGCTGCGCCGCCCGCCGTTCGGCCAGAAGGCCAAGTCCGCCCACGACATGGGCCGCGAGTTCCGCATCCTCAACCAACTGAACAGCGGCTTCCCGTACTGCCCAAAGGCCTACGTACACTGCACCGACACCAGCCTGATCGGCAGCGAATTCTATGTGATGGAACGGGTCAAGGGCGTCATCCTGCGCTCGGACATTCCGGCTGAACTCAAGCTGGATGCCGAGCGCACCGAAACCTTGTGCAAAAGCTTCATCGATCGGCTGGTCGAACTGCACCAGGTGGACTACAGCGCCTGCGGCCTGGCCGACCTGGGCAAGCCGGAAGGCTACGTGCAGCGCCAGGTAGAAGGCTGGACCAACCGCTACGAGAAGGCCCTGACACCGGATGCGCCGCACTGGCAACACGTGACCGCCTGGCTGCACGAGAAAATGCCCGCCGACCACCCGCGGCCCGGCATCGTGCACAACGATTACCGCTTCGACAACGTGATCCTCGACGCGGACAACCCTATGCGCATCATCGGCGTGCTGGATTGGGAAATGGCCACCGTGGGTGACCCGTTGATGGACCTGGGCAACAGCCTCGCCTACTGGATCGAAGCGGGTGACCCGGCGCCCGTGCAACTCATGCGCCGCCAACCCAGCAATGCGCCAGGGATGCTCAGCCGTCGGCAGTTCGTTGACTATTATGCCGAGCGTGCCGGAATACGCCTGGAAAACTTCGATTTCTACTACTGCTACGGCCTGTTCCGCCTGGCCGGGATTGTCCAGCAGATCTACTACCGCTACTACCACGGCCAGACTCAGGACAAGCGCTTCGCCCAGTTCATCCACATGAACCGCTTGCTGGAACAGATGACCCTGCAGGTCATCGCCAAGTCCAGCCTTTGAGCCCCGCCCACCACGGATAACAAGGAAAACAGCATGTCCAAGACCCACCTGTTCGACCTCGATGGCAAGATTGCCTTCGTTTCCGGCGCTAGCCGTGGCATTGGCGAGGCCATTGCACACTTGCTGGCGCAGCAAGGTGCCCACGTGATCGTTTCCAGCCGCAAGCTGGAGGGCTGCCAGCAAGTAGCGGACGCCATCACTGCTGCAGGTGGCAAGGCCACGGCGGTGGCCTGCCACATCGGTGAACTGGAGCAGATCCAGCACGTGTTTGCCGGCATCCGCGAACAGTTCGGGCGCCTGGACGTGCTGGTGAACAACGCCGCCACCAACCCGCAATTCTGCAACGTGCTGGACACCGACCCGGGCGCCTTTGAGAAAACCGTGGACGTCAACATCCGCGGTTACTTCTTCATGTCGGTCGAGGCCGGCAAGCTGATGCGCGAGCATGGCGGCGGCAGCATCATCAACGTGGCCTCGATCAACGGGGTGTCACCAGGCTTGTTCCAAGGCATCTATTCGGTAACCAAGGCAGCGGTCATCAATATGACCAAGGTGTTCGCCAAGGAGTGCGCCCAGTTCGGTATCCGCTGCAACGCCCTGCTGCCGGGCCTGACGGACACCAAGTTCGCCTCGGCGCTGGTGAAGAACGATGCCATTCTCAACGCGGCCTTGCAGCAGATCCCCCTCAAACGCGTGGCCGACCCCAAGGAGATGGCCGGCGCGGTGCTCTACCTGGCCAGCGATGCCTCCAGCTATACCACCGGCACCGCGCTGAATGTCGACGGTGGGTTCCTGTCCTGATCAGGCTTTGACCGCCACCAGGGTATAGCTCAGGGGCAGGCGTGCGGGCTGTTCGCGAAGGCGATACTCGCCGTCGTCGCCCTTGATCATTTGCCCTGGCAGCGCCTCCAAGGGAATGCTCTGGTGCTCGACCAGCGTGGTCAGGTGCAGGCCGTGGCAATGACTTTACAAGCAGGTCGCAGCCGCTGCCCGGCGCTGCAGCGCCACGCCGTCGCGCTTCTGCGCGTAGTAATCGACCCGCGTGCCACCGGCCTGCGGGTACACGTCCACGAACGCTTCGGCTTCACGGGTATACACCGTCAACCCGCCCTGCTTACGCGGCTGCAGGTAACCACTGGCATTGTCACCGAACACCCTTTCTTCCTGCCAGCTGTACTGAATGCACTGGGCCACCAGCTCTGGCGCCTTGTGCGAGTCGAGCTGCGCCGTCGGCTTGCCGCCGCGGGCAGTGTCCATGGTCGCAGCAGCACAACCAACCAGCATCAGCGCCGCAGCCATCGGCAGAATCGCACGCATGTTCCATCCTCGGGGGTTTGAAAAAGAAGCGACTCTAGCATTGGCACGCAGCGCGAGTGAATTGTCACGCGTATTCCGCTGTCGCAGACAATACAAGCCGTCATAAGGACATTGCCATGAAACTGCACTATCTACTGTTCGCCGCCCTGCCCTGCCTGCCATTGGCCGCCACCGCTGCTCCCTCGAGCGAAGAAAGCGTCACCGCGCCAGATACCCACAACCGCGAGCTGAAGGTTGGTGACAAAGCGCCAGACCAGTACAAGCGTGAGGAGGAAGCCATCAAGAACTGGAAAGCCAAGGGCCTGCCACAGCCTGAGAAGGAAAGCCACTGGGTGCGCATGGGCGATCACTACGTACTGATACAGATTACCAACGGCGTGGTGCTGGCCATTCAGCCTGCCTCCTGATTCAACCCGCTGCGTCCAGCGCCACCATGCGCACGGTGTCGCGCCCGGCGGCCTTGGCCTGATAAAGCGCCGCATCGGCCTGCGCCAATAGGCTGGCGGTGCTGTCTTTGCTCCCCGGCACACCGCACCACAGGCCAACGCTGAAACGCAGCTCGATGTGGTCGCCGGCAAACCGGGCCGGGCTGCGCGCAATGGCCTCGCGCAGCCCTTGCACCGCAGCCAGGGCACCGGCGCGGTCGGTAGCAGGCAGCAGCAACAGAAACTCCTCTCCACCGTAACGCCCCAGGCTGTCGCCCTGACGCAAGCGTTGCTGCAACTGCCGTACGCAATGGCATAGCACTTCGTCACCGGCCAAGTGCCCATACAAGTCGTTGATGCGCTTGAAATGGTCAATATCGATCATCGCCACCGCAAGGCTCGCCTGCTGCCCGCGTGCGCGGTCCAGTTCGCTGGCAAAGCGCTCGAGAATCGCCCGACGGTTGAGGGTACCGGTGAGCACATCATGCAAGGCCAGGTGCTGCAGGCGCGATTCACTGCGCTCCTTGGCCATCAGCACCAGCCCGATCGAATACATCATCACCGTCACGGTGCCAATGGCTACCGAGATGCTCTGTTTCAGGTTGCTGGTGTCATAGCGCAGTTCCACAGCCGTGCCATTGGCCACCGCAACCACCCGCATGCCCAGGCCCACCAGGCTGATCAGCGCACCGATCTCCAGCAGCAGGTGCGCTTTGCCCGGTCGTTCGCCATGGCGCCATGCCCAATAAAGGATCAGCGCACATTGCAACATCAGTACCAGGGTCGCCAGCAACATGCGCGGCTCGACGGTATCGAGCAGTAGCATCAACCCCACCAGCATGAACGCCGGGATGATGAAAATGACCCGCCAGGGCACTACCCGCTCACGCACACGGAACAAGCTGGCCGTATAGAAGGCCAGCGCCAGGGAAAGCAGGCTGTTGCCCAACCCGTAGCTGAGCCACAGGGGGGCCTGGGCATAAAGGGTGTAACAGACGTAAGCCAGCGCATGCACCAGCAACCCGCAACCGGTGAGCATCAGGTTGTCGCGGCGGTTGCCGTGCCCCACCAGCAACAGGCAGAACGCCAGGATGGTGGCAACCAAAGCAACAGCGGCGAACAAGGTAGGGGTATGCGCGATCATCATGATTCACTGAGTGGCAGACTGCCGTCTTGGCTGCGGCTTACCGTGCAGTCTAGAGCTGCCACGGGCGCCCGGCCATGACCGTGCGGGACAGAACAGCAACCCAGAAGCACGTGGAGGCCCGTGGATAGCACAAATTTTTGCCCGCCCACGAAACCAAATGGATCGATCCGGGTCTCAGAGAGTGTGCGGTAAACCTTTGTGGATCAAGGACCTATCTCGTGATAAACCGTCTTGCAAGCCTTTCGCTGGTTGCTGTGGTACTGCTGACTGCAGGTTGCCACAGCCATCGCTACCATGACGACGATGGCTGGCGTGATCGCGACCGTGATCATCGCCACCACCGGCATGACCGCGACGATGACGACCGTCAATACCGCGGCGACCGCTACTACCGCTGAAGCGTTTACAGCCCCGGCTCGGCTCGCCGCCGTTCAGGCGGCACCTTAACCTGGTGAAATTTTCGAGGTTTATATCATGCGTCTGACTCTGCCTTCCGTTGCCCTTGGCCTGCTGCTGTGCCAAGGCGCTTTCGCCGGTGATGGTACTGCCGCCATCGGCGGTGGCCTGGGTGGCGTACTGGGTAATGTGGTTGGTCAGCAACTGGGTGGCAAGACCGGCGCAGCCATTGGTGCTGGCGTTGGCGGCGCAGCAGGCAGTGCGGTAGGGGCGCGCAAGGGCAACCGTACCGAAGCGGCGCTGGGCGGCGGCCTGGGCTCGGCGGGCGGCTCATTGCTGGGCGGTGCAGTTGGCGGGCAGACTGGCTCGACCGTAGGCGCAGGCCTGGGTGGCGCCGCCGGGGGTGCCTTGGGCAACCATCTGGGCGACGACGACCGGGGCGGCAAGAAGCACCGCCGGCACCGTCACTGACCAGCCGAGCTGGCCGGGGCCGCTGACGCCGATTGGTAGCAGCGGCCTTAAACCCTGCAGTACATCAACACCCCCTTCACCACAAGCTGGCACACTGGCTGCTACTGTCTAACGTGCCCCTGTGTGAAGGAACACCCCCTCCCCATGAACCAAGAGTTGCTTTGGGTCCTTGGCCTGCTGGCCATCGTCATTGTTCTGTTCGTCATCAACCGCCCACGCATGGACGTGGTTGCGCTGATGGTGATCCTTGCCCTGCCGCTGCTGGGCATCCTGAGCGTGGAGCAGGCGCTGGCCGGTTTCAGCGACCCCAATGTGGTGCTGATCGCCGCCTTGTTCGTGATCGGCGAGGGCTTGGTACGCACCGGCATTGCCTACCGCATTGGCGAGTGGATGAGCGAGCGGGCCGGCAACAGCGAGGCGCGCCTGCTGGTGCTGCTGATGGTCGCGGTAGCCGGCCTGGGCTCGATCATGAGTTCCACAGGTGTGGTCGCCATTTTCATCCCGGTGGTGCTGAGCATTGCCGCGCGCCTGCAGCTCTCGCCCAGCCGCCTGATGATGCCGCTGGCCTTCGCCGGCCTGATCAGCGGCATGCTCAGCCTGGTCGCCACGCCGCCCAACGTAGTGGTGCACAGCGAGCTGGTACGCCATGGCCATGCCGGCTTCAGCTTCTTCAGTTTCACCCCCTTCGGCCTGGTAGTGCTGGTGCTGGGTGTCGGCTACATGCTGCTGACCCGCAACTGGCTCAACGGCGAGGTGCGCAAGGACGGCCGCGTGGAAAGCCGCCGCACCCTGCTGGACCTGGTACTGGACTACAAGCTCAACGGGCGCGAGCGGCGCCTGCGTATTCGCCCACACTCGCCGCTGATCGGCCATACCCTCGGCGAACTGGAACTGCGTACGCGGCATGGCGCCAACGTGATCGGTATCGAGCGCCAGCACAAGTTCACCACGCGGGTCATCACCGCAGATTCCAACACGGTGCTGCACCAGGGCGATGTGCTGCTGCTCGACCTGTTCGCCAACCATGACAACCTGCGTAGCCTGTGCCAGACCATGCAACTGGAACCCCTGCACTTCAAGGCAGCTTATTTCATCGACCAGTCCCAGGAATTGGGCATGGCCGAGGTGTCGCTGCCGCCTGGCTCGCAGCTGATCGGCAAAAGCATCCTGGAACTGGCGTTCCGTACCCGCTATGACCTCAACGTGGTCGGCCTGCGCCGCGACCAGGCGGCGATTGAAGGCCAGCTGGTAGAAGAAAAGCTGCGCCTTGGCGACACACTGCTGGTGGTCGGCCCGTGGAAGGCTGTGCGCCTGCTGCAGGGCAAACCCAAGGACTTCCTGGTACTGAGCCTGCCTGCAGAGATCGACCAGGTAGCACCAGCCCGCACCCGCGCACCGCAGGCGTTGCTGAGCCTGGCAGTCATGGTGGGGCTGATGGTCACCGGCGTGGTACCCAATGTCATCGCCGCGCTGATCGGCTGCCTGCTGATGGGCGCAGGTCGTTGCATCGACATGAACAGCGCCTACCGCGCCATCCACTGGCAGAGCCTGGTGCTGATCGTGGGCATGCTGCCATTTGCCCAGGCACTGCAGAAAACCGGCGGCATCGACCTGGCAGTGGGCGGCCTGGTCAGCGTGCTGGGCGGAGCCGGCCCCAGTGCCATTCTGGCCTGCCTGTTTGCGGTTACCGCGGTGATCGGCCTGTTCATTTCAAACACCGCCACGGCTGTGCTGATGGCACCGGTTGCGGTCAGCACTGCGGCGCAGCTGGGCATGTCGCCCTACCCGTTTGCCATGACCGTGGCGCTGGCCGCATCGGCGGCGTTCATGACGCCCGTGTCTTCGCCGGTCAACACGTTGGTGCTGGGCCCGGGCCAATACCGCTTCGCCGATTTCGTCAAGATCGGGGTGCCGTTCACCGTGCTGGTGATGCTGGTCACCGTGCTGATGGTGCCGTGGTTCTTCGGCCTGCAGTAAAAACGCCAAGCAGTAGCGGCAGTTTGGCATTATTACGACCTGCCGCGGCAGATTGACATCAACTGCCATGACGAAACACACTGCCGAACAAAGTCCCAGGTGCTACAAGGCGTTGTCCTGGATTTCGTCTCCGCTTGCCGGTCGAGCCCATGGTTTTCCCAGCCCCATCGCGCCTATTGCCCTACGCTGCTCTGCTATGCCTGGCCTTCGGCCTCACCTTGGGCGGCATCCTTGCGCGCCCGATCGAGTCCCTGTCATTGTTCTGGCCTGTGAATGCGGTAATGGCCGGCGTGTTGCTGCGGCACCCGCGCCAAGCCACGCTGGCCGGCTTCAGCCTGATGTGGCTGGCCATGGTCGGCGCCGACCTGCTGTGCGGCAGCGCCTGGCTGCCCGCACTGTGGTTCAACCTGTGCAACCTGGCTGTCGTGGCCACCCTCTGGCTGCTACTGTCGCGCCTGCCTCGTGTGCACCGGCGCTTGCGCACCCCACAGGGTGTACTCAGCGTGTTCGCCGCCTGTGCCGCCGGCGCCGTGGTTGCGGCCAGCATGGCAGCGGTGATGGCCGCACCCTGGTTTGAACAGTCCCTTGGCGCCACCTGGCGGGCGTGGTTCAGCGAACAGTTCTCGACCAGCGTGCTGATCCTGCCCGTGCTGCTCACTGCACCCTCGATGCGAGCCATGATACGCGGTGGCGCGCAGCCTGTGCGGCTGGCGCCGCTGCTGGGGCTGCTGGCCTCACTGGCGTTCAGCATTGCCTTCGGCGGCCCTGGCGCCATCGCCTTTCCCATCGCTGCACTGCTGTGGTGTGCCTGGACCTACTCGCCGTTTCTGGTCTCGCTGCTGGCACTTACCGCTGGGAGTACGCTGATCGTGGCCGTGGCACAAAACCTCATGCATTTCATCGTGCCGCAAAGCGCGCCGGGGGTGACGACACTGTTGTCGGCGCGCCTGGGCATTGCCATGCTGGTGCTCGGGCCGCTGGTGGTGGCCTGCGTCAGCCAGGCCAACCGTAGCCTCATGGCCCGCCTGGCCCACCAGGCCACCATCGACCACCTCACCGGCACGCTCACCCGCAGTGCCTTCACCCGCCGCGCAAACGCGCTGCTGGACAGCCGGCAACACACCCAGGCACTGCCACTGACCCTGATGATGCTGGACATCGACCACTTCAAGTCGATCAACGACGCCCATGGCCATGGAGTGGGCGACCAGGTGCTGCGCCAGTTCGCCGGCGCCCTGCAAGACCAGCTGCACAACAATGAACTGTTTGCCCGCCTGGGCGGGGAAGAGTTTGTCTTGGTGATGCCAGGCCTTGCGCCCGAGCGGGCCAAGTTCACCGCCGAACGGCTGCGCCGTGCCGTGCAGGACCTGCAGGTGGTCCACGGTGAGCACCGCCTGCAAATTACTGTCAGCATCGGCGTGGCCGGGTGCGAAGCGCACATGCCGTCACCCAGCCTGGACGTGCTGTTGGCCAGCGCCGACCAAGCGCTGTACCGGGCCAAGGCCCATGGCCGCAACTGTGTGGTGCATGCAGAACCGCAGCGCCAGGTGGTCTGATTCAGCCGACGAACACATCCCACGACAGCTTGGCGATCAGCACGCACAACAGCACCAGGAACAGCCCGCGAACGAAGCCCGCGCCCTTGCGCACCGCCAGCCAGGTGCCGGTCAACGCACCAAGGACATTGCACAGGGCCATGGGCAGGGCAATGGCGTACAGCACGTTGCCCGACGGCACGAAAAACACCAGCGCCGCCAGGTTGGTGGCAATGTTCACGACCTTGGCCGAGGCCGATGCGTGCAGGAAATCCAAGGCAAAGAAGCGGATGAACAGGAAGATCAGGAAGCTGCCGGTGCCAGGGCCGAACAGACCATCGTAGAAACCGATCGCCCCACCGATCAGCACTGCCAGGCATTGCTCCTTGCGGCCGATCCGGGCCGGTTTGTGCAGGGTGCCGAAGTCTTTCTTGCAGAACGTGTACACCGCCATCAGCACGATAAGCACCAACACCGCCGGGCGCATTACCCCCGGCGGCAGCAGCGACACCGTGGCAGCACCGGCGAACGACATGACGAAGGCGCTGACCGCCGCCGGCACGATCAGGCCCCAGTCCAACGTGACCTTGCGGATGAACGAACGCGCTGCGAAGGCCGTGCCACACACCGAAGCCAGCTTGTTGCTGCCTAGCAATGCCGCCGGTTGCGCGGTGGGTAGCACGTTGAACAACGCGGGAATCTGGATCAAGCCGCCGCCGCCCACGGCCGCATCGATCAGGCCGGCGGCAAAGGCAAATACAGAAAGTACAGCGATATCCATCATGACGCGGTTCCAGGCAGTGGGTACTGGTGCAAGGCTAATCAAAATGGCGTGGCTGTGTTGAAATGCCATATTGCGAAAACTGCAACAAGGAGCAGCGCATGGCATTGGACATGCTGCGGGAAATTCAAGCGTTCGTGAGCGTCGCGCACAAGCGCAGTTTTGTTGCCGCGGCTCGGGCACTCGGGCGTTCGCCCAGCGCGGTGACACGTGCGGTACAAACCCTGGAAGACAACGCCGGGAGCAAGTTGCTCAACCGCAACGCCAATGCGGTCACCCTGACCGCAGCGGGCGAACGCTTGCTGCCGCATGCCGAGCGCTTGCTGGATGTGCAACGCGATGCAGCCGACGAACTGGCTGCGCTCAGCGGGAGCGCACAAGGCTGGATCCGCTTTGCCGTGCCGCAACTGCTGGGCGAACACCTGTTGCCCCAGGTGCTCGCAGATTTTTCCCGTTGCAACCCCCAAGTCACATTGGACGTGCAGTACAGCGACGAAGCGCTCGACCCCCTGCTGGGCAAGATGGATTTCGTAGTACGCGGCGCCTTTCCGCAGTCCAGCGAACTGATCGGCTACCCGCTTTGGCCCTACCAGCGGCACTTGTATGCGAGCCCGGCGTACCTGGCCTTGGCCGGTACGCCGGCGCATCCCGAACAGCTGGAAGGCCACTCGCTGATCCTGCATACCGCACCGCGCATCCTCAAAGCCTGGCACTTTTGCCGCGATGGCCAGATCACCAGCGTGCGCCCCAGGCCACGGTTGCGCCTCGCCTCGGGCACTGCGGTGTACCACGGCGCCTTGGCGGGCGCCGGTATCGCGCGCCTGGCAGCCTGGGTAGGCGAAGCGCAGGTCAAGGCTGGGCGCCTGGTGCGTGTATGCGCGCCATACCGCCTCACCTCCAGCACTGGCCAGGACCCGCAAATGCACGCCGTATACCCGGCGGGCGAGCTGCCCGCCCGGGTACGCGACTTGCTGACAGCCCTGCGCCAGGCCGGCCTGGCGCCATGAACCGGCCCCGAAAAGGCTGTTCAAATTCTGCTCAATTTAACAGAGCCCGCCGCCGGCATGGCTTTCAGCACTTTATCCACAGACCTACCCACGTTTTTTGTGGACAGATTTCCCAACGCAAAGAATGACTTATCCCACACCCAGCAATGCCGCATTGGCCAGCTTTACCAGCTCGATCCACTCTGACGTGCTGATATCCCCAGCCTGCTCCAGCGCTTGCGCATTGCGCAGCGCCTGCTCATAACCGTGCTCATCCAACGTGCCCTCGGCGAGGAAACGGCTACGCCACTCCAGGGCGGCGCAGGCGCCTTTCTTGCATTCCATTAATGTGTCGACTCCCAGCTGAAAAGGCCGACCCGAATGAGCGGCGGCGGGAGACTACACGAGGTATTAGTGCTTGAAAATGAGGTGCAGCGACCGCCGGTCCAGCGATGCTGACGGTAGAGATAGCAGCCATTTGCCAGGAGATTGGGCCCGAGCTTGAAGTAGACGGGCCGCGCGGAAAAAAGACCGATCACCCTCAGCTTGGCGGAATGGTGCCAAGCAGACCGATCAGAATAGTGAGTAGCAGAAACCCTCCCAGGAACAGCGCCAGCTTGCCCATTGGAACCTCGACAGTTATGAAGCGGGAATGGGCGTATTGTCGGGCAAGGGCTGATACGGTTACAGATCCAGGTTGGCGCAAAAAAAGCGTATCAGATGCAGCGCACAACACATGGCAGCGTTGTGGCGCCCCTCAGCCCAATTGCTGAAGCTTCTCTGCCGGTAACCAGCCCAGCTCGCCATTGCCATGGCGACGGCACCAGAGCCATCCATTGAGCGGCCGCACCATCTGCACCAGTTGCCCCGGGTCGGCGTCCAGCTCGTGCGCACAGTAATGATCCAGCGCCCGCCCCTGGCAAACGCTGAGCCGTTCAATGAGCTGCGCGGGCACCCAGCCGGGCTCCTGGCCGGTGCAACTGCACAAATACCAGTCCTGCCAGCCAGGCTCGCCTTCATAGCGTGGGCCAATCTCCAGCAAAGTGCCTTTTGCGAAGCGGATTGGCCGCAGGTACTCGCTGCGGTGGGATTCGATCACAACGTAGTGCATGGGCCTCTCCTTGGCCGGTAAAACCTTCGCGCCAGGCTCAGGCGGCAGATACCGCCCGTTATCGGCGCATGAATGGGGCGACAACGGCAATGATACACACCAACGCCGCAGTGTTGCCTGCGGCATGCAGAGCGTTATGACAACCCCTGTTTTGCAGAAGTTGCACCGGCTCTGGATAGGTCCCGAGCAGGTCGCTGGGGGCACGGCACCTGCAGGTTGTGCGAGGTAAGTGCTACATAACATTTCCAAAGCTGATCAAGCCCTGCGCAGAAGGCCTGCCGATGGAGAACCGCCCCAACCCAGCGGATATGGGATGCCAGGCGGCATGTGGCGACATATTCAGAAATGCATCTTGTAGGAAACTTTACCGCTCGATGTGGGAAATACCGCGATCACCAGATTTTCCTGTATGAAACATCAGTTTCTAGGGGGAATTCGAGCTGTTACGGTCCAAGTTTCCTACAACGGCATGGAAGCCCACAGTGTGAGAAGCCCATGGACCCTTTCAACGCTTCAGCCCTGAAATTGCAGAAAACCCTGCTCAACCTGCGCATCGAGCGGGACCGCCTGAAAAGTGCGGGCAAGCACGAGGAGGCTGATCAACTTGCCCAGTCTGTCGCGCAACTGGAGGCGGCGTTGCAGCAGTTGCCAAGCGAGCTCAAACCAGCGACCTTGCAGTAAGAATACCCACGCGGTGCCCCCAGGCCGGTGAAGCCTACCGGGCTGAAAACCGCCGCCTGGGGGGGGCCGCACAACGATCCCCTGCGGCCGGCTGACGCTGTGCCGCATCCACAATTCCACTGGCCTTGATCCTGATAATTAATTGGAGGCAAGCGCTCATCCGCCTTACCGTGGCAAGCCACCAAGCCCCAGTAGAGAAGGCCAGTTCCATGAACGACCGTGAGTTCATCAACGCCATCGATGCCGATGGCCTGCCCCTGCACATTGCCGTCAGTAACGGCCGCATCAGCCACATTGGCCCGCAGCGCGCCGGCACCCCAGCCCTCGAGACCATCGACCTGGAAGGGTTGCTGGTATTGCCGGGTTTCGTTGATGGCCACATTCACCTGGACAAGAGCTTCGTGGGTGATCGCTGGCGCCCGCACCAACCTGTCGCCAGCCTGCGCGAGCGCCTGGCCGTGGAAAAACGTGAGCTGGCGAGCGCACCGCCCATCATCGAGCGCGCCAACGCGCTGATGCGTCAGGCTGCTGCGTACGGCACCCTGGCCATGCGTTGCCATGTGGACGTGGACGCCACCACCGGCCTGAGTCACCTGCACGCCATGCTCGAAGCCCGGGATAACTGGAAACACCTGCTCGACATCGAGCTGGTGGCCTTCCCCCAGGCCGGGGTGGTCACCTGCCCGGGCACCGCCCAGGTCATGGAAGCCGCTATCGGCGAAGGTGCGCAGGTGGTAGGCGGCATCGACCCCACCACCTTGGACGGCGACGCTGACGCCCAGCTGGATATCGTATTCGGCATCGCTGAGCGGCACGGCGTTAAAGTCGATATCCACCTGCATGAACCCGGCGATATCTGCATCGCCCAACTTCAGCGCATTGCCGCGCGCACCCAGGCCCTGGGCATGCAAGGCCTGGTTGCGGTCAGCCACGCCTACGGCCTGGGCGACGTCACCGACGCGGTAGTCGACCACACCGCCGAAGCTTTGGCGGGCGCAGGTATCTCGATCATGACCAATGCCCCGGGCGACCGTGCCTTTCCGCCGGTGCTACGCTTGCGCGCCGGGGGTGTGCAGGTGTTCACCGGCAACGACAACATCCAGGATGCCTGGTGGCCGTATGGCAATGGCGACATGCTGCAGCGGGCGATGCTGGTCGGTTACCGCTCGGGGTTCAACACCGACGAAGAGCTGCGGGTGGCGCTGCAGATGGCGACCGAGGCCAGTGCCGCGGTCATGGGCAAGCAGGATTACGGCCTGCAGCTGGGTAACGAGGCCAGCTTCGTGTTGTTGAGGGCGCCCAATGCGGCGGCGGCGGTGGCAGCGGCCATTCATGAACGGGTGATCGTCCGCCACGGCGCGTTCTGGGGCGGGCCTGCACAGGTGCACCTGCAGGCTGGCCAGTTCGCTGCCGAACTGCGGCGCTGACAACAGCCCTGGCCGGCGTCGGCACTCAAGCGGCAGCCGCCCGTTTGCCCTCTTCGCTGGTCTCGAACTGCCCGACCAGCTTCTGCAACTTGCCGGCATCCACCCGCACCTTCTGCGCACTGCTCTGCAACACCACCGCGGTCTGGCGCATCTCGTGGGAAGACTGGTTGACCTGCTCGATGGTCTTGCCATATTCCAGGCTGCGCCGGTTGAGCTGCTGGATGATCGCGAACATACCCTCCACCGCCTGGTGCAGTTGCACGTTTTCGGACGAGGCGTCCTCGGCCAGGCGCAGGCTGCTGTCCACGTCCTGCACGCCCCGCTCCATGAAACTCACGGCCTGACGGGTCTCACCCTGCAGGCTCTCGACCATGGTGCGTATGTCATCGGCAGCCCGCGCCGTTCGCGCCGCCAGGCTGCGCACTTCGTCGGCCACCACGGCAAAGCCACGGCCGTGCTCGCCAGCGCGCGCCGCCTCGATCGCAGCATTGAGCGCCAACAGGTTGGTCTGGTTGGTAATGTCACTGATCAACCCGGTGATGTTGTCGATCTCGACCATGCGGCTGTCAAGGCGTTGCACACTGGACGACGAGCGCGCCACCACGTCGCGGATCGACTGCGTACCGGCCTGCACCGCCTGGAACTGCTCGCGGGCGCGGGTGACCACTTCGTCCATGGCCTGCTTCATCTGCTCGGCGCTGACCGAGGCCTGCTGCAATTCGCCCAACTGCTCTTCCATGATGATCATCATCTGATGCACGGCCTCGGCCACGTCAGCCGAAGTGACGCTGGCATCCTGGCTACGGCCCAGCATCATCTGGTTGGTGACGCCCACCGTGTGGCTGGCCTTGACCACCTGCCCTACCACTGCATCCAGGCGGTCGATGAAGCTGTTGATCCAGCGGGCCATGTCGCCGCTTTCATCGTTACCCACCGTGTGGGTATCCAGCCGCTGGCGCAGGTTGCCCTCACCCTCGGCGATGGTCCGCAGCACATTGCTCATGCCATTGAGGCGCGCCGCCACACGGCGCGGCCCGAGCATGCCGAACAGCACCGCGGCGGCGAGCATGGCCAAGGCTTCGACCACCTCGTTCAGGCCCTGCGGCAGGCCAGCGTAGTGCTGCACCAGGTAGTTGCAACCGAACAGGCCGACCATCGTCGCAAGGTAGGGCTTCATCAAGCCATAACTGAGCGAGCGGCGCCGGTACACCTCCTCGAGGTCTGCCTCGCACATCATTCCCCAGCGGTCCGGCGAGCCCGGCAGTTGGAAGGTCACGCCCTTGCCCACCACTGGCACATGACGGTAGTCGGAATACCCGGGGTAGGTAACGAACACGTTGGCGCCGCAACGGATGGTTTCGCGCACCCCCGGGTGCAGCTCGCGGGTGGATGGGTCGGTGAAACGCAGCTCCAGCTCGGTATGGCGCTGCACCTGCACGGTGCCCCACGCCGTGTGAACGCCGTTTTTCAGGTTCTCGCCGTGGGTGAAGGTGGCATCTTCGAAACGCGAGCGCGACAACGCCGTACCCGGCTGGATCGTCGGGTCGAAGCGCGACTGCGCCATGAACAGGTAGTTGTCACCCGATTCGGCGTAAATATGCCCGGCCTCGCGCTGGATCAGATCGCCCAGCACATCGTTGGGTACGCGACCACAGAGGCAACCCACGACGTTGCCGGTAACCTTCACAGGCTGGTAGAACATCAGGGTTACCTCATCGTGAAAGCGCGAAGAGGACGGGCCGATGCTCAAGGTCAGCGGGTCGCAATAGGGGCCGTGCAGAAATGGCGCCTTCAGCCCCTGCGCCAGCGCACGGGTGTGCTCGATGGGCGCTGTTGCCCGTTGCCGCCAGGTCGAGGCAAGCACCTTGCCAGTGGGGTCGACGACGAACAGCTCGGAGAAGTCCTCAGCCTGGGCCAGCTTGTCCTGCAATTGCGCGCTGCCCAGCCGGTCAAAGCCGGGGGCCAGTTGCTCGGCCAGCTCGGCCAGGTGCTCCCATTGTTCGTGCGCCCACTCCTGCAGCAAACGGACGCGGGTCTGGGCAATGGCCTCGAAGGTTTGCTCGATTTGCGGATAATTTGCCCGGTTCAAGTGGCATGCCCAGCCCATGCTGAACTTGCCGGTTCTGCCAAACCAGGGCAGCCAGCCCTTCTCTTGGGATGACAACTGCATGGAAGCACTGGAAAGCGACATTATCTTCACCATAAGCGACATCGAATGGCAATTTGATAGCAAGTCGCAGGCCAATAGAGGCATCGGGGTAGAATCACGGTTTACCGCAGCACGCCGCCCGCTAAGGGTGCAAAAACACACCAGTCAGGTGGCGGGTTGCACCATGCAGGGGCAAAGGGAGGCGCCAAGCCCCTGAGCGCACGCGACTGCACCGCCGTTCGGGGTGCTCGCAGATCGCACAACAGTTCGATAATCGCACGAATTCCGCCAAACCCCCTCTACTGTAGCCCTGTCTTGCGGCACGCTATGGCCAAAGTCAGCAAGCAATTGCACATGCTGACAGGCCCATCGCTTTACAGGCGCCGGCCAGCCCGACAACTCCAACTCCAGGAACAACCAGGAGCTCGCCTTGATCAATAAAACGTACGAGTCCATCGCCAGCGCGGTGGAAGGGATCACCGACGGATCGACCATCATGGTCGGTGGCTTCGGCACTGCCGGCATGCCGTCCGAGCTGATCGATGGCCTGATCGCCACCGGCGCCCGCGACCTCACCATCATCAGCAACAACGCCGGTAACGGCGAGATCGGCCTGGCAGCCTTGCTGATGGCCGGCTGCGTGCGCAAGGTGATCTGCTCGTTCCCGCGTCAGTCCGACTCGTACGTGTTCGACGAACTGTACCGCGCCGGCAAGATCGAACTGGAGGTGGTGCCCCAGGGCAACCTGGCCGAGCGTATCCGCGCAGCGGGCTCGGGCATTGGTGCGTTCTTCTCGCCGACCGGCTACGGCACGTTGCTGGCCGAAGGCAAGGAAACCCGTGAGATCGACGGCCGCATGTACGTGCTGGAAATGCCGCTGCACGCCGATTTTGCACTGATCAAGGCGCACAAAGGCGACCGTTGGGGCAACCTGGTCTACCGCAAGGCGGCGCGCAACTTCGGCCCGATCATGGCCATGGCCGCCAAGACGGCCATCGCCCAGGTCGACCAGGTTGTCGAACTGGGTGAACTGGACCCAGAACACATCATCACCCCGGGTATCTTCGTCCAGCGCGTCGTCGCCGTTACCGGCACCCGCGCTGCTTCGCTTGCCACCGCTGTCTGAGGCCTGCCATGACCATCACCAAAAAGCTCTCCCGCACCGAGATGGCCCAACGCGTGGCCGCAGACATTCAGGAAGGTGCCTACGTAAACCTGGGCATCGGCGCACCGACCCTGGTGGCCAATTACCTGGGTGACAAGGAAGTATTCCTGCACAGCGAAAACGGCCTGCTGGGCATGGGCCCTAGCCCGGCCCCGGGCGAAGAAGACGATGACCTGATCAACGCCGGCAAGCAACATGTGACCCTGTTAACCGGTGGCGCTTTCTTCCACCATGCCGACTCGTTCTCGATGATGCGCGGTGGCCACCTGGACATCGCGGTATTGGGTGCCTTCCAGGTCTCGGTCAAAGGCGATCTGGCCAACTGGCACACCGGTGCCGAGGGTTCGATCCCGGCGGTAGGCGGCGCGATGGACCTGGCCACCGGCGCGCGCCAGGTGTTCGTGATGATGGACCACCTGACCAAGACAGGCGAAAGCAAGCTGGTGCCTGAATGCACCTACCCACTGACCGGTATTGGCTGCGTCAGCCGTATCTACACCGACCTGGCAGTGCTGGAAGTCACGGCTGATGGGTTGAAAGTGATCGAAATATGCGCAGACATCGACTTTGAAGAACTGCAAAAACTCAGTGGCGTGCCACTGATCCAGTGATCGAGCGCAGGCGCCCGCTAAAGGCAGGCCCTCGGCAAATGATCGATAACCGCATTCGGGTTCATCTGAACGCGGTTATTCGGTACACTAGCGCCCGGGTGTCTGCTGCATGGTGCAGTGAGGCAGGTTAAAGAACAGCGCAGGTCGGGCCGCCATGCGGGAGTACTTGCGCCTATGCCTAAAACAGATTTGCCTCGCGCCCAGAAAGTGGCCGAGCGCGCCTTGGCCAGCCTTCAACGCTTTTTGCATATTGAAGCAGTCAGTGGCATCGTCCTGTTGGTTGCCGCTGTCGCCGCCCTGATCTGGGCAAATTCCCCTGCCGCACACAGTTATGAAGCCCTGTGGCACGCCCCGATAACGTTCGGCGTGGGCTCGTATGTGTACTCGCAGTCCCTGCATTTCTGGGTCAATGATGGGCTGATGACCATCTTTTTCCTGGTGGTGGGCATGGAGATCCGCCGCGAAATCCACGAGGGTGCACTGGCCAGCCTGCGCCAGGCCATGCTGCCCATGGCCGCTGCAATCGGCGGCGTAGCCGCACCGGCACTTCTCTACCTCGGTATCGTTCATTCGCCAGCCGACCATCAGGGTTGGGCAGTGCCAACGGCCACCGATATCGCTTTTGCGGTAGGCGTACTGGCCCTGCTGGGCAAGTCGATTCCGTCCAACGTACGCGTGTTTCTGCTTGCCCTGGCGATCATCGATGACATTATCGCTGTGCTGATCATCGCAGTCTTTTACTCAGGCGGCCTCGACTACAGCGGTTTCGGCGTCGCGGCAATCGGCCTGCTGATGGTAATCGCGCTGCAGAAGATCGGTGTGGGGTCGGCATACGCCTATATCGTTCCCGGTGCGATCGTTTGGCTGGGCATCCTGTTGACCGGCGCCCACCCGACCCTCGCCGGCGTAGTGCTCGGGCTGATGACCCCGGTAGCCGCCATGCCGATGCGTGAGCGCCCTCTGGACGCCATAAGCCGCTTCACGGGCGAGTTGATGGGCCGCGCCAAGGCGCCTGAGCGCGATGCCAGCGAACTCATCGACCCGTTGAAACGCCTGCGCCTGGCCCAGCGCGAACTGCTGCCGCCGGTGGTGCGGATGCAAGGCACGCTGCACCCTTGGGTAGCCTACGGCATCATGCCAGTATTCGCCCTGGCCAATGCCGGGGTCAGCCTGGCTGGGGTCGATCTGTCTGCGGCGGGCCCACAATGGGTCATGATCGCCGTGGTAGTCGCCTTGGTCGCAGGCAAGCCCTTGGGCATCATCAGCGTCAGCTGGTTGATGGTACGCCTGGGCTGGTGCGCGCTTCCCGCCGGGGTGAACTGGCGCAGCATCACGCTGGTAGGCCTGTTGGCCGGTATCGGTTTCACCATGTCGATCTTCATCGCCAACCTGGCGTTCGTCGACCCCGGCTCACTGGGGGCAGCCAAACTTGGTGTGCTATCGGCCTCGGTGATCGCGGCGGTGTTGGGGCTGACCTGGGGCGTATGTAGCGTGCGCCGTGCAGCCCCTGCAGGCAACCTGGGTTCGTCAACCTAGCAGCGCCTGCACCGGGCCGCTTTGCCGGGCTGGCCGGGGCTGAAAAATGCCCTGGCCAGCCCGGCGGCCCTTTGCAATCTACAGGAGCAACCGGCGCCGCTGATGCTGGCATGAGCATGAGGCGAAAAACCATCGCCCACAAAAAAGCCCCATTTTCAGGGGCTTTGATGAAGAATATGGCGGAAGCGTAGAGATTCGAACTCTAGGATAGTTGCCCATCGACGGTTTTCAAGACCGTTGCCTTAAACCACTCGGCCACGCTTCCAGCTCGTTTGCGGCCGCCATAATACCGTAATGAAACAAGCTGTCAAACTCTCTGTGTCGCGGGTTGCAATGGCTCTGGTAGACTCCCAGCATCTGAACGTTCGAAACCACAGGTTTACCAAGGAGTGTCGCCATGCGCGAACAGGATTATGCCGTACATCACGGCCAGCAGGTCGAGCAGCAGGAGATCAGCAAGGTCCTGCGCAACACGTACAGTCTGCTGGCGCTCACCCTCGCCTTCAGCGGCGTCATGGCCTTCGTTGCCCAGCAAATGCGTGTCGGCTACCCGAACGTGTTCGTGGTGCTGATCGGCTTCTACGGGCTGTTCTTCCTGACCAACAAGCTGCGTGATTCGGCCTGGGGCCTCGTCTCCACCTTCGCCCTCACCGGCTTCATGGGCTTCATTCTTGGCCCAATCCTCAACCGCTACCTGGGAATGGCCGGTGGTGCCGAGGTTGTCAGCTCGGCATTTGCCATGACTGCCCTGGTGTTCGGTGGTCTGTCGGCTTATGTGCTGATTACCCGAAAGGACATGAGCTTCCTCAGTGGCTTCATCACTGCCGGCTTCTTCGTGCTGCTGGGTGCGGTCGTGGCCAGCTTCTTCTTCCAGATCAGCGGCCTGCAACTGGCAATCAGCGCTGGCTTCGTGCTGTTCTCGTCGGTGTGCATCCTGTTCCAGACCAGCGCGATCATTCACGGTGGTGAGCGGAACTACATCATGGCCACCATCAGCCTGTATGTGTCCATCTACAACCTGTTCGTCAGCCTGCTCCAGCTGTTTGGCATCATGGGGCGTGATGACTGATTGTTGTAGGTTGTGAGAAAGCCCGCTTCGGCGGGCTTTTTTGTGGGTGTGGGAAAGGCATGCCGGTGTTCGCCTTCAGCATGGGTTAACCGGCGCGGCAGTGCACATTCGCGGCAGGCAGTTTTTGACTGAAAAGTCAGGTAATTAGGCATAGGGTCGCCGATCATGTCGGCATCGTGCTTTGCTCTACCGCAATCTGCCTTCACCCCGTAGAATGCGCTCCTTTTTTCTTCAGGGGCAGCTTTCAGCCATGAGCACACATGAACACAGCCCAGCAGCATCGGCCCCCGCCAATGAGCTGGTGCTTGGCCTCGAGGACAAGCCTCGGCTGCTGATCGGCCTGCTGGCAGCGCTGCAACACCTGCTGGCGATCATCGTGCCGATCGTAACGCCCGGGCTGTTGATCTGCCAGGCGCTGGGGGTGTCCGCACGGGATACCAACCTGATCGTCTCCATGTCGCTGGTAATCTCCGGTATCGCCACATTCGTACAGTGCAAGCGCTTCGGGCCGTTTGGCGCCGGGTTGCTGATCGTGCAGGGCACCAGCTTCAACTTCGTGGGCCCGCTGATTGCCGGGGGTGCGCTGATGGTCAAGCAAGGCACGCCGGTCGAAGGTGTAATGGCCGCCATCTTTGGCGTGGTCATCGCTGGCTCGTTCGTCGAAATGGGTGTTTCGCGCATCCTGCCCTTCGTCAAACGCCTAATCACCCCGCTGGTCACCGGTATTGTCGTGCTGATGATCGGCCTGACGCTGATCAAGGTCGGCCTGATCAGCATGGGCGGTGGCTTCGGCGCCATGGCCAATGGCACCTTCGCCAATGGCGAGAACTTGCTACTGTCGGGTGTGGTGTTGGCAATCATCGTCATCCTCAACCGTATTCCACTGGTATGGATGCGCAGCTGTGCCATCCTCATTGCCCTGGCGGTCGGCTATGCCCTGGCGGGCTACCTGGGCCGCCTGGACTTCACCGGCATGCACCAAGCCGCGCTGTTCCAGCTGCCGACGCCGCTGCATTTCGGCCTGAGCTTCTCCTGGGCGCTGTTCATTCCGATGCTGGTGATCTACCTGGTGACGTCGCTGGAAGCGATTGGTGACGTCACCGCCACCAGCAAGGTATCGCGCCAGCCCGTCGATGGCCCAGTGTGGATGCAGCGCATCAAGGGTGGTGTGTTGGTCAACGGCGCCAACTCGCTGCTGGCCGGTCTGTTCAACACGTTCCCGAGCTCGATCTTTGCGCAGAACAACGGCGTGATTCAGCTCACAGGCATTGCCAGTCGCCATATCGGCATGTGGATTGCCGTAATGCTGGTGATATTGGGGCTGTTCCCCAGTGTTGCCGGGGTGATCCAGGCGGTGCCAGAACCGGTGCTGGGGGGTGCGGCAATGGTCATGTTTGGCGCGGTTGCAGCGTCGGGCATCAATATTCTGGCCAGCACCCGCCTGGACCGGCGTGCGCTGCTGATCATCGCCGTGTCGTTGGCGCTGGGCCTGGGTGTGGCGCAGGTGCCGGAGTTCCTGGCGCATATGCCGGCGGCGGTGCGCAATGTGCTGGAGTCGGGCGTGGCGACCGGTGGCATCTGTGCCCTGGTGCTGAACTGGTTCCTGCCGGAGAGCAAGGAACAGGCTTGAGGCCTGTTCCCTTCTGACAGGGCCTTGCGCAATCCCTGTAGGAGCGGCCTTGTGTCGCGAATGGGCTGCGAAGCAGCCCCAGCAATTTGTGCATTTGCGCTGAAGCCCCGGGGCTGCTTTGCAGCCCATCGCGACACAAGGCCGCTCCTTCAAAAGCCCGCGCCCGCATGCACAAGCGGGCGCGGGCTTTTTTGCTTTATCATGGCGGTAGTCCTTTGCATGAGTTACCCATGAAATTCGCTATCGCGGTATTCTCCCCGGCCCATGCGCCCTCCTCGCGGCGCGCCTTGCGCTATGCCGAGGCGGTGCTGGCCGGCGGGCATGAGATTGCCCGGCTCTTCTTCTATCAGGACGGGGTACACAGTGCCTCGGCCAACGTGGTCGCGCCCCAGGATGAAGTGGACGTGGCCGCGCAGTGGCGTGCCTTTATCGAGACCCACCAGCTGGACGCCGTGGTGTGCATCGCCGCCGCCTTGCGCCGTGGCGTGCTCGACGAGGCCGAGGCCAACCGCTATCAGCGCCCGGCCGTGAACCTGCCCAAGCCATGGGAGTTGTCCGGCCTGGGGCAACTGCACGAGGCCGCGCAAATCGCCGACCGCCTTGTCTGCTTTGGAGGCGACTGAAATGGCCAAATCCTTGTTGATCATCAGCCGCCAGGCGCCGTGGAACGGCCCATCTGCCCGCGAGGCGCTGGACATCGCCCTGGCCGGTGGCGCGTTCGACCTGCCGCTGGGCATGCTGTTCCTCGACGATGGCGTGTTCCAGCTAGCGCCAAACCAGCGACCTGCCGCCGTGCAACATAAGAACCTGGCCGCCAACCTGCAGGCGTTGCCGATGTTCGGCGTCGAAGAACTGTTCGCCTGCAACCACAGCCTCACCCGCCGTGGCCTGGCCGCCGACAGCCTGGCACTGCCCGTGCAAGTGCTGGATGACGCGGCACTGACCGCACTGATCGCCCGTTTTGACCAGGTGGTAACGCTCTGATGACGACCCTGCACGTAATTGCCCACTCCCCGTTCGGCGACGAGCGCCTGGCCAGTTGCCTGCGCCTGCTTGGCGCGAACGACGCCCTGCTGCTGTGCGGCGATGCGGTGTACGCCCTGCGCAGCGGCAGCGAAGCGTACCGCCAGTTGCAAGCCGCCAGCCTGGCCCAGCGCCTGTTCGCCCTGGACGAAGACCTGCAAGCCCGCGCGGTTGGCAACGAACTGGCCAAGGCCGTGGACTACGCCAGTTTCGTCGAACTGTCGCTGCACTACGACAAGGTCAACAGCTGGTTATGAATACCCTCACCGTTGCCGATCAGGCGATCGCCCTGGACAAGGACGGCTTCCTGGTCGACCTGCAAGACTGGTCCCATGCAGCCGCCGAGGCCCTTGCCGAGCGCGAGGGCATTGCGCTGACCGCGGACCACTGGGAAATCCTCGAACTGCTGCGACAGTTCTACCAGGAGTACCAGCTGTCCCCGGCCACCCGCCCAATGATCAAGTACACCGCCCTGAAGCTGGGCCCTGACAAGGGCAATAGTCCGCACCTGAACCGCCTGTTCAATGGCACCCCCGCCAAACTTGCCGCCAAGCTGGCGGGCCTGCCCAAGCCGACCAATTGCATATGACCCTGCCACCCTTGAATCAAGCCCGCCCGCTGACCCTGGAAACTCCGGCCGAACACCCGTTCGCTGAATTCGTGCGCATTCTTGGTAAAGGCAAGCGCGGCGCGCGCGGCCTTACCCGCGAGGAAGCACGGGCTGCCATGACCCTGCTGCTGGAAGGCAAGGTCGAGGACACTCAGCTGGGCGCCTTCCTGATGCTGCTGCGGCACAAGGAAGAAAGCGCCGAAGAGCTGGCCGGCTTCACCGAAGCGCTACGCGGCCTCCTACAAGCCCCGCGCATTGCCGTGGACCTGGACTGGCCAACCTACGCTGGCAAGAAGCGCCACTTGCCCTGGTACCTGCTGGCCGCCAAATGCCTGGCCGGCAATGGCGTGCGCATCCTGATGCATGGCGGCGGCGCACACACGGCCGGGCGGCTGTACACCGAGCAATTGCTCGACCTGTTGCAGATCCCCCTGTGCCGCGACTGGGCAGCGGTCGACACCGCGCTGGGCCAACATCAGCTGGCGTTTTTCCCCTTGCACGACTGGGCACCGCAACTGCAGCGCATGATCGACCTGCGCAACACCCTGGGCCTGCGCTCGCCCATTCACTCCCTGGCGCGGGTGCTCAACCCGCTGGGCGCGCGGTGCGGCCTGCAAAGCATCTTCCACCCCGGTTACCAGGCGGTACACCGTGAGGCCAGCCGCCTGCTGGGCGACCATGCCGTGGTGATCAAGGGCGATGGCGGCGAGATCGAGGTCAACCCGGACGTCATCAGCCACCTCTACGGCACCACTGCCGGCGTAGCCTGGGATGAGGAATGGCCGGCGCTGAGCGAGCGCCGTCACGTCAAACCCGCCACGCTGCAACCGGAGCATTTGCTCGCCTTCTGGCGTGGTGAAGTGCAGGACAGCTACGGCGAGAAAGCGCTGATCGCGACCATGGCCTTGGCACTGCGTGGCCTGGAGCAGACCCGGGAACAGGCCTTCACCAACGCGCAGACCTATTGGGACAACCGTGATAGATCGATTTAGTCGATAACACTACCCGGATCTTTGCGCTATTACTTCGAACGATCTGGCCTAGACTGGGCTCCAACGACAAACCCTTTGTTCCAGGAGCTCACCATGGGCCTTTTGATCGACGGCCGCTGGCATGACCAGTGGTATGAAAACGGCAAGGACGGCACCTTCAAACGCGAAAACGCCCAGCGCCGCCATTCGTTGCCTGCCCCCGAAGCCGGCCGTTACCACCTGTACGTGTCGCTGGCCTGCCCTTGGGCCCACCGCACGTTGATCTTCCGCGCCATCAAAGGCCTGGCCCCGTTGATCGACGTTTCGGTGGTGAGCTGGCTGATGCAAGACCATGGCTGGACCTTCGACCAGCAGCAAGGCTCCAGCGGCGATCACCTCGATGCGCTGCAGTACCTTCACCAGCGTTACACCCAGGACGACCCGCACTATACCGGCCGGGTGACAGTACCCGTGTTGTGGGACAAGAAAGAGAAACGCATCGTCAACAATGAGTCGGCTGAGATCATTCGCATTTTCAACAGCGCGTTCAACGAGTTAACCGGCAACACCCTCGACCTGTACCCAGCGCCGCTGCGCCCGGCCATCGAGGCGCTGAACGAACGTATCTATCCGGCGGTGAACAACGGTGTGTATCGCGCCGGCTTCGCGACTACGCAGGAGGCCTACGAGGCGGCGTTCGATGACGTGTTCAACGAGCTGGATCATCTGGAAGAGTTGTTAGGCCGCAATCGCTACCTGGCGGGGGAATACCTGACTGAAGCCGATGTGCGCCTGTTCACCACGCTAGTGCGCTTCGACGCTGTGTATCACGGGCACTTCAAGTGCAACTTGCGGCGCCTCAGCGATTATCACAACCTGTCGAACTGGCTGCGCGAGCTGTACCAGTGGCCTGGGGTGGCGGGAACTGTAGATATGGAGCATATCCAGAAGCACTATTACATGAGCCACAAGACCATCAACCCGAACGGGATCGTGCCTAAGGGGCCGTTGCAGGATTTCAACCAGCCGCATGATCGGGAGCGGTTGGTGGGTGAAGGGATTTGGCAAGGTTGAGATCGTTGGGCTGCTTTGCAGCCCATCGCGACACAAGGCCGCTCCTACAGGGTGTGTAGGAGCGGCCTTGTGTCGCGATGGGCCGCAAAGCGGCCCCGGCGGCTTCAGCTGTTCTGCGAACCTTCAAACCAGGCCAGCTTGTCGCGCAACTGCACCACTTCCCCAACAATCACCAGGGTCGGCGCATGCACTTCATGCTGGGCCACCAGCTCCGGCAAGTCCGCCAAGGTACCGGTGAACACCCGCTGGTTACGCGTAGTGCCCTGCTGCACCAGGGCCGCCGGGGTACTGGCCGCACGCCCATGGCGAATCAGCTCTGCGCAGATCGTAGGCAAGCCCACCAAACCCATGTAGAACACCAGGGTCTGCGACGGCGCTACCAGGTCGTTCCATGGCAGGTTGCTGGTACCATCCTTGAGGTGCCCGGTCACGAAGCGCACCGACTGGGCATGGTCGCGATGGGTCAATGGAATGCCGCCATAGGCGGAACAGCCACTGGCCGCCGTAATCCCCGGCACCACCTGGAAGGGGATGCCATGCTCGGCCAGCTCTTCGATCTCTTCGCCACCGCGCCCAAAAATGAACGGGTCGCCGCCCTTCAGGCGCAGCACGCGTTTGCCTTGCTGGGCCAGGTCAACCAACAGGCGGTTGATCTGGTCCTGCGGTACGGCGTGGTCAGCGCGGCGCTTGCCAACATAGATACGCTCGGCATCACGCCGGCACATATCGATGATCGCCGGGGCCACCAGGCGGTCATACAGCACCACGTCGGCCTGCTGCATGAGGCGCAAGGCGCGGAAGGTGAGCAGGTCAGGGTCGCCTGGGCCCGCACCTACCAGGTACACCTCGCCCCCCTGCTGCACCGGTGCGCCCTCCACCATCGCCTGCAACAGGCGTTCGGCTTCGGCGCCCTGCCCGGCCAGCTGGCGCTCGGCGATCGGGCCCTGGAACACGGTCTCCCAGAAGCCGCGGCGCTGGTTCACGTCCGGATACAAGGTCTTGACCTTGTGCCGGAACCGCGCCGCCAGCCCGGCCAGCTCACCGTAGGCAGCCGGGATCCACGCCTCCAGCTTGGCGCGAATCAAACGCGCCAGCACCGGAGCGTCCCCGCCACTGGACACCGCAATCACCAACGGTGAACGGTCGACAATCGCCGGGAAGATCACCGTGCACAAGGCTGGCGCGTCCACCACGTTGACTGGCAGGCTGACGGCCTGCGCATCGGCCGATACCTGCGCGTTCAGCCCAGGGTCGTCAGTGGCGGCGATCACCAGCCGGCACCCGACCAGGTCGGCGGCCTGGTAGCCACGCACCAGCACCTCACCGCCACCTTCCCGCGCCAATGCAGCCAACTGACCGTCGACGTCCGGCGCCACCACGCGCAGCACACTCCCGGCATCGGCCAGCAAGCGCGCCTTGCGCAAGGCGATCTCACCGCCGCCGACGACCAGTACACGGCCGCCCTGCAGCTTGTGGAACAGCGGCAGATAATCCATTTAGCGGATGACCTCGACGCCGCCCATGTAAGGCTTCAGCACCTCTGGCACGCGGATCGAGCCGTCGGCCTGCTGGTAGTTTTCCAGCACCGCAACCAAGGTACGGCCAACCGCCAGGCCGGACCCGTTGAGGGTGTGTACCAGTTCTGGCTTGCCGGTTTCCGGGTTGCGCCAGCGGGCCTGCATGCGGCGCGCCTGGAAGTCGCCGCAGTTGGAGCACGAGCTGATTTCACGGTACTTGTCCTGGCTCGGCACCCACACTTCCAGGTCATAGGTTTTCACCGCGCCGAAGCCCATGTCGCCGGTGCACAGGGCCAGCACGCGGTACGGCAGCTCCAGCAGCTGCAGCACGCGCTCGGCGTTGGCCGTCAGCCCCTCCAGGGCTTCCATCGATTTCGCCGGCTCCACCACCTGCACCATCTCGACCTTGTCGAACTGGTGCTGGCGGATCATGCCGCGGGTGTCGCGGCCGGAAGCGCCCGCTTCACTGCGGAAGCACGGGGTGTGGGCAACCAGCTTAAGCGGCAGTTGCTTGGCGTCCAGAATCGCGCCTGCCACCAGGTTGGTCAGCGACACCTCGGCAGTCGGGATCAGGTAGAAGTCAGCCTCGCCTTCGCGGGTAATCTTGAACAGGTCTTCTTCGAACTTCGGCAACTGGCCAGTGCCCTGCAGCGCTGGGGCCTGCACCAGGTACGGGGTGTAGTGCTCCTCGTAACCATGCTCGCCGGTGTGCAGGTTGATCATGAACTGCGCCAGGGCGCGGTGCAGGCGGGCAATCGGCCCGCGCAGCACGGCAAAGCGTGCGCCGGACAGCTTGGCGGCGGCTTCAAAGTCCAGGCCACCGCTGAGTTCACCCAGGGCAACGTGGTCCTTGATGTCGAAATCGAAGGTTTTCGGGGTGCCCCAACGGCGCACTTCAACGTTGTCGTCTTCGCTGGCACCGACCGGTACGCTGGCATCCGGCAAGTTGGGAATGGTCAGCAGGATGCCGTCCAGCTCGGCCTGGATCTCGTCCAGTTCGGCCTTGCCGGCCGCCAGCTCATTGGCCATGCGCTCGACATCGGCCATCAGTGGGGCGATGTCTTCACCCTTGGCTTTTGCCTGGCCGATGGACTTGGAACGGGCGTTACGCTCGGCCTGCAGTTGCTCGGTACGGGTCTGCACCGCCTTGCGGCGTTCTTCCAGTGATTCGATGCGCGCGACATCCAGGCTGAAGCCACGGGAGGCCAGGCGATCCGCCACTTCCTGAAGTTGGCCGCGTAACAGTTTGGAATCGAGCATATCGTTCTCTCGTTATAGGTAGGTGTTGGTTCAGAAACGGGTCAGGGACAGGCCAGCCCAGGTCGCGAGCAGCCCGCCCACTACGCTGATAGTGGTATAGCCCAAGGCCAGCGGCACTTGCCCGCTTTCCATCAGGCGCACGGTATCGAGCGAAAAAGAGGAAAAAGTTGTAAGGCCACCAAGGAAGCCGACGATCAAGCCGGCGCGCAACTCGACCGGCGCCAGCGGCTTGTGCAGGAACAAGCCGTAGAGCAGGCCGATCAGCAGGCAGCCAACCAGGTTGACCGCCAGCGTACCGGCATAGAAGTGCCGTGGCCAGTGGGCGGTGACCCAATTGGCGGTGGCGAAGCGCAGCAACGTACCGGCCACGCCCCCGGCACTCACGGCAGCGATCAAGGCAATCATGGTTTTCTCCGCTGACGGGGGCTATTGCGGTCAAGGTCGGCCAGGTGACGCAGCTTCTCGCCGATTTTCAGTTCCAGGCCGCGCGGCACGGGCTGGTAGTACTGGCGCGGCTCGAGTGCATCGGGGAAGTAGTCCTCACCGGCCGCATAGGCGTCGGGCTCATCGTGGGCGTAGCGGTACTCGTCGCCGTAACCCAGTTGCTTCATGAGCTTGGTGGGCGCATTGCGCAAGTGCAGCGGCACTTCCAGCGAGCCATGCTCGGCGGCTTCGCGCAGGGCGGTCTTGAAGCCCATGTACACCGCGTTGCTCTTCGGTGCACAGGCCAGGTAGGTGATGGCCTGGGCCACCGCCAGCTCGCCTTCGGGGCTGCCCAGGCGCTCTTGGACATCCCAGGCCGCCAGGCACAAGCCGAGCGCCCGCGGGTCGGCGTTGCCAATGTCTTCGCTGGCCATGCGCACCACACGGCGGGCGATGTACAGCGGGTCGCAGCCGCCGTCGAGCATGCGCGCGAACCAGTAGAGGGCGCCGTCCGGGTTGGAGCCGCGTACCGATTTGTGCAGCGCGGAAATCTGGTCGTAGAAGGCTTCGCCGCCCTTGTCGAAACGGCGACGGCTGTCGCCCAACAGGCTCTGCAGCATCTCGACGTCGATTTCACTGCCATCTTCGGCCAGGTCCGAGGCGTTTTCGAGAAAATTGAGCATGCGCCGGCCGTCGCCGTCTGCGGCGGCCATCAGCATCTTGAAGGCATCGTCGCCCACCCGCAGGTTGCGCTTGCCCAGGCCACGCTCCTCGGTGAGGGCGCGGTCGACCAGCTTGCGCAACGCCGCCTCGTCCAGGCTCTTGAGCACGTACACCCGCGCCCGCGACAACAGTGCGTTGTTGAGCTCGAACGAGGGGTTTTCGGTGGTGGCGCCAATGAACAGCAGGGTGCCGTCTTCCACATATGGCAAGAAGGCATCCTGCTGCGACTTGTTGAAGCGGTGCACCTCGTCGACGAACAAAATGGTGCGCCGGCCGTATTGCCCTGCCTGCTGCTTGGCAACCTCCACCGCCTGGCGAATTTCCTTGACCCCGGCCAGTACCGCCGACACGGTTTCGAAATGCGCATCACAGAACTGCGCCAGCAGCCGCGCCAGGGTGGTTTTGCCTACCCCTGGCGGGCCCCAGAAGATCATCGAGTGCAGCGCGCCTTGCTCCAATGCCTCGCGCAGCGGTTTGCCGCGCGCCAGCAGGTGCTCCTGGCCTACGTACTCGTCCAGGTTGGACGGGCGCAGGCGGGCCGCCAGAGGCTGGGCGACAGGTTCGCTTCGAAACAGGTCCATGGCGAGCTCTGGTTACTCCTTGATCACGTCCGCGCCTTTGGGGATGTCGAACTTGAACCTGCTGTCCGGCACCGCCTGGTTGGCCTTGACGCCATTGAACAGGATGTTGGTGCGCTGGCCGACGCTGTCGATCAGCTGCATGTCATTGATCAGGCCCTTGCGGAACGACACGCGCAGCGAGTCGAACAAGGTGTCCTTGGTTTTCGGCTTGAGGGTGAAGTCCATGACTTCGCCCTGCTCCTTCGAGGTGATGTCGAAACTCTGGCTGATCTTCGACACATCACCCGACAGCAGCAGCGCCGGGGTCTGGTTCAGGCGCACGTCGAGCTTCTTGATGGTGGCCTGTTCCAGGTCCGGGTCCCACAGGGTGACGTTCTTGCCGTCCGACACCACCACTTGCTCCTGCGGTGCGTCGGTATGCCAGTAGAACAGGCCCGGACGCTTGACGGTCATCTTGCCCGAGGTTTCTTGCAGGCTGGTGCCATCGGCGCCCAAGGTCAGCTGGGAGAAATTGGCCTCGATAGTCTGTGACTTTTCCAGCAACTGGGTCAGGCGTTGCACATCTTGCTCACCGGCGTAAGCGGTAACCGAGCCCAGGGTCAGGGCAGAAACCAACAGCATGCGAATCGCGCGCATGGGAATCCTCATTGAGCATTGAAAAGGCCGGGCATCAACACTGGCGCCCGGCAGGGTGTTCATCAGTCGCGCGGGCCGCCTGGGGCAATTACTTCCCGCGAGCCGTTGCTGTTCATCGGGGTAACCACGCCGGCCATCTCCATCGACTCGATCATGCGAGCAGCACGGTTGTAGCCAATCTTCAGTTTGCGCTGCACGGCAGAAATGGAAGCACGCCGGCTCTCGAGCACGAACTGCACCGCTTCATCATACAGCGCATCGGTTTCGGCATCGTCGCCATCACCGCCACCGCCGCCGCCGTCGAAGCCGCTGCCGGCCTCTTCCACGCCATTGAGAATGTCGTCGTTGTAGTCTGGGGCGCCGCGCAGCTTCCACGCCTCTACCGTGCGATGCACCTCGTCATCGGAAACGAACGCGCCATGCACCCGGATCGGCAGGCTGGTACCCGGCGGCATGTACAGCATGTCACCGTGGCCCAGCAGTTGTTCGGCACCGCCCTGGTCGATGATGGTCCGCGAGTCGATCTTGCTCGACACCTGGAAGGCCATGCGGGTCGGGATGTTGGCCTTGATCAGACCGGTAATCACGTCCACCGACGGGCGCTGGGTGGCGAGGATAAGGTGAATACCCGCCGCGCGCGCTTTCTGCGCGATACGGGCGATCAACTCTTCGACCTTCTTGCCGACAATCATCATCATGTCAGCGAATTCGTCGACCACTACCACGATGGTCGGCAGGGTTTTCAGCGCCGGCGGCTCATCGTCCATGCTTTCGCGGCGATACAGCGGGTCGTGGATGATTTCCCCGGCTTCCTGGGCGTCCTTGATCTTGCGGTTGAAGCCGGCCAGATTACGCACACCCATGGCCGCCATCAGCTTGTAGCGGCGCTCCATCTCGGCCACGCTCCAGCGCAGGGCGTTGGCGGCGTCCTTCATGTCGGTGACCACCGGGCACAACAGGTGCGGAATGCCTTCGTAGATCGACAGCTCGAGCATTTTCGGGTCGATCATGATCAGCCGTGCGTCTTCCGGGCTGGACTTGAACAGGATCGACAGGATCATCGCGTTGACCCCCACCGACTTACCGGAACCCGTGGTACCGGCCACCAGCAGGTGGGGCATCTTGGCCAGATCGGTAATTACCGGTTTGCCGCCAATGTCGTGGCCAAGGGCCAGGGTGACAGGGGACTTCTGCTCGTCGTACTGCGGCGTGGCCAGCACTTCGGAGAAACGCACCATCTGGCGGTTTTCGTTGGGGATCTCGATACCCACGGTGGTCTTGCCGGGGATTACCTCGACCACACGCACGCTGGTCACCGCCAGCGACCGTGCCAGGTCCTTGGCCAGGTTGGCGATACGGCTGACCTTGACGCCAGCGGCAGGCTGGATTTCGTAACGGGTGATCACCGGGCCCGGGTGGATCGAGTCCACCGAGACCTCAACGCCGAATTCCTTGAGCTTGATTTCCAGCAGCTGACCGACACCGGCCAGGGATTCTGGCGAGTACTCGATCTTCTTCTGTTCGGCCGGGTCGAGGATGGATATCGACGGCAGCGTGCCTTCCACGGCGCTGTCGATGAACAGCGGCGTCTGTTTCTCTTTCATCACCCGCTTGCTCGGCTCTGGCGCCTTGTCCACGGCCGGGGGCACGATGGTTGGCGTGGACGACGCTACTCGGGCAAGGCTTGGCTCGCGGGGGGGCACCACCGGCTCGCGGGCCAGGGCCGGTTCGCGGAGCGGGGCCGCGGGCTCGCGCCCGAGGGTCGGCTCGCGGGGCTCGACCGCCGGTGCCGGCGCCTCTTCGCGCTTGAAGATGCGCTCACGCAGCGCCGGTTTGGCGGGTTCGCGTTTCTCGGCGACCGTTGGCGCGGCCTTCACCACAGGCTCATCCTCGCGCAACTGCGCCTCGAGGCGCTTGCGTTCGTTGCGGGCTTCCCACCAACGATTGGCGGCGCCCTGCACCAGTTCGAACAGGTCGAGGGTGATCTTGCCCGTCAGGTCCATCACCTTGAACCACGACAGGTCGGTGAAAACGGTCAGGCCGAACAGGAACAGGGCAATGAACATCAGCGTACTGCCCTGCACGTTCAGCAGGTTGCGCGCCAGGTCGCCAAGGCTTTCGCCCAGGGCGCCGCCGGCAGAAAACGGCAAGCTCGCAGGCGAATGGAAGTGGATGTGCGCCAGCGCGGCCCCCGACAGCACCAGGAATACCAGGCCGATCAGCCGCCAGGAAAACAGCCAGCCGCTCCAGTCCCAGGGCTGATGGCGCTGGCGGAAGATCTGCCAGGTTTTCACCGCCAGCAGCAGCGGGAAGATATAGGCGAAGTAACCCAATACCATGAACAGGATGTCGGCAAAGTAGGCACCGGCACGCCCGGCGGCGTTCTGCACCTGGTCGACGGTGGCGGTGTGGCTGAAGCCCGGATCCGAAGTGTCGTAGGTCAGCAGCGCCATCCACAGGTACAGGCACAGAGCGCCAACGGCGATCAACGCACCTTCTTTGAGGCGATAGTGCAGCTGCTGCCGCCACAGGGGCACGGGCAAGGGAGCTGGGGTTGCGGTGGATTTCTTCAAAACACGTCTATTCCTGCGCGTGCTGCGCGTCCAATAGTGCTCGGCCGGCAGTGCGGCCAATGAACCACTACTTTTAACATTACTGCCCGCCCACTGCCATGACGGCGCGCCGTAAGGCGCTCAAGCGGGGGCGACTTTCACATGCCTGCAATTTGAGCACGCATTTTCTTTCGTGACAAAGGCTTATGCTGTGTTTTTGCACAGGTATGACAGCAAATGTAGCGGATGGTGCCTGCGGTTTCATCAATGCGCAGGAAATTGCCCGAATTCCGCGGCCGCGCTGCCCCCGGCCGCCGCTGCGGGCGCTCAGCCATTGACCCTGCCCGGTGCGCACGCCATGCTGCCCGCTCCCCTCCCCCACCGCACGATAGACCATGCTCACCTGGCTGACCCGCGACTCGCTGACCTTCCCGCCCCTGGAAAAGGCCCTGCACGAACCCAACGGCCTGCTCGCCGCCGGCGGCGACCTGAGCCCCGAACGGCTGGTGCAGGCCTACCGCCATGGCTGCTTCCCCTGGTACCAGGACGGCCAGCCGATCCTGTGGTGGTCACCCGACCCGCGCACGGTGTTGCTGCCCGACCAGCTTCACGTATCGCGCTCGCTGGCCAAGCTGATGCGCCAGGGGCGCTACCAGGTCAGTTTCGACAGCGACTTCCCGGCGGTAATCGATGCCTGCGCCGCCCCCCGCGATTACGCCGACGGCACCTGGATCACCGACACCATGCGCAACGCCTACTGCGAACTGCACCGTCGCGGCATTGCCCATTCGGTTGAGGTACGCCAGCACGGCGAACTGGTCGGTGGCCTGTACGGCCTGGCCATGGGCCAACTGTTCTTCGGCGAATCGATGTTCAGCCGCGCCGACAACGCCTCCAAGGTCGGTTTCGTGACCCTGGTCGAGCACCTGCGCCAGGCCGGCTTCGTACTGATCGACTGCCAGATGCCCACCAACCACCTGCACAGCCTCGGCGCCCATGCCATCAGCCGCGCCGAGTTCGCCCGCTACCTGGCCCGCCACCTCGACCAGCCCAACAGCGCGACTTGGGTGGTCGCCTAGGCGGTTTTCCCTGGCTGGCTTACACTTAGAACAAAGTCTCACCGAGGGGTTGATCATGACAGAGTTGGCGCGGTTGAAGTTCTATGCCACTCAACCCCACACCTGCAGTTACCTGCCCGACGAGCAGGCAACCACACTGTTCCTCGACCCCAGCCAGCCGATGGACGTGAACGTCTATGCCGACTTGTCGGACATGGGTTTCCGCCGCAGCGGCGACCACTTGTATCGCCCCCACTGCCAGAACTGCAACGCCTGCGTACCGGCGCGCATTCCCGCAGCCCGCTTCATTCCCAACCGCCAGCAGCGGCGCATCCTCAAGCGCAATGCCGACCTCACCGTGAGCGCAGCGCGCCCGGCGTTCAAGGAAGAGTACTTCGAGTTGTACCGGCGTTACATCGAAACCCGCCATGCCGACGGTGACATGTACCCACCCAGCCGCGACCAGTTTTCCACCTTCCTGGTGCGGGACCTGCCCTTCTGCTGGTTCTACGAATTTCGCCTGGCCGGCCGACTGATGGCAGTGGCCGTGTGCGACGTACTGCCCAATGGCCTGTCAGCGGTCTACACCTTCTACGAGCCCGACGAAGAGCGTCGCAGCCTGGGCCGTTTCGCCATTCTCTGGCAAATTGGCGAAGCCCTGCGCAAGGATCTGGACGCGGTGTACCTGGGCTACTGGATCAAGAACTGCAAGAAGATGAATTACAAGACACAGTATCGGCCCATCGAATTGTTGATAAACCAGCGCTGGGTCACCCTCAACTGAAAGCATTGGCTTGACACACAGTTTTCCGGCATAATCCACGCCACTTTTTTGCCCGGTGCGGTTATGCGTCGGGCCAACACTGGACACCGAGGGCTCAACTGCATGTCGAAAGAAGACAGCTTCGAAATGGAAGGTACTGTCGTCGACACCCTGCCCAACACCATGTTCCGCGTGGAGTTGGAAAACGGGCACGTCGTAACCGCGCACATCTCCGGAAAGATGCGCAAGAACTACATCCGAATCCTGACCGGTGACAAGGTCCGCGTCGAGCTGACGCCCTACGACCTGAGCAAGGGCCGCATCACCTACCGTGCGCGCTAAGCTCCAGCCATGAAAAAGCCCGGCCAAGTGCCGGGCTTTTTCATGGCTTCAAGTTTCTAAGGGGCTGCGTTGCAGCCCCATGTATCACGCTACTTCAGCCGTGGTCTCGAAGTCGAACACCAGCTCGCCATCGCGCAAGTCGACGTGCACCACACCGCCATGCTCGGCCAACTCACCAAACAGGATCTCCTCGGCCAGCGGCCGCTTGATCTTGTCCTGAATCAACCGCGCCATCGGCCGCGCGCCCATCTGCACGTCATACCCCGAAGCCGCCAGCCAGCCGCGGGCCTCATCGCTGACCTCAAGCAGCACCCGCTTGTCTTCCAGCTGCGCCTGCAGTTCGATAAGGAACTTGTCGACGATGCTCTTGATGGTTTCGGTGCTCAGGCGGCCAAACTGGATGATGGTGTCCAGGCGGTTGCGGAATTCTGGCGTGAAGCTCTTGCGGATCACTTCCATCGCATCGGACGCATGGTCCTGATGGGTGAAGCCGATCGAGGCCCGCGCCGCGGTTTCCGCGCCGGCGTTGGTGGTCATGATCAGGATCACATTACGGAAGTCGGCCTTGCGCCCGTTGTTGTCGGTAAGGGTGCCGTGGTCCATCACCTGCAGCAGCAGGTTGAAGACTTCCGGGTGAGCCTTCTCGATTTCGTCGAGCAGCAACACGCAGTGCGGCTGCTTGGTAATCGCCTCGGTCAGCAGACCACCCTGGTCGAACCCGACATAGCCAGGTGGTGCACCGATCAACCGCGAAACCGTGTGGCGCTCCATGTACTCGGACATGTCGAAGCGCACCAGCTCCACACCCAGCGCCTTGGCCAATTGCCGGGCCGCTTCGGTCTTGCCGACGCCTGTAGGGCCGGCAAACAGGAACGAACCCACCGGCTTGTCAGGGGCCTTGAGGCCGGCACGCGACAGCTTGATGGCCGTGGACAGCGAATCGATGGCCTGGTCCTGACCGAAAACGGTCAGCTTCAGGTCGCGCTCCAGGTTACGCAGCAGTTCCTTGTCGGAGCTGCTGACATGTTTCGGCGGAATTCGCGCAATCTTGGCGACGATGTCCTCCACCTGCGGCACATCGATGCGCTTGACGCGGCTGGCTTCCGGTTGCAGGCGCTGGTAGGCGCCAGCTTCGTCGATCACATCGATGGCCTTGTCCGGCATGTGCCGGTCATTGATGTAGCGCGAGGCCAGCTCAGCGGCGGCGCGCAGGGCTTCGTCGCTGTACTCGATGTTGTGGTGGCTTTCGAACCGCCCTTTCAGGCCACGCAGGATGCCCACGGTGTCTTCAACCGAGGGTTCGCTGACGTCTACCTTCTGGAAGCGCCGCGCCAAGGCGCGGTCCTTCTCGAAAATGCCACGGAATTCCTGGAAGGTCGTGGAGCCGATGCAGCGGATTTCACCCGAAGACAACAGCGGCTTGAGCAGGTTGGACGCATCCATTACCCCACCCGACGCCGCACCGGCACCGATGATGGTGTGGATCTCATCGATGAACAGAATGGCCTGCGGGCGCTTGCGCAGCTCGCCAAGCAGCGCCTTGAAGCGCTTCTCGAAGTCGCCGCGGTACTTGGTACCGGCCAGCAGCGCGCCCAGGTCGAGCGAGTACACCACGCTCTGTGCCAGCAGGTCAGGCACCTGGCCATCGACAATACGCTTGGCCAGCCCTTCGGCAATCGCCGTTTTGCCCACCCCGGCCTCACCCACCAGCAGCGGGTTATTCTTGCGGCGGCGGGCAAGGATCTGTGCAACGCGCTCCACTTCCTGCTCGCGGCCTACCAGCGGGTCGATACGGCCGGCACGCGCCAGCTCGTTGAGGTTGCTGGCATAGGCGTCCAGCGGGTTGCTGGAAGAAGAGGTTTCACCGCCCTCTTCATCCTGCATGTCCTGGTCGCTTTCGGATTGCGAGCCATGCCCCGGCACCTTCGAAATGCCATGGGCGATGTAGTTGACCACATCGATGCGGGCCACGCTCTGCTGCTTGAGCAGGAACACGGCCTGGCTTTCCTGTTCGCTGAAGATTGCCACCAGCACGTTGGCGCCGGTCACCTCGCGCTTGCCAGAGCTTTGTACGTGGAACACGGCGCGTTGCAGCACACGCTGGAACCCCAGAGTTGGCTGGGTTTCCCTGTCTTCATCGTTGACAGGAATCAGCGGTGTGGTCGAATCGATGAACTCTTGCAGGTCGTGCTTGAGCTTGTCGAGATTGGCGCCACAGGCGCGCAGAACGGTCGCGGCAGCCTCATTGTCCAGGAGTGCCAGCAGCAGATGTTCGACGGTCATGAATTCATGACGCTTCGAACGGGCCTCCTTGAAGGCAAGATTGAGGGTGACTTCGAGCTCGCGGTTTAACATAGCTTCACCTCATACCCAAGTGGTCGGCGATTAACCGTCCTTCTCGATTTCACAGAGTAGCGGATGCTGGCTTTCCCTGGCGTATTGGTTGACCTGCATAGCCTTCGTTTCGGCGATGTCGCGGGTAAACAATCCGCACACTGCCCGCCCCTCGGTATGGACGGTCAGCATGATCTTGGTCGCCAGCTCGCGGTTCAGACTGAAGAACGTCTCGAGCACTTCGACGACGAAATCCATCGGTGTGTAGTCATCGTTGAACAAAACCACCTTGTACATCGGTGGCGCCTGCAGGATCGGCTTGGCTTCCTGAACCGCCAGACCGGAGCCATCGTCCTCATTCGATTGGGGACGATCCTGATTGAATGTTAGTCGAATCTGGCTGTGTGCATGCATGGAAAGAATTTCATCACATCGACAGGTTAAGGTTGTGGGTTGACCCTGCGAACGGCCATTGGTGCAGCCGCTGCATGACCTTGACTATCGGCAAAACGGTGTTACAACCAATAGGAACCCACCGTGGTCGATAAAGATCCGCGCAGTCAACCAGATTTTTTCGCAAGGTTCGTATGCGGATGAAGTGGATGATACTCCAGTGATGGAGTCCTTTGCAGAGGGACATAGGGATGGCAAGCGGTAAAGTCAAGTGGTTCAACAATGCCAAGGGCTATGGATTCGTCAATGAAGAGGGCAAGAACGACGACTTGTTCGCTCATTATTCAGCCATCCAGATGGACGGGTACAAGACGCTCAAGGCCGGCCAGGCCGTGACCTTCGACGTCATCCAAGGCCCGAAAGGTCTACATGCCGTCAATATCAGCAGCGCATCCACGGCTGCGCCCGCTCCGGCCAGTGCACAGCCCGCCGGCAGCACGGCCGACGCCTGACCGACTGCTCTGCCAGCGGGTAAACGAAAAGAAAGGCCGCTTCTTTACCAGAAGCGGCCGTTTCACATTCGCTTACATATGTTTGATCATAGCGTCGCCGAAGCCTGAACTTCCCACCAGCGTGGCACCGTCCATCAGGCGCTCGAAGTCGTAAGTCACAGTCTTGGCCGCAATCGCGCCATTGGTGCCTTTGATGATCAGGTCGGCGGCCTCGGTCCAGCCCATGTGGCGCAGCATCATTTCTGCCGAAAGAATCACCGAACCCGGGTTGACCTTGTCCTGCCCGGCATACTTGGGCGCCGTGCCGTGGGTAGCCTCGAACATGGCCACGGTGTCGGACAGGTTGGCCCCCGGGGCGATACCGATGCCGCCCACCTCCGCCGCCAGGGCGTCAGACAAATAGTCGCCGTTGAGGTTGAGCGTGGCGATCACGTCGTACTCGGCCGGGCGTAGCAGGATCTGCTGGAGCATGGCGTCGGCAATGGCGTCCTTGACGATGACTTCGCGGCCGGTCTTGGGGTTGTTGAACTTCATCCACGGCCCGCCGTCGAGCAACTCGGCACCGAACTCGTCACGCGCCACTTCGTAGCCCCAGTCCTTGAAGGCACCTTCGGTGAACTTCATGATGTTGCCCTTGTGCACCAGCGTCAGCGACTCACGGTCGTTATCCACCACGTATTGCAGGGCTTTGCGTACCAGACGCTTGGTCCCTTCGCGGGAAACCGGCTTGATACCAATGCCGCAGTCCTGGTCGAAGCGGATCTTGGTAACGCCCATTTCCTCCTTGAGGAACTTGATCACCTTGTCTGCTTCCGGCGAACCGGCCTTCCATTCGATGCCGGCATAAATGTCTTCGGAGTTCTCCCGGAAGATCACCATGTCGACATCCCCCGGTTTTTTCACCGGGCTTGGCACACCTTGGAACCACAGCACAGGGCGCAGGCACACATACAGGTCCAACTGCTGGCGCAAAGCCACGTTCAGCGAACGGATGCCGCCACCCACCGGGGTGGTCAGCGGGCCCTTGATCGACACCACGTAGTCACGCACCGCGTCGAGGGTTTCCTGCGGCAGCCAGGTGTCCTGGTCATAGACGTGGGTGGCCTTTTCGCCGGCGTACACCTCCATCCAGGCGATCTTGCGCTTGCCGCCATAGGCCTTCTGCACAGCGGCATCGACCACCTTGATCATCACCGGTGAGACATCAACGCCGATCCCGTCGCCTTCGATGTAGGGAATGATCGGCTGGTCGGGCACGTTGAGCGAATGGTCTGCATTGACGGTGATCTTGGCGCCGTCGGTCGGAACCTTGATTTTCTGGTATGCCATGCTTGCACTACTCCGCTATCGGGTGTGGGTTGGACATCACGCGTTGCAATGAGCCTAAACCACATCTGCCGACCTGCAAGCTGTGGGCGTGGGCGCGCCCGCGCAGAACACCCCGCCGGCGCTGCGGCATTACGCCACATTGCCCCTCAGTCTTTGGTCTTATAAATGGGCCGATATCACTTGGCCTTGCTGATTAGGCCAAATGGTTTGATATACTCCGCCGCGACCGTTGGGTCATCGGGGCGAATCCCAGGAAAATGCGGACCGCCCTAGGCCGTGATCGGCCAAAAAGCCGGGCCTTTCCCGCCTGGCTGCCAACGCCTGGGCTGTTACCGCAGTTCAGCACTTGACGCTCGACTGATGCATCCACCATCACCGCTCGCAGCTTCTCGACTTTCCGCTCATGGCTTGCCAGGGCGATGCGCCTTACCCTGCGCACCACGAGACTCGAGCACGCTCAGCACACAGAGAGTTAACCCGCATGCCCACCCGTTCCAAGATCATCTATACCTTCACCGACGAAGCCCCTGCCCTCGCCACCTACTCGCTGCTGCCGATCATCGAAGCGTTCACCGCTTCGGCTGACATCGCTGTCGAAACTCGCGACATCTCCCTGGCTGGCCGTATCCTTGCCGCCTTCCCGGAGCAACTGGGCGCAGAGAAGCAAGTAGGCGATCACCTGGCGGAACTGGGCCAGCTGGCTACCACCCCCGAAGCCAACATCATCAAGCTGCCGAACATCAGCGCCTCAGTACCGCAGCTCAAAGCCGCGATCAAGGAGCTGCAAGGCAAGGGCTACAACATCCCTGACTACGCCGACAAGCCGGCCACCGAGCAAGAGAAAGAATCCCGCGCCCGCTACGACCGCATCAAAGGTTCGGCCGTGAACCCGGTCCTGCGTGAAGGCAACTCCGACCGCCGCGCACCGCTGTCGGTCAAGAACTACGCGCGCAAGCACCCGCACAAGATGGGCGCCTGGGCCGCCGACTCCAAGTCGCACGTCGCCCACATGACCCAAGGCGACTTCTACGGCAGCGAAAAGGCTGCACTGATCGAAGCTGACGACAGCGTACGTATCGAACTGGTCGGCAAAGACGGCAGCACCACCGTGCTGAAGGAAAAGACCGCGGTCAAGGCTGCCGAAGTCATCGACTGCGCAACCATGAGCCGCAAGGCCCTGAAGGCCTTCATCGCCGAGCAGATCGCCGATGCCAAGGCCGCCGGCGTGCTGCTGTCGGTACACCTGAAAGCCACCATGATGAAGGTCTCCGACCCGATCATGTTCGGCGTCATCGTCGAAGAGTTCTACAACGACGTGCTGGCCAAGCACGCCGCCGCCCTGGCCGAAGTGGGCTTCAACGCCAACAACGGCATCGGCGACCTGTACGCCCGCATCAAGGACCTGCCAGCTGACAAGCAGGCCGAGATCGAAGCCGATATCCAGGCCCTGTACGCCCAGCGCCCGGCCCTGGCCATGGTCAACTCCGACAAGGGCATCACCAACCTGCACGTACCGAGCGACGTGATCGTCGACGCCTCGATGCCGGCCATGATCCGTGACTCGGGCAAGATGTGGAACACCGCTGGCGAGCTGCAAGACGCCAAGGCAGTGATCCCGGACCGTTGCTACGCCGGCATCTACCAGGCCACCATCGAAGACTGCAAGGCCAACGGCGCCTTCGACCCTACCACCATGGGCAGCGTGCCGAACGTTGGCCTGATGGCGCAGAAAGCCGAAGAGTACGGTTCCCACGACAAGACCTTCCAGGTCAAGGCCGACGGCGTGGTTCGCGTGGTCGACAGCAAGGGCAACGTGGTTCTGGAGCAGAACGTCGAGGCCGGTGACATCTTCCGCATGTGCCAGACCAAGGACGCGCCGATCCAGGACTGGGTCAAGCTGGCCGTCAACCGTGCCCGCCTGAGCAACACCCCAGCGGTGTTCTGGCTGGACCCGGCCCGTGCCCACGACGGCGTGATGATCGAGAAGGTGCAAAAGTACCTGAAGGATCACGACACCACCGGCCTGGACATTCGTGTCATGGCCCCGGTCGACGCCATCAAGTTCTCCCTGGCCCGCATTCGCGAAGGCAAGGACACCATCTCGGTTACCGGTAACGTACTGCGCGACTACCTGACCGACCTGTTCCCGATCATGGAACTGGGCACCAGCGCCAAGATGCTGTCGATCGTGCCGCTGATGAGCGGCGGCGGCCTGTTCGAAACCGGCGCCGGCGGTTCGGCACCCAAGCACGTGCAGCAGCTGGTCGAAGAGAACTTCCTGCGTTGGGACTCGCTGGGTGAATTCCTGGCCCTGGCCGCTTCCCTGGAGCACCTGGGCAACACCTACGACAACCCGCGCGCCAAGGTTCTGGCCAGCACCCTGGACCAGGCAACCGGCAAGTTCCTCGACACCAACAAGTCGCCATCGCGCAAGGTCGGCGGTATCGACAACCGCGGCAGCCACTTCTACCTGACTCTGTACTGGGCCCAGGCCCTGGCTGCACAGAGCGACGACGCCGCCCTGCAGGCACGCTTCGCCCCACTGGCCAAGACCCTGACCGAGAACGAGGAGACCATCGTCGCCGAGCTCAACGCCGTTCAGGGTAAGCCAGCCGACATCGGTGGCTACTACGCCCCGGATGCCGAGCTGACCGCCAAGGTGATGCGCCCAAGCCAGACCCTGAACAGCGCGATCGCCGCCCTGTAAGGCCCGCTTGACGTAACCGCACAAACCCCGGCCACGCACCGGGGTTTGTGCTTTTTCAGCTGCAAGTTTCGAGCTACAAGCTACAAGCCACAAGCCACAAGTCGAAGCGGTACGCGGTCGCTTCAACTTGCTACTTGCTACTTGCTACTTGCTACTTGCTACTTGCTACTTGCTACTTGCTACTTAGGGAGAGCATCGACCGTGTCTTGGCAACCCCACATCACCGTCGCCACCATCGTCGAGCAGGACGGCAAATTCCTGTTCGTCGAAGAATTCAAAGCCAACCGGCACGTCTTCAACCAGCCCGCCGGGCACCTGGAAGCCAACGAGACCCTACCCCAGGCCGCCCTGCGCGAAACCCTGGAAGAAACCGCCTGGGAAGTCGAGCTCACCGGCGTGGTCGGCATCTACCTGTACACCGCGCCTAGCAACGGCGTGACCTACCAGCGCATCTGTTTTGCCGCCCGCCCCGTGCGTCACCATGCCGACCTGGCCCTGGACAGCGACATCGTCCGCGCTGTCTGGCTGACCCGCGAAGAGCTGCTGGCCGACCCCACCCGCTGGCGCAGCGAGCTGGTGCCGCGCTGCCTGAACGACTACCTTGCAGGCCCGCTGCACAGCCTTGAACTGCTGCGCGACTGACGTGGCGCCGCGGCTTTGATAGAATCGGCGTTTTTCCCCCTTGATACACACCGGTACCCATGACCAGCCCAGCACTCAAAGACCCCGCCAAGACCCGCGTCATCGTCGGCATGTCCGGCGGCGTGGACTCTTCCGTCTCCGCCCTTCTGCTCATCGAGCAGGGCTACCAGGTGGAAGGGCTGTTCATGAAGAACTGGGAAGAAGACGACGGCACCGAATACTGCACCGCCCGTGAAGACCTGGCCGACGC
>Ga0308166_1000401_pt1 | contig 61954 bp, 56 predicted proteins | sample PhyCR2_2_FD_202137 | JGI IMG/M metagenome (GOLD analysis project Ga0308166, IMG submission 202137) | Phyllosphere microbial communities from UC Gill Tract Community Farm, Albany, California, United States - DLSLCC.R2 | ecosystem: Host-associated > Plants > Phyllosphere > Unclassified | place...
TTTAATTATATCGAGTGCGATTACAATCGCTGGCGTCGTCACAGTGCCTGCGGCGGTGTCAGCCCCGAACAGTTCGAAAACCAGACCCTCGCTTAGGGACGTGTCCACATGATGCGGGTAGGATCAATATCCATTTTTATCTGCCAGCAGGGACAAAGTTTTACGACAAGGCACCGGCAGATAACAGCACTTCCCTGACCGGGCTTTCTGAGCTGTATACCAGCAGTGCGCCTTTGTATGTCAGCATGACCCTGGCACAAGGCAGTTGTACGACGGTGACCCGGCAAAAAAATACGCAAATTGAAGGGAAGTATGATCTGCTGGGCGAACCGCTGGTTAACGCCGATGGTGTGGATTATGAATACAACCTTTATAAAACTGCGATGCGAAATTTTAAGGAAAGCCCCAGTGCCGGATTTGAGTTACTTCGTTTTGGCCGGGTTATCAATACGGAGCACGAAACGCTGGTGCCGGCTGACGCGCCATTATGGATGACGGTTAATTATCCGGGAGGGTCTGGCGTGGTAAATCTTGCCGTTTCCGGTATTAAAAAGTTTAGCGATGCCGATTTTCCCCACTGGACAGGATGGCTGCTGGTTGATGATGACAACGATACGCACAGTCAGTGTAACTCGGCGATTATCAGAAAGTTGCAGGAGGCGGGACAGTACGAGGCGCAGAGCAACAGGCTTATCTGCCGTTTACCGTTCGAATGGGAAAAAAGCACCATTGATGCCAGGTATAAATGGCTGATGACCGGGCTGCCCTGGGAGCAGTGCACACCGGAAAAAACGGCTATATGGACGGTTCCGGGGACGCAGGAAAAAAAGGACCGCGTTCTGATGAGTGAGGAGGATTATGGCAAGTTCAAACAGCACGCAGAAGCGCTGTGTTTTGATTCAGGGCCACTCGGTAGCGGAAGATTGTGGCATTTTGATCCAAAGGCATTTATTCGACAGCTCAGGAAATGTGTTTGGTTAGATTGTGAAATAATTGAAAAAATTATGGCTGCGAATACCAGTAAGAAATTAATAACATCAATCAAACAAATATCTGAAAAAACAACTGAGTATCATAAGGCTATAAATATCATATTGAATAAGTATAATGTTAACACCAGTAATAGAATCAGCCTGTTTTTAGGACAAGGAGCTGTTGAATCAGGTTATTTATTGTCGATGCAAGAAGTTAGTCAGCAACAGGTAAAAAAGATAGTAAAGATAAATGGTGTAAATGTGAATGTAATTGTTGGCGGTAAATTAATTCCTGAGTCTAAGCAAAACGAAAGTACAGAGCTTGGTCATTGGTATGGCAGTGAACAGGATGAAATTGATGAATATTATTCCGGTGTTAAATATAACTCCAATGGTGGGCGTATTGCTGGTTCGTATAGCTGGATAAACGGAAACTGCGGAGACTTAGATGCTCAAAAATTTCGAGGAAGAGGATTCAAAATGCTTACTGGCTTGGACACGTATTCAAGTTATTGGGTGTATCGTGGTTGGCTAAGTAAGAGTGACTTTGATAGTTCATGGTGGAGTGATGCAGAATATAAAAAGAAAAACAAATCCAGCATGAAGAAAACCCCCCCAGAAATAGCATCTCCTCACAAGGTTACAGAGAACCCATATAATTGTATAGATACTGGTGGTTTTTTTATCGTTGGTTTTAAAAATAAAGTGTTAAAGATTATGGATTCAGATGGATTAGGTTCATCTGATAATGACAGTGTTATAGGAAAAGTTACTAAGGCAATAAATGGCGGGGTTATAGGTTTGGAACAAAGAAAAATAGCCACATATAAAGCTAAGGAGTTAATAGGTGATGGGGTTTAAAATATTTTTAACATTAACGTTTTTTTTGTTTTTTACCAAGGTGTCTCATGCTGAGTACTATAATGAAGTTAATTATAATACTTACCATTTAAAGTTGAATAAGAAAAAGAAAGGTAGTATTGATATTAGGAATTCTCTATCAGGTTTAACGAGTAATTGTGAAATATCTGGATGGAGCAAGCTTGAGTCAAAAGGGGCAGGGATAATATCTTTAACAAGTGATAAATTAGGGGTGCTTGTTTCCCCTGGTAATAAATATCTTTTATTGAAGGATGCAATTGAATGTAAAGGCGGAAAAGTACTCTTGAAAAGTCTTACTTACTTTGAGGACGATATATCCACTTCTATAGATGTGAACTTTAATAAAAAACTAATCTTAGCAAATATTCCTATCAATGCCCAATACGGAACATACCAATCTGTAATTTCTTATTTCGGCGGAAAAGATAATGTTTTAAGTGGCCCGGGTTTTTGGGATGGTGTTAAAGAAGATGTCGGTGAGCAGAAAGATACATTTAGTGTAGGGGATTCAATCTATTTAGGTAAAATATCATCTAATGGGAAATATGTTGCTCCTAACGATTTAGATTGCTCAGCTGATTCATTCCCTGGTGTATGGGATGTGGCAAAAAAGATGAAGGTTGTATTTCCAGCAGATAAAGATAATTCAGTTGTTGAAAGTAAATGCCAAGAGCTATTTTCAGGAAGTAAAACACTGAATGAGTTAGAAGGAATGCTCCTCCCCCAACAATAGGGTGTATTGAGCTAAGTGAGTAAACTCTCTACCTTGGGGGCTAAGTTACGGGAAGATTAAGTCCAGGCTGAATGGCGTTCAAGAACTTCAGGTGCCCTGCATTTATGGCTGATGACCGGGCTGCCCTGGGAGCAGTGCACACCGGAAAAAACGGCTATATGACAGATCCCTGGGACGCAGGAATCAAAAGAACGAACGCTGATGAGCGAGGAAGACTATGGCAAATTTAAACAGCACACGGAAGCGCTGTGTTTTGATTCCGAAGCGGTTAGTAGCGGAAGGTTGTGGCATTTAGAACCGAAAGTGTTTATTTCTCACTTTCGTAAATGTAATTGGCTCAGTCCAGAAGAATTTAAACAAGTTGTACCACGTAATATAATAAGGTCTTCGGGTTCTCGCTATAGTTGGGAACTAGTCACGTTTCATGAAAGTGATACATCTGTCTTCTCAAAACATTATCCAATGCTGAATAAGATGTTTAGGAAGTATTGCATTAACACACCTTCCAGATTAGTGAGTTTTTTAGGGGGTTCGGTACATGGAACTAAATGGCTGAATGTAACTAGAGATGATTATCGATATTCCGCTATAGATGAGAATGGGCATAGATACCATTATAACATTTGGTATTTCCCGTGGTACGGCAGGGGATCCCTGCAGTTAACTAACCCTGATAATTTCTATAAGTATTTTACTTATCGAGGAAGATTATTTAATAAAGATGTTTGAGACGAATTGGTCAGTGACTATAGAAGGGTCCAAGGTGACCGTGCTCTTAGGGAACGGGAAAAAGATTAGATAACAGGATTCTATATGACGGACAACATCCTGGACTTGAGCAAGAAGTGGTGTCTTGGCGTGAAGATATCGATGTTGGACTATTCGACCCATCAGATAGCGCAGGGTTTTATTGGTCATTAACCAGCATGGCAAAATATGCTGATGAAGCTCATGAACTACAGCGACAGGCAGTGAATGCGGGGCGCGGTGTTAAGATCTATTATCGTAGCCCAGCATTCTGGCGGGCGAGTGCAACTGTGAATTTGCCAGGAGCTATTAGCAGACGAAATTATCAAGGGATAAATGGATTTATAGAACGTTGCTGTGCATATAATTGTGCTCTGGCTGTGTTAACAGAAATTAAATTCCCAGATGTAAACAATGCGTTTACTTTAGATAATCCTGAAGGCATTGTGTTAAGGAAATAATAGATGAAAACAAAATATTTTTCTTTGTTCATATTTTCAATTTGTAAGTTTACTTTTGCAGATATCAATCCTGAAATAAACATGCCCACTGATTTTAATGGTGATAATTTCATAGCAAGAGGAATTAATGATAATTCGTCTGTTTCCTACAATACTGCAGAGTCTAGCGGTTGCAGTATTATAAAATTTAAAGAGTTTAGAGTATCACCTCAAAATAAAGCAAGCGCTGAAGAAAATAACCCCGCTAACACATTCCCTGTCAATACTTGGGTCTGTTTATCGTCAGATACTGTGTACAGTAACGGGTATGACAGAAGTATGAATGAAAAAATTGTTTATTCGAGAAGCAAATCTTTATGGGTTAAAGCAAACAACAAAAAGTCTGATATTATTCCTTCAGATCATGATGGATCTTACAAGTCGCTGAAATTATATAATATCAAAGCAAAGAATGCTGAGGGATATGTTGTATTTGATGAAAACATTACAAAGAATGATAAAGAAACCTATAAGAATGCAAAAGAGTTGGTTAGTTTTTGCTTAGTTCAAAAATCCACTTATAGTGCACTTTGCGGTTCAGGTAGCCTTGCTTCAGATAGCAATCAAATCTCTTACATATTAAAGAGTTTTGAAAGTATGGAAATAGGGTTGGATAATAAAGTAAATGAAAAAATATTGAATGACAGTAGCAAGAAAAAGGTCAATTAGGGGTATTGACGATTATGTCGTTCTAATGCTAATTGGAAGGGTATGAATAATGAAATTGATAATCAATTTTTTTCCACATTTCGTGAGTTAGTATCAAATTTAATCTTCTGTGGTCTATGCATTATTTCGCCGGCAACTTATTGTCTTGCAAATGATTACATTGACAAAGAATCTATTTCATTGTGTGCCATGATTCCCACTAATGCTATTTCTGATGTTTTTGAAAATATGAGTACTAAAGCCAGTGAAGATATTTCATACCTACTTCTAACGAGTGCCAGTGAAGAAAATTATTCTTGGGGTGCGACAGGTTAGCTATCGATGGGTATGCATATATTTTAAATGGCACTCTTTTAAAATTAGATTCCTTGGTCATATATAGTATGGAAAATGGCAATTCAACTGACGAAGTCATATATTTAAGTAAGTCTAATCGTGGAATTGGAGGGATGTTTTATCGTGGCATTGCTAAAGATGGATTGCCTGAGGTAAATGCTATGTATATTAATGACATGGGCCGAGTTAACCATTTTAATGTAAGTGCAAGCCCTGAATGCCTGAGCCACTTCCCTAAAAGTGTTTTGTCCAAGGTATCTACTGAGTAGAAATCTTGACGATATATTATTAAATAAACGTTTATTATCATGAGCGTTTCGCACAATCATAAAGTTAGTTTGTGGTGTTTTCATATCGAGATAATTAATGTCATATTCACTGAAACATCTTCCTGAACGTTATCCTCGGCCAGAACTACCAAAAACATCGCGTTGGATTGCTTCCCTGGTGGCGATGTTGATCATCAGCGTGATCTTCATGCGTATATTCGGGCGATACATCGATAACAATCACTTCTGGTTGGTCGCTATTGGTACACCCGTTGTTGGTTGGATTGTGAGTTTCACTATTCGCATGTGGATCTGGTCATTGCAGGACAGTAAAGCGAATGGTTTTGACCGGCGTCGGGAGCAATGGATCTTGAGTGAGACCCGTAGGGCACGTCGTGCGCTTCAGGTGTTGAATACGACATTTATTACGGCCCATCAGGGAAATGAACAAGTTTCTGTTGCAGTTGAAATGCTCAATAACCACAGCATTATCATTTCGCAGTCGGACTGGAAAGGCGCAGATAGCAGGAGGCTGAGCCGTATTGCGGCAGAACCAGAAGATACTCCTGGATTGGTTATCTCACGTCTGTTTTCAGAGCTGATTGCCGATCTTCCTGTTCGCCAGTTTCCTGAGAACGCTTCGCTTGTTGTCATCCTCGATGTCTCGTCATCTCTGCCATTCCCTGCTGTCAGAAATATCTGGCAGGAAGCCTGGCAGGAGAGTGGCATAACCTGCGCGCTTGAGTACACAGACGCCAATGGGCCGGGGGTAATCAGCCACTGGCTGGATCACCGTATTAAAGATGATGCGATGTTATTGATTGTTGGTCTCCAGATTGATCCGGTTGTTTCAAACAATACTGCAGAGGCAGCCGTTGCACTGCTTCTTGGCAACCGCCTGACCCAGGAGACGCTCGAACCTGTCGCGTTACTGCACCGGCCAGATGATGCCCCACCAGGCGAATTGCGCGAAGGGATGAACATGGCTGCCTATAACGTTCCGCTCAAAGAAAATATCGTGAAAAATTTATGGCTTGCCGGGATGACGGGTGAGCAGCGCGGTGAAGTGATCGGCTGCCAGAATGCACACCCTGCGCAGTCTGTAGAGAACGAAGCCGTCATTTCACTCGATGCGTCCATGGGACATGCCGGAGCCGCAGCACCCTGGCTGGCTATTGCTGCCGCAACTGAAATCGCCCGACAAACCCAGTCACCGCAGATGATCATCTGCGGAGATACCACACAGAATGTGCTGTGGAGCACGCTCATTACCCCGATTGCTTCCCGACAGGAGATGGATCCGTGAAGCTACCTTTATCACCGAAGACTACGGAAGGCCGCTATCTTGCTGTCGCATTGATTTTCTTTTTGCTGTTAGCCGTTATGACGTTCATCGTCTGGAAACATCCCGATATTGCCGGGATTGAAGACGGTAGTCAGCAGCAAATTTACTGGCTTATCGCCGGCGGATGTATTTCAGGATGTGCCCTTATCGTATTACTGGTACTCCTGGCGGCGGTACGTAGTGCCGGTCAGCAGGAGTTTAAGGCGCTTGTCGACAATACCCACGGTGATGATGAGAAAACGAAAAGGGAAAATGATAAAGCGCCTGTTCACCCTGCGGTGGCCATGTGTGAAAGGATTAGGGCGCATCTCCGCTCCCGTACTGGTCTCTACTGGCGTCGCAAAACCCGTCTGTTGTTGATCACTGGCGATGAGGGGGCTATCGATCTACTTATACCGGGCCTGCAGGGAAATCAGTGGGTTGAAGGTAATCGTACCGTTCTGATTTATGGCGGCAGCCTGACTACTGAGCCGGACAGCGAAAAATATACCGCGCTGCGTAAACTACGCCGCGGGCGTCCACTGGACGGTATTGTACGCGTCATGCCAGGGTCGCTTAACCTCACACCTCAGATTAGCGACAACGATTTACGCGGGCTGGAAAAAATCAGTGAACTGCTCCGTTATTCCGCCCCGGTTTGGCTGTGGCAGCTGTGCGATAGCAACTGGTCGCAGGCAAAACGCACTAAACAGACCGTAGGGGCCAGCTTCCCGCTGCGTGCTAAGCCTGACGATATTATCCGCCAGCTTGAACTGATACTGCCTGTGCTGCGGACGCAGGGGATGAGTCAGGTCGCTGAGAATAACGGTAACGACTTCCTGCTGCGCCTGGGTCAGCATCTCAAAGACGGCGGTATCGCCCGTTGGGCTCAGCAGCTTTTGCCATGGCTGTCTGCCTCCCAGCAGCGCGTTCCGCTGCGTGGGCTGATGTTCAGCCTGGCGGAGAATAAACCTGCCGTTATCGCAGAAGGAACAGTCGGCGCTGCACAAGGCGACGCTGAGAAATTTGCCCCGGGATCACCACGCCATGTGCTGACCCTGCCGGTAACCTGGCAGGGTATCGCGGATGACTGTACCCGCGTGCGTGGTCGCCGTGTCGGTATGGTGTGGGAACAGACGCTTGTCTGGACGCTGATGGTCATTATTAGTGTCTGGGGGGCGGGAACGCTGCTGTCGTTTGCGATCAACCGCCTGCAGATAGTTTCTGTTGCTGAGCAGGCTCATGCCCTGGTGGAGCATTCTTCGGTATCGGACGACCAGTTGACTGCACTGCATACTCTGCGAAATGACGCCGGTCGCCTGCAGCACCGTATTCAGGAGGGGGCTCCCTGGTACCAGCGCTTCGGTCTGGATCATAACCAGCAGTTGCTCGACGCGATGCTGCCCTGGTACGGCGTGGCGAACAACCTCCTGATCCGCGACCCGGCGAATGTCGCCCTGATGCAGAAGCTGAGTATGCTGGCAAACTCTGCCCCCGGCAGCGCCGAGCGGGCACAGCTGGCGAAGCCAGGCTATGACCAGCTGAAAGCCTGGCTGATGATGGCCCGCCCGGATAAAGTCGATAGTGCGTATTACGCGCAGACCATGAAAGCCGTGCAGCCGACGCAAACGGGCATTTCAACCGGCCTGTGGCAAAGCCTGTCGCCGGATTTGTGGGCCTTCTACATTACCCAACTGCCAAAGCAGCCACAGTGGAAAATCACGCCGGATGGGCAGTTGGTGAGCCAGAGCCGCCAGGTGCTGTTACAGCAAATCGGACAACGTAACGCAGAAAGTACGCTGTACGAGAAGATGCTCAAGTCCGTGCGCCGTAACTTTGCTGATGTGTCTCTGGAAGACATGACCAGCGATACCGATGCGCGGCGACTGTTAACCACAAAGGAGGTGGTGCCGGGGATGTTCACCCGGCAGGCATGGGAAGGGGGGGTTAAGCAGGCTATCGAAAAGGCTGCAAATTCCCGTCGGGATGAAATCGACTGGGTGCTGAGCGACAGTCGGAAAGCCGTTTCCACAGACCTGTCGCCGGAAGCCCTGAAAGCACGTTTGACGCAACGTTACTTCACCGACTTTGCCGGCAGCTGGCTGAGCTTCCTTAACAGTCTGCGACTTAATCCTGCGAACAACATTGCGGACGTTACCGACCAGCTGACGCTGATGAGTGATGTCCGGCAGTCGCCACTGATTGCCCTGATGAACACCCTCGCCTGGCAGGGGCAGACCGGCCAGCAAAGCGAAGGCCTTTCGGACTCCATCATCAAATCGGCTAAAGACCTCGTAGGCGGAAACGATAAACCTGCGATTGACCAGTCTGCTTCAGGGCCGCAGGGGCCGCTGGATGAAACCTTTGGCCCGCTGCTTCAGCTTCTGGGTAAAAACAGAGGCAGCAACGTCATGTCGGCTGACAACTCATTGAGTCTGCAGACGTATCTGACCCGAATCACCCGCGTGCGTCTGCGTCTGCAGCAGGTGGCCAGCGCCTCCGACCCGCAGGAGATGATGCAGACCCTGGCGCAGACCGTTTTTCAGGGAAAAAGCGTTGACCTCACTGATACTCAGCAGTACGGCAGCCTGATTTCGGCCAGTCTTGGCGAAGAGTGGAGCGGTTTTGGCAACACGATGTTTGTACAACCGCTGACCCAGGCATGGGAAACCGTACTGCAGCCGTCGGCGGCAAGCCTGAATGACAAATGGAGCCGTTCTGTGGTGGTCAACTGGCGCACGGCATTTGACGGGCGTTTCCCGTTTGCCGCCAGCAAGAGCGATGCCTCTCTGCCGATGCTGGCTGAGTTTATCCGTAAGGACAGCGGGCGTATTGAGCGCTTCCTGACCACGGAACTCAGCGGCGTGCTGCACAAAGAGGGCAGCCAGTGGGTGCCGGATAAAGTTAACAGCCAGGGACTGAGCTTTAACCCGGCTTTCCTGCGGGCGATTGATCAACTGAGCCAGCTGTCGGATATTCTGTTTACCGATGGCAGCCAGGGGATTGCCTTTGAACTGCAGGCGCGCCCTGTACCGCAGGTAGTGGAAACTCAGCTGAACCTTGATGGGCAGAAGCTGCACTACTTCAACCAGATGGCTGACTGGCAGAGCTTCCGCTGGCCGGGAGACACTTACAAGCCGGGGACAATGCTGACCTGGACCACGGTTAACGCCGGTGCGCGTCTGTTCGGGGATTACAGCGGGACCTGGGGCTTTATTCGCTGGCTGGACCAGGGCAAGCGCCAGCAGCTTGACCGCAGCCAATGGATGATGAGCTTTATCGCCCCGGACGGCCGAACCCTGCATTGGGTACTGCGCTCACAGCTCGGAAAAGGTCCTCTGGCCCTGTTGGATTTGCGCGGTTTCACGCTGCCGGATCAGATATTCAGCGTGGATGCGGATGCGACCGCTCAGGAACTGGAGGTCAACACCGGAAACGATGATATGGACGAAATTGAATAATGTGAACTTTGCTGAATTTAGCGAAAAGGAAAACGTATGGCAGCGGAAGGTTATTATCTGGTACTGGGCGACAACACGATCTGCGGCGGAAGGATCATTACGGGTGCAGAAGATCACACGTTGTTTGATAAACCTGTTGCCCGTGAGCAGGATAGTGTCACCTGCGGGAGGTATGCCGGGGTTTACAAAATAGCCGGCGGCATTGATAACGACACCATCCATGGCAGGCGAATGGCCGGAACCCTCGACAGCTACAGTACCTGTCCGTGTAGGGCGAAGTTTATTCCGTCGATGATGGATGATACGTACGAGAAGAGCAGTGGAGCTTCCGCTGCAGAACCAGCAGCAGGCTTTGCAGCACCTGTGCAAACTTCGCCAGAATTGCCGAGTTATCTGACCGGTAAGCAAAAGCCAACTGGATTTGTACCTGATTATCCAGTTTTACGGAATACCCATGATTTACCTGATGGTAATTTGAGGGCTATGCTAAGGCAAACTAATCAGGATGTGATGCTGCTCACTCTTCCAGAAGCTTTCGAAATATTGTCCTCATGGGGGACATGGAAACACGGATGGGTAGCAATAATAGAAAGTGACCCCGGACAAATAGTTGTGAATTATGGAACAAATATCAAGGATGTTGTGACTGCATCTATGTTGATCAACCAATTGGGAAGCTTCAGCATAAAAGCAACAATATATGTAAACCGCAACGGCACAGAACTGATAAAAATAAGTGGTTATCCTGGTGTAAGGAAGATATTGAATGCACCGGTGTTTGCGGCTAAAAATCCAAAGATTGTTGATTTGGGAATTGGTAAATATGGGTTTGCAAAATCTGTTATTGAAGGAGCTCGGCTGACATTTTATGTCGCAGCCGCTTACAGGACTCTTGATTTCATTTTGAACGATGAGAGATCTTTAGCTGAATTTATAGGATCTCTGGCTACTGATGTAATGAAAATCGGCATTGTATCAGTGGTCACATTTGTCGTTGGAAGTGTCGTAGTAACCCCGTTGATTGCATTTAACCTTGTAATAGTCATTGGCGTTGGATTTTTTGCTGCCTGGGGTTTAAATAAGCTAGACCAGAAGTTTGGTGTGACAGACAAAGTAGTTGAGTACATTGATGCGGCTCAACAAGAATTTGCTGAAAAAGCCAGAGGAATGGAAGATGGTTTTTGGGACTTAGGTGCTATGCTTGCAGAGAAAATGTTAATTAAAGGCAAGAAAATTATAGAGTCAGAAATTAGAGATTTTTTGAGAAGCTCAATTGGCGATATTACCAAGAGGATATACTGACACATGACAAAAAAAACCAATTCTTTTTTTTCAATTCTTATATTGTTGGTTATTTCTATTCTGTCGTTTTATTTTTGGTTGAGCGAAGTATTTGATTGTCTCAAATTTCATGATGAGATTATTTTTTCGTGGATGTCATTAAGTCTTATATCCATACCAATTGTTTTTGCGTTTCCTTTATACTGGTTTTACCTATCGCTTCGATATGAGCAAGAATGCGCACTTAAAAAATTGAATAAAATTATGCCACTTTTCAAATATATATGTGTGTTTGCTTTTGCTTTGTCATGTACTATTTCGTTTGGCTATTTGTCAGCACTAAAAAGCAAAGGTTACATTCTTTGCTCAGGAGTACCATCTGGATGGACACCCGGAACGGCCAGCAAGTATGTGGTGGATAAAAAATTATGCTTCAGTTCGGATAGGCAGCATGAAAGATAGAATTCTTGCATTTTTTGCTATGGTGATCATTTTTTGGGTGTGTACTCTGAGATTTTATTTTTGAAAATTTATATTAAAAGAATATTTCATCATTTGTGATAGAATTGTTTTTCATGGTTAACCATTGCTTTAGTTGCATTGCCTTTCGTGATGATATTACCAATGGCCTATTTTATTCTGGTTTTCTTTATGGGAAAATAGTTTCCTTTCAGGAAGGTGAATTACTATTTCATTTATTTAAAATGGGGTTGTATTATTATCGTTGTACTGGGCCTGTTGTACTCTACCCTCTATCCAAAAGAGCTGATTAGCAGAGGATATGTACGCTGCAATGGTATTCCATCGGGCTGGATGCCAGGTACTGCCACTCGTTATGTAAAAGAAATATTCTCCTGTAAACCATATTGATGAGCGACCTTTCTATTTGGAGTCGCCTATCGGTTTTTGGAATTCCCTTAATCGCTCATCACGCAGCAAATAACTGAGTAGAAAAATTATGGACGACTTAACCCTGCGTTATTACGACGCCGAAATGCGCTATTTGCTGGAGGCCGGCGAAGAATTTGCCCGCGCTCACCCCGAGCAGGCGGCAATGCTTAATCTGGATAAAGCGGGCGCGCGCGATCCTTATGTCGAACGTCTGTTCGAGGGCTTTGCCTTCCTGATGGGCCGCCTGCGTGAGAAGCTCGATGATGACCTGCCGGAGCTGACCGAAGGGCTGGTCAGCCTGCTGTGGCCGCAGTATCTGCGTACCATCCCTTCGATGTCCGTACTGGAATTCACGCCCGAGTGGCGCGAAATGAAGGAGCAGATGGCTATTGTCAAAGGCTTTGAAGTGAACTCGCGGCCAGTCGGTGAAAAGGGGACCCGCTGCCGCTACACCACCACTAAAGCGATAACCCTTCAGCCGCTGTCGCTGGAGTATGCCCGTCTTTCAACCGATCCCGACGGGCGTTCGGTCATCAGCCTGCGCTTCAACTGTAGTGAACTGGCAGACTGGAGCCGTGTCGATCTGAGCCTGATCCCGTTTTACTTCAACGGCGATGCACCGCTGGCCTGCGCCATGCACGAGGCTTTTACGATGAACGTAGCCCGCCTGTGGCTGAGGATGCCCGGCGACGTGGACAGAAGACCGCTGAACGGCTATTTCACCGCGCTGGGATTTGGTGATGATGACGGTCTGTGGCCGAAGGGGAGCAGCAGTTTCAGCGGCTACCAGCTTTTGCTGGAGTACTTTACCTTTCGTGAGAAATTTATGTTCACCGGCCTGCGCGGTCTGGAGAGCGTGGACTGGCCGGCGGCGCTTCCCTGGTTTGAAATTGATGTGGTGCTGGCGGAGCGCTGGGAGCATGACTTTACCTTTTCCGAAAAACATCTGCGGCTGAACTGCGTACCGGCGATCAATCTTTTTCCGCTGGAGTCCGACCCGCTGGCGCTCAGCTCACTGCAGACAGAATATATGCTGCGCCCGATGCGCGTACAGGATGGTCATACGGAGATTTACGCCGTGGATTCGGTGGTCTCATCCAGCCGACACACCTACGTACCGTTTTCAAGCTTTCGTCACAAAGGTGGGATGATGCGCCACGGTGCGCCGGAGTATTACTACCACACCCGGGTACGCCGCGGCCCGTCCGGACTGCACAATACCTGGCTGATCCTCGGCGGTGAAGCGTTCGACAATCACACGTTACCGGAAGATGAGAGCCTGTCGCTGACGCTCACCGGGACTAACGGCCAACTGCCGCGACGTGCGCTGCAAAGTACCGTGCTCGATACGGTGATGAAAACCACCTCGGTCAGTATTGCCGTGCGCAATCTCTGTGCGCCGACGCTACCCTGTTATCCTCCGGCGCAGGATCGTTTTCACTGGCGTGTGCTCAGTCACCTGGGCAGCGGTTTTCTCTCCATGATGGATAATGCCGAGGTGCTGCGCGGCACCCTGGCACTGTATGAATGGACGGACAGTGAGATGAACCGCCGCCGCCTTGAAGCCATTATCGACGTCAGACACAGCGAAACCGAGCGCTTTGAGCAGGGTTATCTGGTACGCGGCGTGCAGATTGAGGTCACCCTGGACAGCCACGGCTTTACCGGCCGTGGCGACATCTGTCTGTTCGGCGAAATGCTGAGCCGCTTCTTCGCGCTTTACACCGACATCTATCTGTTCAACCGTCTGATTATCATTTTGCAACCAACCGGAGAGCGTCTGGAATGGGAAGAGAAACACAATCGCCGCATTCCCGGCTGACTCCGCGGCTGGAAGCCGATCTGCAGCGGATTAATTTCTATCGCTTTTGTCAGCTGCTGGAGAAAAGAAACCCGGGCGGGCCACTGTTGGGTGCAACCAGCCATCCGGCAGACGATACGGTGCGATTTGCACCCTATCCCGGCATGGGATTTCCGGCCAGCGAACTGAAGGCGGTGGAATACGATGAACACGATGACAGTAGACTGCCGATCGTTCGTGCCACCTTTATGGGGATGTATGGGGTTGATTCCCCGTTACCGACGGCATACCTCGATGACATCAGTCAGCGACGGGAAGGGCATGAGGCGCTGCAGGGATTTCTGGATATCTTCAGCCACCGCATCCTGACACAGTTTTACCGCATCTGGCGCAAGTACTCCTACCCGGCCACCTTTGAGCCTGGCGGTTCCGACAGCATTTCGCAGTCGCTGCTGGGGCTGGTGGGGCTGGGCATTCCCGGCACCGCAGGCCAGATTGCCACGCCGATATCCCGCTTTCTTGCGCTGCTTGGCGTACTGCGTCAGCCGGGTAAAACCCAGGAGGGAATGCAGGCGCTGGTCACCCTGCTGGCCCCGGATACCACTGTAAAGGTCAGCCCTTACTGCCTGCGGCCGGTAGAGGTGAGTCCGCCGCTGGGTTTTTACGGTGAAAACGACATTTTACTGGATGGCAATACACCGCTCGGCGACGAAGCGATGGATGCCAGCAGCCAGCTGCTGATTGCGCTTATCACGAATAACCTGCAGGAAGCGCAGAGCTGGAAGCCGGATGGCCTGCTGTATCAGGACTTCCTGGTGATGCTGCGGGTATACCTGGGCTGGCGATTTAAAGCCAGAATTACCCTGACGACCGCTACCCGCCTGCTGGCCGTCCCGCCGCTGGGCGACGGTCCTTTCTGGCTGGGAATGAACGGCGTACTGGGGGCCGAGGGCGATGACCTTGCGGCTGATATTCCTGCGACCTTTACCACAGAGCTGGGTAACTACGCCGGGCTGGAGCCTGCGAAACCACAACAAGGAAACCGACGTGTTACGTACAACTTTAACTAACACCGCGCGCTGGCTGATGCCTCTGATGGCATTGACACTGGTGGGCTGCGGGGTGACGCAGAGCGTCACCGACGGAACCAAATCGGCGTTTAATGCGATGTTCTACAAAAAGATTAAGGTGCTTCATCTGGATTTCACCGCCCGTGAAGCGCTGAACATTGATGCCCGTGAAAGCAACTCGTTGTCTGAGCCGGTAGTGGTCCGCGTCTACCAGTTGAAAGACCGCAAAACCTTCGATAAAACGGTCTATCAGCAGCTGCTGAGGGAGGACGACACCGTCCTGAAAGCCGACCTGCTGGCGACCCGCGACGTGGTGGTGAAGCCCGGCGGGGATGCGACTCTTGATATGCCCATGGAAGAAGACGCGCAGTTCGTGGCGGTAGCCGGGCTGTTCCGCCACCCTGACAGGGTGAATGATACCTGGAAGCTGGTGATTGAACGGGAAGCTTTGGACCCGGATAAGCCACGCATTCTGGAAGCAGGGAACAACCATCTGACGCTGCAGCCGTTTAGAGACGACTGAGCACCTGCAAGCGCTGCACGCCCTCAGTTCCGGCAGGCGTGCCGCGCCGTTTATACCACCAAGGTTCCACTATCCTGAGCAAACATTGTGTTACTCGGCTACTTTCTCAACCGGCAAAGGCTGCGGAAACGTCAGTTCCACAATCGCGCCTTCGGTTGGCACCGATTCCAGTTCATCAACGTCCATGCCGGTGTTCTCCGGCAGGCTCAGGCTGTCAACGGAGATGCGGTTGACCCGCCAGGGCGTCAGATAGCTGACCAGCAAATTGCCGTTGGCATCGGTTGTTGAACTGAACTGGTTATAAACGCCGATGCCCGGCGTGCCGGGAACCTCGACGAGGGCCACCGTGCTGCCCAGCGTCTGGCCGAACGTCACCCCGCCGGCGTGCAGTAGGACACTGCCGCTGGTATCCGCATGATAATCACGTCTTCCTCCCCCGCGATCCATACTGATATTTGCCTCTCCCGCGTTGTACTGATAGCCAAGGCTTGCCGTCAGCTCGTCATCGCCGTGTACCACGTGCTGTGCTTTCGCGTCATAGCGCAGGCTGAAGTCGCTGAGCGCGGTGCCGTAAACGTCGATGCCGTGGCTGTTCTTTTCCCGGCTTGCCAGATCGGATACCCAGGCGACGTTGCTGTTAAATTGCCCGACGGTAAAGGGGATGCTGATATTGATGCCCATCGTGGTTTCGGCGGGGCTGTCCCTGCGGCGATCGTAGCCGCCGTAGAGACTGATATCCATATCCCGCCAGTTGGCGTTCAGGCTGGCGATCACGCCCTGGCTGTCCGGCCCGGACCTGCGCGCTTTGGTCCAGCGCCATGACAGGCTCAGGCTTGAGTCTTCGTCGATGTTATGGTTTATCTCAACTTCCCCCTGTAAAGCCCGTTTCGTCAGTTCATTGTCCCAGTCATATTTGAGCATGGCAGCCTGGTCGATCTTCTCTTCAAACGAACGATACTGGCTGCCGGAGGGATACCATTGCAGCAGCGCATTCAGGCTGGTTTCGGTGCTGAAAAAGGCTTTGGCATAGCGCAGGCGCATTACACTGCCGCGGTAGGAGGTACGGCGCTGGCTATAGCGCGACGTTTTTACATCGGCCGAGAGTGCCCCCCATTGCCCCAGATTCCCGCCGACGCCCAGTACCTGGCTGGCGTAGCGATCGCCCTGTTGCAGGCCAGAGAAAACCGTCAGGTGTGACGCGATGCCCCAGGACAGGGAAGCCTGCCAGAATCGGTCCCGGTCCATGTCGATACCGTGCGCCGGTTTATAGCGTCCCAGCGCCAGTTCATAGCTGAACATGCGATGCTGCACCAGATTCGGCATGATGGAGTAGGGCAGAATACGCGTTCGCTCCGTGCCATCGCTCTCCTGAACCGTCAGCTCCAGGTTGCCCTGCGGGTCGGGCGGATAAAAATCGCGGATGGTAAATGCCCCCGGCGGAACGTGGATACGATAAACGCGCTCGCCGTTTTGATGGATAGTCACTTCCGCTTCGCTGCGGGCATAGCCGTTAATCCAGGGGGAATAGGGCCGCCAGCTGTCGGGAAACATCGCCTCGTCGCTGGCGAGTGAGAGGCCGCTGTATGACATGCCCTCAAACATATTGGGTGAGGTATAGCCATCGCCCACGCTCAGGCGCGAACGGATCCGGGTAATGCCGCGCCACAGCGCAATCGAATTGCTGTATGAACCCTGCTGACCCTGACGTTCGCGCCAGAAGGTATTCTGCTGGCGCAGTCGCCATGCGCCGAGGTTTATTCCGCTGTCCAGCGTCAGCATCGTGTCGGTGCCGGACGTTTCCCACTCGCTGCGCGCCCGCTGTTTATCGACATCCAGCCGGTAATTCACGAACATCGCGTTGATCCCGTTATCCCAGCGGCTGGTGCTGACGCCGTTCTGCTGCGGGTTAATCGCCTCCGGTGGAAAGAGCAGGGTAAGCAGCTGTGCATCGGCACGATACCAGTAGCGGAGATTGTTCTGTCGGGCGGACTTTGGCATCAGGCAACCGTCGGCATCCCACTCCAGGCGGTTGAGCAACGTCGCCACAACTCCCCACTCCTCCATCAGCGGATGGCTGAGGCAGGGGGTTCCCGCGGCGAAATTAAGCGAGACAGACCCTTTATAGACGTTATTAAGAATAACCCAGGTATTTTCGTTGGCCGCAGACGGGGGGACCGCCGGTAAAAGCAGTATCAGGAAGATAGCTGTACGAATGTTCATCAGTCGAAACGGGGAAATAGACAAACGGCGAAGAGGCGTTTACCCCTTCACCGTTTGGATCAAAGCCCTGCGGCCATTATTTTTGCAACGAGGCCAGCTCAGCGCGGGCGCGGTTCAGATCCTGCTGGATCTCCTGAACGTCACCCTGTTTTTCTGCCAGTTTGCTCTGGTACTTAGCGACTTTCTTAACATCGCCTTTTGCCTGAGCCTTACGCAAATCCGACTGAACTTCAGCAATGTCGCTGCGTTTTTCAGCCAGCTTTTTCTCCAGCTTGGTCACGTTCTTCTGTGCATCGGCCAGCACGCTTGCGTTAGTACAGTGCGCTTTGACTTCCGACAGCGCTTTTTTCAGCCCGTTGACTTTCGCCGTATTGCCGTACTGCTGCGCGATACGGATTTCTTTTTCCAGCGCGGAGCTTTTCGCTGCACAGGTTTCCGCTGCCTGCGCGGTGCTGAACAGACCAACGGTAGCGACTACGGCCAGAACAGAGACTAATTTTTTCATCGAATTTCTCCTTTAGTGATGAATGCTACAGGTCGGTTGACCCGTCGATGTCCTCTGATTAAAAGCATACCGCTGCTGGCAGAGTAGTTACGATGTGGCTTCATCCTCATCTTGCTGTAGGACCGTCTGACAGGGATGTAGTCCCGTCTCCTGCCATCGTTGCAGCGATGCCCGCAGCGATCGGATATCCGCCTCAAGCTGCCTGATGCCGCGTTCGTCGGGGGCCTGCTCCTGAATAAGACACTGCGCCGCCAGCGACTCAGCGCCCAGCAGCTGAACGCCGCCGCGCAGCTTGTGCAGCGCTTCATACAGCGGAAGATCGGGGGTGTCGTACCAGCGGGCTAACGCCGCCAGCGTCTCATCCAGCACCGTGATTTGCAGCGCCAGAAAAACAGGAAGATTGTCCCCCTCAAGCAGGACCGCAGGCAGCCGCAGTTCAGGTTCGGCCTGCGGCTGCACCGCAGGCGCAGCGGCTTTTCCTGTCGGTATGACCGGGGCCAGAAGCTCCTTCAGCATGGAGAGCGTAACCGGCTTAAACAGGCAGTCGCGCATACCAGCCTTCTGCGCGTCATCGCGGACAACTTCACGCGCATCGGCCGTCAGGCCGAACACCGGTAGCGCGGGATAGCGGGCGTTTATTGTGCGGGCGAGTTGATAGCCATTCATACCGGGCATATTGCAATCGCTTATCACCACGTCAGGCTGCCGGTTTTCCAGCATGTCCAGCGCCTCCTGCGACGAGCCAACGCTGGTGACACGATGGCCCAGCCAGCTCAGCTGTTGCTCAAGCAGCATTCGTCCGGCGGGGTGGTCGTCAACGATGACAATGTCCAGTGCCCGGCGTCTGTCGCCGTCGATACGCGGGCTGGCTGCGCCGGTCCCCCTCGGCGCCAGCTTCGACAGTTTCAGCAGCACCACGGCCCGCGTGCCTTTACCGGGGACACTGTGCAGATCGATACCCCCGCCCATCATCTCAGCCAGCGTCCGGCAGATATACAGCCCTAACCCGCTGCCCTGGGTAGTATTGGGGTTTTCTCCCTGCTCAAAGGGGCGAAACAGGCGCAGGCGGGTCACCTCATCAATCCCTTCCCCCGTATCTTCGACCTCCAGACAGAGCATCATCTGCTCATCGTCATGCCACTGCTGCTGGGCGCGGAGCGTCACGCTGCCGCCGTCGGTAAACTTAATCGCATTGCCCAGCAGATTAACGATGATCTGCCTGAAACGGGTGGCGTCAATTAATACGTCGCCGTTCAGATCCGCATCGATTTCCAGCGAGAACCCCAGCGACTTTTGTGCGGCGAGCCCCTCAAACAGCATGGCCGTGGACTCAATCAGCTGGCGCAGCGCAGCCCGCTCCGGGCGAAGCACCAGTCTGCCGGACTCAATACGCGATACATCCAGTATGTTGCCGATAAGCAGCAGCAGGGACTGTGCGGCATCCCAGGCAATGCGTACCGACTGCTGATTCTGCGGCGTATCGCCGGGCCGCTTCATCACCAGCTCCAGCATGCCGGTAATGGCCGCAATCGGCGTACGTATTTCATGGCTCATGGTGGCCAGAAAGGTGCTCTTTATCCGGCTGGCGCTGTCGGCGCGGCGGCGGGCCCTGCGCAGCGTCTGAATTAACTGGCTCTGGCGTGACACATCGATCCAGCCACCGATAAACAGATCCTCTTTCTCCACCGGCCTGCGCCACAGGCGCAGCACCCGATCCGGCTGACGCACAATCCGCTGCTGCCAGTGTCCGGCGATGTCAGCAGAGCTGAACCAGGCGCTGAACGTGTTACCGCGCAGCGCCGTCGGATCGATCGACAGCGCCTCACACAGCGCGCGGTTTCCTGTCAGCACTCTCCCCTGCGCATCGCACAAATAGACCGGAACCGGGATGGCGTTCAGCAGGCGCGTTAGCCTGCGCCGCCGCAGAAAGCCGGCCGCTAACAGACCGGCGGACAGTAACGCGATCCCGACGGCTGCCAGCGTTGCCGGCAGCGCGAGTGAAATTCTCTCGTCAGGCGCCGCGATAAAGGTGTTGCTGGCATTACTGCCACGGGTCAGGGCGTGTAAGTCCTCCGGTGGAATATTGATCAGCGCTTTATCAAGGATGGTAACCAGCGGCCAGTCATGCCGCGATGCACCAAACGCAAAGCGCATCGGGTCGGTATCGATACCGGCCAAAATCTTTAACGACGAGAACTCGTTCCGGGTGAGCAGGGTATTCGCAACGATAAGCGGCACCGCCATCATATCGTTTTCGTTATGCACCAGGCTGTTCAGCCCCTGCGACCAGGTATCAACCCTGCCGGCGGGGGTAGTGTACTGATGACGAAACCACGCTTCCGGCGCTTCACCGTTCAGACCAATTATCCTGGGGTTGAGTTCTTTCTGAATATAGTGTGCCCGGCCAACCATGACCCATGAGTTATACAGCCACGTTCGGGTTGTCAGTAAATCGGCCTGCCAGATATTTTCCTGGGTAACGCCCGCAACCAGATCGGCGTTCCCCTTTTTTACCGCAGCAAATGCCGCCTGCTGGGTGGGATAACGGGTGATATCAAAGTTAAAGCCCGTTCGAAGGCTTATTGCGGTCAGAATATCGGCAATAATCCCCCGCAGCTGCCCCGAACTGTCAAAATAGGCGACCGGTGCATTGTCCCCGGCGACGGCGACGCGAATTTGCGTATTTTCCTTTATCCATTTTTTTTCAAGATAGGTGAAAACAGGCTGCTGCTCACTCAGCGACAGAGGAATACCGCCGTTCCAGCGGCGATGGATTTCAACAGAGGCATTCTCCGGCAGGACTTTCAGTAGCTTATTGAGGATAGTTATCCAGATCTGCATTTTAGGCAGAGCAGCAAAGGAAAAGCCCGCTGCGCTAAGCGGTGTCGTCACCGGGCGTATGCTCAGATTACTTAAATTTGACTGATAAACCAGATAGCGTGCGGTCGTCGTATCACTGACAAAAAGGTCGATCTTACGAAACGCCAGCGCCTCTAACGCATGGCGGTCTGAAGAGAAGGTCACAACCTCCGCGCCCGGATAACGCATCTGCACGGCCTGCGGGTCATAAACGGGTGAAATGGCGATTTTTTTTACTGTTTCATCGTGGGCGGTATCGGTATTCACGATTTCTACAGGGACGTTTGCGCTGTAGGGATCGCTCAGTATCAGTCCCTCCTGCCGCTGATTGTCCCCCGCCTGAGCGATAAAGTCCGCTTTTCCATCACGCAGGGCGGCAATCGCCGTTTGGTGGTCCGCATAGGAAAGAACTTCAATATCCACGCCTAAGTTTTCCGCAGCCAGGCCGATAAAGTCAGCGTTAATGCCGCCGTAGTCATTCATTCCTGTGGTGATGTCATAAGGCGGGGACATCGGTTGCCAGACGGCAAGCCGGATTTTGCGGTGCTCCCGCAGCCAGCGCCATTCCGCGGTACTGAGATCGGGTTCTGTCACCGTCTCGTGACTTCGGGAGAGCAGCTTAAGGACTTCGCCAGGCTGCGCGTGGCATTCGCTATAAAAGAGAGAGAGCAATAGCAGACCCGGGAGAACCCTCACTTATCGTCCTCCCGGTCGATAAGTGCGAGGAGCTGCCCCGGCTCTTCGTAGCCGCATTTTTTTAACATACGGACTTTATAGGTACTGATGGTTTTATTGCTGAGTGAGAGCAGATCGGCGATTTCTTTATTCGTTTTTCCCTGTTTCAAATAATTCAGCACGGATATTTCACGATCTGAAAAGCGCGCCAGCGGCGTGTCCGGGCCATCCTGCTGCGGTGAAACGCCTGCCGTGCGGGGCAGGGTTCCCTCAGGAAAACACTGATAGCCGTTAAGGATCAGGCTGCACACCGGTTCAACGCTTTCCAGCGGCAGGTTTTTACTGATAAAACCGTTAGCGCCGGCCTGAAGCGTACGCAGTGCATAAATTCCGGCGGGCTGATTGGTAAAAACCAGAACCTTAAGGTGCGGGAAATGTTGTCGAATGCGGGGGAGGAGATCGAGGCCATTGGCTTTTTTCAGTTCCAGGTCAAGGATCAACAGCTCAGGCTTTTCCCGATGTAGCTGGGCAATGAGATTGTCTCCCGGTGAGGTTGTTACCGAAAATTCGGTATGTCTTTCCAGTAAAACCTTCAGTGCAAAACAGATGGCCGGATGGTCATCTACTAATAAAATTGCAGTCATATAATTCTTTCCATTACTTACTCACGCTGTGCTGCGGAGACTCAATCGTCTTCTGGAAATTATTCCATTATTTCTTAATAAAAGACGGGAGGGATAAATTAGGCAGTATCCTGGTTTAATATCGGGTAGTGATGCTTTTATGTAAAAGAGAGTGTGAATTCAGTGTTAAAACACGGAATGCTTAGCTATCTGCTACTGACTGCTGATTATCATCTCATTATGTTGGTTTATCGAGTATTTTACTTTTATCTCGATTTTTTTCATCATTTTCTCAGCGCATAAAGTGCGATTCTGCCCGCCGGGCAGAGGGGGAGTAACGCGGGTTATTTAATTACGGGTTGCCAATATTATATTTCGTTTTCGATTGACCGGTTATTTATCAATAAAGCGTATTAGTCGGGAATAATTAATCCAGCAGCCCCGCTTCCGCAGCGTTGATCGGCGTGTCCACGACAGAGCGGATTTTAGGCAGCAGTTGGCGACTTTTAGGCCACAGTACATTAACAGGCATTTCCCTGCCGGAATGTTCGGGCAGCACTTCCCGTAACGTGCCTTAAATCGGATCAACGACCGCTCGCTGAACGTAACGGTTAGCATCAGCTCGGGGTAGCGCCGGCTGCTTTCCCAGCCCGGCGCAGGACTATGTTGAGAATAGACTGGATCTCAACAAATTGCTGATAACTATCCGAGTGCCTGGAGCATTTACCCGCAATTGGGCCAGGCTGGAGGCCGCGCAACCCGATGCAGAGAAATCCCGCCGACGCTGCCGTCAATAGCCCGAGCGGTGAAACTTCTCCGCCAGTAAAGCGTGCAAATACGCGCCGATAATAATCAAAAATACCACCAGAGGCCCGCCAATAAGTAACAGGGCACAAAACATTGCAGCGCTCATGACTGTTTTTCTCTACCGATCGATTGACTGAGTGTGAGCAGTGATGCTGCTCTTAAACATCGCTGGGTTCGTTGACGGGAATCACACTTTTATTGGATAGCGCTGGGCAGGGCACGCAGCGATTTACGCTGACGGTGAGGAGGGTTTTTCGGTGTCAGACTAATAATTAGGGCCGGTATTATTAAGAATCACTAAAGCGTGGTGGGGCGGAGAGCTCCGGCGGGCTGCGCGCAGGTTTTAAAGGCGCGGGCGCTGGTGAAAACCGTACAGGTTATAGTTGCTTATGCTTTAGATAAAAAAAAGCCCGCTAAGAGCTTTATTGCGGGCCAACACCAGGGAAATCGATTAGTTTTAATGTTAGGAGTATTCTCATTTCTTACCAGAAAAAAACAAAGATTTTGCGATCCAAATCAAATTTTTTTTCAGAATACGAATTTTTGTTTCAAAAGTCTTCAGAAACCAGCCACTGGTCAACCTCTTCAAACATCTCTTCGATAATGCGCATTAATGTGGCTTTGTCACTTTTGCTGGCATCGCTCTTGATTCCGTTGGCCTGCATCGCTTTAACCTTCACCTCCGCATGTGGAAAGGTGCGCTTAACGCGTTTTTCCAGTTCGGTATGGATAAGCTCCCCGGCGTTGGCCAGTCCGGCAACGTTGCGCTTGTCATAAATCAGTTCAACAAACATCTCTGCTATTACTCCCTTTTATTTAACTGTATAAAAATACAGGTATTGTGCGGCGGGTTCAAACACTATTTCACCCTGGCAGGGACGAATAGCCGGAGAGTGTCAGCGAGGCATTATGCGCCTCGACCTTGAGCGTCGCCTGCGCGCCAAGGGGCAGGGTAACGGTATCCTGGCCGTGGCCAAAGTCCAGACCGGTTACGATCGGTACGCCGCTGAGCTGTGCAATCAGCGACCACACGCTGTCAAAGTCATAGCCCGCGTCATAGTCAGAAAGCGTACTACCGGTAAAACTGCCGACCACAATCGCTTGCTGTCGCGCCAGAACCCCGCTGTGCAGCAGCTGTAGCAGCATGCGCTCAACGCGGAAGGGATGCTCATTAACATCTTCTATCGCCAGAATACCGTCGCGAATATCCGGCAGCCACGGCGTACCGATCAGTGAAGTAATCATCGCCAGATTCCCCCCCCACAGCGTGCCAGAGGTGCTGAGCTGCTGTGGTGCGGTCCGCCAGCGCAGGGTAAACGCCGCTGAGGTCAGCGCCTGCCAGAAGCGATCGACGGTAAAGGCGGAGAGGGTTTCCGCGCCGAAATTCCCGGCCAGCATCGGCGCACTGAAGCTTTGTATCCCGCTCCGGGCCAGCAGCGCCAGCTGAACGGCGGTGAAGTCGCTGTGTCCGCACAGGGCCACGGGTTGCCCGCGCAGGCGTTCGGCCAGCCCGCGATAGTCAAGCATCGGCAGCAGACGGCTGGCGCCGTAGCCGCCGCGCACCGCCAGAACGATATCCGGCAGCGTTTCCATACCGGCCAGCCCGTTAATGTCGGCCAGCCGCTCGGCGTCGGTGCCGGCGAACCGCCTGTCGCGACGGGGGATAACCGCGGTGTTTTCTACCCGGTGCCCCTGCGCCCGCAGGCGCTCAACGCCGCGAACGGCAGCCTCGGGATTATGGCAAAAGCCGGAAGGCGCGATCAGATGAATATTGCGTGGAGAAATGGCCATAATGCGTATTTATCTCATTCTTACGGTAAATTTACGACAGGTTATCAACGGGATCTGCGCGATGAGCAGCAGTAAAAAGTGCGTTAAATCCCGTCCTGGTGAAATTATAGACGTCGTAAAGTGAATTATTTTTATACACTCGCTGTCGAAATTCTTCGATGATGACGAAAAGGCGTAGTGATGTCATCCGCAGGCACCCATAAATTAAGAATTACGGTGATTTTCTGTTAACCGGCAAACCGTATGATAAGCGCGATGCCAGGATCAGGGGATAGAGAAGCGTGCATAAATGCGTAAAATCCGCAGCGGTTATTGCGGTACTGTTACTGGCCGGCTGCGCCAGTGAACCACCTACAAAAGTTGTACGGCAGTCGGGCAGCACACCGGTCGGCGCGCCGCCGCAGAAGGGGGGAACGGCCTGGTCGATAGTGACCGAACACGCCGCGCGAAACTACGGCGTTGATCAAAAGCTGGTGGATGCCATTATCACCGTTGAATCAGGCGGCAACCCGACGGTGGTCAGCAAATCAAATGCCGTGGGGCTGATGCAGATTAAAGCGTCCACGGCGGGGCGCGAGGTGTACCGTTCGCAGGGGCGTCACGGGCAGCCGAGTAAAAGCGAGCTGCGCGATCCGGTAAAAAACATTGATATCGGTACCGCCTATCTGCGTATTTTACAGCGACAGCAGTTGGCCGGGATCCGCAATCCTGAAACGCTGCGCTATGCCACTATTGTCTCCTATGCGAACGGCGCGGGCGCGCTGCTGCGCACTTTCTCGCGGGATCGCGGCAGGGCGATTGCGATGATCAACGCCATGAGTCCCGATGAGTTTTATCAGCACGTAAAGGACAATCATCCGGCGGCACAGGCCCCGCGTTATCTGTGGAAGGTGACAACGGCCTACCGGACGATTTAAGCGGCCGGAGCGGCGCTGAAAATTTTTTTTTGAAAAAAGTTTATCCTTAAATCACGGACTTAGAATCCTTGCCTATACTTAATGCACTTTAAATACTGTTAATTGGTTCACAGTTGTCATTAAGGAGAAGTAAATGGGTATTCTTTCATGGATCATCTTTGGTCTTATCGCCGGTATTATCGCTAAGTGGATCATGCCGGGTAAAGACGGCGGCGGATTTATCATCACCATCATTCTCGGTGTGGTGGGCGCGGTAGTCGGCGGCTGGATAAGCACCTTCTTCGGCTTTGGTAAAGTCGATGGCTTTAACTTCGGCAGCTTTGTCGTTGCGGTGATTGGCTCTATCGTGGTGCTGTGGATCTACCGGAAAGTGCGTGACTAAGCGTAAAAAATAGCAAAAAAAAGGGGGGCAGCGATGCCCCCCTTTTTTATTGCCCGCGGATCAGAAGTCGTAGCCGACGGTGGCGACCACGGAGCGTTCCGCGCCCCAGTAGCAGTAGCCGTAGCCGTAGCAGGCGGCAACGTAGTCGCGGCCGGTCAGGTTGTTGGCGTTAACCTGCACAAATGCCCCCTTCAGGCGGCTGTTCCATGAGCCCAGATCGGCGCGTACCGAGGCATCGAACAGGGTGACCGACGGCAGACGAACGGTGTTGGCATTGTCCGCCCACTGTTTGCCGATATAGCGAATACCCGCCCCGGTGCTGATGCCGTAATCAAACTTGTAATTGGCCCAGGCCGATGCGGTGGCGTTAGGTGAAACGTACGGCGTATGGCCCTTAATCGACTCACCGGTCGCGGCATCAATCGCTTCTTTGTAACGAACGCGGCTCAGCGAGTAGTTAGCGATAGTGCTCAGACGCGGGGTGAGCTGATTGTGCGCTTCCAGCTCAAGGCCGCGTGAACCGACCTTGCCAGCCGGATCGTAGAAGCCGCCCTGCACGTTGCGGCTGCCCACGTCCTTCTGCGTCAGATCGTAGACCGCGATCGAATAGAGATCGGCGGTTCCCTGCGGCTGAAACTTCACCCCGGCCTCATACTGCTCGGCGGTCGTTGGCTTCAGCAGATTACCGTCGGACCCGGTCAGCGACTGTGGCGTAATGGCCTGGCTGTAGCTGATGTAAGGAGAAATCCCGTTGTCGAAGGCGTAAAGCAGCGCCGCACGACCGCTGATATGGTCGTCCTGACGGCGGTTTTTGTCAGCGGCATCGAAATTGTTGATTTTGGAAACGATGCGGTCGTAGCGGCCGGAAACGTCAAGATGCCACTGGTCCCACTTCATCTCATCCTGCAAATAGATCCCGCTCTGATAGTACTGGCGCTGTGAGTGAATAAAGGTGTAGTCCGGGCGAACGCCGATTGACTGACCGGTTGCAGCATCCAGCTGCGAGCCGTAGCCGCTGGCATCGTGCAGATCGTTTTTATACTGGTGATATTCGGCGCCCAGCACAATTTTATGCTCCAGCTCACCGGTGGCGACGCTGGCCTCAAGCTGGTTATCAATAGCAAAGGCGTCCAGCGACGAGCGGGAGCCGGAGTAGTAGCGGTCCATAATATCGCTGTCGGCGGCAACCCAGCCAATCTGATAAATCTGATCGAGATCCACATTAGAGCTGGTGTAGCTGGCGGTGGAGCGTACCGCCCAGGTGTCGTTAAAGCGGTGAGCGAATTCATAACTGTAGATCTGCTCATGGCGCTTGAAACGATCGAGGGAAGAGTCACCGTCGTAGAAGCCGGTGCTCAGTTTTTTCCCATTATGCTCATAAATGCTGCCCTCTCCCGGTACGGCGCTGTGATAGCCGCCGGACGGATCTTTCTGTAAATAGGCTCTCAGCAGCAGCGAGGTATCTTCATCCGGCTGCCACAGCAGGGAAGGGGAGATCGCATATTTCTCTTCACGGGTATGGTCGTACTGGGTATCGCTGTTGCGGGTCAGCCCGATAAGACGAAACGCCAGCTGGTCGTTGATCGCATTGGTGTAGTCAACCGCCACGCCGGTGGTGCTGTGATTGCCGAACCAGCTACGGAAATGGCCTTCCTCTGTAAACTGCGGACGTTTTGAGGTTTCCATCACCAGTCCGCCCGGCACGGTCTGCCCGTACAGCGCCGAAGAGGGGCCTTTAATCACGTCGATACGCTCCAGGAACCAGGGATCGACCTGGATAATATTGAAGCTGCCCGGATCGCTCATCAGGCGCAGGCCGTCGAGGAAAATATTATCGACGTCGCCGCCGTGGAAGCCGCGCAGCGAAACGGTGTCGTAGCGCGTGGCCGCACCGCCGAAGTTGGTGAACGCACCCGCGGTATAGTTCAGCGCCTGGTTAACGCTCATCGCGCCCTGATCTTCCATCTGCTGCCGGGTAACTACCGATACGGACTGTGCGGTAGTGATAAGGGGACGGTCAGTTTTTGTTGCGCCCCGGCTGGTTGTAGCCGTATAGCCCTCGGTAGGCGAAACGGCGGTTTCTTCAGGGACGGCGCTTACCGTAATGGTATTCTCAGCGGCGAGGGAGATACCGGGCGCCGCCAGAGCCAGTGAACAAAGCAGCGCCGTGCGCTTCAGGTTAAAGGCCATTCTCATGATTACATCTCTTAGGGGTTGAGGTTTGCCACCGCATTAGTACGGCTACCCGACGGAGTGAGTCAGTGCCGGGCGGAAATAAATTTGGCAACAATATAGATGAGAATGCGTATCTTTTCGAGATTTTAATGATAATTAAATAAGGCGGATAGTCACTATCCGCCCGGTCCATCAGCACAGCCTCTCCCCGCGGCTACGGGGTGGTTGATGTTTCGACGATGTCAGACACATCGTTGCAGGTTTTCTCTTTCGGGCAGTAAAGATCCATCAGTTTTAGCGTTACGCCGTTGGTCCAGCCAAAGCCGTCCTGAAGCGGATATTCACCGCCGCCGCCGCCGCCCAGATCCGATCCTTCCACCACGTACTTCTCCACCAGCTTGTGCTCTTTGTTCCAGGTGGTCTGTACGTTTTGCAGGAAGCGCATACCAATCTCCTTAGCCAGCGCCGGTTTCCCGTAGTGGTTCAGCCCCTCCACGGCGACCCACTGCAGCGGCGCCCAGCCGTTGGGTGCATCCCACTGCTGGCCGCTGTTAACTGTAGTGGTCACCAGTCCGCCCTCTTTCAGCAGGTGGCGCTGCACGGCGTCGGCGGTACGATGGGCGCGCTCGTCGGTGGCCGCCTGTAGATAGAGCGGGAACAGCGCGGCGGCGGTCAGCTGTGGCCGGACGCGGGCGTTCTGCCAGTCATAGTCCGCATACCATCCCTGCTTTTCATCCCACAGATAGCGGTTAATGGCCTGCTGTCGCCTCTCCGCCAGCGCGTCATAGCGCTGAGCCGCCGCATCGTCCTTCGCTTCCCGGCTGGCCTTTGCCAGGGTTTTTTCCAGATGGAACATCAGCGCATTCAGATCGACCGGCGCGATACGGGTGGTGTGGATGGTGGAGAGATCGTCGGGTTTATCAAACCAGCGGGAGCTGAAGTCCCAACCGGAGGCAGCCCCGGCGCGCAGGTCGCGATACAGTTCCGCCCTGTCGCGGCCCTTCGCTTTTTCCGCGGTGGCAATATCATCCATATACGATTCGGTGCGCGGCACATCGCGTTCGTCCCAGTAGCGGTTCAGTACCGTACCGTCCTTCAGCTTCACTACGGATCTGCTGGCTGTTCCGGCCGCCACGCCGTCGGCACCGGCCATCCAGCTGTCATACTCTTTTTGCAGCTGCGGCAGGTAACGACTGTACGTTCCCTCACCCTGATGGGTAGCCAGCAGGGAGACCATCATGCTGAAGAAGGGCGGCTGCGAGCGGCTGAGGTAGTAGCTGCGGTTGCCGTTAGGAATGTGGCCGTATTTATCCAGCTCCCAGGCAAAGTTATCGACCATATCCTGTACGCGGTCCCAGTGGCCGCTCTCCGCCAGCCCCAGCATGGTGAAGTAGCTGTCCCAGTAGTAAACCTCGCGGAAGCGTCCGCCCGGCACCACATAAGGTTTGGGCAGCGGCAGCAGCGAGTCCCACTGATTTGCCTGCTGCGCGGAGCGGGTCAGTACCGGCCACAGGCCGTTGATGTGTTCCCGCATGCTCTGACCGGCGGGAGGCACATACTTCGCGCCATCGGCGGGCAGCGTAAAGTTGGTGAGGACGAAACGCCGCAGATCGAAGTTGCCCTGGGTTTTCTGCATCTGCCAGTCGGCGAGGATAGCGCTGGGATCGCCGTGGGGCACGGCGTCGGCGAAAATTTTCTGATCGGGATAGAGCTTAGCGGCCTGTACCGCATGGTACAGCGGCCCAAGGCTGACATCCGGCGGCGGCGGATTAGCGCTCAGCATACGCGGGTTTTCATTGGCCTGCGTCGTCGCGCTGGACACGACCACTCCCGCCAGCAGCAGCGGATAAATCAGGCGTGTACCCCATCGGCGTGGTTCGACTTCTCTCATCGACTTTTCTCCCTGTCAGGATCCGTTAAGTAGGTAAGTTATTGACCATCTTGAAAACGTTAGACGATTTTTCGCATTTGGTCAGGAACGGAAGCGGGAAAATGTGAATCAGGCGGGTATTTTAGCGCCGGGGTGAGGGAGAAAACGTCGTGTAAAGGAGGGGACGTATCGGGAGCCGGTGGCTCCCGATACAGCGATAATTACAGATTCACGCAGGTTTCTTCCGGCAGGCCCAGCATGATATTCAGGTTCTGCACGGCGGCCCCGGAGGCCCCTTTGCCGAGGTTATCCAGACGGGCAACCAGCATCGTCTGGCGCTGCTGCGGATGGGTGAAGACAAACAGCTCCATGCTGTTGGTGTTGTTCAGCGCTTCCGGCAACAGATACGGCGCGCTGTCTTCATCCAGACTGTTCAGCTCGCGGACCTGAATAAACTGCTGACCGGCATAGAATGCCGCCAGTTCACGCTGTAAAGGCTCACCCTCAACGCCGTTGAGCGGAATAAAGACCAGCATGCCCTGTGCGTAATCGCCCACGCCCGGCTGGAAAACCGGACGGGCTTGCAGACCGCCCCATGCCTGGATCTCCTTCAGGTGCTTGTGATCGAAGCCCAGGCCGTAGGCGGCAAAACCGGTGCCCTGCTGCTGATACTTTTCGATCATCGCCTTGCCACCGCCGCTGTAGCCGGATACGGCATTAATCGTCAGCGGATAGTCGGCCGGCAGCAGGCCGGCGCGGGTCAACGGTGCCAGCAGGGCAATCGCGCCGGTAGCATAGCAGCCGGGATTAGATACGTGGCTGGCCTTGCGAATTTTGTCACGCTGCCCGGCGTCCAGCTCCGGCAGACCGTAGATCCAGCCGTCCAGTACGCGGTGGGCGGAGCTGGCATCCAGCACGCGGGCACCCACTTCATCAGCCAGCGCAACCGCGTCACGCGCGGCGGCGTCGGGCAGGCAAAGGATCGTCACGTCAGCACGCTTCATCAGATCCTGACGGGCGGACGCTTCTTTACGCAGCGCGTCATCAATGTTGAGTAATTCAATATGGGGATGATTAGCCAGACGCTGCTGGATTTGCAGTCCGGTCGTACCCGCCTGACCATCGATGAATACGCGATATCTCTGACTCATTACAGCCTTTGCCTTAAGAAAAAGTAGGGAAAAACAGTGTAATCAGATTGTGGCAGAAGAAAAGGGGTTTATGAAAAATCCCGCCGGGGCCAGCCGCCGACGGGTCAGTGAAGAGATTACTTCTCGGTGGCCGGAGTGACGGCGTCCTGCGACTGCCAGATACGGTACTTAACCTCGGTTCCCTTCGGCACGTAAACAACAATCGGCAGACGGCTGTTGTAGCGCTGAAGCGCATTCGCACCGAGATCCGCAGCAACGAACGCGCTATGTTTGCTGCCGTCCGGGCAGGCCATCATCGTTGACGCTGGTTCGGACAGTTTATCCACCACCAGATAGTCATAGCCCCAGCCGGCCAGTGTTTCGCTGGTCAGCGTCGCGCCGATCAGGGTGCGGTTGCAGTCAACCTCCATCGTTTTGCCGATCAGCAGCTCAACTTTCAAATTATCTTCGTTTTTCTGCGCCGGCAGGGTAATAACCTGGCGAGTCATCCCCTCTTTAGGCTGAGGGTAAGGGGCGATTTTTTCCAGCGGACCCTTGCTGAGGTTATCCTCATTCTGCGGAGCAGAGGCCGCCATCGCAGATGTTGACGCCACCAGCAGCAGGCTGGAGAGGGTAGAAAGCAGCTTGTTCATCGTTTTTTCCTTGTACGTTATACGTTCCGGTGAAAATCCAGCGAAATTATACACGACGATCGGTCTGTAAAAGGCGTTTTATCGTGTAAATCAATGAAAATACTTACCTTATCATTCGCTGTCGCTGTTTTCTGCCAGATAATCAAGATGCTGTTTCAGCCAAATCCGCACAATATTCTCCGCCGCGATCTGCGCGTCGGCGGCGGAGAAGCCGCGTTCAAGCTGAAGCCAGCGGGCGGTGGACTGTCGGGCGGGTTCGATGGCGGCCAGCGTCAGCTGCCGCTGGGTAGCGGGCCAGACCTTTTCATCGGTCCAGTCACGGATACGCTGCACGGCGTCATCGGCGTCATCGGCATTACCGGCCTGCGCTGTCGGGTTTAAAAAATGCTGCGGTGACAGGGTGGCGCGCAGGGCAAAAAGCCGCCAGGCGGCGAAGCTGGCAAAGCGGATCGTCCCTGCGGTGGCGCCGACGGTACTTTCCGGCGCGGCAATCTGGTTTCGCAAATACTTCCAGGCATCCTGCTCAAACAGACCGCCCTGCGGAGGGCAGATGGGCGCTGAACCGTCGCGGGATGAACCGTACAGCGGGCCAAAGGCCTGCCACACGGCCTCGCCCTGGCCTGAAAAGACGAAGCAGTGGACCCAGGGGCGATCTTCAGCATCATAGCCGCTCTGCTCAATACTCATGCGCAGCAGCATAAGGACGGTTTCATCACGCGAGGTTTTCGGATCGTTACGCACGTCCTGCCATACCGACCAGGCAAAGTTATCGTTTGCCTTCAGCGCCGCGCTGGCAGCGCTCTCCGCCCGCTGTGCTTCCTGGGCACCGACCCCGCTGGCCGGAGCAAACTGATGCAGCCAGACCAGCCAGGCCTGGGCCAGCGGATCGGCGTACTGCCGCAGCCGCGCCGCCGCCTGCGCCGGGTGAGCGGGAATGGTAGCGATATCGGCATCCAGGGTGCGCTGCGCCTTGTGCAAACGCGCGGTCAACTCGCTTTCGCGCTGGGTAAACAGCGGCGTCAGACAGGCGGGGAGTGCGGCCACATCGCCGCTGCACGCGCTGCGCTGCTTCAGCCAGCTGCGCTGATCGGTGCGCAGGGTGACGGCTTCCGGCTGCGGCAGCACGGCCATCAGGCGCTGGTAGAGATCGGCAATCGCTTCATCCTTCGCACTGAGGATATCGTTGGCGCATATCGCCCGCTCTGTTCCCGTTGCCGCTTTCTGGCAGTCAAAGGAGGCCGCCTGTGCGGAAAAGCCGCCGGAAAGCAGCAGGCTTAGCAGTAAAAAATGGGATTTGCCGGACAGAATAGCGCGTGTCGCCATGGGTATTCCTTGCTCAGGGAGAGGTATATTCGCACTCTATCCTAAAGGGTGTGGCGGTTCAGCGGCAAGTGACATGTATAACGTGCCGTAATCAGTGTCGGGGGCGGTAAGCCGCATTTCCTGCATCACCTCAGCCAAAGCGGATACCGTAAGGTTACCCGGATTTCAGGCCGTGGCGCACGCGTTTGCCCCCTAAACCATGCGTAAAAACCGGCGCGTTTTGAGCATTTACGCTTGGTTTTACTCAGGAGAAGTCCTGCTATGATGCGTATTATTCTGCCGCTGTCGATCTGCGCGCTGGTCAGTCCGGCGCTGTCTGCGGCGCCGCTGAACTACAATATCGCCACCGATGCCACCGTCATCGGGCTGTCGTGGAACGGGTTAGGCGATACCCCTTCACAGGCGAAGCTGGCGGGCGTAACCGGTGAAGTCACACTGGATCCGGCGAGGGATTATAACGACAGCATCAGGGTGAAAATCCCGGTTACCTCGCTGACAGCGTCTAACAGCCTGCTAACTTATCAGTTAAAGAGCAGCCTGTTTTTTGATGCGATGCACTATCCGTTAATCATTTTCACCAGCACGCGGGTGGTGGAAAAGGGTGAGGGGCGCTTTCGGATCTTTGGCTTACTCCAGGTTAAAGATGTGCAGCGTCCGGTTATTCTGGAGGCCGCGCTGGAAGATCGCGGCGGCACCTCAGCGGCGGAAAATGAACTGGCGCTGCGCGCAACCACCACCATTTCCCGCGCGGCTTTTCATATGGATCGTCTGGCCGTACTGGTGGATGACAAAATCACTATTCGTATTGATATCCAGGCACAGCAGGTGCCCGGAGAGCTGGCCGGTGGACCCTAGTCTTTCACCGGCCGGTCGGCTTATTTGGGGCCGAACATCGCCTCCAGCTGCCGCTCTCCGCCTTTGCCCACGGCTCCGGACCCGTCAGGACCGGTTCAGCAGCCGGTTGGCCAGTACGCCGGACATCATCGAGCCGTTGACGTTCAGCGCCGTTCTTGCCATGTCCACCAGCGGTTCAATAGCAATAAAAATGCCGACCAGCGCCACCGGGAAGTTCAGCGTGGAAAGTACAATCAGCGCGGCAAAGGTGCCGCCGCCGCCCACCCCGGCGACGCCGATTGATCCGAGCGCAATGGCCGGCAGCATGGCAAGCAGGAACTGGAAAGAGAAAGGATCGATGCCGATGGTCGGCGCAATCATCGCAATCATCACCGCCGGATAAATCCCCGCGCAGCCGTTTTGCCCCATGCTGGAGCCAAATGACGCGGCGATATTGGCAATCGACGGCGGAACGCCGAATTTTTCCTGTGCTTCAATGACCAGCGGAATGGAGGCCGCACTGCTGCGGGAGACAAAGGCAAAGGTCAGGGCAGGCCAGACGGTTTGATAATAGCGGCGGGGATTTTTTCCGACCAGTATCAGTAGCAGGGCGTGAACCATGAACATCACCCCGACCGCCAGGTAGCAGGCGAAAATAAATCCCAGCAGGCTGGTGAACTGCGCCAGACGATAGCTGTTGAAAACGTGGGTCATCAGCGCCATCACCCCATACGGCGTCAGCGCAATCACCAGCTGCACCATCTTCATCACCCAGACCTGAACGGCATTAATGCCGACGCTAAGCCGCCTGCCTTCTTCCGGCGCCTCTTTTTTCACTTTCAGCAGCGCGGCACCGGCCAGCAGGGTAAAGACAACCACCCCGATGACCGATACGCTTCTGGCGCCGGTCAGATCGAGGAAAACGTTGGTCGGAATTAACGAGGTCAGCAGCCGGGATAACGACACGCCGGCGGTTTTCTCCACATCGCTTTCCGCCAGCGTCGATTGCAGATGGCTAAATGAACCGGCATCAAGGCCGATAAGATGGGCGGTAGTCAGTCCGACCAGGCTGGCCAGCATCACCAGAAAGAGCATACAGCCGACAAGGGTGAGCGACGTTTTGCCGATGCCCACGTTATTTTCCAGCTTATTAATCGCGGAAAGAATTGAGATAAAGACCAGCGGGATAGCCACGAGCTTTAACAAATTAATATAGCCGTTGCCGACAACGCTATACCACTCGATGATTTTTGTACTGTTCTCTTCTGCAATAAGGTGCAGGGAAAGACCGATGGCCGCGCCGATAAAGATGGCGATAAAGACGCTTTTCGATAACGAACCGCTCTTTTTATCAATTTTATAAATCAGCGCGCAGGCCAGTAGAAACAGTACCGCGTAAACACAATAAAATAACATTTTTAACCCTCTTGCCCCATTCAGCACCTGAAATGCCGGAAAGAGTACATCTGTTTAACAATACCCACATTCATTGTGGGTGTTTTAGCGAGTGGCAGAGTATATAGAGGCTGAATACGTTATCAATTAAAAACGGCGGCGAATTAGGCGGGGCGCACGGGGAGACAAAAAGGGCCGCCTGAGGTGCGGCGGCCCGGCGTTCACCTTATTTTACGGTGAAGCGGTAGGTGCCTTTGGTTTTATGCCCGTCAACCGACAGAACGTGCCAGTTCACGCTGTAGTCACCCGCTGTCAACGTGCTCTCTACCGGAATGTTCAGGACTTTAGCGTTGGCGCTGTCCACGGTGGCTTTCCCGGTTTCGACCGTTTTACCCTCCGGGCCTTTAACGGACGCGCCGCTGAAACCGGCCTCCACGCCTTCGGTGAAGGTCAGGACGATCGCCTGCGGTGAATCGCTGACGACGCTCTTATCAGCCGGAGTTGCGAGGGCCAGGTGAGCATGGGCCAGCGCCTGCTGGGAAACCAGCAGGGTAGCGAATACGGCGGCGGCGGTCAGCGTTGTTCTCAGACGGACTAACATTTCATTTCTCCTTGCAGAATGAATGAGGACGGGTCGGTGCAAAATTTAGAATAACGGAAATACTAACGACTAATATTAACAGAAAAGCCGTGTTGATTTGGTGCAGCGCACAATTGCCGCGCCCGCTTTCGGTGCAGCGGCGCGCGAATATGACCGGAATACGGGCTTTATTTGGTTGGCACTACTCTTGCATACACTTGTATATACATGCCCGGACGACTTTCAACGTTTACTCATAATGACATCAGAAGGAAATAATTATGTATTTTCTCCATGCCGTGAAGAAATCAATATCGACCGTTTGCTGCGCAGGACTGCTGTCTGCGACGGCCCACACTGCTTTTGCCGCAGAGACCGTGCCGGTAAAAATGGGCGTTGAACCCTGGCTGGGATACGGTCAGTGGCATATCGCCGCAGAGAAGGATCTGTTTGAAAAAGAGGGTCTGAAAAAAGTTGATGTCATCAACTTTGCCGAAGATAAAGATATCAACGCGGCGCTGGCGAGCGGTCAGATTGACGCGGCGAATATCGCCACCCATACCGCCATGGGCATGATCTCCGCCGGTCTGCCGGTGAAGATTGTGCTGATTCTGGATCAGAGCAACACCGCGGACGCTATTCTGGCCACCAAAGAGCTGGCCAGTTTGCAGGATCTGAAAGGGAAACAGGTCGCCTACGAAGAGGGCACCACCAGCGACATTCTGCTGAGAAGCGCACTGGCGTCGGCAGGTCTGTCATTCAGCGACATCAAACCGGTGCCGATGCCCGCAGCATCAGCCGGTAGCTCCATCATCGCCGGACGCGTTCCGGTTGCGGTCACCTATGAACCCTACCTCAGCGTGGCGAAAAAGGGCAATCCCGATTTAAAAATGCTCTATAGCGGCTCATCCGATCCGGGTCTCATCAGCGATGTGCTGGTAGTACGCGATGAGTTTATTAAGGATCACCCGAAAGAGGTTAACGCCCTGATTAAGACCTGGGGCAGGGCGCTGGACTTCTATAACGCCAACAACGCCGAAGGGCGGGCGATTATCTCGAAAGCGGTCGGCGCGACGCCGGACGATCTGAACACGGCCTTCGACGGCGTTAAGTATTTCACCCTGGATGAAAATAAAGCGCTGCTCTCCCATGATTTTTCCACCAAAACCTTCCCGCATATTTTAAAAGCGGCCACGGATGCGGGCATCGTGACCCAGCCGGTGAGCGTTGAGCAAACCATTGATGCCAGCTTTGTTAACGGGCAGTAAGAACCGATAAATCTTCTCTGCCGGAAAGTGCGGCAGAGAAGAGGTGCAACATGGAGGAACTATGCGTTCTGATGAACTTCAGACATTACAGCGTCAGACCAAAAAGAAACGGCGGCGCTTCAGCTTATTAACCATTGGCAAAGAGCCTACCCGCGCTCAGTTTCTGACGATATCCGTGGCGGTTTTTGCTCTGCTTATTCTTGCCTGGTGGCTGGCCACCGCATCAGGGGCAATAAAACCGATTTTCCTGCCCGGTATTGGCCGGGTCTGGCATCAGATGTCCACGCTGGCGCAGAACGGCACTCTGCAAAGCGATGTCGCCAGCAGCCTGTACCGCATGGCGATTGCCTTCACCCTCTCCTCGGTGATGGCGATTGTCATCGGCGTACTGGCGGGGTGCTACGGCCTGTTTAAGGCCATCGTGGAACCGCTGGTCGATTTTGTCCGCTATATGCCGGTGGTGGCGTTCGTGCCGCTGACGATCCTGTGGACGGGAACCGATGACTTCCAGAAGTTTCTGGTTATCTGGATTGGGACCTTCTTCCAGCAGGTGCTGATGATGATCGACGCCATTAAACGCGTGCCTCCCGATTTTGTCGGGCTGGGCAGAACGCTGGGCATGTCGGACCGTAAGATCCTGCTGCGCATCGTCATCCCTTCCGCGCTGCCGTCAATCTGGGATGCGCTGCGTATCAGTCTCGGCTGGGCGTGGACGTGGCTGGTGCTGGCTGAGCTGGTGGCCTCTACCTCCGGTCTCGGCTATCGCATCGTGGTGTCACAGCGCTATTTCCAGACCGATACCATCATCGGCTACATCCTGCTGTTGGGCCTGCTGGGATTAATGACCGACCAGATAATGCGCGCCGCCGAGCGTGTGCTGTTCCGCTATAACCGGAGGCGTTCCTGATGGCCACCCTGACACTCAATAAACTGGAAAAAAGCTACTCGCTGGGTAAAAGCCGTCGCCGGGTGCTGCACGGAATCGACCTCACGCTGAACGACAACGAGTTTGTGTCAATCGTCGGGGCTTCGGGATGCGGCAAAAGTACGCTGCTGTCGATCGCCGCCGGGCTGGAGGATTTCGACGACGGCGATGTGCAGGTTGACGGTCAGTCCATCCAGGGACCGGGGCTGGATCGCGGTGTGGTGTTTCAGTCCTACACGCTGCTGCCCTGGCTGACGGCGCGCGGCAACATTGAGTTTGCGCTGAAGGCCGCCGGAACTCCCGCCGCCGAGTGCCGGGATATCGCCCAGCAGCACCTCGAACTGGTCAAGCTGGGTAGCTCCGCCGACCGCTGGCCGGGCGAACTTTCCGGCGGGATGAAACAACGCGTGGCCATCGCCCGCGCGCTCTCCTACCGGCCGAAGATCCTGTTAATGGATGAACCCTTTGGCGCGCTGGATGCCATGACCCGGCATCAGATGCAGCAGCTGCTGATTGAAATCTGGGAGAAGCACCGCCTGACCGTGATGTTTGTCACCCACGATATCGAAGAGGCGGTTCGGCTGTCCGACCGTATCGTGGTGATGGGACCTGGCCACATCGACTCTACCTTCCAGGTCAGTCTGCCGCGTCCGCGCCACGAGGGGATCAACCGCGCCCCGGAATTTATCGAGCTTCAGCATGATGTGTTAAAGCGCATTCATCAGCACGAATTAACTAACTAAAATTATTAAGGATTAGCTATGTCTGTAACGTTTCACGACCTGTCCGACGCTGACACGCTGCCGGAGCACCTGTTCAAACGCACCGAGTCCGACCTGTCATTCTTTATCGAGAAGGTAAAGCCGATTATCGAGGCCGTCAGAACGGAAGGGGACCGGGCGCTGATCCGCTTTGCGCGCGAGTTTGACGGCGTGCAGCCGGAATCTTTCTCGATCCGGGCCGAAGAGAGCGAGTTCGACGAGGCGTTTGCCCGCGTTGATCCCGAGGTGATCGAAGCCATTCGCTTCTCGGTTGAAAACGTCCGCGCGTTTCACGAAGCCCAGAAGCCGGAGGAGATGTGGTGGAAAGAGATGCGTCCGGGCGCGTTTGCCGGTGACCGCCATGTGCCGATAGATGCCGTGGCCTGCTATGTTCCGCGCGGCAAAGGCTCATTCCCCAGCGTGCTGATCATGACCACCGTTCCGGCGATTGTCGCCGGCGTGCCCCTGCCGGTAGTGATTACCCCGCCGGGGCCGGATGGAAAAGTGGATGACGCCACGCTGATCGCCGCCCGGCTGGTGGGGATCAAGGATATCTATAAGTGTGGCGGCGCGCAGGGCGTGGCGGCGGTGGCGTACGGTACAGAATCGGTGCCCAAATGCCTGAAAATTGTTGGCCCCGGCAGCCCGTGGGTGGTGGCGGCCAAACGGCAGCTGTCGCAGCTGATCGATCCTGGCGTTCCCGCAGGCCCGAGCGAGAGCCTGATTCTGGCCGACGACTCGGTGAACGGTGCGCTGGCCGCGCTCGATCTGCTGATTGAGTCGGAGCACGGCCCGGACTCATCGGCGTATCTGGTGACCTCCAGCCGCCGGGTTGCGGAAGAGGCCATCGCCGCGCTGCCGGGATACTGGGACAAAATTGGGGAAAAACGCGCCGGTTTCTCGCGCAGCGTGCTGGGCGGAACCCACGGTGGCGTAGTGCTGACAAAAGATTTCGCCACCGCCGTCGAGTTCGTCAACCGCTATGCGCCCGAGCACCTTGAGGTTCTGGTCAACGAGCCGATGGAGGTGATGATGCAAATCCGTAACGCCGGAGAGATCCTGCTGGGTGAGCACTCGCCGATTGTGCTGGGTAACTTTGTGCTGGGACCCAATGCGGTTCTGCCCACCAACGGCGCGGCGAAAACCGCCGGACCGCTTTCCGTGTTTGACTATATGAAGCGCGTCTCCATCGCTTACGTGACCCGTACCGGATATCAGACGCTGGCACCGCAGGCGAAACGTCTGGCCGAATATGAAGGGTTCCCGGCGCACGCGTTAGCCCTGTCGGACATCCGCGAGACGCTGCTGAAGGGAGGCGGCCATGACTGAGTCGCGGCCCGCGCCGCTGGCAGCGGAAGCGCGCCGTCTGAGTCAGCAGGGCCAGTGGGAGGCCGCCGCGGATAAGCTGCGCCAGCTGATCACCGAGGTGACCGGCGTGCAGGCGTTAAGTCTGCACATTAACCGCGACCAGTACAGCCTCAACTCGCTAAACGGCCGCGTATCGCTGGCGGACGATCGTGACCTCTTCTTTAAATATCATCATGAGGAAGGGGAGGAGCAGACCATCGAGGAGTACTACCGCGCGGAACTGCTGCGCGACCACGAATTTGAGGTTGACGTGCCGATCTATGCCTGCGGCGAGCCGGGTCGCCAGATCCTGCTGTACACCCTGCGCAGCGACCGGCGGCTGGCGGACGTCTGCCGCGAAGTTGAAACCGCCGCAGACTGGGATGCGATCGAGCCAATTGTTGGCGCGCAGCGGCGGGCCGATGAGGCGATCTTTGGCCATATGCTGCCCACGCTGCGGCGGGGTGGCCTCGCCGAAGTCGAGTCTGAGTCCATCCATCAGCTGTTCTGGAACCGGTTGGTGTCAGCCGGACAGCCGGACGGGCTGGGAGGGCGCGTGGCGGCATTTTATGTCGATCGGCCGTTCACGCTGGGCGAACTGACCCTGGACTGGCATACGCTGAGCCGCCTGCACTGGCGGATAAACGGCGTGAGCTATCCGCACAGCCTGCGCGACCTGTTTCTGAATGCCGGCCGCGTGCTGCGCCCGTCCGCGCTGGCGGATCATGGCGTGGTGGTGGCGCACGGCGACGCCCACAACGCCAACGTGTGGTACGAAACCCATCATCCGCAGCCCCGGCTGGTGAGCTTCGATCCGGCTTTTGCCGGAAGCGCAATACCGGCACTGCTGGCCGAAATCAAGGCGACCTTTCATAACATCTATGCGCATCCCTGCTGGCTGTATGAGCCTGCCGATGCCGCGGCGCGTTACCGCGTCAGCGTCCGGCGCAGCGGGGATACGCTGGAGGTGGAACATAACTGGGCGCTCAGCCCCCTGCGTGAAGCGTTCCTTGCCAGTAAAGGCGAACTGTACTGGACGCCGCTGCTGGCGGCGCTGAAGGAAAAAGGGCTGCTGCCCGCCAACTGGCAGCAGATTATCCGCCTTGCGCTGTTCTGCTGCCCGACGCTGGTGATGAACCTTCGCGCCGGTTCAGAAAGCAACCATAACCCCGTCAGTTCAGCGATTGGCCTGTCGGTGGCGGTTATGCTGGGCTGCGGAGGCAACGATGATTTCAGCCGCTGGCTTGACGGCCTGCTGACGGAGAACTGAGATGAAAGCCGTACGTCTGAAAGGTATTGAAAACATTGAGGTGGCGCAGTCTGCGCCACCCGCGCTACAGCCGGGATGGATACGTGTCCGGGTCCATTCTGCCGGGATCTGCGGGTCCGATCTGCACAATTTCAAAACGGGGAAATGGCTGTCGACGCTGCCGGTCACCCCGGGACATGAGCTGTTCGGGGTGATAACCGAGCTGGCGGAGGAGAGCAGTGAATTCCGGATCGGTATGCGGGTGGTGGCCGACTCGCGGGTGTGGTGCGGAGAGTGTGCCTTCTGTCTGGCCGGTACAGAAAACCTCTGTGAATCGCTGGGATTTGTCGGCGAGGTCTTTGACGGCGGCTTTGCTGAGGAGGTGGCGCTGCCCGCTAAAAACCTGCTGGCGGTGCCCGATGACGTGCCTGACGACATCGCGGTACTGAGCGAACCGCTGGGCGTTGCTCTGCGGGTGGTGAACCAGCTCAATCCGGCGCACGGGGAGACGGTCTGTGTGGCCGGCGGTGGCACCATCGGCGGTCTGACGGCGCTCCTGCTCAGCCGGATAAAACAATGCCGCGTGCAGCTGATGGAGCCCAACGCCAGCCGCTACCGGCTGATCGCCTCCACGCTGCCGCTCTGTACGGCAGAGTCCTACTCGCTGGCCGTTGAAGCCTCGGGATCGCCCGTCGCGCTGTCAGCGCTTATTGGCGGCATCTCCTCGGGCGGACGCATTGCGCTGGTGGGCATTTTCCATCGCCAGGAGGCCGTCGATCTCAATGCGCTGGTTGAAAGAGAGATAACCCTCACCGGCTGTAGCGTCTTTAACGATGAGCAGCGGCAGGCGCTGGGGATGATGGGCGAGCTGGCGCAGGATCTGCGCCAGCTGATCGCACCGCCGGTGGCGATTGAGGATGTGCCGGAGGTCTATCGCCAGCTGCTGGCAGGCAAATCAGCGTTTCTGAAGACGGTGATTGCGCTATGAACGTAATGTCGACATTTTCACTGGCCGGAAAACGGGCGCTGGTCACCGGCGGCACGCGGGGGATTGGCTATGCTCTCGCCAGGGCGCTGGCGCAGGCGGGGGCCAGCGTGGTGATCGCCGGGCGGCAGCGGGCGTCGCTGGCGGCGGCGCTGGCGCAGCTTCGTGATGAAGGCGTAGCGGCCAGCGGCATTACTCTTGATGTGACGCAGCCGCAGGAAATCGCGTCGGCGATTTCCGCCATGGGTCGCCTGGATATTCTGGTTAATAATGCCGGTGCGGAACAGGTTTGCCCGTCGCTGGAGGTGGATGAGAAGCTGTGGGATACCGTGGTGGGCACCAACCTCAAGGGCGCATTCTTCTGCGCCCAGGCCGCGGCAAAAAGTATGGTGAGCGCCGGGGGCGGGGGGGCCATCGTTAACCTGTGCTCCTTAACCAGCAGCGTCGGCGTACCCGGCGCGGCGGCCTACGGCAGTTCCAAGTCCGGGCTGGCGGGGCTGACCCGCGCGCTCAGCGCGGAATGGGCCGCCCACGGTATTCGGGTCAACGGCATCGGCCCCGGCTATTTTGAAACCGACATGACAGCGGTGTTCTACCGGGACGAACAGTGGCGCAGCGCGATGCAGCAGAAAATACCGCTGGGGCGTTTTGGCGCGCTGGAGGATCTGGCGGGGAGCGTGGTATTTCTCAGTTCAGACGCTGCCCGATATATTACCGGGCAGATCCTCTACGTGGACGGCGGTTTTCTCGCCTCTATCTGAGTTGCAGCAGGCCGGGATGGAGATCCCGGACGCTGCGGCAGCCCAGCTGTGCCAGCGTCCGGTCCGTTTCCTGGATCAGGGTGTTGATCGCCTCCGTAACCCGCGGCTCGCCGCCGGACGCCACGGCATAGAGGATGGGCCGCCCGATCAGCACCGCGCTGGCACCCAGCGCCAGCGCTTTAACCACGTCGGTGCCGCGCCGAAATCCGCTGTCCGCCAGCACGCTAAACTCGCTGCCGACGGCCCGGCGGATGTCGGTCAGCACCGAAAGCGGGCTTGCCGTCCCGTCCAGCTGGCGGCCGCCGTGATTCGAAACCACAATGCCATCGGCACCCATTGCTTTGGCTGTTACGGCATCCTCAGCCGTCATAATCCCTTTGATATACAGCGTGCCCTGCCAGAGTGAACGTATCCAGGCCAACGTCTCCCAGCTCAGCGTCGGATCCATCTGCTGCGCAAAGTACGCCGCCCCGCCCGCCCCTTTCTGATGCTCAGGGGGCAGGTAGGGACGCAGGTTGCCGAATCCCGGCATACCGGCGGGAAGCAGCGTGCGCCAGACCCAGCCGGGCTTCAGCGCCGCGCTGCACAGCGCGGGCAGCGAGAGCTTCATTGGACGGCGGTAGTGTCGGCGGTCGCGCTCCCGGTTGCCAAAGTGGACGGCGTCCACCGACACCACCAGTGCGCTGCATCCGGCATTCGCCGCCCGCGTAATCAGATCCTGCGTCACCCGGCGATCTTTTAAGACATAGAGCTGAAACCAGCGCGCTCCGCTGCTGACGTCGTGGATCTCCTCAATTGAGGCCGTGGATACCGTGCTCTGAATATGGCCGATACCGGCGCTGGCCGCAGCCCTGGCGATCGCCTGGTCAGCGTGGTGTCGCAGCATGCCATTGTAGCCGGTGGGGGCAACCAGCAGCGGGGCGGCCAGCGGCGTGCTGCCGACGCGGACGGCCAGGCTACGCTGGCTGGCATCAACCAGTACCGGGGGTAAGAAGCGCCAGTCGTCGAAGGCTCCGGCGTTGTGCCTTAACGTCGCTTCCTCCTCCGCGCCGCCGTCAATATAGTCGAAGACAAACCCCGGAAGCGCACGTCTGGCCCCTAATCTGAGGGAGGCCGGTGTCATTGCCATGCCCTCACTGCCGTCAGGAAACGATCGTTATCGAAGGCGCTGCCAACGGAAACCCGCACCCAGTCGGTAAAGCCGGGCTCCATCCAGGGTTTAACAATAATGCCCTTTTCCAGCAGCCGTCGGGAGACATCGCGGCTGTCACCCTGCACGCGGAAAAACAGGAAGTTCGCTTCGGAAGGGGCAACCTGATAGCCAAGACGCTCCAGCTCAGCCCGCATAATTTCACGCTGCTCACACACTAACGCCACGCTGGCTTTCACATGGGCAGTATCCTCAAGCGCCGCCAGCGCAGCGGCCTGGGCGGAGCGATTGATGTTAAACGGTGTGCGGACGCGGTTAATAACCTCCGCGATGGCGGCATCGCTGGCAATTCCGTAGCCCACCCGTAGCCCTGCCAGCCCGTAGGCCTTGGAAAAGGTGCGCAGCACAATCCAGGGACGGCTCTGCTGTCTGAGCAGCGTCAGGCTGTCCGGATAATCGGCAAGATGGCTACAGTATTCGTAGTAGGCCTCGTCAACAACCAGCAGGCAGTCGGCGGGAGCCTGCGAGAGAAGCGTCTGGAAATCCTGCCTGCCCAGCATACAGCCGACCGGATTAGAGGGGTTGCTTAAAATAACCATTTTGGCCGGCGCGGCAAGCGCCCGGCTCCAGGCGGTAAGATCAAAGTCCATCTTGTCACTGACGCTGACCAGATCGACCTTTGCTCCCATCATTTGCGGATAAAGCTGATGCAGGCCGAACGAAGGCAGCAGCGTGACCACCCGATCGCCGGGAGCAATAAACGCCAGACAGAGCAGCTTCAGCAGCTCTTCCGAGCCGTTACCGACGCTGATGCAGTCCATCTCGCTGCCCGTTTTCGCGGCCAGCGCCTGCCGTAGAGCAGTGCTTGACGAGTCGGGATAAATTGCGGTTCTGGCGACGTTTGCGGCCAGCGCCGAGGCTACCGCAGGACTGGCACCGAGCGGATTCTCGTTACTGGCCAGCCTGGAAATGTGCTCAACCCGATAGGCCGCGCGTACCGCCTCGTCGGACATTCCCGAATTATAAACGCCAAGCTGCCGGGTTTCTTCACGCACCAGACGTTCAATCAGACTTTGAGACATAATATTGTTCCATTAATGGTATGGGCTATCCGGGTAAGTCAGCCGGCGGCTGACCCTGAGTTACCTATGTGTATACTCATGTATAGACAAGTGCAATGCGCATGCCACTTTTTTGCTGGCAGTTAACCCCTGAGACGGTGCGGCGCAGGGGCGATTAGTGGCAGTTAATCCCCCGCCGTCGCGCCCCACCATGGGGCGAGTGGCCACATTTTGGGGCAACGGGTTGCCGGTTAACGGCCCGGTCGATGGGTTGAGCGTAGCGCGGGCTATTTAAGGAATATCGGATCTGAAAATAAAATAAGAGATTTATTATCTATGGGATAAAAACCGCCTGTTTACCACTCCGAATAACGTGAGTTGTTATATTTTTTAACGTTCAGATGCAAACACGGCGCGGATTGAAATCGTTTTTTGGCGACTAATGCTATTGCCGGCTAAAAACCTTTAGCCGGGTATAAAACTGGTTTATCCTGTGATTCACTCGAACAGAGTGCTAACTCATTTTTATCAGATATAGCGGGGAGCGAGTACGTTTTACTTATTACGCTAAAAGGACGCAGAAGCGACGTAATTCCAGGGGGAGCAAGCCGTTATGATATGCACGTCGTGTAGGCCTGTAGCGGCAGAATGATTGACAGCCTGGCCTGATTAAAATAGTGAGTATGGTTTGGTTTTACTATGAAACATTGGTTTTCCGATGGTGCGTTCCGCACGATTATACGCAACAGCGCTTATTTAGGTTCCGGAAATGTGGTCAGCGCGCTGTTGGGACTTGTTGCGCTCTCCTGTGCGGGCAAAGGCATGTCTCCGGAAATGTTTGGCGTGTTGGTTGTTATTCAGTCATATACTAAAGCGGTCAGTGATTTTGCTAAGTTTCAGACGTGGCAATTTATCGTGCAATTTGGTATGCCCGCTTTAGTCAGTAAAAATATTCAACGCTTTCGTGATGTCATCGCTTTCTCATTCGGTTTAGATATTACCAGTGGGGCGATAGCGATGCTGATCGGAATGTCCCTGCTGCCGCTACTCTCAAAATCATTAGGACTGGACGCGGAAGATTTTAAACTCGCGCTGCTCTACTGTACCTTAATCCCGTCGATGGCGTCGTCCACGCCAACGGGCATTCTGCGCACGCTTGACCGCTTCGATCTGATTGCCGTTCAGCAGGCGGTAAAACCCTTTTTAATTGCCATCGGCAGCCTTATTTCCTATTTCTGCAATTTAGGATTTGCTGGATTTGTCATTACCTGGTTTGTCTCAAATCTGACCGGGGCGGCACTGTTCTGGTGGTTTGCCGCGCGGGAACTGCGCCGTAAGGCGCTTCACGGCGCGCTTCGTCCGCGATTATTAACTTCCGCCAGACGGATCGACGGTGCCTGGAATTTTGTATGGACCACCAATCTGTCGCATTCCATCTGGGCGGCCCGTAACTCGTGCAGTACGGTATTAGTCGGTATTATTTTGGGGCCGTCGGCCGCAGGGCTGTTTAAAATAGCGATGACCGTCTTCAATGCAACGGGCACGCCCGCCAGTTTACTCGGTAAGAGCTTTTACCCTGAGATTATGCGCCTGGATCCCGCCAGCAAAAGGCCGTGGCTGCTTGGGCTGAGGTCGGCGGCGCTGGCCGGAGGGATAGGGATCCTGGTGGCACTGGCGGTGTTTGTCGTCGGTAAGCCGCTAATTTCCTTCGTATTTGGTTATAAATACGTTGAAGCCTATGATTTAATTAAAATTATGCTCGGCGCGGTGATCGTGTCAATGATCGGGTTTCCACAGGAATCGCTGCTGCTGATGGCGGGGAAACAGCGTATTTACCTGATCACGCAGGCGCTGGCCTCGGCTTGCTATATTCTGCTGCTGGTCGTTCTGTCACACCTGTTTGGAGTGCAGGGGGCGGCGTTTGCCTACTTTGGCGGACAGGGTTTAGACGTGTTGCTGTCGTTTATACCGACGATATGGACCTATCTTCACCGGAGTTCGCTGGTGCAAAGTACCACTGGGAAAATTAAAAAATGATGAGTAAAAAAAAATGGTCACGGTCCTCACCCGGCACGGTGGAATTACTCTTTACTGCCGTAGATGAGGACGATCGGGTGAATGAAAATACCAGCCTGCCCGACAATATCAGCCTACGGTGCTCTGCTGAGGAGATCCATCACTGCTATTCGCTGTGCCTGCAATTCTGGGAGGACGGCTTCAGTCGTCGGGAGCTGCTGCAATTAGTTAATACCCTGTATAACGGTGGCGAATTATCCGAAGCCGAACGTATGCAATATAAGTTTATCCGCGCGCGCTATAAGCATCTGCGCTTTGCCCAGCGGCTCTACAGTAAGAACCATCGATCTGACTCTCTGTTTTCTCAAACCACGGTTGTGCTGGGTCACTTCCAGGACGCATTTCGTAACGAAAACAAGCGCAATATCAGGCGGTACGGTGCGGCCCTGCGCATTTTATTGAGTACACCTGTCTGGACAATCGTACATTATAATTTGCGCCGCACCCGGCTGGATCATGAACAGGGCTTTACTACCTATCGCCAGCAAAAGATCCGTGGCTTACAGCAGATGATAAAAAAATCTGCGCTTACGGGGGATGAATTTCACGAGGTGCGTAAAGTGATTAGTCAGCAGGTGTCATTTTATGACACGGTGCGATCTCTCGACCCCGGCAATCGTGACGCCTTTGAGATTTCAAGGTTCCTGTCTAACATCAACGGATTAATGGGCGACCGCCATGATGTGATGGTATCGGATAAGCTGGCGGGCATAAACTCGTACGATGCACCGGTATCACTGGATGAAAACATTCGTCAACCGTTAGAATTACTTATTGCACGTTATCCTGTCTAGAATACTGAATCCGCGGCGTGGGACGCTAAAGGTTTTCGGATAGTCTGTTTAATGGAGTATTAACAGGGATGAAAAATTATGCTGTTACGTAAATGGTTACCTGTTTCACTGATCCTTATTCCGTTAATGGCCTCGGCACATAACTTTGATGAGGGTGAGCGCGTTGCGCCGGTAGGTATCACGGATTTGGGCGAGCTGGTATTAAGCAATGACGATATTGTTTATAAAACCTGGAACACCGCCCAGCTGGAGGGCAAAGTCCGTGTCGTACAGTATATAGCCGGCCGTCGGTCGGCAAAAAAGAAAAATTCAGTTTTTATTAAAGCGATTAAAGCCGCAGACCTGCCTGAGGACATTTTCCAGCCGACTACCATTGTTAATACCGATGATGAAATTCCGGGTTCCGGCATTTTCGTCCGCGGTAAAGTTGAGAAGAATAAGAGACGCTATCCCTGGGCGCAGTTCATTATCGACAGCGACGGACTGGGTCGTAAGGCCTGGAAGTTGGAGGAGGAGAGTTCAACTATCGTGGTACTTGACGAGAAAGGGCGTATCCGCTGGGCAAAAGACGGTGCGCTCAGTCCGAAAGAAGTGTTGCAGGTCATTACCCTGCTGCACCGGCTGATAGATTCAGCGAAGCCGCGATCGGCCGAAGCACCGCCCGCGAAGTAAACAGGATGACGTGGCGTGCTAAGGGCTGGCCACGTCTTCATGCAACGGTTACCGGTTAAATCGGGGAGGGCGCTAATCACTCTTTAGCGCGGCGAAGGCCCGGATAATCGTATCAATTTGTTCTTCGCTGTGCGCGGCGTTAACGCTACAGCGCAGTAACGAAATCCCCGCTGGCGTTGCCGGCGGCAGGACCAGATTCACGTAGACCCCTTTTTCTATCAGTCCGCGCCAGTGGCGAAGGCCTTCTTCTTTCGAACCAATCATTACCGGAACAACCGGACTGATGTGCGGGCCAAGCTTGTAACCGAGTTTTTCCAGTCCCTGATACAGCCTGGTTGCGTTGTTCCAGAGCTTTTCCCGCAGGTCGGAGCGCTGCGCGATAATACTTAGCGATGTCCTGACCGAGGCAATGCTGGATGGCGAAGGCGATGCGGTAAAGATGTAGGGGCGGCTGCTGTAGCGTAAAACTTCCATGGCTTTAGAGCCCACGGCGAAGCCGCCAATAGAGGCCAGGCTTTTGCTGAAGGTGCCCAGGATAATATCGACATCCTCTTCAATACCCAGCTCCTGCGACAGTCCGCGGCCCGTTGCACCCATCACGCCAAAGGAGTGAGCCTCATCAACCAGCAGATAGCCGCCGAGACGTCGTTTAATCTCGGCAATCTCAATCAGCGGGGCCACGTCGCCGAGCATACTGTAAATGCCTTCAACGATGATGAGGGTGTCTTTAGCCCGCTCTCCCAGCCGTACCATGCGGCGCTCAAGATCCTCTGCGTCATTGTGACGAAAACGAATAATCTGTGCGCCGCCCAGCACGCAGGCGTCGTAGATGCTGGCATGACAGTCTTCATCGATCAGCACCACAACGTTGGGATCAACCAGCGTACTGATTACGCCCAGGTTCGCCGTATAGCCGGTGGAGAAGACGATGGCGGTGGCGCGGTCAAAGAACGTGGCCAGCTCCTGCTCTAACGCCAGATGCGACCCATAGCTGCCGTTCGCCATACGCGATCCGGTTGTGCCCGTCCCCTGGGCGGCGAGTGCCGCCTGGCCAACCGCAATGGCCTGCGCATTGAAGGTCAGGCCGAGGTAGTTATTGGTGCCTGCCAGCACCACTTTCTGACCGCCAATTCGACCTTCGGTTGCTGAATAGACTTCATCGATGCAGGTACCAAACGGATTCAAACCCGAAGTCTGGAACTGTTCCCGCTGGCTGGCGAGACGGGTGAACTTATCATAAAGCCCCATTAGTACTCTCCAGGTGTGAGAGTATTGAGTGCAGGAATTGCTCAGGCGTTCTGACGTTTAATAAGATATTCATCGGAATTGAAATGTCTAACTTGTCTTCCAGCATCATCAGCAGATTCATGACCTGTATCGACTCAAGGCCGAGGTCATTGATAAGGTCGCTTGTTGGTGTTATTTCAACACCCTCCGTAATCATACCCTGTAGACATTCCAGAATATAACTCATCAGATCTATACGATTAAGCATATGAATTTATTGAAACCTATAGTTGAGATAATTAAAACAGTCTCGCGCGCAGCGCATGTTCAAGGCTGACTTTAGGCGTCCAGCCAATGCACTCCGAGAGCGATTGATTACTTGCTGACCAGTCAGGGTGAGTTAACTCCCCAAGTTTGCTGCGGGTGAGCATCGGCTCTGTCCCCGTCACGCGGTATGACAACCCACTGAGCTGAGAAAGGAGTTTCAGCAGCGGCAAAGGGATGCCGATTAGCCGGACAGGGCCGCGGCGTACCCGTGAGCCGATTTCCCGCAGACGATCCCAGCTATAGCCATCCTGAAGACCGTCGCAGACTTCATAAGACCGGGATACCGGATCGCGGACCGTCAGCCACTGACAGACGGCATCCGCCAGATCGCTGACGTGCAGAAAAGAGAGCCGTGCATCGGGCGTACCCACGCGGGGCAGCACACCGCGCAGCAGCCAGTCGAAAACGGGTTTCAGCTCTTTGTCACCGGGGCCATAGACCGCCGTTGGACGAAAAATACCAAGGACAATGTCTGAGCTCATGGCTATTAGCTTCTGCTCTGCAACGTACTTAGAGTGGGCGTACCAGGAAAGCTCAGGATGACGTGCGGCAAGAGAGGACATAAAAAGAAAGCGCCTACAGCTGCCGCCATCGCAAGCCGCCTGCATTAAACGCACGCTGCCGGCGACGTTGCAGTCGGTGAAGATCTCCTCTCTGTGTCCTCTGACTTGGCCTGCACAGTGGATAACGACGTCTGCACCGTGGATAAGTTCAGATAAAGCCGCCGGGCTCTCCAGCGAACCTTGAACCCAGGTCAAGTTGTGAACCGTATCTGCGCGTGCGGAGCGGGTCAGCCCGCGCACGTTAAAACCGCGCGCCAGCAGATTGTCCAGAATGTGCCTACCGATAAAACCCGTCACACCGGTAATCGCGACGGTTAGGGTCATTGCGCATAGCCCGCCAGCTGCAACTGGGAACCCACCGACTCACGCAGGTAGCGCTTACGCGCCTCTGCGCGGGCGGGTTTTCCGGAAGAGGTGCGGGGGATGCTGTGAGGCGGCAGCAGCACGATATCGACGGCAACGCTAAATTCACTCTGGATGCGTGCGGTCAGCGTATGAACGATTTGCGCCCGGCGCTCTTCTGAGCTGATGCGACACTGGATTTGCAGGATAATCTTGCCACCCTCATCGTGATCCTGCGGCGTGATAAAGGCGATGGCATCACCGGGACGAATTTCCGGCTCTGATTCGGCAACGTATTCAATATCCTGAGGCCAGATATTGCGACCGCGGATAATGATAAGATCTTTTTTGCGGCCGGTGACATACAGGCTTCCGTCCAGCAAATAGCCCAGATCGCCGGTATCCATCCACCCCATCGCGGTGATCTGGAGCTGGGACGCACGATCGCCGAAATAGCCGCTCATCAGGCTGGGGCCGGAAATACAAATATGGCCCACCTCGCGTTCGGGTAGCGGGGTGCCCGACTGATTGCGGATTTCAATATGATGACCGGGCAGCGCCTTACCGCAGTTTACAAAGGTGACAACGTCACGCGTTGCCTTAGTCGGTGCCACCGCTTTTCCTTTGTACTCTAAAATATCGCGATCGACCCGATTCACCTGCTGGCCGGGTGTGCCGTCGAAGAAACTCACCGCAAGGGTATTCTCGGCCAGACCGTAGCAGGGCATGAAGGCGCTGCTGTCGAAGTGAATTTTACTAAAGCACTTACCGAATTGATCCAATAATGCGCCAGAAATCGGTTCAGCACCCACACCGGCGACACGCCAACTGGACAGGTTTAATTCGGTAATTTCCTTATCGCTACAGCGGCGCAGACAGATATCGTAGCCAAACGGTGGCGCAACGGACACCGTGCCGCGATTCTTGCTGATCAGCTTTAACCACTGCATCGGTCGCATGGCGAAGTCCTGCGTACGCAGGTAGTCAACCGAGAGCTGGGTCGCCATAGGGGTCAGAAGAAAGCCCACCAGTCCCATATCATGGTAGAAGGGGAGCCAGGAGACGCACCGATCGCCCGCCCGTAACTTTATCCCGTCACGACTGATGACCTGAAGGTTCGCCATAACGGAACGCTGCGTGATGATCACGCCCCGCGGAAAACGTGTGCTGCCGGAGGTGTACTGGAGATAGGCAATGTTGTCCGGAGAAGGCGGTTCCAGTTCAATATCCCTTTCGGGCAGGGCGTTAAAATCTTCATGGCTGAGGATCTGTATTCCTCCCGGCGCCTCGCTGTGGGCGGGCTTCACCAGGGGGAGCCACTCTTCACTGCTGATAATGACCGTGGGTTGACAGTTTTCTAACAGTCCACGAAGTTTATCAATATAAGAGGCGCTTTGGCCTACGCCCATCGGAATGGCAAGCGGCACGGCGACCAGTCCCGCATACTGGCAGGCAAAAAAAGCTTCTACGAAACCAACACTGGTTTCAGCGATAAGGGCAACACGGTCACCTTTATTGAGGTTCAGTGATAACAGACGTCGTGCTCCCATCATCGCACGGTGTCTTAGCGTACGGTATTCCAACGAAGCGACGAGCTGGCTGCGTCGATCGTAGAAATTCATACCCGTACTTCCCTGTGCGGCGTAGTCTAAAGCCTCAACTAAAGAAGAAAAGTCTGCATAGCGCATAGGAAGAGCGTGCGTAGAGCGTGTTTCGTACATATACAACCCATTATATAGATTAAAACATCGAACAATAAAGGTTATCACTGACGTGAAAATTGGCATTAATGTAAAAGTGTGTATTAAGACATTAAACACCACGCAATATTGTATTCCATAAATCTCGTGTTAATTCGAATCTGTTCAAATAATGAGTGGATTTCATTAGCTAAAAATGCGATTGCGAACGTTAGTGAATCCTCTACGATCTGAGTCCTCGGTTCGTTTTGGGGATTTTATTTAATCTTATATCCATATTTAAAATACTTCTATAATTTGTTTTTTTAAACCCCCGGGAAAGGAATATTTTTTACATTAACTCGGATATGGCACTAAGTGTTAAGGTGATAATGAGTCTCAATAGTGGGTCAATTGCAAACGTTATGAGTACGCACACAAATTGATAATAATCATTCGGATAAAAGTAGTCCTAACGTGCGGATCTGCTTGTTAGGCTGGATATAATATGAAAATATAGCAGACCTTCTCAGTTATCCGTGTCAGGGCAAAACAACCCTGGTATTATGTTGTGCCCTCCTGGCTCCAATCGTGGCGGGAAGCGTCAGTAAACCACAGGTCAGCTAATAAAAGTTAATTATTGCCTGTTTTTATCGTTAATTTGAACTTTTCATGGTATTTATGATTCACATAGAAAAAGTAACCAGTAAACACGATATTAAGGATTTCATTGCGTTTCCTTCATCCTTATTTCACGGCGACCCGAACTGGATTAATCCTTTAAATATCGAAAGATTGGAGCATCTTTCTAAGAAAAATCCAGGCAGTGACCATATCGAGTGGCAGGCGTGGGTTGCAAAAAGAGAGGGGAGGATCGTTGGTCGAATTACCGCACAAATTGATACTCTGCATCGCGAAATTTATGGTAAGGACACCGGTCATTTCGGCATGATTGATGCCATCGACGATCCCGAGGTATTTCAAGAATTATTCAACACCGCCGAAGCGTGGTTAAAAAATAACGGTGCGAAAAAAATAACCGGGCCGTTCAGTTTAAATATTAACCAGGAAAGCGGGCTGCTGATCGATGGATTTGACACGCCTCCCAGCGCGATGATGACGCACGGCAAGCCCTACTACGCCGCCCGGGTCGAGCAGCAGGGCTACAGCAAAGGGATAGATTTACTGGCGTACTGGATGCGTCTGGCCGACCTGCATTTTTCCCCCTCACTGAACAGGCTCATGGCGCAGGTAAGTAAAAAAGTGGTGATCCGCTGTATCAATCGTAAGCGCTTCAGTGAAGAGGTACAGATACTTCGGGAGATATTTAATTCGGGCTGGCAGCAGAACTGGGGCTTTGTCCCTTTTACCGAACACGAATTTGCAACCATGGGCGATCAGCTCAAGTTTTTAGTCCCGGATGATATGATCCATATTGCCGAGGTTGACGCGGTGCCAATTGCCTTTATCGTGGGTTTACCTAATATCAATGAGGCTATTCGTGATTTGAACGGCCGCCTGGCACCGTTTGGCTGGGCTAAACTGCTCTGGCGACTTAAGGTTAGCGGCGTTAATACCGCCCGGGTTCCACTTATGGGGGTAAAAAAAGAGTATCAGTTCAGTCGCACGGGGCCGGTTATTGCATTACTGCTCATTGAGGCGCTGCGTGCAGCCTTTGAAGGCCACAATATTTCGGCGCTGGAAATGTCCTGGATATTAGAAACCAACGCAGGTATGCGTAATATACTGGAGCGTATTGGTGCAGAACCCTACAAAAGCTATCGTTTGTACGAAAAGAATCTCTAAGAGTTGGCCCGGTTTTAAAGAGAAAAAGTGATGCGGTTTGAAAAGAAAAAGGGGCTAAAAAGGCTTATCAGCAGCAATAATAACTCTCTGGCAGGTCTGGTTAATGCCGCGTCAACGGAAAGCGCATTTCGTCAGCTGCTGGTACTCAGCACACTATTACTGATCGTGGCACTGCTGGTGGATGTCACCAAGGTAGAACGCCTGTTTTTAGTGGCTAGCTGTTTTATGTTACTGGTCGTGGAACTGATTAATACGGCGATTGAAACCGCCGTAGACAGAATATCGTTAGAGATACATCCCTTATCCAAGCGCGCCAAGGATATTGGCGGTGCCGCGCAGCTGGTCACTATTGTGATGACAGTGATTATCTGGTGGATGGTTTTAGGGTATTAATCGCCTCCAACGCTTTTTCTAAAACGTCGCAGTAGGGCGCGCGTGCGTCGAGATCGATAATCCTGGCTCCGTTATAATCCAGTCTGACCATGACCTCGATTTTATCGCGCAGCTCATCATAACTGTGGTCAGGCTTTCGGGAAAACGCAGTGTCAGAATCAATATTAAGACGGATGATTAATTCCGGGCGACAGAGCGCCATCTGCTGATATAAGCGACGTTCGCTCTGTGCCAGACACGCCATCACCCGCCCGCCGGCGCGCTCCACCCCAATACCGGGACCATCGTAATGAAAACCTGAAATCTCAGCCTGCGGATAGCGATCGCTGATGACCAGCACGCCGCTTTGCGCTAATGATTTCGCTTTACGCAGATTTCCCCTGCGTCGGAGTGAAAGTCCGTACATGATCGCGGCGGCCCACAGCGGCGGCGCTTTACTGCTCATACTTTGCGTTTTTTCAGATTTTGCCGCCAGGCGGCGCTCCAGCCAGACGCCAATAACGGGCAGACGTTTAATTTTATCGCCGTCTTCACCGGAAATCGTGCCGAGATATCGACGTTCGGTGCGACGCTGCTTCTGTAAGTGCTTCACTAAATCAGCGGTAAGCGTGGATTTTCCGGTTCCGTCACAGCCTACCACGGCAATAAGACCGGCGATAAAGTCCGGGGATGAGAGGGGGGTATGTTGTTTATTTTGCATGTTATGTACGATTAATTGATCTTCAGTCGGTTCGATTTACACGTCAGAAAGGGATGAGTGAACGGCACGAAGCGATGCTTCAAGAATGTTATCCGCCGGTTCACGGGCGTCGAGATCGAGTATCGCGGCGCCGTTAAATGTCAGCTGAGGAATGACGGCAATTTTCTCGCGCAGGGCAGAGAGCTGATGATCGGGTTTACGGGCGTGTGCGGTCTGTTCATCAATACCTAAACGAATCAGCAGCAGGGGAGGATAGGACGCCATCCATTTATACAGCCGATGCTCGCGCCGTCTTAACGACTGCACCCAGACATTCCCTCCCACAGATTTATCCAGCTGCGGACCGTCAAAGCGGAATCCGGCAACTTCGGCCTGCGGGTAACGATCGGTAACTAATAAAAGTCCTCTTTTGCACTTAATTAACATTCGTCTGAACTTCCATGCCCGCCAGCATGAAAGTAAAAAGATAACCAGTGCGGTAATATTTCCCGGCGGGCTGGCAGGCCGAAGATGTACCCGCTCGGATTTTGAACGTAAATAACGACCAACGGGGGAGCCAATAATCGGGAGATCGCCGATCCATTCACCAATGCGTCCTGAGGATTGTCCGAGATAAAGTAATTCCACCGGATACTGTGAAGAGAGCCGTTCGACCAGTTTAACGGCCAATGTGGATTTTCCAGCACCGTCACACCCGGTTATTGCAATCGTCCGCACGGGAGGGTGACTCGATATACATCCAGTATTTTTAATCACATTTCAAATCCATTTAAAAAAACCATTGTATTCCAATCTATCAGGCTTTCAAAATGTTTTTCCGCCACGTAGTGATAACGACTTTATTTAGGTTAAATGTTATATTATCGGGATGTTATTAAAGGAGAGTATTTTATGAACACCGTACTCCCACCGCCGATTATTGCAATAGTGGGCTGTGATGGATCTGGAAAATCCACCGTTAGTGAACACCTTATTCAATGTGTAAGTAAATATGGCCCTGTCGCCCGGGTTCATTTAGGCAAGCAGGCCGGTAACGTGGGGCGTCGGCTTATACAGCTTCCCTTTCTGGGCCGTTCTTTTAGTAAAGCTATCGTTCGTAATAAGGCCGGCGTTTCCAAAAAAAAACCGGGCTCGCTGGCAGCCTTTGTGATCATGTCCTTTGTACTGCGCCGTTTGTTTCGTTTCCGTCGTATGCTGGCACTTCGTAAACGCGGGGCGATTATTCTCGCCGACAGATTTCCCCAGATTCAAATTCCCGGCGCTTTCGATGGTATTCAGCTACCTGCCAGCGTTCCCGGGAAACCGGTAATAACCTGGCTTGCAGGGCGGGAATATGCGGCGTTTAAGTGGATGACCGATCACAAGCCCGATCTGGTGATCAAACTTAATGTTGATCTCGACGTTGCCTGCGCCCGTAAACCCGATCACCGCCGGGAAGCGCTGGCAAAAAAAATAGCCGTAACGCCGCAGCTGCTGTTTGAAGGGGCCAGGATAATTAATATTGATACGAATCAGCCTTTGGCCGACGTCTTTCGTGCTGCTGAAGCGGCAATATCTCATTTTATGGAATCGCGGGGATACCGATATGCGGGTTCCGGGGACCCGGCTATTCAGTAAGTCTGAAAAATCTTTTCCCTGTGAAAAACAGGGAAGAGATTTTTATATTAATGACGCCGATCGAATCTATAAATCAAACCGAGGGCGACAAGCAGCAGAATAACCGGGGGAGCAAGCGTTATTAACGGTGGGCTCAGGGTAAACAGCAGCCCCAGGTTGACTATAATCTGATAGCAGATATAGGTCAGCAGCCCGACAATAACGCCGACCGCTAAACGACTCCCCAGCCCCGGTGCTCGCGGATTACTAAACGTGAAGGGCACCGACAGTAATATCATCGCCATAATAAGAATGGGGCGTCCTGACTTTTGCCACAGAGCAAGCTTAAATTCGCTGCTGGGCTGATCGGTACTCTGTAAATAGCTGATATAGTGGTTCAGCTGCCTGACAGAGAAACTGTCGCTGGGCATAAACAGTTCTTTAAGGCTGGCGTTAGTGAATATGGACTGCCACTGAAGTTCCGGCTTCAGCTCGGTGGTTTCTTTTCCATCCTGCCAATTTTTCTGATTAACGCCCATCAGCCGCCACATACCGTTTTTAAGCACCACGCCTTTTTCTGCGTAGATATACGTTGCCAGGGTCAGATCCGGTTTATAGCGGAAAATTTCAATGCCTATCGGCTGATTATCGTTGTCCAGTGCCTTCACCGTCACAAACTCATTATTGCGTCTTGCCCACAGCGCATTTTCGCTGCTGACGGGGTTATCCCCCTGGGCGATGGCGGCCTCTTTAATTTGCAAAGCCCGCTGCTGCAACGGCGAGGCAACCCACTCATCCAGTGCGCTCAGCGCCGTGGTCAGTATCAGCCCCGCGACCAGCACGACCAGACCGATCCTGAAGATAGAAAAGCCCACCACGCGCATCGCGGTTAGCTCCAGACTTTTTGACAGCTGGCCGAGCCCGACGATCCCTCCCAGCAGGGCGATAAACGGCCCCAAATCGATCAGGCATCTGGGCAATCTCAGCAGCACAATAATCAGAGCCATAGACCAGTGATAGCCGTTTGAACTGACGTCATCCAGTTCGCTGATAAAGTCGAACGTGGTAAACAGGGGAAGCAATAACGCAGCCGCCGCCGCAAACCCGAGGAAAAGGTTGAGAATTAAGTAACGGCTAAAAATGTTCATCGGAAAAGCGTCTTCGGCAGGGAGAAATCGCGAACGATCAGCATAGCCAGGCCCAGCACCATGAGCAGGGGAACCAGCCATACGCCGGGAAGCGCGGGCAGGCTGGCGTTGGCAACCAGAGCGCGGCTGATGTTGCCAGCATAAAAAATAATCACGAACAGGATGGCCAGCGGCAGCAGCGTGGAAAAACGCCCCTTGCGCGGCTGAGTACGGCTAAAAGGAACGGCCAGCAGCGCCATAAGAATCGCACTGACGCCGCGCGTTTGCCGCCACTGGAGTTCAGCGACATCGGCGGGATCGGACGAACGGGAAAGCTCAGACACGGAGGCCGACTTACTTTTAACGTCGGTACTCTGCTTCACCGGCTTAGGATGAAGCATAAAGTTATTATAAGTTTGTCCGTTATCCGATGTGCCTTTATGGTCCAGTTCATAGGCCGTGCCTGAATGAAGCGTCACGGAAGGACTGGCAGGAGAGGGATCGACCACTTTCACCGTGCTGGCGCGAAATACATAGGTTTTATTGCCGGAAGTATTATAAATCAGCGCATCCAGCAGCAGATTATCAACAGGATCTATCTTATCGGCCAGCACCATTCTGCCGCTGTCATTCATATTAAATTTTTTCGCCTGCAAATGGCTGATATCCAGCTCCGACTGCGACTGCTGTTTAAGCTGAAAAATCTGACCGTATGCCCAGGGTCTGGCATACATCGACAGCAGCGTGACCAAAATGCCAATCGGGATGGCCAGAAATAAAATCGCCTTATACAAACGTAACGGGCTGGCGCCTGAAGCGGAGATGGCCGTAATTTCTGAATCGGTGTACAGTTGGCCCAGCGCAATTGCGACGGAGACATACAGGCCGACCGGCAGCAGCATCTCCAGTGCAATCAGTACCTTATAGAAAACGATGTAGAACACCGTCTGTAGCGCCAGCACGCCGTTGGCGGCATCGGTCAGATAGCGCTGGGTTGAGTAGCTGGCAAAAATGAAAATCAGAAACCCGAGGATCGTCATCACTAATCGACGGGTTTCGACCATAATATAGCGTTCGATTAGGTACATAAATTGCAGGTATCTCGCTTAAGAAATATTACCTAATAACACACTCACGAAATTGAGAATGATTTGATTATTTCAGATATGTATTAGCAGTAATTGGAAACTTCTGTGCTTCAAGGTCATATACCCTATGTTCTGTAGGGATTATATGTCTTGTACATCCGTGCTATTCGCATCAAACGCGCATTTAAAGACGGTAAAGTCTGGAATGGGCGGACGCGGGTTGCCGGGCGGAAGATTGCTGCCGATTTATTTGATTGCATAAACGCGAAAAGCCCGCTTAAGTTTCCTTAAGCGGGCTTCTCTAAATATGGCTCATCTGACTGGGAACGCCTTTGCCATTAACTGACTGATTAGTAAGCTAAAGTAAAAATTCTTGGTTGTCAAGACCACCAGAATGACGACCATTTCACTACGGAACTAATGACATATTTAGGCACTGACTTTAGCCAATTAAGACATTTTCAAATTCAGCACCTTTCACACCGTGTTTAGTCTCAAAGGGGGAATGACCATCAAGATAACGGCGAAGTGACATTACTTCGGAATACGAAATATCTTTCAATTTTTCCAGTTCTTTTAGCCTTCGGAGTATTTCAGCACCTGTAGTCCTGTCAAAATTGAATAATTCCTGCTCGTGTTTTTCAACACTATCTTCAAGTCTGGGCTTACGATGAGAACGCAAGAATTCAACAACTTCACCGATAGTTCCTGTTTGGCGTATAGCAAGTAACTGCATCATTGCATTGTTCCAACCTTCGCAAAGCTGTCCGACTAGCCCGCAGTGATATTTTTGATTACATCGAAATGTTTTATAACAGTAAGCGTCGGCATGGTTCGAGCAATCAGATGTTACCGACAGAATATGAAAACCAGTATTATCAACGGCTCGGAAGTGTCTGGATTATCCGTGGCGATTCAGACATCCCTTCCTCGCAGCCCCGATAAGGAAGCTGCGCCGCATTTCGTTTATCCGGTCCGTCATAATCCTTTTAAGCGCAGAAATCGTTTTCTATTATCGGCCTTCTTAACGTGAACTAAGCTCCCGCCTGCATGAAATGCTTCATGACCTGAAAACAGCGCCAGATATATCAGGATGGTCGCCGTTTTACCGGCAATGTCGCTTTTAAAACTACCGGATCCTTCTCCGGATGGGTTAAGGCTTTCTTCACGCATCGTTACGCTAAGGAGATAACAATGAATATGATTGGAAAATGTACACGGCCCACCGGTGATGTTATATTAAAATATAATATTTGGAGGTGCTTTATGTATACAACTCGCCTGAAAAAGGTCGGCGGATCCATCATGCTGGCGGTTCCTCCCGCCATGCTGAAAACACTGGAGCTGACGACGGATAGCGAAGTGGGTATGACCATTGATAATGGCTGTCTGATTATTGAACCCCAAAAACGGCCTCGTTATTCGCTTGAGGAGTTGTTGGCGCAGTGCGATCCGCACGCCGAAATGATTGAAGATGGTCGGGAATGGATTGATGCACCTGCGGTGGGTAAGGAGATCTTGTAAGTGGATAGAGGGGAAATCTGGCTTGTTTCACTGGATCCGATCGCCGGTCATGAACAAAGTGGGAAGCGTCCGGTGCTTATCGTTTCACCCGCATTGTTCAACAAGGTCACTCAGTTACCCGTTGTTGTTCCTGTCACTAGTGGCGGAAACTTTGCTCGTACTGCTGGTTTTACCGTCTCACTGGACGGCGCGGGAACAAAGACAACTTGATCTTACCCACCAATAGTGGACACGCGACTAAGTGAGTAAACTCTCAACCAGAGGTGACTCACATGACAAAACCGGCCACAACCAGCAAAAAAATACGTAAGCAACACACACCCGAGTTCCGTA
>Ga0308166_1000406_pt1 | contig 61465 bp, 81 predicted proteins | sample PhyCR2_2_FD_202137 | JGI IMG/M metagenome (GOLD analysis project Ga0308166, IMG submission 202137) | Phyllosphere microbial communities from UC Gill Tract Community Farm, Albany, California, United States - DLSLCC.R2 | ecosystem: Host-associated > Plants > Phyllosphere > Unclassified | place...
CCCACTTGCATGATGTTCCCGGCAGCCGTTCCGACGTCCTTCGTCGCGCTACTTCCCAAACCGACGTTTTATAGATTGCCCTCTGGCAACCATGCCGATACCGTCACCTGATTTTTTTGCAAAAATGATTGGGTGAGAAATATGCAAATTGGCTATGTCAGGGTGTCAACAAATGACCAAAATACAGATCTTCAGCGACAGGCGCTCGAACGCGCAGGATGTGAGCAGATTTTCGAAGAAAAAATGAGCGGAACAGTGGCAAACAGGCCAGCACTCAAAAAACTTCTCAAGGTGCTGAATGAGGGGGACACGCTGGTGGTCTGGAAGCTGGATCGCCTCGGGCGAAGCATGCGTAATCTGGTGCTACTGGTTGACGAACTCCGTCAGCGGGGTATTCACTTCAAGAGCCTAACTGACAGCATTGACACCTCAAGTCCGATGGGGCGTTTCATTTTTCATATTATGTCAGCTCTAGCAGAAATGGAGAGGGAGTTGATAGTGGAACGCACTCGGGCGGGTTTGGCGGTTGCGAGGGAAAAGGGGCGGATCGGCGGCAGGCGTCCGAAGTTAACTGCTGAACAATGGGCGCAGGCCGGGCGGCTCATTTCAAATGGTGTTGATAGAAAGCAGGTAGCAATAATTTATGACGTGGCAGTTTGCACGCTATATAAAAAATTTCCTGTATCTAAGCTGATTTAAGTCTTTCTACGTGCCTTAGTCTTGTGACTTTCAAGAATTATGATGAGAGAGTATTACAGCAGACCAAATCGGAGAAAGCATATGAGAATATAACCACAACATTACTTCTGATTATATGCCCCATTTACTGCTAGTTTTTGCTACTCTATGAGAGGCAATGCCTGTCATCTTAAGTGGATCTAAGTTAATGGAATGAATAATTATGAGTGAAAATGATACAATCCCAAAGCAGTCCAAAAGCCAGATTAACAAAGCGGTATTCTTTACATCTGCTTTGTTAATTTTCCTTCTTGTCGCCTTTGCCGCTGTATTCCCGGATATCGCCGACAAAAATTTTAAACTTCTACAGCAACAAATCTTCACGAATGCCAGCTGGTTCTACATCCTTGCGGTGGCCCTCATTTTACTGAGCGTCACCTTCCTGGGACTCTCACGCTACGGTGATATTAAGCTGGGCCCGGACCATGCGCAGCCTGATTTCAGCTATCACTCCTGGTTTGCGATGCTTTTCTCGGCAGGGATGGGGATCGGCCTGATGTTCTTTGGCGTTGCTGAACCGGTGATGCATTATCTTTCACCTCCCGTTGGCACCCCAGAGACAGTTGCGGCAGCGAAGGAAGCAATGCGCCTTACGTTCTTCCACTGGGGCCTGCATGCATGGGCAATCTATGCCATCGTAGCGTTGATCCTGGCCTTTTTCAGTTACCGTCACGGTCTGCCTTTAACGCTGCGTTCCGCACTCTATCCCATTATTGGCGATCGCATATATGGGCCTATAGGCCATGCGGTAGATATTTTCGCCGTTATCGGCACGGTCTTTGGCGTTGCGACATCGCTGGGATACGGTGTTTTGCAGGTGAATGCTGGTTTGAATCATCTTTTCGGGGTGCCCATCAATGAAACGGTGCAGGTCATTCTGATCGTTGTCATCACGGGGTTAGCGACGATTTCGGTGGTGTCCGGCCTGGACAAGGGAATACGCATTCTTTCTGAGCTCAACCTGGGCCTGGCGGTGCTGCTGCTGGCGCTGGTCCTGTGTCTGGGACCAACCGTGCTTTTGCTGAAGTCATTTGTGGAAAATACGGGCGGTTATCTTTCGGAGCTGGTGAGTAAAACCTTCAACCTTTACGCATATGAACCTAAGTCGAGCAACTGGCTGGGGGGCTGGACATTATTGTACTGGGGATGGTGGCTTTCATGGTCGCCGTTTGTGGGGATGTTCATCGCAAGGGTCTCTCGCGGTCGAACCATTCGCGAGTTTGTTACCGGTGTGCTGTTTGTTCCCGCCGGCTTTACACTCATGTGGATGACGGTGTTTGGTAACAGCGCAATCTATCTCATTATGAACCAGGGGGCGACTGACCTCGCCAATACCGTTCAGCAGGATGTCGCGCTGGCCCTGTTTAATTTCCTGGAGCATTTCCCGTTCTCTTCCGTGCTGTCATTCATTGCAATGGCGATGGTCATCGTCTTCTTCGTTACGTCTGCTGACTCGGGGGCAATGGTTGTGGATACGCTGGCTTCAGGTGGGGTGGCAAACACCCCTGTCTGGCAGCGTATCTTCTGGGCGTCGCTCATGGGCATTGTAGCAATTGCACTTCTGATTGCGGGTGGGCTAAGCGCGCTGCAAACGGTGACAATAGCGAGTGCATTACCCTTCTCAGTGATCTTACTGGTATCCATATACGGACTGTTAAAAGCCCTGAGACGGGATTTGACGAAGCGTGAAAGCCTGAGCATGGCAACTATTGCGCCGACCGCTGCACGTAACCCCATTCCCTGGCAGAGACGGTTGCGTAATATCGCTTATCTGCCTAAGCGTTCTCTTGTGAAACGCTTTATGGACGACGTTATCCAGCCCGCCATGACGCTGGTTCAGGAAGAACTCAACAAGCAGGGAACGATTAGCCACATCAATGACGCTGCCGACGATCGTATTCGTCTTGAAGTCGATCTGGGTAACGAACTGAACTATATTTATGAAGTGAGGCTTCGTGGGTATAACTCGCCAACCTTCGCCCTGGCAGCGATGGATAATGATGAGCAGCAGGCTGAGCAACATCGATATTATCGCGCAGAAGTTTATCTCAAAGAAGGCGGTCAAAATTATGATGTGATGGGCTGGAACCAGGAACAGTTGATTAATGACATACTGGACCAGTACGAAAAACATCTGCACTTCCTGCACCTGGTTCGTTAATACAATCAAATGCCGCCCTGGAGGGCGGCATTAATTTATCTTGGCCATAATACGAGGGAATGCAAATGATCTCACGCTGGCAATGGATTCTGAAGCAGGTATTTAAAAAGTTATGGTTCAGGGCTGCATTATTCGCAATTGTAGCGATAATGACGGCTCTTTTATCAATTCTATTTAAATCAATGATCCCTGAGTCGGTATCGGTGAAGGTTGGCGCAGAAGCCGTGGATAACATACTAAATATACTGGCATCGAGTATGCTAGCAGTTACCACATTTTCGCTGAGTATCATGGTCACAGCGTACGGATCAGCTACCACTAATGTGACACCAAGAGCTACACGTTTAGTTGTTGAAGACGTAACCACACAAAATGTACTGGCCACATTCATCGGTTCATTTCTCTTCAGTCTGGTAGGGATCATTGCTCTTAATATGGGAGCCTACGGAGAAAGGGGGAGAGTCATTTTATTCGTTGTCACACTGGTGGTCATTGGTTTAATTCTCATCACATTGCTTCGTTGGATACAGCATTTGACCTCTCTGGGAAGGGTTGGAGAGACGACTGCAAAGGTTGAGCAGGCGGCGATCGAAGCATTTGTTGAAAGAGCAAAAAGCCCATATCTGGGCGGATATCCATGGCTTGAGAATAATGAACAACCAAACGGAACGGTTGCAGTTTATCCGGAGATGATTGGCTATGTTGAATATATTGATATGGTGAAACTCGGCAAGCTGTTGTCTGAAGATCCTCGACATGTTTATCTTGTGGCGCAACCGGGCAGTTTCATTCATCCGTCGATGCCAGTTTTGTATCTGAGTCAGGGGCAGGGGCCATTAATCAGTAAAGACCTGCTTGATACAATCATTGTCTCGGATGTACGTTCCTTTTCTCAGGATCCCCGATTCTGTCTTAGCGTCATGGCTGAAATAGCCTGCAGAGCCCTTTCACCGGCAGTGAACGATCCCGGAACCGCAATTGATGTCATTGGCAGAGGTGTACGGACACTATCGGCGTATGCGCAGAATAAATCTGACGAAATTGATGTGACATATCCTTCAATACATGTTGCGCCACTTCAGAACAGCGATCTACTTGAAGACTTTTTTTTACCTATTGCCCGTGATGGTGCCAGTATGAGGGAGATTCAGATAAGAGTCCTCAAAGGACTTTCTATGCTGAGCACGGGTTGGCCTGGGATATTTGCTGAGGCCGCGCATACTTTAGCATTTGAAACATTAGAGCATGCAACTCGTGCTGATCATATAGACTCTGACAGATATCTAATAAAATCAATTTATTATAATTTATTTTATGACGAGGGTTCCAATAAAAAACCATAGTTACGGGGCAAGAGATTCGGTCGTTGGCTAGGTAAGGGCAAAGCATTCGCGTGAGAATGGGTGTCTGCTTTGTGCCAAAAGCGGATGTTAGCAGGAGTACCTTTCTGATCCCTTCCCTGACAATGATCTTCATGGTGAAACATTGATCTTCCTCTGCTTTCGTTTATAGTTAAGCGTCTGTTCTGACAAGATCAGGCTTCGTGGTCTGTGTTCATCTCCTGATGACCTGGCTTTATTCAATCCTGAAGGTATCGTTTACCGTAAAGGAGTACTCAAAAAATCATGCGTCTTACGCCACCCTGAGTTGTAACTCTCCTCTGTCGCACTGAGTAGTCTCAGTCGCACACTCAAAAGCATCCCGTCTGCGGATGTGTTTTTTCGTATCTGAAATTTTTTGCCCGCACGGGCTGACTGTATTCAAAATCTGAGAAATTACTATGTTGCTGTCCTCGACACGTAAGGACTGGCTGGGTAACGTCCGTGGTGACGTTCTTGCCGGTATTGTTGTCGCGCTCGCGCTCATTCCAGAAGCGATCGCATTTTCCATTATTGCCGGTGTGGATCCCCAGGTAGGCCTCTATTCGGCGTTCTGTATCCCTCTCGTTATGGCCTTCTTTGGTGGACGCCCAGCAATGATTTCCTCATCCACAGGGGCAATGGCGCTGCTGATGGTGACTCTGGTGAAAGATCATGGCCTGGAGTATTTACTGGCCGCGTCCATCCTTACAGGGGTATTCCAGCTGATAGCCGGATATCTGAAGCTAGGTGGGCTGATGCGTTTTGTTTCACGCTCAGTGGTGACGGGGTTCGTTAACGCGCTGGCAATCCTGATTTTCATGGCCCAGTTGCCTGAGCTGACAAACGTTACATGGCATGTTTATGCCATGACTGCGGCAGGGCTGGGAATCATCTATCTCTTCCCCTATATCAACAAAACCATTCCATCACCGCTTGTGTGCATCGTGGTGCTGACAGGCATTGCCATGTGGTTGCAACTGGATGTGCGAACCGTCGGCGATATGGGGAAACTTCCCGACAGCCTGCCGGTCTTCCTGCTTCCTGACGTGCCTTTAAATCTCCAGACACTGTTCATCATCCTGCCTTATTCTGCCGGGCTTGCGGTAGTTGGCCTGCTTGAGTCGATGATGACCGCCACGATTGTTGATGACATGACCGACACGCCAAGCGATAAAAACCGGGAGTGTAAAGCTCAGGGTATCGCAAATATCTGCACATCCTTTATCGGAGGAATGGCAGGCTGTGCGATGATTGGGCAATCCGTTATCAACGTAAAATCCGGTGGCCGTGGACGGCTTTCAACCCTCACGGCGGGCGTGGTACTGCTTTGCCTGATTGTATTCCTGCGCGACTGGGTATCACAAATCCCGATGGCAGCGCTGGTCGCGGTGATGATTATGGTTTCCATCGGGACATTCTCCTGGCGCTCCATTACAAACCTGCGTACACACCCCCTTTCAACCAGCGTGGTTATGCTTGCCACTGTCGCGGTTGTGGTGGCAACACATAATCTGGCCTTCGGAGTGCTGACCGGTGTACTCATTGCTTCGCTCAACTTTGCCACTAAAGTGTCCCGTTTCATGCGTGTAACCTCAGTTCTGGAGGGGGCGAACCGGACATATACCGTCACCGGCCAGGTATTCTTTGCATCAGCAGACCGCTTTACCAGCCACTTCGATTTCCGTGAAGCGATTGAGAATGTGGTGATAGACGTTTCACATGCCCATTTCTGGGACATCACATCGGTAAGTGCCCTGGACAAAGTGGTTGTTAAGTTCCGCAGAGAGGGCACCGAGGTTGAGATACGCGGGATGAATGATGCAACCCGCACCATCGTTGACCGGTTTGGTGTACATGATAAACCCGAAGAAGTTGATAAATTAATGGGAGGTCATTAATGTCCGTAAGTCCTGAAATGAATAATACCGTTGTTGCCTGCGTGGACGGTTCGTCATCAACACAGGCCGTCTGTAAATATGCGGCCTGGGCGGCCTCCGCGTTGAAGACATCTGTGGCCCTTCTTCATGTACTGGAAAAAAGTGACCAACCTGTGGTTTCGGACCTGACAGGAACCATCGGCTTAGACAGTCGGGAACATTTTACAGAAGAGCTGGTTCGCATTGAGGGCGAACGTAACCGATTGTTGATGGTACAGGGTAAAGCCATCCTGAAAAATTGTGCTGAGCTGCTGACAGAGATGGGGCTAACGGCACCACAGCAATTGCAAAAACATGGCGCGCTGGACGGGATTTTGGCTGAATTGGGTGATACGCGTCTTATGGTGCTGGGACGCCGCGGGGCATCCAATCCGGTCGGAAGCCATATTGAGAATGTCATTCGTCTGCAAAAAAATCCTGTGTTAATCGTACCCGAAACCTTCTCTTTCCCTTCACGCGTAATGTTCGCCTATGACGGAAGTGAGGCGAGTCTGGAAAATTTGCGCCGACTTTCTGTAAGTCCATTGTTCTTAAATCTTACGTGCCACCTAGTGATGGTGAATGGAAATTCAGAATCGCTGGATGCAGCTCAGTCTCTGTTGCAAAGAGCTGGCATAACCAGTCAGGCAAGTCTGCTGAAAGCCGATACCGTGGCTAATGCACTGTGCCGCTACGCCAGGGAACACGGGATTGATCTTATGGTCATGGGAGCGTACGGACATTCACGCTTGCGCAGATTCTTTATCGGCAGCAACACATCAGAGATGCTATCTAATAGCAGTCAGCCCCTGCTGATGCTCAGATAAAAACAGGCGGGCCCTGATTTGAGGGTCCGCTTTTCGCTCAAAGCAGACTTTCAGATTTGTTTGTGTGTCGCCAGTGATAGCTGTGAGATCAACTCAGGGCTACCACTTATAAACTGCAGCGTTGAATCTTTATCCGGTAGAGCAATGGCCACAGGCATGTCGACTAATTGAGAACGGCCTTGACAGGATACAGGGAGAGATAATTTATGGCGTGGCAATAATACGGCGTATAAAAAATTTCCAGTGGTAGCAAAAAATGGATGCGGAATGAGAAGGGGGCTGATGAAAATTTGGGGGCAAATTTGGGGGCAAATTTGCGCTGGGGGCGTGTTTTGGGGCACTAAATCGGCCTTTATTGTCCGATAATGTCCGTATAGGTATTTGGTTAAGTCTTTGAATTATAACTAAGTTATTGTTATTTAGACGGTTGTGATTTTGGCTGTGCAGTCTAACGCTGATTATGTTGCCGTGGGGATAAACATTCAGTAAACCGGGGAAAAGCAACCCCCTTTCCGGGCGGAAAGGGGGGAAGGGGTGTTACTTCAGCTCGTCGACCATGGTAATGGCGCGGCCAATGTAGTTCGCCGGCGTCATGGCTTTCAGGCGCGTTTTCTCTTCTTCTGGCAGTGCCAGACCGTCAATAAACTGTTTCATGCCTTCAGCGTCTACACGCTTGCCGCGAGTCAGCTCTTTCAGTTTTTCATACGGCTTTTCGATGCCGTAGCGACGCATCACGGTCTGAATCGGCTCCGCCAGTACTTCCCAGTTGTGATCCAGTTCGTCCAGCAGACGATCGCGATTCACTTCCAGTTTGCTCACGCCTTTCAGGGTGGACTGATACGCGATCAGCGCGTAGCCAATGCCCACGCCCAGGTTACGCAGTACGGTGGAATCGGTCAGGTCACGCTGCCAGCGGGATACCGGCAGTTTGCTCGCCATATGCTGCAGCACGGCATTCGCCAGGCCCAGGTTGCCTTCGGAGTTTTCGAAGTCAATTGGGTTCACTTTATGCGGCATGGTGGAAGAACCAATTTCACCGGCGATGGTTTTCTGCTTGAAGTGGTTCAGCGCAATGTAGCCCCACACGTCACGATCGAAGTCGATCAGAATGGTGTTGAAGCGCGCGATGCAGTCAAACAGCTCAGCGATATAGTCGTGCGGTTCAATCTGTGTGGTATACGGGTTCCACTGAATACCCAGGGAGGTGACAAACTCTTCGCTGAACTGGTGCCAGTCCACTTCCGGGTAAGCGGCGATGTGGGCATTGTAGTTACCGACTGCACCGTTGATTTTGCCAAGAATTTCAACCTGTTCCAGTTGGCGGTACTGGCGCTCCATACGGTACGCCACGTTCGCCATCTCTTTACCCATGGTGGAAGGGGTGGCTGGCTGGCCGTGAGTACGGGAAAGCAGCGGAATGTCGCGGTATTCCACGGAGAGCGCTTTCACCGCGTCGATGATCTTACGCCAGTAAGGCAGCACAACCTCTTTACGCGCGGTAGAGAGCATGAGCGCGTGAGACAGGTTGTTGATATCTTCAGAGGTACAGGCGAAGTGAATGAACTCTGACACCGCGTGCAGGGCAGGGACGCTTTCCACTTTCTCTTTCAGGAAGTACTCAACCGCTTTCACGTCGTGGTTGGTGGTGCGTTCAATGGTCTTAATGCGCGCGGCATCTTCTTCGCTAAACTCAGCAACGATTTTATCAAGGTAATCGTTTGCCTTTTCGTCAAAAGCAGGAACTTCCTTGATTGCTGCCTGGGCGGCCAGCTTCTGCAGCCAGCGTACTTCAACCTGAACACGGAACTTCAGCAAACCATATTCGCTGAAGATCCCGCGCAGCGCGCTGACTTTATCGCCGTAGCGTCCATCGACAGGGGATACGGCGGTCAGTGAGGATAATTCCATAATTCGCAACTCCGGGAGGTTAACAATGAGCAAGAATTTGTTTTGCCTGAGTGGTCAGGCGATTACGAGAAAACATTAACTGCAGACGGCCACCGCCAACCTGATGCCACAGCACGGCGGCGCGGATCCCTGCCAGCAGGGACGCACGTACTTTTGCCTGCACCTGTGGGCTTTGCAGCACGGCAGGGGATCCGGTGACCTGAATACGTGGGCCCAGCGGGCTGATGACATCAACGTAAATACCGGCCATCGCGCTCAGCAGCGTTTCGGATTGCAGATCAAAATGGTCGAGTTGACGCTGGAGCCCGCCGATACGATCGCCCAGGGTATTGAGCGCGCCTTTCGCCGCGCTCAACTTACGCTCAAGTACCATCAGGCTTAAGGTGTAGCGGGTCAGTTCTGCGTTTAATCCTTGACGACTACTGGCGTTAAGCACGCCAAGCAGGGTTTCAAGACCGAGACGAAGATTGGTTTCACTCCCACCAAATACACCCAGAGTTGAACCGGGGTTAAGGTCGATAACGCTGTTGAGTGAAACGTGCAGGGCATCGGCATCGCAATGACCCTGATGCGCCAGCTGTTGCACCAGACGGGCAGACTGGCAAATTCCTGCCAGCGCCAGGGTGATGTCGTAGTAGTTCTTCGCCACATGGTCTCCTTTATGTGTGCACTCTGTTAAACAGCGGGCAGCGGCAGGCGCTGTTCAATGATCCCGCCGCCCAGGCAGATTTCGCCGCTGTAGAAGACAGCAGACTGACCTGGGGTGACGGCGGCAACCGGCTCGTCAAAACGCACGTCAATGCGATCGTCATCGAGCGCGGTAACGGTGCAAGGAATATCGGTCTGACGGTAGCGCGTTTTCACCGTGCAGCGCAGCGTGCCTTTCAGCGGCTCGCGATCGACCCAGTGCAGCTGTTGCGCGATAAGGCCAACGGACATCAGACGCGGATGGTCGTGCCCCTGGGCGACAACCAGAATATTGTTTTCGACATCTTTGTCGACCACATACCACGGATCTTCGCTGCCATCTTTGGTTCCACCGATACCCAGACCTTTGCGCTGGCCTAAAGTATGGTACATCAGCCCCTGGTGCTGGCCGATCTCATCGCCATCAACGGTGACAATTTTACCCGGCTGTGCAGGCAGGTAGCGGCCAAGGAAATCACGGAATTTGCGCTCACCGATGAAGCAGATGCCGGTAGAGTCCTTTTTCTTTGCGGTGATCAGGTCCAGCTCTTCCGCGATTTTACGTACCTGCGGCTTTTCCAGCTCGCCAACCGGGAACAGGCTCTGGGCGATCTGTTCGTGGCTCAGGGTATAAAGGAAGTAGCTCTGATCTTTGTTGCCGTCCAGACCGCGCAGCAGCTGGCTTTTGCCATTCACATCTGCACGACGCACGTAGTGGCCGGTCGCAATGTAGTCTGCGCCCAGATCTTCCGCAGCGAATTCCAGGAAGGCTTTAAATTTGATCTCTTTGTTGCACAGAATATCCGGGTTCGGGGTGCGCCCCGCTTTGTACTCTTCCAGGAACAGTTCAAAGACGTTATCCCAGTATTCTGCAGCAAAGTTAACGGTGTGCAGTTCAATGCCGAGCTTATCGCACACGGCCTGCGCATCGGCGAGATCCGCAGCGGCAGTGCAGTATTCCTCGCCATCATCTTCCTCCCAGTTCTTCATGAACAGGCCCTCCACCTTATAGCCCTGTTGCTGTAACAGGTAGGCGGAAACGGAGGAATCGACACCGCCGGACATGCCGACGATCACTTTTTTCTGGCTGTTATCTGACATGGAATACTCACGACATTGAACTTCAAGGCGGCGTATTCTATCACGCCCCCCCACCATTGGCACCCTCTGTAAACGGCCAGTTAAATGCGCCGATGACTTCCAGCGGTAAGCGGCCAGCAGACTGCCAGCAGCGAATGCTTTCCGCAACCAGCGGCGAGCGCAGGTTTGGTGCGTTAAGGATCTCCTCGGCAGTCACCCACAGGCAGCGGTCGATATCGTCATCCTGCGGCTCTGTGGCGCACATTTCGCTAAGCTCGACGGCAAACAAGAAGCGCAGGAACGGGGTGCTATCGGGCGCAATCCACTGATGCAGTCGGATAAAGTGCTGGGGTTCAGCGTGTATGCCGGTCTCTTCCCACAGCTCGCGTTTTGCTGCCTGCAGTAAGGTCTCATTGGCTTCAAGGTGCCCGGCTGGCTGGTTCCACAGCGCTTTACCGTTAATGCTCTCTTCGACTACAAGGAATTTACCCTGGGCGTGGACCACGCAGGCGACCGTAACATGAGGTTTAAACATAGTGACTCCTTAAGCGGTAACGTCTCGCCATTCACCGTTTGCCAGCGTTTCCAGGGTGTAGCTGCCCATGGCGTAGCGAATCAGACGCAGAGTAGGGAAGCCGACGTGAGCGGTCATGCGCCGAACCTGACGGTTGCGGCCTTCATAAAGGGTGATTTTGAGCCAGCTTGTCGGAATGGATTTGCGTTCGCGGATGGGCGGATTGCGCGGCCATAGCCACTCCGGTTCATTCACGCGTTCAATACCTGCAGGCAGGGTTGGGCCATCGTTCAGCGTTACGCCACGGCGTAATTTCTCCAGCGTTTCTTCGTCCGGTTCGCCTTCGACCTGCACGAAGTAAATTTTGCCCGTGCGTTTTCCCGGCTGTGTGAGCTTTGCCTGCAGAGCGCCGTCGTTGGTTAAAACTAAAAGTCCTTCGCTGTCCCGGTCCAGACGCCCGGCGGCGTAAACGCCCTGAACGGGAATGTAATCCTTCAGCGTGCTGCGTCCGGCCTCATCGGTGAACTGCGGCAAAACATCGTAGGGTTTATTGAACAAAATAACCCGCTTCGGCTGGGTTTCTTGCGGTCTTCTGGCGGCTTGTCGCGAGCTGAATCGCTCAACCCGGTGTTTTGTAAAAGAAGTTTTCTTCATGGTATTTTCAGGCGTTATCAATTGCCGCATTATAGCCTAATAACGAAGACCTTTCATGGCGCAGGACAATCAGGTACTATCGAAGGGCTCATTACAATTTATTAACATAAGATCAGTAACAACCAGAAGCGCTCGAAGGAGAGGTTAATGGAAAGCAAAGTAGTTGTTCCGGCGGAAGGTAAAAAGATCACCCTGCAAAACGGCAAGATTAACGTTCCTCACAATCCGATTATCCCGTTCATTGAAGGTGACGGTATCGGTGTAGACGTTACCCCGGCAATGCTGAAAGTGGTTGATGCCGCTGTTGAGAAAGCCTACAAAGGCGAGCGTAAAATTTCCTGGATGGAAATTTACACCGGTGAGAAATCGACTCAAGTTTATGGCCAGGACGTCTGGCTGCCAGCAGAAACGCTGGACCTGATCCGCGACTACCGCGTTGCTATCAAAGGCCCATTGACCACCCCAGTCGGCGGCGGTATCCGCTCCCTGAACGTGGCACTGCGTCAGGAGCTGGACCTGTACGTCTGTCTGCGTCCGGTGCGTTACTATCAGGGCACCCCAAGCCCGGTTAAGCACCCTGAACTGACCGATATGGTTATCTTCCGCGAAAACTCAGAAGACATCTACGCGGGCATCGAGTGGAAAGCAGACTCTGCAGACGCAGAAAAAGTGATTAAATTCCTGCGCGAAGAGATGGGCGTGAAGAAAATTCGCTTCCCTGAACATTGCGGTATCGGCATCAAGCCATGCTCCGAAGAAGGGACTAAACGTCTGGTGCGCGCGGCTATCGAATACGCGATCACCAACGACCGTGACTCTGTGACTCTGGTTCACAAAGGCAACATCATGAAGTTCACCGAAGGTGCCTTCAAAGACTGGGGTTACCAGTTGGCGAAAGAAGAGTTCGGCGGTGAGCTGATCGACGGTGGCCCGTGGCAGAAGATTAAGAACCCGAACAACGGCAAAGAGATCATCGTTAAAGATGTGATCGCCGATGCGTTCCTGCAGCAGATCCTGCTGCGTCCTGCTGAATACGACGTGATTGCCTGTATGAACCTGAACGGTGACTACATCTCTGACGCCCTGGCAGCACAGGTTGGCGGTATCGGAATCGCCCCTGGTGCAAACATCGGTGACGAGTGCGCTCTGTTCGAGGCGACCCACGGTACTGCTCCTAAATATGCAGGTCAGGACAAAGTGAACCCAGGCTCTATCATCCTGTCCGCAGAGATGATGCTGCGTCATATGGAGTGGTTCGAAGCCGCAGACCTGATCGTGAAAGGTATGGAAGGCGCGATCAACGCCAAAACCGTAACTTACGATTTCGAACGTCTGATGGAAGGCGCTAAACTGCTGAAATGCTCAGAGTTTGGCGACGCGATTATCGCGAACATGTAATCCAGATTCTGGGTTAAATAAGAACGGGAGCCCGATGGTTCCCGTTTTTTATTAGTTAACGAATTTCTTCCCCAAAACTTTCCCCAAAACCCCTCCCCAAAACTGGCTATAAAATATCCTTTCAAACGGCTATGACAGTCCAGTCTTTTCCCCTGTCATCATGGTATTTAGCCGTCTGCTGAGGTGATTTATGGCCGAGTAATTTTTGCGTATCAACCCCCTGAGCTTCATACAATCTTTCTGAAAGCGAACGTTGTTCATGAAATGTAGGCGCAGTTCCCTTTTCCCATTCGATGCCGCATTTATTCCGGGCTTTTTTAAAAGATGTCGTAAGGCTACTCGATGAAACGCTGTCTCCTCTGGTTGCCTGAGAAGTCGAGTGGCGAAAGTGAACAAGGTATTTGCTTATCACTGCATCCCGGCATTTTGAAACTACATCACGAAGCGTCAAACCTAATGCATCGCATTTAAGATCAAGAGGGATGGCTAACCTTGAACCTGTCTTTTCCTGTTCGATATGCAGCATGTCGTCCCAAATATCAGAAAACTTCATTCTACAGATATCACCGAGTCGTTGTCCGGTTACCAGCGCTAGCAACATCCCACACTGTAGATAGGGCTGCATAGTTTCAGCTGCTTCATAAATTGACTTCCATTCTTCTAATGACAGTCGCTGTCTTGTAACTTTATGTCGAGGTTGCTTTGTTGCCATCGCCGGATTATATCCAGGAGGAACATATCCGGCATGCTGAGCTTCTTTAAACACGTCAACCAATACCATTCGCACTACCTGCGCCATGCGACTAAAACCATCATTCTTAATTGCATCAGTAATTTCAGCTATATCAATGGTCTCGATATCTTTCAGATATCGCATGCCACAATGTTCTCTGAATAGTCGAAGTGGTTTATTTTTCTGACGAAAAGAGTTTGGTCGTAATTCGTGATTCCTGAGGCGTTCTTCTTGAATTACAATATATTTATCAATCCATTCTGTAACAGTTATATCTGTTCTTTTCCCTTTCATCTTGGAAAGACGTTCATTCACGCTAAGAATCTGACGAGTTCTTTGTTCTGCAATAATGGTGTTAGCCTCGTTAGCTACCTGTTTTGCTTCTTCCTCATCTGTTCCAAGACTATGAAAGCGCCCAGTAGTCGGGTGTTTGTACTGCCAGTAAACTTTTCCTGTTCTCTTATCCAGCTTGCAATAGAGATTTGGAATGGAAATTTTGTGTGAGCGTGGTCTAGCAGCCATCAGCAATGATCCGTTTTAATCTTGGGTTAGAATTTGTAGGAACAACAGGTTCGGCTATCACTCCAACGTAACGTGCCTCACGGTCCACCATCCAGTTGCGCCCGACCTTAACTGCAGGCGGGACCATCATTCGGCCCTTAGCGTATTTTTTCAATACGCGTTCACTTGGCGCTTGTTCACCAAACTCTTCTTGTGCCCAGTCGATTAATGAAATCATGCGGGACATAGCTTCCTCCACTTAACCGGCTGCACCCGGCTATCTCTTATAGAAAATGCATGATGAGCAACCACCTCGGAGCCCATCATTGCAGGTACGACATCTTTTTGTTTCTGTGTAATAGAGCTGGTGGACCATCTCCTTCGGCATGAGAACCGGCATCGGCACGCGGATAACCAGCTTCTTGAGCCTGTCGAGTTCCCCGGCCAGTTCCAGCAGGCGGGAGCGGCAATCCTCTGCCTCTTCACGCCACCAAGCCACGTCCGCTTTAAGGCGGCGCACGCGCCGCTGTTTGAGCTTGCTCACCATGACAGCCACCCCATACCCTGAAGTGCGCCGATGACCAGCAGCACGAACATTACTGCGTCGAATGGGTTAGGCATCTCGCCTCTCCTTCGGCGGAGCATCTAACATGACACGTTCCATGCGGCGCCCACATGCCAGGCGAATTTTGTGAGCAACTTTCTCGACTGCAAGAGCGGGCCTGCCTACTAATTTGCAAAAAATAAGATTAGGCAGCTCCACGGTGATTACGTAGCGATTGAATGTCACGGCTTCCCCTCCTGTTGCGGTGCTGCTGCGAGTACACTGCGCCACACATCGACGTTATGCAGGTCATCAAGAATCGCATCTGACATTGCGTTGGTCATTGCCCCTGTCAGCTCAACCGGCACCGCCACCCAACCCTCTGGCACCGCTCTTTTAGCGCCTGCCTGATAACACTCACGCTGCGTCATCACGTAACCCGGGTAATCCGGCATTACTGCAGTCTCACCTTCACCTACCGGAGCCGGTGGTGCTGCTTCAAGTTCAGCAATGTGATTCCTTTGCCAGTCGACGAAATCAGCCAGTGATTCGACGTTGTACTTTTCGCACAGTGCATCGTGAATTGCTGCCTTGCGCTGGAGTCCTGTGTTTTCTACCGGCGCTGGCGGGGCGGTGTATAGAGGCTGACGTTCGAAGCAATCAGATGGATTGCAATCATCTTCGCAATGAGTAAGAACCCAGTCCGTTGTAAATGGGCTGCCATGCTCCTCTGATTTTGGCGTATGAACGAATCGATAGCGCCACGCCACAGGCTCCGCTTCGAGCGATGCCAGCGCGATACGCGCCAGCTCTCTAATTTCGTCGTCTGTAATTGGAGATATAATTCGGCCAGCGCCAAACTCTAAAATATCTTTCACACGCTCTTTGGCAATTTTCATTTCAGCAACCCCAAGTCAGAAATCAATAAAACGCAGGCAATAAAGCCAACCATAAGAGCAATACACTCACCTGTGCTCATGATGCCTCTCCTTTACCGGCTGCGGCGATGTGTAACTTAATTCCTGCAAGTTCACAGGCTTTACGAACTTCTTGTTCGGTCCAAACCCGGCTAAGCGCGCTATAAGCCCTTCCAATAACTGGAGGCTTGATGATTACGACGTTCTCCCGCGCCTCCAGCTCAGCAATCCGCTTCCCTGCGGCTTCCAGCGCCTTTACCAGCTCATCAACGGTTCCGGCTGCTTGGCGCGCGTAATCGGTGATTGCCAGCTCGCATTCAATTTCAGTGCCGTTTTCGTTGGTGTGGCAAATAGCAAAGTAGTCTGAGTCAATTTCGTTATCAGCCAAATGCCTCAGCGTGTCGGCAACAAGTTCGCCGTTTTCAATCAGCAGCTCTGTCGCTCGTTTGTCGATGTTGCTCATAGGGCGGCTCCTTCTGTGCGATACATCATGATTGTCAGATCGCCTTTAGTCGCCAGGCGCACCGTTGTTCCTGGTTCTATGCTGGACAAGTCAAACGCATCGTAAAATTCGTTTACTGCCTTCTGTCTACGAGATAGTTTTCTGCGCTTCTCCCACTGCTTTAGCGCAAGAGAGATAAACCACTGGCCCGTTTTGAACATGATGAATAACCACCCCATCAGGGCTAGACCGGTGTTAAGAATGTCCAGAATGCTCATGACTGCACTCCTTTGCGAAGCTGGGCGGCGTCCTCTCGAAGGGCTTCTGCGTATTCAGATGCTGCTCTGCTGGCCTTAGCTCTCCATCCGGTAGTGATGTTGTTGGTCTTAATCGCCTCTTCAGCGAACATCAACGCGAACATCTCCACACCCTGCGCCCGCACTTCAGCCAGGAAAGCGTCGGTAGCCGGTGTTTCGATATTTGGGAGTAGTGTGTAATCACAAAACTCTTCTATGTGAGGCGCTACGTTGTCTTCTTCGGTTACAGGCCTCAAGCCTGTCATAGTCGCGCGCTGCATAATCACACCCCAAACCACGCTGCCAACTTCGTCAGACCATCCATCAGGTGCATTGTCGCGATATTCAGAAATTGAATCCTCAGCGTATTCAACGGCCTTTTCAGCGGTATCATGTTCTTCATAGCATCCGCTTGAGTCGTAGCTGAAAAAGCCAATTCCAGCCTTCAGCCCCGCATTCTCCGCAGCCAGCGCCGCGCATTGGGCTTCAGACTTGGCCAGCTTATTACGAAGGCCAACAGCACAGTCATGCGCGCCGCTGTGACCTCTCAGGAAAGAAAATCCACAATCGCAATAAAAGACATTATTTTTTTCGGTAATCACGATGTTTCTCCTTTACGCTGAGCTGCGATAGCTTTGTGCTCGTCGATGATCCCTACAACTTCGGCATGGACCAATCCTTCAAGAGAGATAACACCTGTGTCGCTTATACCCGCCAGGCTGATCAGCTCTACAAGGCGACGTGCTTTCTTAACGCTAATTTCAGGTGCTATAACGCTGCGGGTTACTTTCTTCTTACCTTTAGCAGCAGCAGAAGCTTTATCCTTCTGAAGAACCTCACCGGCCTTTTCGCCGAACTCTTTTACGCGGTCTATGGCCACATCAACTGATACCTCTCCAGCCTTAACAGCCTTTTGAACATCGTGATTTGCATTGCTAAGAGCTATGAGCTTTTCTACCCATGCCACTGACTTGTGGATTTCCTTCGCTATCTCAGCCGGAGTGAGATTGAATGGAGCGAAATCGCGAATGCCGTTAATCTGATCGATAGGGGACAATGACAGCTGACTTGCGCTCGTGAAAATTCGCGCCTTTTGCTTCAGGTCATTACCATAGAATGGCATGATGTGAATTCGATTAACTGGCTTTCCTGCGTCACGACAGCGTTGATAGGCCAGGTGACGACGATGACCCTCAACGATGTAAACTCCTCCCTCGTCACGCGGTACAACTTCAATTGGCGGAACGACGCCACCATTCATCAGGTAATCCAATAAGTCATCGTTAGCCAGGCGAGTACGCTCATCATCTTCGCGGATGTTAAAACCTTCGCGAACATGAATATCGTCAAGGTTGATAAACATCCCGGTATCGGTGCGCTTAATTACACCGGCCTTGGTCATTTGCTTGAATGAGTTAGCCATTAGAGAGCAACCTCATTATTCAGGGAAATGACGACAGGAGCCAACTCACGAAGTTCGCGCTGGGCTTCAAGTAGGTGCATATTTGTTCTGGTCTTCGTGTGGCGCTCCACAATGCGGTCGCATTCTTTGGCCCAGCTCGCTACATCCTGGCGAAGGGTGGCATTCTGCTCGGCCAGTTCTTTACGCTGCGCCATCGCTTCACACAGCACGACGCTGGTAATGTCCAAGCGATTAGCAAGCTCATTCATTAGCTGAGCTGAAGCAACAGGCAGGTACTTAGCTGCAGTACGCGCAGCGTCGATCAACTGCTCTCTGGTCATGCGTGGTTGTATCTCGGTGACGTTCTGTGTGTTCGTCATGGATAGTTTCTCCGTGTTATAAGCGCTCTGCACAGCGCTGAATTCTTGGCCTTAGAACTTAGAAAAGGCCGCCTTGGTCTTTGGGTGAGGTGCGTTTTCTCCGGGTAACCTCAGCTTTTGATACCTGTTTATCTGCCCAGGCTTTCGCATGCCTCATCACATCATCGAAAATCGCACCTTTCTTACTGGCTTGTGACATGCGCTTATATAAATCAATCGCTTGCCACGCCCCCCCCCTGAGCCACCGAAGAGGAAAAGCCTTGTTTAATCAGCTTCTCCCTCACGTTTTTCTCAATAAATTCGAGGTGGTTCATCAGTCCTCCAGTGGAAATATCCGCTGAATTTTGGTTGCACTAATCCCTCGCCGATTGGCGACAAAAATAAATGAGTTTCGTTTTAGTAAGCACCCAACCAGGGCACTTAGTGAAACGGGCGGCTGCAACCGCCTGTTAGCTTCTCCACAATTGGGAGCGCGTTCCCCTGAGGTTGATTTAACGACTGAGGCCTCTCAAGGAACCGGCTGAACGCGCTTTCAGTTGTAAAAAAAAGTGCGGTGGCGAGTAAGGAAAATAAACAAAGCACTGCCACCGCAAAGACTACACACAGCTTTCGTTGTTACAGGCACTACGGGTTTACCACAACTGGAAGCACACTCCGTTCGTTTACTTACCTGCCATCCACAACCGATAGTTGATGGAGTGCGCTTTCATGTTGTGTGCCGGGATTCCACCGGCTCCCATCTGTTTTTATAGCCACTCAGATATCGTCTGGGCTGTCACCTGATCGCCACGCTGGTGAAACGTCTCTGGCTGTCGTACTTGCCTGGCTTGCACATTCCGGCTACCCGCTGGATCTGGATACTGAAAGGAATCCCCGGACCGCTGCGGCACATGTGCCATATGCCGTACTGCTAACTACCACACCGGCGCAGGTAACTGTCGGTACCCGTGGTGTGATTTAAATGTAGGATATCTTACTTCGGTGTGTCAACAGGTAAAGTAGGAAAACTTACATTAAGGGTGAAAAAAAACCGACACGAATGTCGGCCTTTAGAAGTGGGGAGGGTTATAGGTCAGTAACTACTTGTTTTACTACACCTACAATTTTGCAGTTCCCATTAACTTCCATAACTCGATAATTAGGATTCAAAGGGACCAGATATTTTAATGGGCCATCCATGACAAACTTTTTTAGAGTCGCCTCAGCAGAGCCGACAATTTGAGCTACAACAATTTTACCATTCACTTCTTGTGGACTGCCGTAATCTGGATCAACCACTACGAATGAACCTTCAGGGATGCTTGGTGCTCCATTAGGGTTTGTCATAGAGTCACCACGAACGCGAAGTGCGAAACCTTCATCTGATAAGCTGGCAGTTGTGAATATCCATTCGGAAATGTCGTCCTCAGTGATAGGAGCTCCACTTTCTGTCCACTCACCGGCTTGCACCCAAGAGAGTATAGGAATCTTCTTTACACCAAACTTCTCAGTCGGCTTATAAAGAATTTCGTCACAGTCAGGATCACCGTGACCAGTAATTATCCATTGAGGATTCGTTTTTAAGGCAGCCGCCAGCCCCTGCAGATTAGATCCACCAGGTTCATAATCACCAGACTCCCATCCTGTAACAGTCACTCGATTTACGCCAACAAGCTTGGCGAGAACAGCCTGGGTGAGCTTCAGCTCTTTGCGTCTTGCGCGGATGCGTTCATTCATTTTCATGTAGGCAATCCTACCATTTTATGATGTAGGAATCCTTGACCTCTTAATGTAAGATATCCTACTATCATGATGTGTGTTTCCCTTACATTTGAGGCAAAAATGAAAAAAGATGATGTGGTTTCTTACTTCGGCAGCGTGGGGAACGTAGCGAAGGCATTAGGAATTTCCCATGCATCAGTATCTGGGTGGGGTGAGGTAATTCCAAAAGGCAGAGCATTTGAGATTCAGGCTCTGACTTCTGAAAAGCTGAAAGTTGATCCATCCCTTTACGCAAAGCCTAATCAAAACGCTGCTTAATTTTAACTACCAAAGGAAATACAAAGGGGTAGGTGAATGGATTACGAATTTTTTGAGCGACTTGGTAAATCAATGCCAGGGTCCGTAGAAATTGACCGAGAAAACTCAACGGTAACGCTTAAGGGTTGGAAGTTAGAAAAGTTTGACTATGCCAACAACCAAAAGCAGTGCGCCGATAGTATCGAAGATCAGCCCAGCGGGTTTAGGACTTCTCCACTTAAAAGTGAAGACACGTTCCCGAAAACAATTCTCTTGGTAAATGGCGGTTTTAAGCGGGTGGTTAATCCACTCACCAATACCGATTCCCACGCATCCAAGAGCGATAAGACCTGTAGCACCTGCTGGAAATGCGGGGAACATACCAGCGCCAGCAAGCAAGAAAACGAAAGCTCCGAGAGCAATCAGTACCTTGTACCAGGCATCAAGGGCCAACTTAGAAAGTGGATTTTGCAAGTTCGTAGATTCCTTTTTACGCCGATAGGCAAATTCTAAGCGAAGGAAAAACAACATGGTAGAGCCAAGCCTGAAAGAAGTAGTGAAAACGATGTGCAAAGCGTACCCGGGTGGCCGTGAGGCTATGGCCGGTGCTCTCGGCATGTCAGTGACGCAGTTCAATAACAACCTGTACGAGAAGAACGGCTGTCGCTTCTTTGAAGTGAACGAGCTGGAAGCGATGGAAGACATTTCAAACACGTCTCTCCTGGCTGATTACTTTGCCCAGCGTCGCGGCGCTCTGCTGGTGGACGTCCCTCAGCTGGAAGACCTGGACCGTGTCGATCTGTTTACCCGCGCTATGAGAACTGCAGCAGCACGTGGTCAGGTTGATCAGATTATCCAGAAAGCCCTGGAAGATGGAGTGATTGAGCCACATGAAGCTGAAGAGATTCACGAACATCACCGCCGTCATCTGGCAGCGCGTGAAGAAGAAATTCGCGCGATTGTTGCGCTGTTTAGCCGTAAGAAAAGCCCAAAAAAGTGACGCCCGCGAGTGTGCAGCTCCGGGCGTCGTGGCGTGTCGTATTCAGTGGAGAAACTAACGCATGAACAGTTTAAACCGATTAAGACCAGCGAAGCAATTCAGATGCCTTCCACTGGTGGGAAAAGACTCCCCGTTCGGCTATGTGGAGAGATTAAACGACCAGCCTGGTGAGAACAACTACCAGCCTGAGAACGCGATGGTAGAGGCTTTTGCTCAGATGAACGAGAAGGGGCGTGAAGAATGGCTGAAGTTAACCGGCGATTCAAAGACCACTACGGCGTCCCGGTCCGCGTCATCAGATGGGAGCCCGAGACTCGACGCGTTATATACCTTCGCGAAGGGTACGATCATGAGTGCTTCAGCCCTCTTGAGCAATTCCAGCGTAAATTTACAGAGTTAAAGGACGACCATGAGCCTGTTAATGCCATCCCGGCCAATAGTGATAAACCCTGACCTTGCATACAGCATCGGCCTGAATGAGGCCATTGCGTTGCAGCAGGTTAACTACTGGCTTAAAGAAACCACCTCCGGACTGGAGCGTGACGGCGTGCGCTGGATTTACAACACCACAGAGCAGTGGCTGGAGCAGTTCCCGTTCTGGTCTGAGTCTACGCTGAAGCGCACATTCACCCGCCTGAAGAGCCTAGGCGTGCTCAAAGTTGAGCAGCTGAACAAGTCTCAGCGCGACATGACGAACTACTACACGATCAACTACGAAAGCGAGCTTTTAGATGAGGTCAAAGTGACCAAATCGAAGAGTTCAAAATGCACTATTCCATCAGGTCAAAATGAACCGATGGAAGAGGTCAAAGTGAAACGCTCCATCGGGTCAAAACGAACCGCTCTCATCAGGTCAAATTGCACTGATGTTCTTACAGAGAATACAACAGAGAATACTACAGATATTAAAAACCCTATTTGTCAGGTTGCGCCGCAACCAGACGGTGATGTGTTGATCACCGATCAGGCTAAACAGGTTTTAACCCATCTTAACCAGGTGACTAGCTCGCGTTATCAGGTTTCAACAACCTCGCTGCAAAACATTCGTGCCCGAATCGGGGAAGGTTTCACCGTTGAAGAGTTATCGCTGGTGGTGGACTACTGCAACGCCAAGTGGAGCGAAGATCTCACGATGTCCGCCTACCTCCGCCCGCAGACGCTTTTCCAGCCTACCAAATTCCCTGGCTATCTGAAGTCAGCGAAAAGCTGGGCCAACGCTGGGCGTCCTCCTCGCGTCAACGGAGAGTGGGCCAGAGAAGATGGCGTTTTCCGTTCCAGCTTCCAGAACACTGACTACAGCAAAATCCCCAACGGTTTCAGAGGAGCGAACTCATGAGTTTTCTCAAAACAATTCAGTTGTTCGTAGCCAATAACCCCGGACTGACGAACAAGCAGATCGCCGCAGCACTACCGGAGTACGCATTGCACAGTGTTCAGCGTGCTGTATGCCGCCTGGTCATGCTTAACCGCGCTGAGCGCAAAGGTGTGCGTCCTAACTTCCGTTACTACGCAAAGGCACCTGTTGGTCCAATTGGGCCTATTGTCCCGCGCTACCCGGTAGAAAAAGCCGAAGTGATGCCTGAGCCAAAACAGGAAAGCGCACCAAACCCTGCTGTCATTGCGATGATGGACAAGGCTAAAGAGTTATCTGACAAGGGACTTTATCTGCGTGCTGCGACCGTTCTGATGGAGGCATTCAATCGCTCAAAGAACGAAACCATGCGAGCCAAAATTCTCAAAGAGCGTAAGCGCTGCCTGAGTATGGCACCTAGGGTTAAAACCACCGGTGATGGCTGGTGTCTGGCTGGCCGAGCGAGGAACGTCTGATGAAATACTCTCTGATTTACGCTGATCCAGCCTGGGAATACGGGAATACCGTCAGCAACGGTGCGGCCACCAACCACTACGGCACGATGAAGCTTATCGACATGAAGCGTCTTCCTGTGTGGGACCTGGCTGCAGATGATGCAGTTCTGGCTATGTGGTTCACCGGCACGCATACCCGCGAAGCGATTGAACTGGCTGAAGCCTGGGGCTTCAAGGTCCGCACGATGAAGGGCTTCACCTGGGTAAAGTTCAACCCGCTGGCAGAGCAGCACATCAACAAAGCTCTTCAGGCTGGTGGAGTAGAGGACTTTTACGACTTCCTCGACCTGCTTAACGAGCAGACCCGGATGAACGGCGGCAACTACACCAGAGCCAATACCGAAGACATGCTGATCGCCACCAGGGGGAATGGACTTGAGCGCCAGTGTGCCAGCATCAAGCAGGTTATCTACAGTCCACTCGGCGAACACAGCCAGAAACCAGCAGAGGCCCGTTTCAGGCTTGAAAAGCTTTACGGTGACGTTCCGCGCATAGAACTGTTCAGCCGTTGCGGTGCGCCAGGCTGGGACCATTGGGGAAATCAGGCTGAGCGCCCAGCCGTTCATTTGTTACCGGGTGTTGTCTGCGCCATCGACTGGGCTAAAGGGGAGGTTGCATGAAGAAGCTTTCTGTCGAGGAAAATAATGCTGTTCGTGACGTTGCCCGTCAATGCTCAGATGCCATTAAGAAAGCCCTGAAGAAAAAGCCTAAGCCAAGCTGGAACGAGGCCGTACCTCCGATCCTGAAGGAGTACCACGAGAAGGTGAAACCGATGGGCGTAAGTCTGGTGATGTTCAACAGCGTAATCGGACGCCTAAACGGGCGTTATGGAGTCGAGTCATGATGGAATTAACGCCGCGTCAGAGTGAAGTGTTGGATGCAATTGTGCTCTACAAGGACAGAACCGGATTCCCGCCTACGATGCTTGAGCTTGCCGGGTTAATTGGCTGTGCATCACCGAACGCTGCTGCAGAGCACGTGAAGGCGCTCAAGAAAAAAGGTTACCTCTCCATTGCTCCTGGCGTTGCCAGGGGCATTACCGTCGTCAAAACAGAATTGGACGCTGATCCGGTAACGATCATTAAAGGCCTGTTATCAGGAGGAGACATGGCCAGAGATAACGCGGTTGAATGGCTGAAAAAGCAGGGAGTGACTGTATGAAACTGGTGCTCCCGTTCCCGCCGAGCGTAAATACCTACTGGCGAGCCCCTAACAAGGGGCCCTTAAAAGGCCGCCATCTTATCAGCGCCAAAGGCAGGGCATATCAAAGCGCTGCCTGTGTGGCTATCGTCGAGCAGCTTCGATTTCTTCCAAAACCTTCAACAGCACCGGCGGCCGTCGAAATTATGCTTTACCCACCTGACGAACGCCGCCGCGATATCGACAACTACAACAAGGCCCTGTTTGACGCGCTTACGCACGCTGGCATCTGGGAGGATGACAGTCAGGTGCAGCGAATGCTGGTGGAGTGGGGGCCTAAAGTTCCGGGTGGCAGGGTTGAAATAGCGATCACTAAACATCAACCAGCGATAGGAGTAATAGGGTGAGAGTCATACTGACACCTGAAGTTGCGCCAATGTCCGGGGTGGTTCTGTTCCGCCCAGGAAACGAATTGCTGTGGCTGTTTCGTCGTGGCCGGGTTGTGATTGAGACACCTTCGGAAGCTATCCAGCATCTGCCATCTGGACTTATTCCTGAAGCGCACCAGCCACTGGCGGATGATGCCAGTATGCAGGAGCTTTTCCTGAACGATAGAGTTATTCAGCGCGCTGGTGGGTTGAGCAGTCTTGATGCCTGGCTGGAGCGAAAATTCGAATGTCAGTGGCCCCACAATGAATGGCACTCAAAGAACTTTACGGTGATGCGTCACGCCCCCGGAAGCATTCGCCTTTGCTGGGGTTGTGATAACCAGTTGCGTGAACAAACTACTGAAAGACTGGCAGGAATTGCCATGCAGAACCTGGTAAAATGGCTGCTCGAAAGGGTGAATATTATGCTGGGCTTTGGCGCTGATCACACCCTGACGCTTCCGGAGTTCTGCTGGTGGATGGTACGTAACGATCTGGCTGACCTTATTCCTGAATCAGTGGCGAACCAGGCACTCAGAATAAAGCCTGAAACGCACAGTTCAGTGATGCGAGAAAGCGACATTGTTCCGTCATTACCGGCTACTGAAATCCTCCAGGAGAAAGTTAAGAAGATAGTCTCGGTGAAGGTCGATCCTGAATCACCGGAATCTTTCATGCTGAGGCCAAAGCGCCGCCGCTGGGAGAACGATAAGTACACCCGCTGGGTGAAATCGCAGCAGTGCAGTTGCTGTAATAACCCGGCAGACGACCCCCACCACCTCATAGGCCACGGGCAGGGTGGAATGGGAACCAAAGCGCATGACCTGTTTGTGATACCGCTGTGCAGAGCGCATCACGACGAGTTGCACGCTGATCCTGTGGCATTTGAAGCGAAGCACGGCGACCAGTTGGTGCTGTTGTTTCGGTTTTTAGATCGTGCGCTGGAAATCGGCGTATTGGCGTAAGTGGAGACGCTCATGGACCTCGATAACGTTGTTAAATTCTTTGCCCCAAAAGGAATGCATATTTCCGATAGTGTTCGCGCTACTGCCAGCGAACAACTGACGGTGACTGATGTTATGGCTGCGCTGGGCATGACCCAGGCAGACGCAGGAATTGGCCTTTCCATGTATCTTGGTAAAGCTGGAATCAGCAAGCAGGACAGAGAGGCTTCAATAAACTGGCTTGCTGAATATGCCAAACAATCCGCGCCTTTTGCTGTACGCCGTCTCGCAGGTAAGAAATTTCCCCTCTGTATGCTCATCATGGCCAAGTTCGCCTATAACGACTATGCATCGTCAGCTGCCGATTTATCCGATTGTCCAAAATGCAACGGTAAAGGTCTCATAGAAAAAGTCGGCACGGTCACCAAAAGTCATTACACAATGAGAATCCCTCAGTGGGCAAAAGACCTTGGGCAGTCGCCATCATCTTTCGAAAAGAAGCGTGAGGTGAAGAACGTTGAGCAATCACTCTGCGCAAAATGCAACGGTACCGGAAAAATAAGTAAGCGCTGCCAGTGTGGAGGAACAGGAAAGACACTGGACCGTAAAGCTACTGAGTTTCACGGCGTACCTGTCTATAAGGAGTGCCAGCGCTGCGAAGGGCGAGGCTACAGCAGACCAAAATCATCTGTTGCATACCGGGGTATATTCTCTGAACTTCCAAGCCTTCCTGATCGCACCTGGCGATACAGCTGGAAGCCATTCTACGAAATGCTGGTTTCTCGCTGCTTTCAGGAAGAGAGCTATTCAAATACTCAACTGAAAAAAGTAACAAGAAGCGATAATTTTACGGATATCGCGTAATTTAACGTCACGATGCTTGCAATGTTGCCGTTTTTGATGTAATTTGACACTAACGATGGGCTTTGTATGTCCACGGTTAGAAAGAAAATATAAAAAACCTCGCTACGGCGGGGTTTTGTTGTTTCTAAGGGCTGCCTAATGGCGGCCTTTTTTGTTTCCCCTCGTTCTGAGAGGACTCACGGCAATAAGAGGGGGCTAAATGTCCGATCCTGTTTCTGGCACTACGGTAGCGGCTGGTGGTCTGATGGGGGCCAGCATGTTCGGCCTGGCAACCGGCATAGATTACGGTGTGGTGTTTGGCGCATTCGCTGGTGCGGTGTTCTATGTCGCTACGGCGGTTAATATCAGCCGCCTTAAGCTGGTGGGCTACTTCATCACCTCATTCATCTTCGGCGTTATCGGCGCTCCACTGCTTGGCTCTTACTTCTCCAAATGGACGGGGTATAGCGACAGGCCACTTGATGCGCTTGGTGCGGTAATCGTAGCCGCTATTGCTATTAAGCTGTTGACGTTCGTCAACAGTCAGGATTTGGGTAGCCTGTTTGGAATTCTCTCACGTTTACGTGGTGGAGGGGCCAGCAATGGTAACAAGTGATCCGAGTGCGATGGCAAACGCAATTATCTCTGCTGTTATCGTTATTGCACTGATGTTCTACCAGCGCGGCGGGGCGAGACATCGCCCTCTGATATCGCTGATGGCTTATTTCACGGTGCTGGTATACGCCAGCGTCCCTTTCCGTTACCTGTTCGGCCTGTACCATGAATCACACTGGTTTGTGGTGCTGGTGAACGTCCTGATTTGTGCTGCCGTTCTCTGGGCTCGGGGAAACGTAGCGCGCCTGGTTGATGCACTGAGGCACTAATGAACCAATCACAATTTCAAAAGGCGGCTGGTTTAAGCGCCGAGTTAGCTTCGCGCTGGTTTCAGCCGATCAGTGATGCGATGAAAGAATTCGGCATTACCAAACCGGTGGACCAGGCGATGTTTATTGCTCAGACAGGGCATGAATCAGCTGGTTTCACCCTACTGGTGGAGAGTTTCAACTACCGGATTGCGGCACTGGCGAACTTCATTCGTGCCGGACGACTCACCGCAGATCAGGCAAATGCGCTTGGCCGCCGTCCTGAAGAACGCACTTTACCGATTGAGCGCCAGCGCGCTATCGCCAACCTGGTATACAGCAAACGTATGGGGAACAACGCTCCCGGTGACGGCTGGTTATACCGTGGGCGTGGGCTTATCCAGATTACCGGCCTCAATAACTACCGTGATTGCGGCAACGGCCTGAAGGTTGATCTGGTTAAGCAGCCTGAGCTGTTGGCCGACGATATTTATGCAGCCAGAAGCGCGGCATGGTTCTTCGCCACTAAGGGATGCCTGAAGTATTCAGGCGACGTACTGCAGGTGACTAAGATTATCAACGGCGGAACGAACGGGCTTGAAGATCGTCGCGCTCGCTTCAGTCAAGCCAAAACCGTACTGGTGTGAGGTTGATATGGGGATTGAAACAATCATTGGTCTTGCTGCCTTGGTAATGGCTGCTATCGCCGGTGCTTTTGGTATTGGTCATTCACGCGGCACCAGCAAAGCGGAAGCGAAAGCAGACCAGCAGCGCACCGAAGAAAAGGCCGCAGCCACTGAAGCAGTAGCCGAACGCCGGGTAGAAGCAACGAAAGAGGCCAGCAATGTACAGCAGACTGTTAACCGCATGCCTGATGACGATGTTGATCGCGAGCTGCGTGACACGTGGAAGCGTCCCGGTGGTGGTTGATACCGCCTGTGACTGGGTAAAGCCAATCTACCTGACTGATCACGACATCGACGTTATGGACCGCCAGACGAAGAAAGACATCCTGGCGCATAACAAAGCGTGGCAGGCGAACTGCCACAACACCAAAGAGAATCATAGAACTGGATTTAACTAGTTCGTCGAGTTATCAATCAGCGGCGAAATGTCCAAGTCAAATCGCCCGCCTATTAGTGTTTTCACTATACCAACACTGTCAGCCACGCTGTGAAGCGTTGCCAGGCTGGTCAGTTTTATTGTGAATTTTTCAGGAATGACGTAACAAGACCTTCAAGGAATTGATAAACAGTCGATGCATTTGCAAAGGCTGATAAATATTCAAATAAACCAGACTTTGAAATGGCTTGTTTTTTCTGTTCAGGCATAGCTTCACTGTAATCTTTTACTAGTTGATTCAGTTCTTCTGGCTTTGTAAGCAATTTATCTAAAAGTACCTGCCACTCTTGCTCGCTACCGTGTTGCAAAAAGCCGATTCGGCATGAGTGAGCATTTGTATTGATGAGTTCGGCATCAACTCCTTTACCGAACACAAATCCAACCCCACAGTCTACGGCGCTGCAATCTGTCATTTTGATCATTTAACCCTCCGAACTGACATATGTTTTGTTTAATCAGATTAATCCTAACATATAACACTTAATGAATAATTAGGTGTTAATCACGCTGACAGAAGCTACTGACTTCCGATAATGGCTTTTTAATTGGAGTAAATATGCAGGTCACTATTGATGGTGTCCCGTATGCACCCGTCTGCGCAATTTCATCGAAGATCGGGATTGCAATAACGACACACCAGCGTGCCGACGTTCTGAAACGTGCGCTCGAACAGCACATGAAGCATCTGCCCGCCGGTGCGCTGGTGGTTGTTATCGACGATGGTTCAAAACCTGCTGCGGTAGTTCACGACGGCGTGCAGCTGCTTCGCCATGAAACATCACTCGGCATTGTTGCTTCGAAGAACGCCAGCCTGTCAGCCCTGATGGATGCCGGGTGCGAGCATCTTTTTTTATGGGATGATGACGCCTGGCCTATTGCTGATAACTGGCACCTCCCTTACATCCAATCGCCAGAGCCGCACCTGGCTTACCAGTTTCTCGATCTGGCTGGTCGCAACAAGCTGAATGACCTTTCGGTGCTTTACCGTGACGATCAGCATATGGCGTATACCGGACAGCGCGGCGTGATGCTGTATTACCACCGCAGCGCCATCGAGAAGGTGGGCGGATTCGATCCGGTTTATGGTCGCGGCATGTACGAGCACAGCGACCTCGCCTTGCGCATCCATAACGCAGGACTTACTACGTGGGCTTACGCTGATGTCCTCGGTTCAGACAAGCTGATTCATTCCCTCGATGAGCATGAAGCGGTGGAGCGTTCGGTACCGAGGCCAGACCGCCAGGCGCTGGTGGAACGTAATGTGAAGATCCACAACGAACGACGTGATACCGGCTTTACCGGTTACGTTGAATATCGGCGTCAGCGCGATGTGGTTATCACTACGTTACTGACCAGCCAGCCAGACCCGCAGCGCGGTACGAAAATGGCGGCCGCACCTGACATGCTGACCAGGTGGGCTGCCTCGCTTCGAAATTGTGGCCGTATCGCACTGGTGGATGAACTACAGACGGCACCGGCAGACGTTGAGCTGTATCGCGTTCCTGAAGTGAAGATGAATGTCTACTTCCGGCGCTGGCTGCACATCTGGCAGCACCTGCGCGATCATCCTGAATACCGTTTCGTCTGGTGTACCGATGGTACTGATGTCGAAATGCTTCGCGCGCCGTGGGAAGAAATGCAGCCCGGAAAGGTATATGTCGGCTCAGAACCAAAGACCTATGCCGACACCTGGGCAAAGCAGAATCATCCTGAGCGTATCTATCAGGAGTTCATTGAAGCGCACCGCAATAATGTGATGCTTAACGCTGGTCTTCTGGGTGGCAGCCGTGCTGATGTAATGGCGTTCGCTCACGGCATCATCCGTCTTTACTACCGGATCGAGAGTTATCGTTTCTGGAAGAAAGAACAGGCTGGCGCCGCGGTGGGGGATATGATCGCTTTTGGCATTGTTGCTAAATCGTTTGGCGATCGCATTGTCACCGGCCCGTGCATCCACACTATTTTTAAGTCCGATGGTGTCGGTAAAGAGTACGCTTTCTGGCGCCATAAATAATTTCATTATCCTGAAAATCCTTTAACCGGGAGGCATTGTCATGGCCGCAAGAAAGACGATTGAAGAGAGATTTTGGATAAAGGTTGATAAAAAAGGTGAAGAAGATTGTTGGTGCTGGTGTGCCGCAACAGTGAAGGGCGGTAGCGGAGAAAGAAAGTTAACTTATGGGGTTATTGGTACAGATCGAAATGCCTCTGGTAACCCAAAGGTTCTTTTAGCCCACCGGGTTTCTTGGGAATTGCAGAATGGGCCAATACCGGAAGGTAAGTATATAGACCATATCTGTCACAACACCTTATGTGTAAACCCTCATCACCTCCGACTTGTATCACCAAAGCAAAACGCTGAGAACCAATGTGTTGTTGATTCCCGCTCAACATCTGGATATCGCGGCGTATCGTGGAATAAACAAAAGAACAAATGGCTTGCTTACTGCAATCATGAAGGAAAGCGTTATCACGCTGGGTTCCATGAAACAGCAGAGTTGGCAGCTGAAGCTGCACGTCGAGCCCGCAACAAGGTGTTTACCCATAATGATGCAGACAGAGATTAAGTTTGTTGTGGTTGGACATCACTCTCGCATAGGTCATGCACAACGACTTGCCGCGCTGCTGGATGCTCATCTGCTTATTGATGACGGTGACCACGGCGCGAACTGGAATCATCGCCGCGCTATGGAATGGGCTGCTGAGCAACCTTGCCGGGTAGTGGTGCTGGAAGACGATGCGCTTCCTGTGCAGGGGTTCACCGATAAGGTAACTGACTGGCTGGTGCGCTTCCCTGACGACATGCTGAGCTTCTACCTGGGAACCGGGCGTCCGCCTCAATATCAAATGCAGATAGCCGAACGGCTGATAGTTGCTGATAAGACTCAGGCAGACTACATCACATTGCCGCGGCTGATACACGGCGTTTGCTATAGCGTGCCGCATCAGCATATTGAGCGTGTGTTGTCTCGATGGGATAGCAGTAAGCCTGCCGATTATGCCGTTGGTGATGCCTATGGCGGTTCAGTGGTCTATCCGTGTTACTCGCTGGTGGACCACGCTGACGGCGAACCGGTTGAGCGTCACCCTGACTCAGCGCCACGTACAGAACGCCGACGAGCGTGGAGGCTGGCGTGAATAAAGAACCACGTATCTACGGCAGCAAATGGGACAGAGAGCGCCTTGTCTTCCTTCGAGCCCATCCACTCTGTGTGATGTGTCAGGAGCAGGGAAGGGTGGCAGCAGCAACGGTAGTTGACCACATAACCCCTCACAAACTGAAAGAGGCGCTTCGTTCTGGTGATGCGGCTGCCATAAGCAAAGCCCAGAAACTCTTCTGGAGCCGTAGTAACTGGCAGGGGCTGTGTAAGCAGCATCATGACTCAACGAAGCAGAGGATGGAGAAGAGAGGCTCCATCATAGGCTGCGACGAGAGCGGCATCCCCCTCGACCCGACATCACACTGGTTCAAACGATAACGTTTCTCATTTGTACCGCTAGCGAGGGGAGGGGGCGGGGTAAAAGTTCAACCCCCCTACCGCAAATGACCGCCGCTCGTGCTTTTTGTGCATAACCGCGAAATGAAAAGTTTTTTTCCGGGAGGTTCCGATGGCAGGACGACGCCCGAAACCGACCCACCTGAAAGTGGTAACCGGCAACCCGGGCAAACGAAAACTCAACGACAAAGAGCCCAATCCGGCGCGTGAAATCCCAAGCCCTCCCGAGCACCTCACAGACTGGGGAAAGGTGGCATGGGGAAAATTAACCGTGCTGCTGGACGGCATGGGTATTTTGACCATTGCAGATACGCTGGCGCTCGAACGTCTCTGTGATATTTACGCCGACATTCTGCAGCTGCGCCTGACAATCGCCGATGAGGGGCGAACGTACACCGTGCAGACAGAAGGCGGATTTCTGATCAAAGCGAACCCGGCTGTCGCCATGCTGGCAGATGCCGATCGCCGTTTTAAAAGCTACCTGGTTGAATTCGGTCTCACTCCGGCCGCCAGAACGAAGGTGAAAGTTGATGGTGGAGAAAAAGAAGAAGACCCGCTCAACCAGTTCTTCGGTTGATCCCGCAACACAATACGCGTTGGATGTGGATTCCGGTAAGGAAATTGCCGGACCAGACATCCGAAATTCCTGTAAACGTCACCTCAAAGATTTGGAATCCTGTCACGCCCGCGGGCTGGTGTGGGATCCTGCAGCTGCGCAGCGTGCTATCGACTTTTTCGCCAAAGTGCTGAAGCTGAATGGCGGGGAGCATGAGGGAAAGCCCTTCAATCTGCTGCCGTGGCAATGCTTTATCGTGGGCTCTATATTTGGCTGGAAAAACTCGGATGACTATCGCCGATTTCGAATGGTGTACGTTGAATCCGGAAAAGGTTCCGGAAAGTCACCGCTGGCAGCGGGAATAGCGCTTTACTGCCTGGTAGCAGACAAAGAGCCACGCGCTGAAGTGTATGCTGCGGCCACGAAAAAAGACCAGGCCATGATCCTGTTTCGTGATGCGGTGGCGATGGTGGACCAGTCACCGGCGCTGGCGCAGCGGATCAATAAATCTGGTGGTGCCGGTAAAGAGTGGAACCTGGCTTTTCTTCAGACGGGATCTTTCTTCAGGCCCATCAGCTCTGATGATGGGCAGTCTGGACCGCGCCCGCATTGTGCCCTGATTGACGAAATCCACGAGCACAAAAACAACCAGGTCGTTGAAATGATGCGCGCTGGCACGAAAGGCCGTCGTCAGGCTTTGATTTTCATGATCACCAACAGCGGCCACGACAAAACCAGCGTCTGTTATGACTATCACGAATACGGGCGAAAAGTTGCTGAAGGATCTATTGAGGATGACAGCTTCTTTTCATTCATTTGTTCGCTAGATGAAGGTGAGGACCCGTTCAAGGACGAATCCTGCTGGAAGAAAGCTAACCCGTCGCTTGGTCACACCTTCACCGACCGTTATTTGAGGGAACAGGTCACCCAGGCGCGCGGCATGCCGTCGAAAGAGAGCATCGTTCGCCGCCTCAACTTCTGCCAGTGGGTTGATGCTGATAACCCATGGATGAGCAGCGATGTATGGATGGGGTGCGAAGAGGATTTCGATCTGCAGGAGCTGCAGGGGGAAGAATGCTTCGGTGGCCTTGATCTTTCAGGAAGCAGGGACCTTACCGCCCTTGCGCTGTTTTTCCCTAAAAAAAGAAAGCTGCTGGTGGAGTTCTGGACCCCAAAAGACACACTTTTGGAGCGTGCAAAAACGGATAGGGTGCCTTATGACGCCTGGGAGCGCGACGGGTACATTCACACCACGCCAGGCAAAGCGGTGAAGTATGGATTTGTTGCCGAGCGTATAGCCGACCTTTCCCAGATGTTTTTTATCAAAGCGATCGCCTTTGACCAGTACCGTATTAAGTACCTTGAACCAGAGCTTGAAGAGGCCAGTGTATCGGTCCCTTTAATCCCCCACGGTCAGGGATATTACAAAGCACAGGAGTCAGGGTTGTGGATGCCGCACTCTATCGAGCTTTTCGAACAGCGGCTTGACGACAGCGACATCATCATAAAAACCAATCCCTGTCTGCGCTGGAATGCAGCATCCGCCGTGACTGAGGCGGACCAGAAGGAAAACCGCATCTTTGCCAAGAAGAAAAGCACCGGCCGTATCGATGGCGTGGTGGCTTCAGCTATGGCAATAGGCGCATCTGAAGGTGATGTCACTGACGAAGGTGATATTGACGATTTCTTCTCACAACCGTTGAGCATGTGATGGACGATTCAAATTACAGCATTGATCTGCGCACAAATAACGGCTGGTGGGCCCGGGTAGCTTCGTGGTTCGTTGGTGGACGGCTGGTAACACCTGAACAGGGTTCACAGACAGGACCTGTTTCAGCCAGCGGCACCCTGGGCGATTCACAAATTACAGATGAACGCATCCTGCAAATATCGACCGTCTGGCGCTGCGTTTCTCTGATTTCCACGCTGACCGCCTGCCTACCCATGGATGTGTTCGAAACAGATACAGAGGATAACCGTAAAAAGGTTGGCCTGAGCAATCCGCTGGCCCGCCTGCTGCGCTACTCGCCAAATCAGTACATGACGGCGCAGGAGTTCCGTGAAGCCATGACGATGCAACTGTGCTTCTACGGCAATGCATACGCCCTGGTTGAGCGAAACAGTGTCGGGGATGTGGTCAGCCTCCTGCCACTGATGTCTGCCAATATGGATGTCCGGCTTGAAGGAAAGCGCATCGTTTATCGCTACCAGCGTGACAATGAATACGCCAATTTCTCACAACGTGAAATTTTCCACCTCAAGGGGTTTGGTTTTAACGGCCTTACTGGGCTCTCTCCTATCGCACATGCCTGTAAATCAGCAGGCGTTGCGGTGGCAATGGAAGACCAGCAGCGAGAGTTTTACGCCAACGGCGCAAAATCCCCCAAAATTCTGACGACAGGCGATCGCGTGCTGACCAAAGAACAGCGCACGCAACTGGAAGAGAACTTCAAGGAGATTGCCGGCGGCCCGGTGAAAAAACGCCTCTGGATCCTGGAAGCGAACTTCCAGGCTCATGATATTGGCGTCAGTCCGCAGGATGCCGAGACGATGGCTTCCAGAAAATTTCAGGTAAGTGAACTGGCGCGGTTCTTCGGCGTTCCTCCACATCTGGTAGGGGATGTGGAGAAGAGTACCAGCTGGGGATCAGGTATTGAGCAACAAAACCTGGGATTTCTGCAGTACACCCTCCAGCCGTATATATCCCGCTGGGAGAATGGTATTCAGCGCTGGTTACTGAAGCCAGAGCAGGTTGGTGTTTATCATGCTGAGCATAATCTTGATGGGCTTCTTCGTGGCGACTCAGCGTCGCGTGCTGCTTTCATGAAAGCTATGGGGGAAGCTGGTCTGCGAACCATAAATGAAATGCGGCGCCTTGATAATTATCCTCCACTTCCTGGCGGTGACGTCGCGATGCGACAGGCGCAATACGTACCAATAACCGATCTCGGCAACAACAAAGAGCCCCGCAGAAATGACGGGGCTTAATTTTTATGGGGGCCATGATGCCTGACATCATCAAAACGCTGTCGTTTGAAGAAACTGAAATCAAATTTGCCGGGGATGGCCAGCAGGGCATCTTTGAGGGATATGCCTCTGTTTTCGGTAACACAGATTCCGACGGCGACATTATTTTGCCCGGTGCATTCAAGAAAACGCTGGAGACACAGACCCGCAAAGTGGCGATGTTTTTCAATCATCGCCAGTGGGAGATCCCCGTGGGCAAGTGGGACAGCATCCAGGAAGACAGCAAAGGCTTGCTTGTTCGCGGTCAGTTAACACCAGGGCACAGCGGAGCCTCAGATCTGAAGGCTGCCATGATCCATGGCACGGTTGAAGGTATGTCCATCGGTTTTTCGTTCACCAAAGACGATTACAGCATTGGCGTTAACGGTGGCTACATCTTCAGCAACATTTCCTGGCTGAAAGAAATCAGCGTCTGCACATTCCCGGCGAACGAGCTGGCTGGTGTGGATTCGATGAAGAGTATCGATGGGATAGAAACCATCCGTGACGTGGAGTGCTGGCTGAGGGATTCAGTTGGACTAAGCAAGTCACAGGCAGTAGGGCTGATAGCCCGTTTCAAATCGGCCATTCGGAGTGAGTCTGAAGGCGACCCAAACAAACCAGATATCAGCGCTCTGCTCAAGAGCATCAACGACTTTAATCCGACTAAAGGAAAATAAAATATGTCAGAACTCGCACAAATTCAGAAAGCCCTCGAAGAATCACAGTCCAAACTGCAGGGGCTCTTCGATGAGCAGCGAAAACAGATCGAACAGAACGGTACCGTGTCAAAACAGCTGCAGGATGACATGGCTAAGGTTAATGAAGAAATGACCAAAACCGGTCAGCGTCTGTTTGATCTGGAACAGCGTCTTTCATCTGGACCGGATAACCCCGGAGAGAAAAAATCGTTCTCTGAGCGTGCTGCCGAAGAGCTCACTAAATCCTGGAACGGCAGCAAGTCCAGTTATGAAGCGAAAACCTTCAATAAATCTCTTGGTAGTGATGCTGGTTCGGCTGGTGCACTCATCCAGCCGATGCAGGTGCCAGGCATCATTATGCCAGGGCTTCGCCGACTAACCATCCGTGATCTTCTGGCACAGGGGCGAATCTCCAGCAACTCTCTTGAATATGTTCGCGAAGAGATGTTCACCAACAATGCGGCCAGCGTTGCGGAAAAAGCCCTTAAGCCTGAATCAGATATTAAATTCAGCAAACAGACGGCGAACGTTAAAACCATCGCTCACTGGATCCAGGCATCCCGCCAGGTGATGGATGATGCGCCGATGCTCCAGTCCTACGTCAATAATCGCCTGCTTTACGGTCTGGCACTGGAGGAAGAACGACAGCTGCTGAATGGTGATGGTAGCGGTGATGACCTGGAAGGTATCAACCATGTGGCAACTGCCTATGATACCGGCCTGAACGTTTCTGGTGATACGCGCGCCGATATTATCGCGCATGCGATTTTCCAGGTAACCGAGTCCGAGTTCAGCGCGTCAGGCATCATTCTCAACCCTCGCGACTGGCATAACATCGCGCTGCTGAAAGACAACGAAGGCCGTTATCTTTTCGGTGGGCCGCAGGCTTTCACCAGCAACATCATGTGGGGGCTGCCAGTTGTGCCAACTCGCGCCCAGGCGCAGGGCACTTTCACAGTTGGTGGTTTCGATATGGCATCGCAGGTCTGGGATCGCATGGATGCAACCATCGAAGTAAGCCGCGAAGACCGCGACAACTTTGTCAAAAACATGCTCACCATCCTGTGCGAAGAGCGCCTGGCGCTGGCGCACTATCGCCCGGCGGCACTTATCAAGGGTTCCTTCGACGAATCCGGCAGCTGATGGAGGGGGCGGGGAAACCCGCCCTTAATTAATGACGATAAATGTGCTTGATGTCGTTCCGATTGAAGAGCTGCGCCAGCATGTGGAAATGGATACCGATGATCGGGATTCCATGATCAAGCGTTACGCACAGTCCGCGCTTGAATACTGCCTGCGCTGGTGCGATGAACCTCGCTGGAAAGTGGCCGAAGATATTCCAGCACCAGTGGTCTCGGCAATGTTACTTATTTTTGGCGACCTGTTTGAGCACCGAACCAGTCAGACAGAAGTGCAGCTTTATTCAAATGTGGCGGCAGAGAATCTGATGTTTGCCTGTCGTAACTGGCGAGGTGAGGCTGAACAGGGGGAGGGCTCCTGATGGAACCTGGCCGACTCCGGCACCGTGTCCGGATAGAAATAAAGACTGACGACCGTGACAATTTCGGTCAGTTGATTGGATGGAAGAGTAAGGGCATTGTCGCGGCAGATATCCGCGCCGTTACCGGGCGGGATTTTATTAGTGGCAGCGCCGAACGCTCCAACGTTACCACGAAAATTTTCATGCGATACCGGGATGATATTCGGGCTACGGTTACTCGCTTTATCGAGGTAACAAATAAGGGAGAAGGACGCGTTTTTACTGTGACTGCACCGCTGCCCACGCGCGACAGACGCAATATTGAAGTCCTGTGTATGGAGGATTTCACTCGTGTTCCCTGAAATAAAAAGCGCGGTAGAAGCACTTCTTGGCGTGAATGTTTATCCACTGATCGGCCCGCAAACGGAAAGCGAATTTGTGACGCTACAGCTTATAAGCGATCCGCGGCTTGTCACTGGCACTATTCGCACGAAAATTGTGGCGGCTCGCTACCAGATAGCCTTTGTATCTTCCCTCTACAGCAGGACAGAGGAGATGGATAAAAAACTTTGGGCTGCTTGGGAAACTATACAGCACGGCCATATTGGTGGATATCCAGTGCAGTATGTAGAGCGCCAGAGCGTTAGCGAGAGCTTTGAACCAGATGACGGAGGTAAATACCGCCGCGCCAGAGATTACATCATCTACTTCCCAGAGGATGCATCATGATCCGTATGGAAGTAAAAGGGCTTCAGGAACTCGAGCGTCAGTTGCTGGCGCTTGGTGAAAAAGTCGGTACGCAGGTGTTGCGTGACGCCGGTAAAGCCGCTCTGGAACCCGTTCTGGAAGACATGAAAGCGCACGCCGGCTATGACGAAATGGCAAAAGGTGAGCACATGCGCGATTCCATCAAAATCCGCTCATCTTCCTCGAAAGCTAAAGGCAATGCGGTTATTTATCTCCGCGTTGGTCCGAGCAAAAAACACTTCATCAAAGCGCTGGCGCAGGAGATGGGCACCGTGAAGCAGGTCGCCAGTCCCTTCATTCGTCCGGCGCTCGATTATCAGAAAGCAAAAGTTCTGCGCATCCTTGCGATAGAAATACGCGACCGCATTGAAAACCACCGGTAGCGCTCGCTGCCACCTTCAAAGAGAGAGAAATTATGGCTGATAAAACTTCGCCAGAGTACGCGATGCTGCCTGCTGGCACCGTTGTTATGTGGGGTGCTGCGGGCAGCGACGTAGCAACAATGAAACCGCTCATCAACTGTAAAGCGCTGGGCGCTACAGGTCAGACTGGCAGTTTTGTGGACTGCACCACCCTGATTGATACCAGCAAACAGTTTATTTCCGACCTGCCTGAAGGCCCGGAAAAATCACTGGGCTTCATCGACGATCCGGCCAACCAGGACTTTGCCGATTTCCTCAACGCCGCAGAGAACCGTGAAACCGTACAGTTTTACGTTGAGCTGCCGAACGGGCGAACGGCAAACATGATCCTGGCCCTGTCTGGCTGGCAGATGAATGAAATCACCGCTCCGGCAAGTGAAGTCATTCAGATCACCGTTCAGGGTAAACAGAACAACATCGTCTGGGGTACGGCTGCAGGCAGCTGATCCATAACATTCTTCATTGGCCGCTTTCTGGCGGCCTTTAACTTTTTCATATTCAGGAAAAATTATGTCTACCATCGACGTCTCTGCTCTGAAATCAGCTCTGCTGAAACCTAAAAACGCAATTGTTACTGCCGAAATTTTTGGAACAACCGTTTATCTTCGCCGCATGACTGCGGGCGAACTCATTGATCATGAAGAAGCGCTGCGTGACAGCCAGATTGCCGAAGATGCCCGTAAAGCCTCAGAGCTTAGCGTGCAGCTGATTGTCGACTGCCTGGTTCAGCCTGACGGCAGCTCAATCGCAACGGAAGACAAGCCCACCGCAGCAGAACTGCTGCAGGCGCATGACAACGTGGCCCTGCTGGACGCTATTGCAACCGTCAAAAAACATGCCCTGGGCAAGCTTGAGGATGCGGAAAAAAACTAACCAGCTCGCCCTGGCTTGAGCTTATTTTCTGGCTGGCCGACCGCTGGGGCGAGCCCGATCCGTCAAAGATAGCTTCACTCCCGGTAGACACTCTCTACCACTGGCGCGCGTATTTCCTTCGTTCCGGTGCTATCAGCCGTCCAGGCGAGGAGAGTGGGCCACTTCCTGAAACCCCGCCTCCCGCTGTAGTCAGTAACGTTGACGATCAGTGTGCGGCCGTAATGAGAGCGTTAATGTAATGGCTGACGTTGCCTCCCTTGCCGTCGGGCTGCATCTCAACGCAGCCAATTTTAAATCTCAGCTGATGGGTGCCTACGGTGATGCTGAGAACTCATCAAAGCGTTTCAACCGTAACGCACAGGAAGATGCTAAAAAGACAGATGAAGCTTATTCCCGGATGGGTAAAACCATTGCAGGTGTTGCTGGCCGCCTGGCAGGATTTGCCGGTGCCGGTTTATCACTTGGTGCCATCATTACTACCACGCGTGAATACGGGCAGGCCCTGTCCGATCTTTCTGCCATCACTGGTGCGACGGGAGCCCAGTTAAAGACGCTTGATGAAGCAGCTCAGGAAATGGGGCGAAGCACAGAATACAGTGCGAGCCAGGCGGTTGAAGCCCTGAAGTTGATGGCATCAGCTAAGCCTGAACTTCTTGAGACAGCAGACGGGCTTACGGCTGCGACAAAAAGCGCGCTTACACTTGCTCAGGCTGCAGGTTCAACATTGCCTGATGCAACCCGTACTCTGGCTCTTTCACTTAATCAGTTCGGAGCAGGGGCTCAGGAAGCTGACCGTTATATCAACGTGCTGGCAGCTGGTGCCAAGTTCGGGGCATCTGAAATTGCAGATACAGCCGCAGCCATCAAAAATGGCGGTGTGGCCGCTGCACAGGCAGGAGTCGGTTTTGAAACGCTGAACGCAGCGATTCAGGTTCTTGCAGAGCGTGAAATTAAAGGAGGTGAGGCAGGTACTGCGTTGAGAAACGTGATCCTGTCCCTTGAGAAAGGCACTGACAAAACATTGAAACCTTCAGTCGTAGGTCTCAGTGGCGCACTGGAGAACTTGTCGAAGAAAAATCTTTCTACCGCACAGGCTGTAAAACTTTTCGGTGTTGAGAATATCAATGCGGCCTCCGTGCTGGTGGACAATCGCAGCAAACTGGATGCATTAACCCAGGCCCTCACCGGAACCCAGACTGCTCATGAACAGGCCGCTATTCGCGTGAATAACCTGAATGGCGACATCATGGGGCTGACCAGTGCGTTTGAAGGCATGATCATTAAGATAGGCCAAAGCAGTACCGGCCCACTGCGTTCAGGCATTCAGTCAGTAACCGATGGAATAAACCTGCTCACCGATAATTTCAATGCTGTTGCAAGCGTAGCCTTGTACACATTGATCCCCGTTCTCTCGACAAAACTAACTGCAGGTCTTCGCGAAAACGTAAGCGCCTGGCAACAAAATCAGGCAGCCGTAAAAGCTGCGGCTGCTGCCCAGGCTGACGGTGCACGCAAAACGCTTGAAGCAACTGCCGCCACACTTAAGCGAAATGATGCCGAGTTTGGGTACTACCGCCAGATGGAAAAGACCGCCAGGCAGCAAGGCCTTAACGTTAATTACCAGGGCGAGTTTAACCGGTTAATTCGAGAAGAGACCGAGCAAACGAATCTGGCAACCCGGGCGAAAATGCAACTGGCTGCAGCAAATCGCCAGGTCTCAGTATCTGCGCGGGCTGCCTCGGTTGCAGTTGGGCTTGCACGCGGGGCATTAGCACTGGTTGGTGGACCGTTCGGCGCTGCAATGCTGGCAGGTTCGGCGCTCCTGTATTTTCATCAGCAGGCGAAGGATGCCCGGCAGTCAGCAATTAACCTCAAGGATGCTGTAATTGAGACTACTGCTGCACTGATGCAGATGTCTGATAAACAGCTGGCCGTTAAGCAGATTGACCTGCAGGACCAGTATGAAAATCAGGTCACCCAGCGTAACCAGCTGATCAAGGAGATTCAGGACGCAGACAGCAGGCTTGATAGCCTCGGTGGTTTTGACCCATTCCGACAGAAAAAAGGCGTAGAGGACAGCAAAAAACGCGCTGAAGCTGATCTCGAATCTGTGAATAAGGGGTTAGAAACAACACAGTCTAATCTTGAGAACGTCAGCAAGGCGCGATTTTTAGTCCAGACAGGGATTGCAGATCAAGCTAAATCACTCGCTAATGACATCAAAACCATTACAGCTCAGACAGCGAAAGCTGGTGAAGGTGTTACCACGCCGTGGGCTGGAGAAGATACTGAGAAAGCCAAAAAGGAAACGGTTAATCAGTACCTTCAGTTGCGCAGGGAAATCGAAGAAGCTCACGCAACCAGCCTTGGCAGAATCGACCTGCAGGAACGGGCCAGCCGGGAAAAACTTATAGCTGCAGCTCGAAAAAATGGGACAAGTGAGCAGGACCTGCAGCGCGCGCTGCTGATGAATACCGAGAATTACCAGAAGCAACGCACAGAACTTGCCGAGCAGTACTCACCCGCGCGCTCGGCAATCAATCAGGAAAAGGAAGCAAGTCAGGAGCTGAAGTCGCTTCTTGATGCCCGTCTGCTTACTGAAAAGGAGTATCTGGCTGCGCGTGTCACCCTCTCACAGGAGACATCGCGACAAATCCTACAGGCTCAGGCTAATGCTATTTCAGCACCACGTCTTGAGCTTGCCGGGGACGTTGATCCACTTGCCCAGCAAAGGAATCAACTCGTACAGCAGCAAAGCCTGATCGAGACCTACTATCGCAATGGCGCTGTAAGCAAGCAGCAATACGAAATGCTTATGCAGAAGAGCAGTAAAGATTCTGCTGATGCACAGTATCAGACCGCGCTGGAATTATATCGCTCACAGAGTGACTTCAATAATCTGGCGATCGGCCTGGTTGAGGCTACCCGCGAGCGTACCACTAATGTCCTGACGGGGCTGCTGACTAACACGCAGACCTTTAAAGAGGGCATGATCAACCTCTTCTCCACGCTTACCCAGTCGATAATTCAAAACCTCGTCGATATGGCAGCGCAGGCGCTGGTAACTAATACAATCCTGAGTTCGATTATGGGTGTTGGTTCGAGTCTGCTTGGCGGCGTCAGTGGAAGTACGGCAGGTAGCTCAGGGACAGCAATTGCCGATTACGGGAGCAATTTCCAGTTCAATGCTAAAGGCGGCGTTTATTCCTCCTCAGACTTAAGTACCTACAGCGGTCAGGTTGTCGATAACCCTACTTTTTTCGCATTCGCGAAAGGGGCGGGAGTAATGGGGGAGGCGGGACCAGAAGCGATCATGCCATTGACTCGGGCAGCTGATGGTTCACTTGGGGTTCGCGCAGTGTCAGGGGGTAGCTCTGAAGGTGCTGCTCCTCAGGTATTCATCACTATCAATAGCGATGGCAGTACGGCATCGCAATCATCTGGCGGGCTGGAGAAATTCGGCAAAAGCGTAGGCAATTTTGTCAGAGATGAATACCGAAAGCTGATACAGGCTGATCTTCGTCCCGGAGGGGCAATCTGGAACAGTACAAACGGGAGGCGGTAATGGCGCTGGAAACTTTCAACTGGAGCCCTCGGGTAAATCCCTCTCAGGATGTCACCATGCGTACGCGTGAGGCGCAGTTCGGAGATGGTTATACCCAGACATCCGGCGACGGACTTAACCCGCGCTCGCAAAGTTGGGATCTGACCTTCGTAGGTCTGGAACCCTATATCAAGTCGATTAAAGACTTTCTTGATCGCCATGAGGGAACAAGGGCGTTTGCATGGAAGCCGCCGCTTGAGGATTTGGGGCTTTATCGATGCAAACAGTACAAGCCCTCCCCAATGGGGGGAGGCAACTGGTCGCTGACTGCTACATTCATCCAGGCATTTAAACCATGAGCTTAAACGCAGATTATCAGAAGCTGGAATCCGGAAACGATGTTCGTCTGATTGAGGTGGACGGTTCTTCCTTTGGGATGACGGACGTTCTCCGCTTTCACAATTACAGCATTCCCCACACAGAAGCGGAAATCATCGCCGCTGGTGGGGATGAGTCCAGGCTTCCGGCGAAACCAATCTGGTGGCAGGGAAATGAATATGCCGCCTGGCCATATCAACTGGAAGGTCTGGAGAAATCAACCAGTGGGAGCAATGCAACGCCATCCCTGACGGTTGCGAACATCGAAAGCTCCATTTCAGCCCTGTGTCTTGCGTATGACGATCTGCTGCAGGCGAAAGTCACTATTCACGACACAAAAGAGAAATATCTCGATGCCAGAAATTTCGCAGACGGCAACCCCACAGCAGACCCGACTCAGGAAAAGTTGCAGGTCTGGTATATCGACGGGAAAACTGGCGAGCTTGCCGGTGAAACCGTTGAATTTGTTCTGTCCAGCCCGATGGACCTGCAGGGGCAAATGATCCCGACGCGACAGCTTCATTCCCTGTGTACCTGGTGCATCCGGAATAAATATCGCACCGGCGACGGCTGCGACTATGCCGGAACCCGCTATTTCGACAAAAACAATAACCCGGTAAGCGATCCGTCACTGGATGAATGCAACGGCACGCTGACGGCCTGCAAACTTCGGTTCGGTGAAAATAACGAACTCTCGTTTGGTGGCTTCCCGGGCACGTCTTTGATCAGGAGCTGATATGCGTCAGAAAACAATCGATGCCATTATGTCGCATGCTGCAGCTGAATATCCTCGCGAGTGTTGCGGCGTGGTGGCGCAGAAGAGCCGTGTTGAACGTTATTTCCCGTGCCGGAATCTTGCCGCGGCGCCGGAGGACAATTTTGTCCTTTGCCCCGAGGACTATGCAACTGCTGAGGACTGGGGAACGGTGATCGCCATCGTTCACAGTCATCCTGATGCCACAACGCAACCGAGCGAACTGGATAAAGCGCAATGCGATGCGACGCTTTTACCCTGGCATATCGTGAGCTGGCCCGAGGGGGATTTACGCACCATTCAGCCGCGCGGAGAGTTGCCACTGCTGGAGCGTCCGTTTGTGCTGGGGCACTTCGACTGCTGGGGGCTGGTAATGAGCTATTTCCGCCAGAATCACGGCATTGAGTTACACGATTACCGGGTGGATTATCCCTGGTGGGAACACGACTATCCGGAAAACTTCTATCAGGATTGCTGGTACGAGTGCGGTTTTCGTGAATTCGACGGGCCACCGAAACCCGGCGATATGGTGATCATGCAGGTCCAGGCTGATAAGTGGAACCACGCGGGAATTCTGCTGGAGGGTAATATGCTGCTGCACCACCTGTACGGACATCTGAGCCAGCGCGTGCCGTATGGGGGCTACTGGCAGGAAAGGACGATGAAGATTCTACGTTACAAATCTCTGTGCTAACCTTTGCTCAAAACAAAGGAGCGAAACCATGAAATTTGTATTAAGTGTATTATTATTATCGACCTTATTTAATTCATACGCAGGAACTGTAGACGATTATCTTGAACGTCATTCTGAAATAAAATCAAATTCTGTTGCAGAAACTTATGTGAGCCATTACGCCTTTATGATTGCGATGATGGAAGCACAACAGAAGCATAATAGATCTGATAATGAATTTATCACTGGATTACTTTCAAATAATGGTGATGTATATGCAAGATTAGCAGTTAGAAAACTTGCAAATGATTGTTTAACCCAACGGAATATTGGTCAGTCCGGAGAGTTAAATAATAAAGAATGTAATATTGTGATTAGAGCAAATAAATCACAACAATAGCCAATCGAAAGTCGAGGGTACGATGCAAGAGGTAATGACGCGAATTGAACTAGGAGGAGAGCCGGGTAAAATCTTTGGAAAGATACACCATCGCCTTATCAATAAAGTATCTGAAGCTGGAACGGCCCTCGCTAAAACTATCCCCGGCTTTGAAAGTTATATGATTAGCAGTAAAAGCCGTGGGCTAACATTTGCCATCTTCAAAGGTAAAAAGAATATTGGAGTTGACGACCTTGGATTTCCAGTTACAGGCGAGGTCATCAGAATCGTTCCAGTAATAATTGGAAGTAAAAAGAGTGGCTTGCTACAGACTATTCTTGGTGCAGTAATTATTGCTGCATCTGCAATTGGCAGTTATTTTGCGCCGGGAAATCCGATTTCTGCATTTGGATATAAATTTGGTGCAGCCATGATATTGGGTGGAGTAGTCCAAATGCTATCTCCTCAACCTGCAGGTCTGGCCAGCAAACAAAGTGCAGATAACCGCGCATCCTACGCATTCGGTGGTGTAACAAACACCGCGGCGCAAGGCTACCCGGTACCGCTCCTTTATGGTAAGCGTCGAATCGGCGGAGCGATTATTTCTGCCGGAATTTATGTCGAAGATCAGCAGTAGATAACTAACCTTTTTTTCTGGCCACCTTCGGGTGGCTTTTTTATGGGCGCAATATGGCTACAGAAAAAGTGTTAAAGGGCCGCAAGGGCGGCAGCTCCAGTTCCCGAACCCCTACCGAACAGCCTGATGATCTGCAATCTGTAGCGAAGGCCAAAATCCTCGTTGCGCTTGGGGAAGGAGAGTTTGCAGGGCAGCTAACCGGCAAAGATATCTACCTGGACGGAACGGCCCTGGAGAATGCTGACGGCTCCCAAAACTTCAGCGGCGTGACGTGGGAGTTTCGCGCGGGAACGCAGGCGCAAAAATATATTCAGGGTATTCCCGGTACCGAAAACGAAATCAGCGTGGGAACTGAGGTATCAAGCGCTACAGCATGGACGCGCACGTTTACCAATACGCAGCTTTCAGCAGTTCGCCTGCGTCTGAAATGGCCATCGCTTTTCAAACAGGAGGACGACGGCGATCTGGTGGGTTACTCGGTCAATTATGCGATTGACCTGCAGACGGACGGCGGCACATGGCAGACGGTACTCAATACCAGCGTGACCGGCAAAACGACGTCTGGTTATGAGCGCAGCCACCGTATTGATTTACCTCAGGCTGGCAGCACCTGGACAATACGCCTGCGTAAGATTACCTCTGACGCCAACAGCGCGAAGATCGGCGACACGATGACGCTGCAGAGCTTCACTGAGGTGATTGACGCCAAGTTACGCTATCCCAACACAGCGCTACTCTACATCGAATTCGATTCCAGCCAGTTTAACGGTTCTATCCCGCAGATCTCATGCGAGCCCCGCGGCCGCGTTATCCGCGTTCCAGATACCTACGACCCTGAAACTCGCACTTATAGCGGTACATGGACCGGTGCGTTTAAGTGGGCATGGACGGATAACCCTGCGTGGATTTTTTACGACCTGGTTGTTTCTGACCGGTTCGGCCTCGGGCACCGTTTGACCGCTGCAAATATTGATAAATGGACGCTTTATCAGGTTGCTCAGTATTGTGATCAGATGGTACCAGACGGCAAAGGGGGCAACGGTACCGAACCACGTTATACCTGCAACGTGTACATTCAGGACCGGAACGACGCCTACACAGTCCTGCGTGATTTTGCCGCTATCTTTCGTGGCATGACCTACTGGGGCGGGGATCAGATTGTGGCCCTGGCTGACATGCCGCGCGATGTTGATTATAGCTACACGCGCGCTAACGTTGTTGGCGGTCGCTTCACCTATTCGAGCAGCACCACGAAAAGCCGCTACACCACAGCGCTGGTTTCATGGTCCGATCCCGGTAATGCCTACGCAGACGCGATGGAGCCGGTATTTGAGCAGGCGCTTGTGGCGCGATACGGCTTCAATCAACTGGAAATGACAGCCATCGGCTGCACCCGACAGTCAGAGGCGAACCGAAAGGGGCGCTGGGGCATTCTCACCAACAACAAGGATCGCGTTGTTTCGTTTGATGTCGGGCTGGACGGAAACATTCCGCAGCCGGGCTACATCATCGCCGTGGCAGACGAGCTGCTTTCCGGAAAGGTTATGGGCGGCCGCATCAGCGCCGTTAATGGTCGCGTAATCAAACTTGACCGCGTGGCGGATGCAGCAGCTGGTGATCGCCTTATTCTCAACCTGCCTTCCGGATCGTCGCAGAGCAGGACCATTCAGGCCGTGAACGGGGAGTCAGTCACAGTCACCACGGCATACAGTGAGACGCCACAGGCCGAAGCTGTTTGGGTGGTTGAATCTGACGAGCTTTACGCGCAGCAGTATCGTGTTGTCAGCGTTTCCGATAACGATGATGGCACTTTCTCGATTACCGGCGCATGGCACGACCCGGATAAATATGCCCGTATCGATACCGGAGCCATCATTGACCAGCGGCCGGTGAGCGTGATCCCGCCTGGTAACCAGTCGCCGCCTGACAACATCGTGATCAGCTCGTTTTCCGTGGTGCAGCAAAATATCAGCGTCGAAACGATGCGCGTGAGCTGGGACCAGGCGCAGAACGCTATCGCCTATGAAGCGCAGTGGCGCCGCAACGACGGGAACTGGGTTAACGTGCCGCGCAGCTCCACCACGTCATTCGACGTCCCGGGGATTTATGCCGGGCGCTACCTGGTGCGCGTGCGCGCAATCAATGCCGCAGAAATTTCATCCGGATGGGGCTATTCAGAAGAGAAAACGCTGACGGGTAAAGTGGGCAATCCACCGAAGCCGGTTGGCTTCATCGCTTCTGAAAATGTGGTTTTCGGCATCGAGCTGAACTGGGGATTCCCGGCGAATACCGACGACACGCTGAAGACGGAAATTCAGTACAGCCTTACCGGTACCGAAGACGATGCGATGCTGCTGGCCGATGTGCCTTACCCGCAGCGCAAATATCAGCAGATGGGCCTTAAGGCTGGGCAGATTTTCTGGTACCGCGCGCAGCTGGTGGACCGCAGCGGCAACGAGTCCGGATACACCGACTGGGTGCGCGGACAGGCCAGCATCGATGTTTCCGACATCACCGATGTGATCCTGGAGGAGATTAAAGATTCTGAGGTATTCAAGGATCTGATTGAGAGTGCCGTAGAAAGTAGCGAGAAACTTGCCGAACTTTCTGATGCGATTAAGGAGAACGCAGATGGTCTGGCTGCAGCAGTAGGTTCGAATAAGCAGACAGCAGAAGCAATCATTGGCAACGCCCTGGCTATTGCTGATGTTGTTGTGCGCCAGACTGCGCAGCAGGGGGCTAACTCTGCGACATTCGAACAGCTCCGGGAAGTGATCGCTACTGAGACGGAAGCGCGCGTCACGGATGTTACTCGTCTAGAGGCGAAAACTGCCCAGAATGAAGCGGGTATTACTGATGTTCGCCAGGCGTTAGCAACGGAAACTGAAGCTCGCGCTTCTGCGGTAAGTCAATTGACGGCTGCCACTCAGGCCGCATCTGACAAAGCTGATTCAGCAGCTGCTGTAGGTGCTCAGAATACAGCATCAATCACTGACCTTAGTCAGGTTGTCACGGACCTCGATTCCTCAATGGCATCACGCCTGGAAGAGCTGGGTGCACAAACTGATAAGGCCAGCGGCGGTATTCAGAACAATGCTATAGCGCTGATCACCAGTACGCTCGCGCAGGTTAACCAGCGTAACCTTTTGAGCGTGCAATATGGTGATAACAAAGCCGGTATTGAGCGAGTCGACAATGTCATGGCAGATGCAAGTAAAGCTGTCGCTGAGTCTCTGCGCACACTGGATTCCAGTACTGGTGGGAACACGGCGAATGTCACTGACTTGTCGAAGACACTTGCTGATTTTACCCAGGCATCTGCTACGCAAATCAATTCGCTAAAGGTCACGGTTAACGGTCAGTCTGCAGCGATTGTCCAGAACAGCCAGGTATCAGCGGACATCAATAACAACCTGAATGCGATGTACAGCATCAAGGTCGCTGTTGATTCTAATGGTAATCAGTATGCAGCAGGGATGGGGATTGGTGTTCAGAATACGCCATCCGGCATGCAATCACAGGTGCTGTTTGTGGCTGACCGTTTCGCGGTAATGGCGCAGGCTGGTGGGGCGGTATCGTTGCCGTTCGTTATCCAGAACGGACAGACCTTCATCCGGGCCAGTTTCATTCAGGACGGCACAATTGAGAATGCCAAAATCGGCAACTATATCCAGTCGAATAATTATGTGGCTGGATCTGCAGGCTGGAAGCTTGATAAGGGAGGGTCGTTCGAAATCAACGGCGTGGCCGGGGGCGGGAGGATGCTGATAACCAGCACTCTCATTCGTATCTATGACAGCAACAACGTGCTGCGCGTCAGAATGGGGTTATGGTAATGCCACAGGGTTTGCAATGCTGGGACGGTGCAGGTCGGGTTGCAGTGGATTTAAGCGATTACGCGATCCGTTACATGGGCAGCGCAACGGTTTCGCTTGCTTCAGGAGAGACGTCAAAAAATGTCGCCTTTTCTGGCGCAACGCAGGACGGGACGTTTGTCACCATCGTTTCCACTGGCGTGACTGTAAACGAGTATTTTTGCCGCGCTTATAACGGCGGCTTTACTCTCTACTATCTCCCCACGGGTGGAAGTGCCGCAATCACTCTCAATGTTGAGGTTTATAACTTTCAATGAGCGGATTCGAAGTTTACAACAGCGACGGCAAACTGCTGGTGGATTCACAAAACAGATCGACCCTGTTTTATGATCAGCGAACGTTGGGTGCCGTTACCGATAAAGGCTCCTACCGCGTTAACAGCCCGTTTGGTGATGGCAGTACGCTCGGCTTTACTCCGCAGTCATTCTGGAATGATGGCCGTTTGAGGTGGCTGCAGCTGGGCACGAACAAATACGGTTTACCTGGTGCTGATATGCTTGAAGATAATGCGGGTAGCATGATCCGAACTGCACGAAATATTAGCATGCAGAGTGGTTATCTCGATGTGTTTGATAGTGCCGGAACCCTTATCTGGAGCGCGGCTTCGGCCTCGAGGATGCCGAGAGTGGTTGGATTTTTTGATGTGCCCGCGAACTATGACCTGCAGAACAATACCTTTTCAGTGAGTCTTAGCTTCAACCCCTGGATACTGGTAAACAATTGCCCGGGAAACCTCAGCGATGATGGTACGGCTGTCGGGTATTCAGGGGTGGTGCTCAAATGGACTGGCTCTCAGCTGCAGGGCAGATACATTTCAAATAACCAGCTCAGCTGGAGCCAGACGTTTCAGGGGCGGGGCCTAAGAATCCCCATCGCTCAGTTTGTTGGCATTTGATACGGGAGGAACGCGCGGGTAATGAGTCGCGATCATATCTTGTTTTACGCCCTTTGCTGAATTGAAGCGATAAACCACATCCAGCTTATCCGTTTTTTTATAGCAAATATTACTCAATCGTTTATTGATATGGCGGCTGAATATTCCGTTGCTACTGTCTGAAATAACTTCCAGCTCCCTGGTGGCACAGTCGATATTGACGTGAATATCACCACCCAGCGATAAACGAGCGGCATCAACCGGGTAATCCATCTGGAATGCGTTATCTGCGTGTTTGTTCGTACATCCAGCAACCAGCAAAAGCGCAGCAGCAAATAAAAGTTTCATTTCAACATTCCTGTTTATGCGGGAACTTCCATTTTATTTGAGTTTAAAAAATAGTCAGATTGATATTGGCGATCAATTTTACATTATTGATCGTTTCAAACGATCGTTATTATCGTGAGGTAGTTCATGATTTACACAACTGGAACCATTGGCATCAACGGAAATACCCTTACAGGTACGGGAACAAACTTTACTGCAGCTGGCTCGCTGATTCGTAACGGCTGTACCGTTATCGCGCTGACCAGCCCAGCGCAGGTTTTCCAGATCACCGTTATCGGCGGCGCAACCTCTCTCACCGTTACGCCAGCTGCTAACCCTGCTATCCCTGCTGGAACCAAATATGCCATTCTTCTGAGCGACAGCCTTAGCGTTGACGGTCTGGCGCAGGACATCGCTGAAACCTTCACTATGTACCAGCGTTACATGAGCGGTTTCGCTGATGTGATGAACGGTACTACAGACGTCACTATCACGATTAACGGTGTGGCCGTTACCGTACCGGGCCAGAAATCACTGGCGAAGAAAGGGGCTAACAGCGATATAACCAGCCTAAGCGGCCTGATTACCGCGCTCAGTATCAGCCAGGGCGGTACAGGTGCAAAGAATGCTGCTGACGCTCGCACAAACCTCGGTTTGGGAAGTGCCGCCACCAAAGATGTTGGCCCCAATACTGGTAATGTCCTGGGAGTTGGATATTTTGGTTTCGGAACTCCAACTATTAACGTTTTAGGAAGTACCGAATCAGGGTTTTATGGCATTGACGGCTCTGGTACGTCATGGGCACCGCAAGCAGGGTCAGGGATTGTATGCGGGTATGACCCAACGCGCCGACAGCAAATATTTACAGGAGCATCCGGCAATCTTTTTGTCAGGAACCTGGCTAGTGCTGCTATGAATACAGCTTCGTCCACCATTCCATGGACACAGATGCAGTCTGTTGGAACATCAGATATTGATTTTAAACACGTCAACGGCGATCTCGATGTTGCTGATTCTCTTGAAAACATCTGTCAAATGGAGTTTAAGCGATTCTACTATCTTGATGATGATGAGCAGACAGAGCGCCGGGGCGTAATTGCTCAGCAGATCGAACAAATCGACAAGGAATATGTTCACTCTGCTGAGGGCGTAGGGAAAATGACGCTTGACCTTAACCCACTGATGATGGATGCCCTTGCAGCCATAAAGGCACTTAACGCAAAGGTAGCAGAACTTAGTAAACAGGTTGATGAGCTAAAACAGGGTGGAGCTTGATATACCTGAAGACAGCATATTGAAACGGCTTCGCTAAGAAAACCGCCGCCCGTCTTAAGAAAGAACGGGCGGCGGCTGGTTGCTCAGTGTTCATGCCCGAGCAAACGCGGGGAATATTACACGATAGATAGTTAAAGCCCAACCTGGCGAACAGTAGGAGACTCAGAGGTCAGCCACATGTCAGAATCTTCAAACATTTCCTCCAGCATGCGGTTCAGTTTTTCCCGATCGCTTTTGCTGGCGTCGCTATTCAGGCCGTTTGCCTGCATCGGCTTCACCTTCACTTCGGCATCAGGGAAAATCTGATGCACCCGCTTCGTCAGCTCTGCCAGTATGATTTCTCTGGCCCCTTCTAGCCCTTCAACATTTCGCTTGTCATAAACCAGTTCAACAAACATACCGATCCCCTCTTAAGTGAAAATTGCCTGTGCTTGATCTGTTTTCATAAAAATAATACTGTATATGCATACAGTCAATGTGCGAATGAGGGTTCGTTCATGCCTCGTCAACCAGATATTCGTGCCGCTTTTATTGCGGCCATACAGCAAAACCCGAAGGGCTATCTCTGCCTGCATACAGACAAATTCATCGCCGAACTGCAGGAGAGGCACTGGCATTTCAGCCAGGAGGATGCAAATTCATGGATCGAGCGATACCAGCCGGACTTCGCCGATAAGACAACAAACGGAAGTGAGAACCGATACTGGATCCTACGTAACATGGGGAGGATATTCTGATGGGCTTTCCTTCACCGGCAATGGATTACCAGGAACAGCGGTTAACCATAGATCTGCTATGCGGAATTGACGGGAACTGCCGGGTAATAGAGACGTCATGTGGTTGGGCGGTAATTAACATTTCCCTGAGACCAGAGCAGGGAGATACGCTACTGGTAAGAATGGATAACAGGAATGAGTTTGCAAAGCTTTACGGGGCGGCATTGATAACTGAAGAGGGTGAAGCGATCGAAGGCGATGCGCTGGATGACGTAGAGGTTTTTGGCGTACTAACGCATAGTCTTAACAGGGTTGGTAACGATGATTGCCCGGCAATTTAAAGCAGGCTTCAACCATCATTTCACCATCTTTTCGCCATCACAATTTAACGGCAACAAAAAAACCAGCCGTAAGAGGCTGGTTTTCAATGTGTTTTTGGTCGGCACGGGAGGATTTGAACCTCCGACCCCCGACACCCCATGACAGCGTTTACTCAAACTGAAGAAAGGTTTGCCCTTTGTGCTGAGTAATGAGCAAAGTCGGATTTTCTTCGCACCCTTCGCAAGTGAAATAAATTTTCAATCCATCCCTTCTGGCTGATGGGTTTCCTTCCATCGAACGATTGATAGTCACATTGGATCCATCAACAACTACGTGGTTACCTTCTCGTGCATCCTCTGCACGATCAAAAATTTCATATTTGTATTGGTGCAGATAAGTACCCTTGCAATGAGGGCAGCAAAGAAGGTGCTCGAAAGATGTACTTAGAAGGAGATCGCCAGTCATTTCATTCCCCAAAACTAAAAACAATGATAGTGGTATCAGCAAGTTAGCACATGGCGTTAATGCCGTAAAATGAAACAAAGATTGTTGATAATTATCTGTAAAAGCAGTAGCTTAAGCAAAGCTCAAACATGTAATGCTGCGTCATATGGAATGGTTCGAAGCCGCAGACCTGATCGTGAAAGGTATGGAAGGCGCGATCAACGCCAAAACCGTAACTTACGATTTCGAACGTCTGATGGAAGGCGCTAAACTGCTGAAATGCTCAGAGTTTGGCGACGCGATCATCGCGAACATGTAATCCAGACTCTGGGTTAAACAAGAGCGGGGGCCTGAGGGTTCCCGTTTTTTTTGCCTCTGCCTGCAGGAAATAACACGATGCTAGCCACTGTTCTTATCGCTGTCGTTGCATTTATCCATCTTTACATCCTTGTGCTGGAAATGTTTCTGTGGGACACCAGAACCGGGCATAAGGCGTTTAATCTCAGCCCGGAATTTGCGCGTGAAACCCGCGTGCTGGCCGCGAATCAGGGGCTATACAACGGTTTTCTTGCGGCGGGTTTGCTCTGGAGCCTCTGGCTCGGTGAAGAGGGCGTTCATGTGGCCATCTTCTTCCTGGCCTGCGTGCTGATTGCCGGTCTCTTTGGCGCAGTGACCGCCAGCCGGAAGATTCTGTATGTTCAGGCTTTACCTGCGCTTGCCGCCCTGCTTGCGCTGCTTATCTGAAGCAACGCGTTGGTCAACCGTGCGTCGTCCGATATACTTGTGGCTTCATCGTGAGAGGTTTAGACAGTTATGAATAACGACATCCCATTGAAGTATTATGACATCGTCGAAGAATACGCGACGGAAGCCGCAAAGCCTGTCAGTGAGTCAGAGCAGGACCCACTGGCGCATTATTTCCAGCTGCTGCTCACGCGGTTATCAAATAATGAGGAGATTGATGAGGAAGCTCAGCAAGAGATGGCGCGTGAAGCCGGGGTTCATGCTGAACGTATTGATGATATTGCGAACTTCCTTAATCAGTGGGGAAATGAATAGCCTACCGCGCCAGACCCAGGAGCCGCTTCGCAAGCTCACGGCGGGAAACAGATTTTGAAAAATACCATCCCTGAACCAGAGCCTCAGGATATCGTTCAGCAATAAAGCGGAATTGTATTTCGTTCTCAACGCCTTCGAAAACCAGCGTTTTATTCAGTTTTGCGAGGGCGTCGCTAAAGATAACAAAAATGTTCTGTTTATAATGCTCACTGATGCCATCGACCAGCGACTTGTCGATTTTGATCTCATCATATTCAAGAAGCGAAAGCCTGGCCAGGTTGGAGTTTTGCACACCGAAGTCATCAATGGATATTCTGACACCAAGGGATTTTAACTTCTGACAGAAGCCCTCCAGAATATTCGCGGTGGAAACGGCTTTTTCAGAGAGCTCGACTTTTACCAGAGACAGCGGAATGTTGTTGGCTAAACATCCACGGCGCAAAATGCTGATAAATTGTCCATCTTCAATTTCCGTTCGACCAACATTGAGCGAAACGACCAGCTGATGCTTAAGCACCAGCGGTGCGATGTCCTTAAGGGCTTTCTCAAGAATATGGGTATAATATTTTTTATACAAACCAATTTTCTGGATTAATGGAATAAACAATTCCGGCGAGACGTCACCGTGTTTTGCGTCGCGCCATCTCGATAAAACCTCCACGCCCACTATTTTGCTATCCTGAATGCGAATTATGGGCTGGTAGTGAACGCCAATAGTGTTGGTTAAGACGGCTTTAACCAACGTCCGTTCCAGTGAAAAGCGGTCTTCATTGAGTCGAAAGGAAAATAACGTTATCGCAATCCAGATAAAACATAAAATAGCCACGAGAAAGGCAAACACCGCGGGAGATAACGAGGCCAGTCCTGCATGGTGATGCTTCACAATGACGCACAAATCCCAGGAAGTGCTGCACTGTGTGAGGGTGAGGGTAAATAACGTGGAATGTACCCCATCCTGTTCTTTTACCTCATGGGTTGCTGAAAAAAATATTCTGGCAAAGTCTTTGGTGGTTGCGCTGAGTGAGTAATTGTTGGTAACCGGGGTGAATTTATCGTAAGCGTAGCGGGAGGAGAAGATAATAAGATTATTGTAGATGGCCGCATTGCCCGTGAAAAAATCTTTTCTGGAAAATTGCGCGAGCAGGAATCCCCCGGGTGTTTTATGGAGCTCTTCTGGCAGGGGGACAGGGTTAGCGAGTTTTCCCCAAAAAGCGGTACAGATTATTTTTCCCTGCTCTATAAAACCGATGTCTGCAAAATAAAGGCTGTCGAGCTTAATCTGTCTGTAGCGATCAAGGCTGGCTTTGTCGCATCCCTGAGTGGTCAGGCCTTTAAGTGTCTGCGCCACGCTCTGAGACAGGCCTTCTGAATACTGTAAAAGGGTCTGGGAAATCTCACGCAGTTTGCTTTTCTGCTGGCCCATGATAACCGCATTGACCGTATAGAGAGACAGAAAGACCAGAAACGCTGAAACGATAGTAACGGCAACGATCTTTTTCATTTTCCAGATACCTTGTCCGCTCCCTGATTTTTCAAATCTTATCACAGGCTGGGCTTGCTACAAGCCTGATAATATGGGGAGTCAGCCTAATCCAGGCGGATGAACTATGCTTAAGTGCAATTCATTTTCCTCTTAACCTGAGCTTTGTTACAGTGACAAGAGTTGTCAGCCAGGGATGTCAGGCGTGATAAGGTGGAAAAGCTCGTGCATGTCAAAAATACTTTTTACACAACAACCATAACCGTCATCATTGTCTCGTTGATCATTTCATTGTCGCTTGCCGTGCAGATTGCAACGTCCCGACAGCAGTCAATCCAGCAGATCAATACCAGCGTTGCCAACCTGAGCCATACCCTGAATGTCTATACAGAAGGCATCATACGCCAAAGTGAAATGTTGATTACCACCGTTTCCGACACCATTGAAATTTATGGCATGACCCCGCAACAGGCGATCAATATTCAGCGAATGATAAGCAATCAGGATAACCTTCTTACCCAGATTAATAATGTGGTTGTCTATGATGCGCAGGGGGATATCTTCACCGCCTTGCACGAAACTTTAGCAGGTCCCCGTAAAGGCGCGGACCGGTCATTCTTTGTCTATCACAAGGAAAATAAAAGCCAGCAGATATTTATTGGCGAGCCAGTGATAAGCAGAACCAATGGTAAATGGGTTATTACCATAAGCCGACGCCTTGAGACTCACACGGGGGCATTTAACGGCGTCGTGGTGGTGACGCTGGGTATCGAAAACTTTCTGACCCTTTATGGACAGATCAATATCGGACACGCGGGCGTTATTGGCTTAACGACACAAACAGGCGTTTTACTGATTCGCTACCCCTTTAAGAATACCTATATCGGTACGATTTTTTCAGATTCTCCTCTCTTCAGGAAATACCTAAAAGTACAAAATACAGGGATAGCCAGCTCCGTTTCCCGGTTTGATAAAATCGAACGCATTTATGCCTATGAGAAAAACAGCCGCTACGGACTGGTCACGACGGTGGCGGTCAGCGCGGATGAAGCCCTTTCCCCCTGGCGCAAGCAGGCGATTCAGCTTGCCTTACTTATTTTCGTTTTTACCGCGATACTCATCGTGGCGTCTTATTTCCTGTATTCCGACTTATCCAGAAAAACACGGGATAACAAAGCGCTAAAGATTATTGCCTCGGAGGATGCCCTGACCGGGCTTTATAACCGACGTATTTTCGATGAAAAAATTCTCTCCGACATCGCGATGTGCGCGGCAGAGGACGCGCCGATTTCGCTCCTCCTCGTGGATGTGGACTACTTCAAAAAGTACAACGATAACTATGGTCACCCGGAAGGGGACAGGTGTCTGGCATTACTGGGAAACTGCCTCAGGGAAAGCCTCACTCGCGACAACCAGCTTGTGGCGCGATATGGCGGGGAGGAGTTTGCATTGATATTGCCTGAATCGGATATCCAGGAGGCGCTCCGCCTTGCACAGACGATTATTCGCAATGTCTTCTCTCTCCACATTGAACACGCGTTCAGTCCTTTCGGGCGGGTCACGGTGAGTGTAGGCATATCTACTGCGCGTGCTGTCGACATCGCGGGCAGTCAGCAGAATATTATTATTGCCGCGGACCAGGCGCTCTATCAGGCAAAACGCGGAGGCCGTAACCGGCACGCTTTTGTTGGGGTATAACCCAAAAAAAAGCCCACGAAAGCGTGGGCAAGAAATACTGGAAGCAATGTGAGCAATGTCGTACTGAATACCTGAGTATTTCTCTCAACTATTCAGTGTTGAGAAAGATAATCTTTCTCAACAAAAGATGCAACCCCACATTTCCTGGGGAAGGGCATTTTGATGGCAAAATGCGCATCCGGTCAGTGTGAGGCTTATCACAAATTTCCTTTCTCAAATCCTGTGCTATCCTTTTTTGTGTCGTTGATTTAATGACAAAAACCATACAGAGAGGAAAGTTATGGGAATTTTATCCTGGATTATCTTTGGGCTTATTGCGGGTATTCTGGCGAAGTGGATCATGCCGGGCAAAGATGGCGGTGGGTTTATCGTCACCGTAATACTGGGTATTGTCGGCGCGGTAGTCGGCGGCTGGATCAGTACGCTGTTCGGCTTCGGGAAAGTAGATGGCTTTAACTTCGGCAGCTTTGCGGTTGCGGTGATCGGCGCGCTGGTTGTGCTGTTTATCTACAGAAAGATCAAAAGCTAAAACTGAAGCGTTAAAAAAGGCTGCCGGATGGCGGCCTTTTTACATCACGGGTTCACCACCAGCCAAGCTGCGTGCCAGCAAAGGCCACAATGGCGATGATTAACATAATGAGCGTGGTTTTTCTCATTTATGCCCCCGGTGCAGCGTAACCACCGACAAAAAACCACGCCAGAAACACGACCGCCGTTATAAAAATAACGACAGGGAAGAGGATCCCTATTCTCATATCATCACCTTTTTCTTTTTATAACGCCGTAGAGTGTACGGGGTTAATCCATCGCGAGAAAGCGTGTTTTGCTTTTTCCTTTCTTATCCTGATACATCGCCACATCAGCAGCACGTAATGCGCTGTCTGGATCGGTTACGTCTGGGTCCACTTCGATGACGCCGAGGCTGGCTCCCGGATAAATAAGGTTAATGTTACCCAGCCAGTATTCCCCTGCAATGCGGGCGCTGAAGCGCGCTTTAAGCTGATTCATGTGCTCCTCATTGTCGACATGACTCAGAGAGGCCACCAGAAATTCATCGCCGCCCAGCCGACCAATGATATCGTCCTGCTGTTTTTCTGCGGTCAAACGCTTGCCCACTTCAATCAGGAACTGGTCGCCTGCTTCATGCCCATACCGATCGTTAATCAATTTAAAATCGTCCAGGTCGATAAACGCAATGATGGCGTTACGTTTCAGGTGTCGAGCCAGGGAAAACAGAGTAGTCAGATCCTCAAAGATGGCGCGACGGTTGGGCAGGCCGGTAAGGGCATCGGTATAAGAGTGTGCGATGAGCGCCGCGTTGGCTTCCCGAAGCTGGTTCACCAGAGATTCTTTCTGAATGTACTGACCAATCAACCCGGCGAATAATTTTAACATCTGTTCACCGCGCTCGCTGAGCGGCTTTTTAGCCGTGCTGGTGGCGCAAAGCGTACCGTAAAGCGAGCCATCGGCGAGATGAACCGGAATGCTCATGTAAGTGGTAATACCGAGAGCTTTCGCCGCTTCGCACTCCGGCCAGCGCTCGGGGACATCGTTACTGAAGATGGTGTCGCTATCCAGCGCGCGCTTACACAGCGTTTCATCCCAGGGCACGCTCAGCCCCTCCGGGATCGTCATCTGCTTACTGTTTCGGGCATAAAGGATATGCTGCAGCCGCGCCTGGATATCCACCTTCGTCAGGTAAGTCGACTCCATATCGGTGACGATTTCCAGCATCTCCAGCAGCTGACGAACGAGACTTTCAAGGGATTGCTCAGTAACGAGGGTTTCTGAAACACGGGCAAGGATAATATCCGACATGACGTAGAAAGACTCCCAGGCAGAAGACGTCTGCATCTGCATGTTATGCTGAATTCTTAGGCTTCAGGCATAGTAAAACATGAATGCAGAAAATTTTATATATGGAGAAAGCGGCGCTGAGCCGTTACCCTTAGGCAAAGATGATGTCACAAGGATCGATGCGATGAGATTTCTGCTTCTGGCGCTGACGCTTCCCCTGGTCGCCTGTACCGCAAAAACAACCCCACCCGATGCGCCCAAACCGCCACAGGCCGTAGGTATGGCGAACCCGGCTTCCGTTTACTGTCTGGAAAAGGGCGGGGAACAGATCCCGATTCAAAGCCCGCAGGGTGTTCGTACCGAGTGCAAGCTGCCGGGTGGTGAAGTGATCGACGAATGGACGCTCTATCGTCGCGATCATCCGCAACCCACCAGGTGACAGAAGGGCAGGTCCTGCGATACACTTCTCTTTAGGATTATTCTTAGCCAGTATCTGGCTACTGTTACCGCGAGAGAAGTATGTTTCAGCTTAAACCGGGCAGCATGGCGATGATCATCGGTGCCCGCACGGCGTCTGGCCGTCGCAATATTGGTAAATCTGTTGAGTTGTTGGGTCTTTGCCAGCCTGGCCTGCGTTTTGTAAACCCGGTTAACGGCGTGATGACGCAATTACCCGCAAGTGCGGATCGTGCGCTTTGGCTGGTCACCGGAGACGTCTACGCCTTTGACAATCAGCACGGCTTTGCGTTTGTTCGCGCCGAACATCTGATGCCGCTCACCCCTGATCAAGCCCCGCAAATGCTGGATGAGCTGACAATCAGCTGATCACAAATGGCGTAGCCAGTCGGCTAAAACCAGGGCGTGATTCTGTTCCGTGTTTTTCGCGCCATAGAGGAGGGTGAGAGTCTGCTTGTGTGCCAGCGCCGCAAGACGCCTTCCCTCGTCCTTATGCTGCGCCAGTTCTTCCTGATAGGCTTTACTGAAAGTCGCAAAATCAATAGCTTCGCTATGATACTCCTGACGTAATGCGTTCGATGGCGCGAGTGTTTTACACCATTCGTCATGGGCGAGGTCCGTTTTTTTAACCCCGCGCGGCCAGAGTCTGTCCACCAGCACCCGATAGCCATCGTCCGGGCTTGCCTGCTCATAGACGCGTTTGCACTGAATCATAATTCCACCCTCCCAATTTAAGGTATTGTGATAATTGCAGAAGATCGGTAGTCTGAGGTTCCTTATGTTATCTGATAATACTCTGGCATAAGGAACCTTTCATGGAACACCTCCCGGTT
>Ga0308166_1000409_pt1 | contig 61126 bp, 63 predicted proteins | sample PhyCR2_2_FD_202137 | JGI IMG/M metagenome (GOLD analysis project Ga0308166, IMG submission 202137) | Phyllosphere microbial communities from UC Gill Tract Community Farm, Albany, California, United States - DLSLCC.R2 | ecosystem: Host-associated > Plants > Phyllosphere > Unclassified | place...
TCAGGTCTGGTGACGTGTCCGAGCGGCCGAAGGTGCAACACTCGAAATGTTGTGTACGGTAACCCCGTACCGTGGGTTCAAATCCCACCGTCACCGCCAAGAAAACCCCGTAGATTCATTGATTCTACGGGGTTTTGCTTTGCCCAAAAAGCTATTGCAAGCTAGTTGGAGAACAAATCAGTGAGCTTGCCCTTGGCATCCCACAGAGCCAACGAGTCTCCCCCATTGTTCAGCACACCGGGACCATCAACGTAGAACGCTTCGTCACTGTTGGTACCTGGACCGGAGTACACGCGCAGCTTCTGCCCTGGCTCCAATACGTAGCCATCGCCAATCTGCAGCTTATTGTTAGCCGCATCGCGGATCAGGTAGCCGCTGACATCGACGGTCCGCTGACCGGTATTTTCCACTACAACGTACTCGCCGTTTTCAGGAGTCAGGTCACTTCCTGGAGCATCGTTCAACGCATCAGAAATCAGCACACCGTTATTGGCTGGGAAAACTTTCTTGCCATTCAGGTGACGATCGATCTGTGCCGGGAAGTCACCGGTAATTCGCTCAACGCCCAGTTCCAAAGCGTCATCGACAACTTCCTCAGAGTCAACGGTGTACACACCCAAGCCCAGACCTGCGTCCTTAACTCGTTGCGCGCCAGCGGCGTCCAGAGTGCGGTAGCTGGTGCCGAAGGCATCAGCGTAAGTTGCGTAGTGCTCAAGTTCTTGTGCCGAAGGAACAGTTCCCGTCAGTTGCTGCAATGGCACCTGCGGAGCCAGCTGCGCAAAACGCTCGTTGGATGCCGCGTCAAAACCCAGTACCTCGATCTTGTTGGCAGCTAGCAGCGCCTTCCATTCGGTGTCTTTTGCCAGCGCATCGGCAACAACCTGCTCTACGCCTGGCGATGAGGCAGGATCTTTGATCTCGATGAAGACGCCGGTGCCGCCGGTCAGCACGCTAGGAACATCATCGAAGTGTGGAATCTTGGCCCCGACAAACTTGCCCGAGAAGTAGGATCCGGCATCCAGCTGCTGGAGCTCGTCCCAGGTGAACGAGGTGATGGGATCGTTGGCGCGATCCGGGAAAACCTCTTCGACATTTGTGGTGCGGGCTGGGGTTCCGTCGTGGAAGATGAACGGCACCCCATCTTTGGAAAGCTGAACATCAATTTCGACAAATTCAGCTCCGGACTGACTTCCTGCTTTCAGGGCTTCCAAGGTGTTTTCCGGTGCCACACCGGCAGCACCGCGGTGGCCGATTACCAGCGGCGAAGAATCTGAAGACTTGATTTCAGCGGCCATTGCTGGTGCGGACAGTGAGGCAACCAAGCAAAGCGTTGCAGTTCCCAAAGTAATGCTGCGCAGTTTCATGATGGACTTCCTTCGGTGTCATTGATGAACACCGGCCATACTTCCGCGCTCTGATGGCCTCCAATTCAAGAGCAGTTGAATCGGAGATTAATCTTTACTACTCGATGATGTGCTCGCTGATCTGGGTTTCCAGATTTGTTCCGTTCAGTTCGAAATAGATCTGGCCTTCAGTGACCGATACCGACATGGTGTTGCGACGGGTCAGGCAACGTACTGCCTCATCAACAAATTGGGGGTCAAAAGATCGGAACCGAATCTCAGAAGATTGGTGGATCGTCTTGCCTCGCCAAGATGCCAGTAACTTTGCTGGATCTCGGTGAGTGTAAATTGCGGTGCGGTCTGCTCGCTTGCTTCCAAGGTGCAAGCGCTGCGCATCTGGCGCGCCAACCTCGATCCAGGCGGTGATGAGTCCCGTGAGGTCTTTGACAAGAATTGCGGGTTCTTCACCAGTTGAAACGCCACCAGCAGAGAAAGTGATTCCTTCTTCGTACTCCAAGCAATAGGTGAGTACTCGGGTGATCATGTAAGCATCGGTCTCAGAGGGATGCTGCGCGACGCGCAGTGAAAGATCCTCGTATACCCCGCGATCTACATCAGCAAGTTGAACGTCAAAAGTGTGCATAGTCGCGCCGATAGCCATAGTTGTCGAGTCTACCGTGGGCAGGGCATCACCAATGAACGCCTAGTGCGTGAAGATCTTAGGAGGCATCCGGGAACCGGATGATGAATTGACGACTATCACTCGGAATCCCTTCAACTTTCCGAGTTTCAATCACTTCGGTGAGTTTGCTTTCCAGTCTGGCCAACCCGATCAGTGGAGGTGCAGTAGATTCGTACTCGACTGCTCCTGGTGGACTGATCTTGATCTTGTGTGGAGTTTCCTGAATGACTTTTTCGGTCCATCCGGGAGCTTCCTTGGCTAGATTGCAGTAACCGCACTTCATGCAACCGTTGATGGAGCAGGTTTTTCCACCTTTGCAATGCTGCTCAACGTGATCTGCTTGTCTAGGCTTGTTGTTGCAATAGGGAGTCCGACAGTAAGGATCTCTGAGTTCCAGCAGCTTACGCAGTGAACCCTTGAAGAGGCGTTCCTTGGAGTCCATGGCGACCAAATCTTGACCTTTAGGCAAAACGTAGAGCCGCCGGATGGATGGAAATGCCCTGATCCGCCTGCGTAGCTGATCAAGTTCCGAAGTTGGAGTGTGGTCATCCAACTCGTTATAGCTATCAAAGAGTCGGGCCGCATATTTGGCCGGAACACTGCCGTATCCAGAAACTGACGCCGGATCTTTTCCGTCCATCAGCAAAGCCATATCCGTCATCACAAGATTGACGTGGAGCTTGATGGGCAGAGGCATGTCGGCGGGATGGCCGGCGAGCTTGGATACCAGAATGTCGACCTTCAGCTGCTTGATGGTGCGCGGATCTCCGCCTTTTTTAGCCTTCTGGGCTTCATGCTCAAGGGCATCTTCAATTGCTACACCGACCTCGATGGGCAACTTCACGTTCATGTTGATGCAGTCTTTGCCTTTGAAGAAGGCAACACCACGATGCTTCGCCTTGCGTTCAATTTCTTCATCGCGCTCTTCCCCGCGGATCTGATCCACGGTCTTTTGCGCAATGTCATGGGCCTCATGAGTAGAAGCTGAATCAAACATTGAAGGATTGTCGGCAAAAAACCGGTCAAACTCCTGTCGCTCTGACCGGCTGACGTCTTCTAGCGGGCTCAAGATTGACATGATCAGCTTCTCGCTAAAGTCTCCAAGCTGATACCGGGAAAACAGGTAGGGCATGTCCGAGATCAAAAAGCGCATGCGACGAACGTAAGCCAGGGAGGCATGAGGTGAGCGCTTGCGTGCCAAGGCTATCTGGCTTGCTGTTCCGCGCTGTTTTGCCGTGGCCGGTTTGCCCGGCGATGTCTCGTTGCCTTCATCCATATGGGCTGCAAGACGAGCCTGAACCGAACCGAGGAATGAAATTTGAGATTCAACTTTCTCAAGAGCGATCACCGAAAAAGTTGGGTCAGCGTTGCGCAGAGCCATGTTGACTAACGACAGCTCTTCTGGCGTGAGACATGGTGTTCTACCGAAGCTGGATCCCTCAGGAATTCCGTCTTCGACATTAGTGCTGAACACTTCTTTGTCTTCGAACATATATTCATTATATGCCGAAAATGACCGGGATTACAGGGTTTTCCACAACAAGAAATCAGAACTTTGAAGCGAAAAATTCGAACACTGGCTCGTATTAGGCGTCATCTTCCGGATGCTCGTCGGACCATTGGTGGGCACGAGAAACCAACTGCTGGGCAAGGCCGGAAAGATCGCCCTTACTGCTGCCCAAGGCAACACCGAGCAAGAAGGTACTCAACGGAGCCGCCGGGCGGGCAACCTCGTGGGCAACGTGCTTGGCAACATCCAAGACCGTGGCAATGTCAACGCCGGTGGCGTCGAGTCCCAACTCTTTGGTCGCAGCTTCTAACCATTCGTTGAGCGCTTCGGGAGGCAGGTGTACAGCCATGTCATTCCTTTGTGTTGCGGCGGGCGCGTTCCAGCGCCTGCGGGGTATCGATGTCATCGGTGGTTTCATCATCCACCGGTAGTTCAGCCAAATCTAGTGCGCCGAGCGCTTTGCGCACCGGGGCATTAACCAACTGCCCGGCCAGTTTTTCGCAAGCTTCAGCGACGGCGGCGGTGCGATAGTACCCGGCGAGCCACTGCACGTAGCCTTGAGCATCACGAAGCACCAGCCCATCGGCGGCGCACTGATCCACGTGGTCGCTCAGGGCAGAAATGACCGCATCGGGATGCTGCAGGTCGCAGGCCAGGATCATGCACCACCCGCTACTCACCTCAGGGATCCCGGCGGCGATGGCCGCTAAGGGGCCAGCAAAGGGCGGGTCTTCGCGCAACACCACGTCGGCTAAGGCGCCGGTGACCTGATCGCCGATCACCACCACGCGGCCGACTGTGGCACGACGGGCAGCAAGAATGACCCGATCCACCAAGCGCTGGGAGTGAACAAGCAGTTCGGGCTTATTCGCTCCGCCCAGCCGGGTGCCGCGCCCGCCGGCCAGCACAAGCACGTCAAAGTCGTCCGTCATAGCCCGGTCCGCAGTACATCAACGGTATCGCCCGGGTGGATCTCTTCAACGCCGGCCGGAATCAGCGCGTAGCCCTGGGCGGAGCCGAACCCACCGACCGAGTGGGAGATGCGACCGGCCGCAACCGCCGGGGCGCAGCGCAGCTGCTCGCCATGCTCAAAGACGATGGGCAAAACCTGCAAGCGGTTGCCGGCGGCCCTCCACCCAAGTGCGGCGACTGCCTTGAGCCGGGGACGCTGCAATACGCTGTGGCCTTGCATGGCACGCAGGGCAGGGCGGACAAAAAGTTCGAAGCTGACCGCTGCGCTCACCGGGTTGCCGGGCAGCGCGAACATCATCGCGCCTTTAGCCAAACGTCCGGCACACTGCGGCTGGCCTGGGCGTACGCGCACGCGGGTGGCGTACACGCCGGGCTCGTCGGCCAACACCTTGCGCATCACGTCATAGTCGCCGGGGCCGACCCCTCCGGTGCTCAGGATCGCGTCGTGGGTGGGCGCCAGCTCATTAAGCTTCGCGCGCACGGTCTGCGGGTCATCAACACAGTGCACGATCGTGGCCGCAGTAATGCCAGACTCGGCGAGCAACCCGGCAATCAGCAGCGAATTGGTTTCCGGGATCTGTCCGCGGGACAGTGTTTGGCCCGGCGGGCGTAGCTCGGCGCCGGTGACCAACACGGCCACCTTGGGCATGGTGCGCACCAACAGTTCGCTCGCCCCTGCGGCGGCCAAGGCCGAAAGTCGGGCTGCGCCGAGCTCATCTCCGGCGCGGGCGATCAGCTCGCCGGTGCTGCGGTCTTCACCTCGTTGACGCACATCTTTGCCTTTAGGCACCGGCACGTTGATCCGCACGCTGGACACATCCCAGCCGGCCACCGCGGCACTGGTGTCCTCGATGCGCGCCACCGCGTCGGCAGCCGTGGGCAAGGGAGCGCCGGTCATGATCTTCACACACTGACCGGGCAACAGCTGCGGGTCCCAGCTGCTTCCGGCGGGAACTTCGCCGATGACTTGTAGGGTGGCCGGGCTGCCTGAAGTAAGAATCGCGGTGTCGGCGCTACGCACCGCAAAGCCATCCATCGCCGAGTTATCCCACAGGGGCAGCGGGTGGCTGGCCAATACGTCGCTGGCCAGAACCGCGCCGTGCAGTACCGGGCCCACCGGCAGGGTTTGTGGTGCCAATGGCTGAACCAGGCTTAACAGCCGGGCGCTGTGTTCGGCCACGCTGATAGCTTCTTCGGGCTGGCGTTTCATCGCTGTTCTCCTGGTGGGTTGGCGGGAAGGGTGGCCACCACCGCGCGCATAAACCGGTTGACCGGGTTGGCAAAAACTTCAGACACACTTCCCGAGTCAATGATCTGGCCGCGTTCCATAACCAGAAGTTGATCGGCCAGCGCCAAGGTGTCGGCGGCCGAATGCGAGATGACAATGGCGCTGGTATTTGTGCGCGTGAGCTCTTCGCGCACCAGTGCGCGCATATCCATGGCGGCCTCAACATCCAGTGAGGCAAAGGGTTCATCGATCAGTAACAGCTTGGGCCGGGCGGCCAACGCTCGGGCCAGGGCGATGCGTTGGCGTTGCCCGCCGGAGAGGGCAGCCGGGCGCGCAGCAGCTAGTTCTTCTAGTCCCAGCCGAGCCAGCCATTCGTGGGCGCTAGCCAGCGCCGCAGTTTTACCCAACCCCGAGGCGTGGGCCCCAAAGGCAATATTTTTGACCGCGTCCAGATGCGGGAACAGGTGCGGGGCTTGACCCAGCAGCCCCACCCCGCGCAGGTGCGGGGCTAGGTGCCGGCGCGCATCGGCCAAAATGGTGCCATCAAGTTCGATCCGCCCGCCCGCAATTTTCTCGGTTCCGGCGATGGCGTTCACGATGGTGGACTTGCCAGCCCCGCTGGGCCCCATGATCGCCAGCGTACTGCCCGAACGCACCTGGAATTTTGCCTGAACGTCGAAGCCGGCGCGTGGCACCTGCAGATCAACAAGCAGTCTCATTTGATGGCCCCCGGACGCCAGGCGCGAACACACAAAAGCACCAGCACCGCGGTTCCCAGCAACAACAGGGACAGCGCCACGGCGGTATCCCGTCCGGCGCCGGCCCCATTAAACGCGGTGTAGATCGCCAGCGGCATGGTCTGGGTGACCCCGGGAGCATTGCCGGCAAACAGCGCGGTGGCCCCAAATTCGCCGATGGCCCGCGCGAAGCACAAGATCACCCCGGCCACCAGCCCGGGGGCGGCCAACGGCAGGGTGATACGGGTGAGCACCATCCAGCGCCCGGCGCCCAGAGTTGCAGCGGCCTGTTCGTACCCGGTGCCCACCGAGCGCAGCGACCCCTCCACCGAGAGCACCAGGAAGGGCAGCGCCACAAAGCTTTGCGCGATCACCACGGCAGCGGTGGAAAAGGGCAGGGTGATCCCCCAGAGTGAATCGATCAGTTGCCCGATCGGGCTGGTGCGACCAAAAAGGAAAAGCAGCGCCACCCCACCGACCATCGGTGGCAGCACCAAGGGTACGGCGATTAGTGCACGTAGTAGTTGCGCGATCTTCGGGCTGCTGCGGGCGATCACTAGGGCCAGCGGCACCCCGAGCACAACGCACAACGCGGTGGCCGCCACCCCGGTGCGCACCGAAAGCCAGAGGGCCGACAGGGCTTGTTCGCTGGTGGCATCGGCAAGCAGGGTGGACCAGCTGGCCCGACCCAGCAAGGCCAACAGCGGCAAGATCAGTAGGGCTACCCCCAGCACCGCCGGGGCGAGGGTGAAAGCCGGGACGCGCAGCCCAGTGTCGCTAGCCATTGCCCTGCGCAGCCCCACTACCAAATCCGTAGTCGGTCAGGATCTGCTGGCCGCGCTCGCCGGTGACAAAGTCGAGGAACTCTTGGGCGGCCGGATTATCGTCCAGGGTGGCGATCGGGTAACTGTTGACCACTTCATCGGCCCGTTCGGGCACGATAGCGGCCAGATCGGGTTCATCCTCCACGTCGGTGGCGTACACCAGCCCTGCGTCAGCTTCGCCGGCAGCTACCTTCTGCACCACCGCGGTGACATTTTGTTCTTCGCTGACCGGCTTAACCTTCACCCCGGCCTTTGTCAGCAACTGCTGTGAGGCGTTACCGCACGGCACCTGCGAGGCGCACAGTACGGTGCTGGCTCCGGCCAAATCGGACAGCGACTTGATGTTGGCGGGGTTATCTTTTGGCACCGCGATCACCAGGGTATTGCTGGCAAAAATCACTGGTTCGTGGCCAAATCCTGCTTCGGTTACCTCGTCCATATTACGTTCGTCAGCCGAAGCAAACACGTCTACGTCCGCACCTTCAACAATTTGTGTGGCCAAAGTTGAGGAGCCGTCATAGTTGATGCCGTTGATCTTTACTTCGGGATGTTCGCTGCGAAATTCTTCGGCGATTTCATCGAAGGCACCGTGCAGTGATGCTGCTGCAGAGATGGTGATGCTTTGCTGATCAGCTGGTTTATCACTGCTGCAACCGGAGAGGAGCAGGGCGGCAGCGGTGCCTGCCAGCACACATCGGGCAGCCAGCGGCCAGGTTACACGCATGAATTCTCCAGTACTTAAGCTTTGTGCCCATGCTACAACCGCGGTCCGTTCAAATACGTTATTTTACGTGTTGATTTGCTGTTTTACCCGCCGATCTTCCACCGTTAGTCCGCGGCAGTTACGCTGGTAGTTATGACAGTTTTACCGGCAGGGGATATCACCGACGCCCGTGGGCGGCCCCTGCATGATTTGCGGATCTCGGTGACCGACCGCTGCAATTTCCGTTGTGTGTACTGCATGCCCAAGGAAATTTTCGGTCGCGACTTCGCCTTCCGCGAGCGGTCGGAATTACTCAGCTTTGAAGAGATTGAACGCTTGGCACGCGTGAGCGTAACCCTTGGCGTCACCAAGCTTCGGCTGACCGGTGGCGAACCCTTGTTGCGCCGTGGCATCACCGAGCTGGTCTCGATGCTCGCAAAGTTACGCACCCCTGAAGGTGCACCAGTGGATTTGGCGATGACCACTAATGGTTCGGCGCTGCCCAAGATGGCGCAGTCGCTGAAAGATGCCGGACTGAACCGTGTGACCATCTCGCTGGATTCACTTGATGATGCCAAATTTAAAGCCATCAACGACGTGAACTTCCCTGTCGCCCGTGTGCTGGAAGCAATCGAGGTGGCCCGCCAGGTTGGTTTAGGTCCGGTGAAAATTAATACGGTCGTCAAACGCGGGGTCAACGACGATGAAATCCTGACCCTAGCTGAGCATTTCCGTGGCACCGGGGCCATCCTGCGCTTCATTGAGTATATGGATGTGGGCACCACCAACGGCTGGAAGGTTGATGAGGTTCTTCCCTCAGCTGAGGTGGTCTCAATGATCAACGAGCGCTGGGCGCTGGAACCGGTGACCAAAACCGAACCGGGAGAAACCGCCAACCGCTGGCGCTACGCCGATGGTGCCGGTGAAATAGGCGTGATCTCCAGTGTGACCAATGCGTTCTGTGGCAACTGCTCACGCTCACGAGTTTCCGCCGAGGGACAGCTCTACACCTGCTTATTTGCTGGTTCCGGCTATGACCTGCGCAAGCTGATGAGGGAAGGGATCAGCGACGAGGACTTGGCTAAAGCACTGACCGGCCACTGGCGTAAGCGCGATGATAATTATTCTGAGTTGCGTGCTGCACTGACCCCGGGAAACCGCAAGCGCATCGAGATGTCCTACATAGGGGGCTAGCCCATCGATTTCTGCCCGTCCAGCGATTCACGAATGATGTCCGCATGTCCCGAATGCTGGGTAGTTTCGGCGATGATGTGCAACAGCGTTCGGCGAACCGACCACTGGGAGTCAACAAACCACGGAGCGGCAGGCAACTCGTGCACGGTGTCTAGATCTATCTGGGCAAGCAGCGCGTCGGTCCGAGAAGCAATCTGCGCATAGTTCTCCAGAAGCGCTTCCAAGGTTTCGCCGGGTTGCATACGGAATTCGTTGAGGAACATTTCAAGCGCTTCGGGAGGCATATCGCTGAAGTCTGCGCCATCCCAAGCCATCGCAGCCCGGCCTTTGACCATGAATTCTTGCCACTGCCCTTCCACGGCACTGACATGTTTGATCAAACCACCAAGGGTCAATTCACTGACGGTAGTGCGCTGTGCAGCCTGCTCGTCGCTCAAACCCTGCACAGTGAAACGCAGGAAATGCCGTGCGTTAGCCAGTGCCTGGAATAGGTCGGCGCGTTCGCCATTCAGGGTGGTGTTGGTAATGGCCATGGTGCTCATGATTGCCTCCTGGCATAAGCTGCAGCCGGTATTTCCAGCTGGTAATAACCACAGTAGAAGTGAAAAGTGCCAGTTCCTGTCCTAAATCAAGGCAGGCTTATTCCATGAGTACCAGCACCAGATTTTTTCGTTTGCTCTCACTGCTGCAGACCCATCGTTATTGGTCCGGAGACGAGCTAGCCGAACGCCTAGACGTCAGCCTGCGCACCGTTCGCCGAGACATCGACCGACTGCGCGATCTGGGGTATCCGGTGCAGGCCGATCGTGGCGTGGGCGGTGGCTATCAGTTGGCTTCCGGCACCGCCATGCCTCCCCTAGTACTCGATGATGAGGAAGCCGTAGCACTGGTGGTCTCCCTGCAGTCCAGCGTGCACGGCGGATCTTCCACACTGGCCGAGGCGGCCTTGCGGGCGATGGGAAAAATTGTGCCCGTGCTTCCAGCCAGGTTACGCAAGCGCGCGCAGGCACTGACTGCGAGCACCGTGCCACTGAATTCGCAGTACTCCGCACCGGATCCGGTAAATCCTGAAGTACTGGTGGCTTTTGCCCAGGCTTGCCGCGACCATGAACGAATCGCTTTTGATTACAAAGATGCCAAAGGAGCAAAGAGTTCACGCAGGGTAGAGCCGGCCCAACTGGTGAACGTGGGCAACCGCTACTATCTGGTGGCCTTTGATCTGGACCGCGATGATTGGCGCAGTTTCCGCGTAGACCGCGCACAGAACGCTTCACCCAGAGCCTTGCGCTTTGCGCCCCGCGCGGCGCCAGGTGGTGATGCGGCGGGGTTTGTCCGTGCAGGCTTGCGCGGGACTGGACCGCAAGATGTCAGCGCACGCATCCATGCCAGCGCTAAAAAGTTGGAGCCACTGATCGGCCGCTGGTTCCAGATTGAAGCAATCGATGCCAACAACTGTTTGGTGCGAACCGAGAATATGAATCTGAACTGGGCCGCATTTGGACTCGCCATGAGCCAGGCCAAAGTCAGCGACATCCAGCCAGCAGAACTGCGCACGCTCCTCGATTCGTGGACGGAGAATCTCAGCTCCTGATTGCGAAAGTTGTGAGATGCAACAAAAACAGCCTTGAGAAGTGCTCGCGAGGCAATCCCGGGGAGTATAGTCGCTGGCGTGCTGATCACATTCAAATCATTCAGATTAAAGCTCTCACTAGAGAATACTTAAAGATTTAACCATCAGCACGGCCATATGTATCATCACGAAGCCCTTCCGATGGCCTTTGCAATCGCGCCGAACACTTCCCATGAAAGGCTGCCTCATGACCCCTGCCGACTTTACCTCTGACGCGCAAACGATCCTTCCTGAACTTGTCGAACTGCGCCGCGCATTGCATGCGGACCCCGAGCTGGGACTGACTCTGCCTCGAACCCAGCAAAAGGTACTCGACGCCCTCGAAGGGCTACCGCTGGAAATCACCACCGGCACACGCACCAGCTCGGTCACCGCCGTGCTTCGAGGAGAGCTGCCCGGTCCGAGCGTTCTGCTTCGTGGCGACATGGACGCATTGCCGATCGTCGAAGAGTCCAATCTGGACTTTGCATCCACCAATGGCAACATGCACGCCTGCGGCCACGATCTGCATACCGCGGGACTTGTTGGTGCAGCCAAATTATTGTCGGCCCGGAAAAGTGAACTTCATGGCTCAGTCATCTTCATGTTCCAGCCAGGAGAAGAAGGCCACGGTGGCGCCAAGATCATGCTCGAAGAGGGACTACTCTCGGTAGCCGGAGAACCTCCGGTTGCCGCCTACGCCATCCATGTGGGCCCCGGTCCACGCGGGCTCTTCGCAACTCGCGGCGGTCCGGTAGCTGCTGGCTCAAACCAACTGACAGTGAAATTGCTCGGACGCGGCGGGCACGGCTCACAACCACATCAGACCCTGGATCCAGTTCCCGCTGCAGCAGAGCTTGTCCTGGCCTTGCAGAGTTTTGTCACTCGACGGTTTAACGCTTTCGACCCGGTGGTCCTCTCGATTACCCGCATGAACACCGGCGACGGCGCAATCAATGTCATCCCGGAAAGTGTCGAGTTGGCGGCCACCATCCGCACCATGTCCCACGAATCCCTTGCAGTCCTAGAAGAAGGGTTGCCACGAGTCATCCAAGGCGTGGCAGCAGCCCATGAGCTCACCGCGGATGTGAGCTTTGAAACGTTGTACCCGGTGACTGTGAACGACCCGGCTGAGACCGACGCTGCGCTGGAAACGATGCGCGAAATCTACGGCGAACAGCGCGTAGCGGTGATGCCTTCACCAATGATGGGTTCTGAGGATTTCGCTTTTGTGCTCGATGAAGTTCCAGGCACGTTTATCGGACTGCTCACCTCACCGTCTGAAATGACGGCCAAGGAAACGGAGTGGAATCACTCGCCGCGCGTCATTTTTGATGACCAGTTACTCGGAGATCAGGCCGCAGCACTGGCAGCTATTGCCTTTAAGCGCACCGCCAGCTAACCATGTGCGCTGCGCGCTAGCTCTTGAGAATTACAGTGGTTTGGGTCCCTGCATACTCAAATCCGGCGCGCATAGCTGTTCGGATGGACGCTGCGTTGTCGACGTGCACACGCCACTGAGGAATCAGGCCAGCGTCGAGTGCATGCTGTTGAGCGATGGCAACTGTCTGAGAACCGAGTCCACTTTGCCGATTGGCAGGTGCGACGAGCGCGCCGAGGTGGGCCAGTTTTTCTTCCCACACGTCGTAGCCAGCACCTGCCATAGGCGCCGACTCATTCTCAGATTCGCTAATCATGATGAAGGTATTTTCCATCTCGCTCAAGCCGACTTCTGCGATGTCTTTGGATGGGCAGGCTTTTTCGAGATCAATGGCGTGCTCTCGCAGACGGCTCACCTTTGCATTGGGGGTAGGCAATATTGGGGCCGTATCGCTGTAGTACAACTTCGCTTCCCCTAGAGGTTTTCCTCCATAGGGAGCACTGAGTTCTAGAAGTTTCGCGTGATTGACCAGATCTGAATCGGGTAAATTTCGTCCGGCTTCAATCGCCCATGAAGGGCCAACCAAGATCCCTGTGCCGAACAACGAAACGAACATGAGTACGGCGCTATCGTTCTTTTCGCGATAAACGCGATTCTCGCCCCGCTCCAGTGCTTCGGCCGAAATGCCGAGTATCGATGCCCAAGAGTCTCGAATAGTCGCGATGGTTTCGGGGTGCAAGGTCATGCTGAAAGATTAGCGGATTGTGCCTGAGGCGCGTCTTGTTAACGGACTGAAAGAGTCTCCAAGACTGCTGTTCCAAGGATTCAAGCAATACTTCGTCTACAGCCCAACCCATTCTGAACTGCCGGAAGTGAAGTGCTGCTTCTTCCAGATTGGGACCTCGGCCTTGATGCGTTCCACGAGGTTCTCAATCGCATCGAATGCTTCCTTGCGGTGCGCGGCCGCCGAGGCAGCGACCAACGCTGCATCACCAATCTTCAGCGGACCTACGCGGTGCACTGCCGAGAGCTTCAGACCGGTGCGTTCTTCTTCCTCGGCGATGATCTTCTCAAGGAAGTCCTGTGCCTGCGGATGGTGCGAGTAGTCCAAAGAGTTCACTGATTGGCCGCCGTCGTGGTTGCGAATGATTCCGTGGAAGAGCACTACCGCTCCGGCGGTATCGGACTGCACGGCATCGCGGACTGCGGCCTCGTCGATGGGTTCTTCGGTGATCAGCGCGTAGCTCACGAGCGGGCTCCTTCGGTAGGTGCGGGTTCGGCCAGCAGCTGCGGGGCCACCTCAGCCAGTGCGGGAAGCCCGCCTTCAAGGTAATTCGTTGTGATGCCTTGACCGGCGAGCAAGGATGCTGCGCGTTGCGAACGCGGACCACGAGCGCAGTAGACCGTCACCTGCTCTGGGATCTGATCTAGAGCTGCGCCCGATTCAATCGCGGCTTCCAATTCCGGCAGGGGTAGATGCAAGGAACCGGCAATGTGCTGCTGCGCGCGTTCGTCATCATTGCGTACGTCCAACAACACCGGAGCGTCCGTTCCGGCTAGCAATTCGGCGAGCGCTTGGGCGCTGATGCTCTGGGCTTCGGGTAGTGAACCAGAGCAGAAGAGCACGTAGTCGATCAGCTCGGTGACTTCAGTGCCTTGCGGGTCCCGGGAGAATTCGAGGGTTCGGGTGTTGGCGGCCAGCGCATCATAGATCAGCACCTTGCCCACCAGCGGGGTGCCGATTCCGGCGATCAACTTCATCGCTTCGGTGGCTAACAGCGAGCCGACGGTTCCGCACAATCCCGGTAGCACTCCCCCGGCGGCGCAGTCGGGCACGGTGCCCGGGGCCGGTGGCACCGGGAACAGGTCACGGTAGCCGGGGCCGTGTTCGTGCCAAGCCACGGAGACTTGTCCGTGGTGTTGCAGGATGGAGCCCCAGATCAATGGAATGCCGGTGAGTTGGGCCGCGTCATTGGTCAGGTAGCGGGTCGGGAAGTTGTCACTTCCGTCGATAACCAAGTCATAATTCGCAAAGATCTCTAACGCATTGGATGAATCCAAGCGCAGATTATGCTCGATGATTTCCACATTTGGGTCCAGCGCTGTGGCAGCTTGAGCCAGTGAAGTGGTTTTGGCCAGCCCGATATTGGCGGTGGTGTGGGTGACTTGGCGATGCAGGTTAGATAGCTCCACGACGTCATCATCACCGATGGTGCCTACGCCTGCTCCGACTAGATAAGGGACGCTGGCGCTGCCTAGTCCTCCGGCGCCGATGACCAGCACCCGGGCGGCAGCCAGTCTGCGCTGCGCGGTGTCATCAAATCCGGGCAGGGTTAGTTGGCGCGCGGCTCGTGCAGCCTGTTCTTCGCGCAGTGCTGGCCCGGGGGCTACAAGCGCGGGAAAGTCGCGTTCACTTTTCATCGTGCTCCTTATCGCTGTGGCGCGATAGCATGAAGTCATGTCGAAGATTACGATACGCTACTTCGCTGCCGCGGCGGCAGTAGCGGGCTGCGAGCAGGAGAGCTGGGAACGCCCCGAAACGCTCGCGACGCTGCGTAGCGAACTGATCAATTCCTACGGGACAGAAATGGCACAGGTTTTGCGTGCCGGAAGTTTCCTGATCAATGGAGTGGTGCGCCGCGATGCCGGCGAGCTTGGTTCAGCCGAAAATCTTACGGTGGATGTTCTGCCACCATTTGCTGGCGGATAACCGATGACCTGCACCTTAGAAAACCATCAAGCCGAACTTGTTGCCGTGCTGTCCCCGGTCTTTGCTTCCTTAGATAGCGAAGTGCTGCCCACTGATAGCCCCGAGGCTGCTGATCGGATCCTTAGCGAGGATCTGTACGCCCAGTTACCTATCCCTGCGTTCACCAATTCGCAGATGGATGGATACGCTGCACGTAGCGCGGACCTGGCCACTGCAACATCTTCATCCCCGGTGACTTTGCCGCTCGGATTCACCGCTGCCGCTGGCGATCAGCAAATCACTTTGGCCGAAGGTACCGTCAGCCCGGTGATGACCGGTGCGATGATCCCGCTCGGCGCCGATACCGTGATCCCGGTAGAAGAGAGCGTCACAGGAACATTCCCTGAGTTGGTTCGAGCGAATCAAGGGGCCCCGAGCGGGCAGGCCACTTTCACCGCACCCAGTGAACCGGGGCGCTTCATCCGCCCTGTCGGTGTTGATCTGGAAGCCGGCGCGTTGGTAGCCAAAGCCGGAACCCGGCTGACCCCCACCATGATTGCCGCGCTGGTTTCCAGTGGACTGCGGGAAGTTTGTGTACGCCGTGACCTAAAGGTGGCGGTGTGCACCACGGGGGACGAACTCAGCGATGATCAGCGCTCCGAAGGTCAGATCCCGGACTCCAACTCCCCCATGCTCGTTGCTTGGTTGCGCCGCTATCAGGTGCAGGTCCGCACACTGCAACTACCTGATGATCCTCAAGGCTTTGCACTGGCTATTGATGCGCTGCAAGAACAGGTAGATCTAATTCTGACGGTGGGCGGCATCAGTGCCGGAGCCTATGAGGTGGTCCGCCAAGCTCTTTCGCCATTGGGTGGTTCCTTCCACCATGTGGCCATCCAGCCTGGTGGCCCGCAAGGTTTCGCCCAACTGCCTCAGGCAGCGGTGCTGTGCTTCCCCGGTAACCCGGTTAGTGCGCTGTTATCGGCTGAATTGTTCTTGGCTCCGTTGTTGCGCAAGTTCAACGTTTTGCCCGAGCCGGTATCGCAGCATTACCCGCTGGCCGCCAATGTCAGCTCACCCGAGCATAAACATCAGGTACGCCGGGCGGTGATCCGCGAGGGCCAAGTGGAAATCCTGGATCCGGGCTCGCATCTGGTCCACGACCTGGCCCGCGCCGATGCGCTGGTACATATCCCGGTCGGCGTCAGCCAACTGACTGCTGGGCAGCAAATTGAAACTTGGAGCATGAATGTCTGAAAAACTTACTCACCTGCGTGAAGACGGCAGCGCCCACATGGTTGATGTCAGCGACAAGGCTGTCACCAAGCGTGTTGCTACCGCAGAGGCCATCTTTGTCACCCGCGAAGACGTGGTTCCGATGCTGATGACCGGCAATCTTCCTAAGGGTGAGGCCTTAGGCACTGCTCGGGTTGCGGGCATCATGGCGGCCAAGCGCACCTGGGAACTGATTCCGCTGTGCCACCCGTTGCCGATTTCCAAGGTGTCCATTGACTTCGAGGCCCAGGATGCCGCGGTGCGTGTTATCGCGCAGGTAACCACCAAGGGCGTCACCGGGGTGGAGATGGAAGCGTTGACGGCGGCCAGCGTAGCCGCATTGACCCTATACGACATGGTCAAGGCCGTAGATAAGCACGCCGAGGTTCGCTCCGTGAAGGTCTTGGCAAAGTCCGGTGGCAAAAGTGGCGACTGGGTTCGTGAAGACTAACCGTCAGGCCGCGGTGGTGGTTGCCTCGACCAGCGCTGCTGCGGGAACTGCCGTGGATAAAACCGGCCCGCTGATCCGCCGGTGGCTGCGTGAGCGCGAGTTCCAAGTGGTAGACCCCTTGGTCGTAGCCGATGGGCAACCGGTGCACGATGCCGTTCAAGAACAGCTCGCCGCCGGCACCTCGGTAGTGATCGTTACCGGTGGCACCGGGGTCTCCCCCGATGATCGGTCCCCCGAGATGGTCGAACCACTTTTGGATGTGCGACTTCCGGGGATTATTGAGGCCATCCGACGTCGTGGTGAGGCTTCAACTCCGCTGTCGATTATCACTCGTGGGGTGGCCGGCTTTGCCGGCAAGACTTTTGTGATCACCCTGCCCGGTTCCACCGGCGGGGTCAAAGACGGATTGGCCGTGCTGGATACCGTCCTGGAACATTTGCTCACTCAGCGCAGTGGCGGCACCGGCCACGGACCGCGCTAAAAACACTACTTACTTTGATCAGAAAGACTGAAATATGAGCGTCGAAGCTGGAATCTACCAACACTTTAAAGGACAACGCTACGAGGTGCTGGCCGTGGGCAAACACAGCGAAACCGAGGAACCACTGGTCTTCTACCGCAAGCTCTACGATGACTACAGCTTCTGGGCCCGTCCGCTGGAAATGTTCGAAGAGACCGTGGACCGCGACGGCTACAGTGGGCCACGGTTTGTGAAGGTTGCTTAGACTACTGTGAATCTGCCTCGTTGTAGCGCTCAAGCGCTGCGGCGAAGTCGCTAATTTGTTCCGCGCTCCAGCCTTCCAACCGCTCAATGACCGCGGCTCGATGTACGGCAGCCGAAGCATCTAGTCGTTCTTGACCTAATTTGGTGAGCTCCAGAATGCGGCCTCGTCCGGCTTCTGAATCGTCGTAAGCCGCGTAGCCCAAATCGAGCAGCGTACCGACTTGGCGCGAGACCGTTGAACGATTCAGTGAGAACGCTTCGGCGATATCGGTGGCCCGAGACCCCGGCGTATCGGCGATGAACCGTAACAACGAATGCTCCACCGTGCTCAAGGGCTCAGCAAGTTGCCGTGAGCGTGAGTTTGCTCGTCGAGTGATCATCTGCATGTGATGGTAGACGGACTCGATGTCTGTTTCCCGTTCTTTCCTGCCCATAACCCCGAGTCTAGTACGTGGCGGAGAACTCAAGATTTTATGTTGCACAATGCAACACAAGCGGTATCCTTAAAACATATGACTGCCACCGACACCACCGCCCCCAGTACCCCCGCTGCCAAGCATTCCGACTCCACGCCGCACAAACTTACGCCCCCTAAGCCTGCACCGAAGGGATGGGGAAAGCTGGCGCGAACCATGCTGATTCCGTTCTTCTTGTGCGCCATCATGGGTTTGTTCTACCTCGGAGCTTTCCATCAGCCCACCCCGCACAATGTGCAGGTGGCAGTGGTTGGAGATTCTGCAGCCACCAAGGTTTTTGCGCAGACTTTGCAAGATGAATCGGATGGAGCACTGAATGTGCGCACCGTCCAGGACAACCAGTCCGCACAGCAGTTGGTGGAGAATCGTGAAATCGTAGCCGCTTACGAATCAACCAAGGATTCGGCCACGCTTTACGTTTCGAGCGCCGCTTCAGAAACGTCGGTGAACGTCGCACAAAAAGTCTTCATGAACGTGGCCTATAAGCAGGGGCAGCCATTCCACGTTGCCGATGTGGTTCCTACCGGAGAAAACGACACTAGTGGACAGGGTCTATTCTTCTTACTCGTCGCACTGAGCATTGGTGGTTACGCCAGCGCCGTGCCACTGGCCGGGTTCATGGGCAAGGTCAAACTATCAGTTCGCTTTGCTTTGGCAGCACTAGCAGCAGCAGTTATCTCGACCATCGCTGTGGTTGTTTCCGGTCCGATCTACCACGTCATCAATAATCACTACGCCGCCATTTGGCTAACATCGTGGGTCTACGCCGTCTCGATCATCATGCTCGGCATGGGATTACACCCAATGCTTCGCCACTGGACCACACCGATCTTGACCATGTGCTTTGTGGCCTTGAACTTCACCAGCTCCGGTGGCATCTTCCAGCCAGCCATGCAGCCAGGATTCTTCGGCGCACTGAACACCTTCTGGAATGGCGCCGGGTGGCTACATGCCGTTCAGACCATGGTCTACTTCCCAGGACAAGGAATCGGCATGGATATCCTGCGCTTGATCATTTGGCTAATTCCCGGCGCAGCCTTGATGGTCGCGACTCACATCTGGAGCGCGCATAAGACGCGTCTAGCTAACGAGAACGCAAAGATTGAAGAAGTAGAACGGACCGTGGCCGCCTAGTTCGCCTACTAATTCCGAGTCGCCACTAGCCTCACCGAAAGGTGAGCTAGTGGCGATTTTTTTATTCTGCAGCGTCCAGTTGGCTGGCCACGTGCGAGCGAACATCCAACAGTTCGTCCGCATTAATTCCATGGGCTAGACCCGGATAGATACGTTCGGTCAATATGGAATATTGAGGCAAGAATTCACTGGTCCGCTGGATAGCTACCGGGGCAATGACTTGATCCTGCTGGCCTCGGCCCCAGAAAACGGCCGGACGCTGCCTAGCAAGGGACGCGTCTCCGGGTTGGGTAGCGCCGAGTACAAAACCACCAAGGATTGTTGTAGCCACCACGCGTTCAGGGCGGGTTCGCAATAGCTGACTTGCCATCAACCCGCCCTGCGAGAATCCGATGGGGATGATCTTGATTTCAGGGGCAAGATTTTCCTCAACCCATGCCCAGATCAGCTCGGTCGCAGCTTCGACCGGCGCCGCATCAGGAACCCCAGGGGTAACGATCTCGAACCACGCAGCCCCGCCATACCCCAATTCCAGAGGCGCACGCAGCGAAGCCCACGGCAGAGACAGCCCAAGTGGTTCCGCGAGGGTGCTCAGATCATGCTCATTAGAGCCGAACCCGTGCAAAAAGAGCAGCACCGCACCCGATTCAGGGCTCTCGCTCCATTGCGTGGAGCGTACGTCATTTAGCTGTTGAGCCATGCTCGCGGTACCTCATCTGATCTTTGAAAAGTCTTCCAAAAACAGCATAACGTATTTAGTTGAAGCTACAACCACTTTTTTAAAGGTAGATCCACTACTGAATCAAACGAGCTTGTCAGCGCACACGAGTCCACTCTTATCCCGCGTCGACATGCAACGTCATCAACCAAGTAAGCGACCACTAACCCTAGACAATCGGTAAAAGTATTGTGATCATGGTCACATGCTACTCGGAAGTAACGGGTGGTATTCCATCACTGCCACCGAAGGACATCATTCAACGACGCATTCTCTCCGGCCTGGCTGCGCTATGCTTTGCCGCGGCTACACTCGCAGCACCAGCCATCGCACCAAGTTCAGGAAATACCGCTCAAGCTCAGAGCACCAGCACCGCTTCACTGAATGTCAGCCCCATCGGGGCCAACAACTGGAGCTGCGTGCCAAGCGCAAAACATCCCACCCCAGTGGTTCTAGTTCACGGAACTTTTGAAACCATGGCCGACAACTGGCTCACCCTTTCACCAACCCTCAAACGCCAGGGGTACTGCGTTTACGCCTTGAACTATGGGCTTGAAGGTGGGCTATCGGGCACCGGTGATATCCGCGAATCCGCAGCACAGCTCAGTGATTTTGTGGATCGGGTGCGTGCGGCCGCCGGAACCCAGAAAGTAGATATCGTGGGGCACAGCCAAGGCGGAATGATGCCTCGCTGGTACATGGGCGGAGCCAAGTACGTCAACGACCTTGTTGCCGTTTCACCTTCAAACCATGGCACCCAAGGAGTCATCGCGCCGTCGAGCACCGGTATGAAGCTGATCGGTGTTGTTGGAGCTGTCGCCTGCGACGCGTGTATTGATCAGGTGGCCGGAAGTGAGTTCTTGACCGAGCTCAACTCCATCGGTGACACCGTCAATGGTCCGGACTACACGGTGATCACCACCAAGTACGACGAAATTGTCACGCCGTACGGTTCGCAGTTCCTCGACGGTCCAGATCAGAAGGTCACCAATGTTCTCATACAAGAAAAGTGTCCATTAGATCTCTCCGGTCACCTGACGATCAACCATGACCCGGTAATGCATCGATTGGTGCTCAACGCACTGAGCACCGATGGGCCAGCCAATCCGGCCTACCGACCGTCGTGCACCATCTAACTATCGGCTAGTGGCTAAGGCTTCGCGCACCTGCTGGGCAGCCTGAAGTAATCGAGGCAAGATCGCTTGGGCTGCTGCTTGAGCGCTCTGCTCGCTGGCCGGATGCACGCTCATAGACACGTTCATCGCCGCCGCCACGGTGGAGTCTGCATTGAAGATTGGTACCGCTACCGAGCGCAATCCAATCTCCAGTTCCTGATCAACTACCGCGTAGCCCTGCGTACGGATCTTTTCTAGTTCCTTGCGCAGGGCTGCCGGCGTTTTCAGGCCCATGCCAGTGCGAGATTCAAAGCCCTGCGCCAAAACTTCTTCGCGAAGCTCATCGGGTCCAAAGGCCAACAGCACTCGACCCATGGAGGTGTTGACCGCAGGGAATCGGGTACCGACAGAAATGCCAACACGCATAATCGAGCGGGTGTGCACGCGGGCAACATAAACAATGTCGGTGCCATCAAGTACCGAGGCAGAGGCTGATTCATGCACTTGCGCGGAGAGATCTTCAAGCACTGGTTCGATCAGCTGCGGCAGGGTGGCGCTGGACAGATAGGCATAACCCAGCTGCAGAACCTTGGAGGTCAGTTCAAAATGCTTGCCGTCTGAACGCACAAAGCCCAGCTCTTGCAAGGTGAGCAAAAAGCGTCGGGCGGTAGCCCGTGAAAGTTCGGTGCGTGCGGCGACCTCGGAGAGAGTCATCGACATATGCTCCGCGTCAAAGCAGCTGATGACGGCCAAACCGCGGGCCAGGGACTGGACCGACGTTGAAGGTGTTGCCTGCTCGCTCACCATACTCCTTGCATGCGTAAAAACTCTGATGGGGTGCCCTCCACCAGATGGAAGGCACCCCACTAATCTACTGTGTCTCTAGGCCCAGGTCAGCTCAACTGGGACCTTGGCCTGCAATTCATCGAAGCTGATGCCGTGAGTCGAGCGCACAAAGACCTTGCCATCGCGCAGTTCGAAGATCGCAACCTCGGTGTAGATCCGCGAAACACAACCCAGCCCGGTGACCGGGTAGCTCAGGGTTTCCACCAGCTTTGATTCACCTGCCTTGGTGAACAGGCTCATCATCACCCACGTCGCTTTGGCTCCGATGGCCAGGTCCATGGCGCCGCCAACTGCGGGAATCGCGCCTTCGGCGCCGGTGTGCCAGTTGGCCAAGTCGCCAGCCTGCGAGATCTGGAAGGCGCCAAGTACACAAACATCCAGGTGCCCTCCACGCATCATCGCGAAAGAGTCAGCATGGTGGAAGTAGGCTGCACCAGCTAGTTCGGTGACCGGGATCTTGCCGGCATTGATCAAATCCTCATCAATGTCTTCACCGGTGGCTTCTGGGCCCATGCCGAGCATGCCATTTTCGGTGTGCAGGGTGACGCCCTGCTGCACCGTAAGGAAGTTGGAAACGTTGGTCGGTTGGCCAATACCCAAATTCACAAAGGCTCCGGCAGGAATGTCGCGGGCTACCAGCTGCGCCATTTCATCGCGGGTCAACTTTGCTTCGGTGGTGCGCACATTCGTCATTCTTTTTCTCCTCCAAGAGCTACCACGGTGTCAACATAGATCCCCGGGGTGATCACGTGCTCCGGATCGATGCTTCCAATCTCCACCACTTCATCAACCTGCACAATCGCGGCCTTGGCCGCGGTGGCCATAATCGGCCCAAAGTTTCGCGCGGTTTTGCGGTACACCAGATTGCCGAAGGTGTCGGACTTCAGCGCCTTGATCAGGGCGAAGTCGGCATGGATGGGCGTTTCTAAGACATAACCTTTGCCGTCGATAATCCGACTTTCCTTGCCTTCAGCGAGCAACGTGCCATAGCCGGTAGGGGTGAAGAAGCCGCCGATGCCGGCTCCCGCGGCGCGAATGCGTTCGGCCAAATTGCCCTGCGGAACAAGTTCCAGTTCAATCTCCCCGGCGCGGTAAGCCTGGTCAAAATGCCACGAGTCGGACTGGCGAGGGAAGGAGCAGATGATCTTTTTGACGCGGCGTTCCTTGATCAACAGGGCCAGACCAGCATCGGCTTGGCCGGCATTATTGTTGACCACCGTCAGATCGGTGGCGCCACAATCCATGAGCGCATCAATGAGCTCCATGGGCTGTCCGGCATTGCCGAATCCGCCAATCAAGATGGTGGAGCCGTCACTGATTTCTGCGACGGCGTCCGCCGCGGTGCTGGCAATACGTGGTGCCATGATGATTTCCTCTCGAAGCTATTTGGTGGCGTTGACGTTTTCGATGACCACGGCAAGACCTTGGCCTACGCCGATGCAGATGGCAGCCAGTCCATAACGTTCGCCGGATTCCTGCAGGCGTCGGGCCAGTGTGCCCAGGATCCGCAGTCCCGAAGCGCCCAGTGGGTGACCGATAGCGATAGCCCCTCCCCAAGCGTTGAGAATTGTAGGGTCGATATCCCAGGCACGGATGCAAGCAAGGGACTGTGCGGCGAAGGCTTCGTTCAGTTCCACCGCTGCAATATCAGACCACTTCAGGCCTGCTTTATTCAGCGCCTTGTTGGCCGCTTCCACCGGGGCAAAGCCGAAGAATTGCGGCTCCAAAGCGGTAGCGCCATTGGAGACGATGCGCGCGATGGGATCTTGGCCCAACAACGCACCACCCTTTTCGGAACCGATAAAGGCCGCCGAAGCGCCATCGTTCATCGGTGAGGCGTTGCCTGCGGTGACCGTGGCGTTCTCTCCGGTACGAAATACCGTGCGAAGCTGCGAAAGGCTCTGGGCGGTGGAGTCAGCGCGGATGGTTTCATCGCGGGTTACTTCGGTGCCACGCTTATTGGCTGGCGGTACGGAAACAACTAGATTGTCATACTTTCCGGCGTCCCAAGCGGCCGCAGCCTGCTGGTGCGAAAGAGCGGAAAATTCATCCTGATCTTCACGCGAAATGTTGTGCTTTTCGCGCAGCTGTTCGGTGGCCTCACCGAGTGAGACGGTCCATTCGCCCGGCATGGCTGGGTTAACCAGACGCCAGCCAAGGGTGGTGTTGACCAGCTCTAAGTTGTTCATCGGGAAGGGACGCTCGGTTTTTGGCAGTACCCACGGGGCACGGCTCATCGACTCAACTCCGCCAACCAAGATAAGGTCCGCGTCCGAGGTGGCGACTTGACGTGAAGCGGCAATCGAGGCATCCAACGAGGAACCACACAAGCGGTTCATGGTGGTGCCGGGCAGTGAGGTTGGCAGACCGGCGAGCAACGTTGCCATGCGGGCTACGTTTCGGTTTTCTTCGCCGGCTCCGTTGGCATTACCAAAGATGGATTCATCGATGGTGTTCACATCAAGCTTTGGCGAACGTGCAACAAGTTCGCGCACCACATGCGCGGCCAGATCATCCGGGCGGTGGCTAGATAGCGCGCCACCAATCTTGCCAAAAGGGGTGCGAATTGCGTCGTACAGGTAGGCCTGCTGCATAGTCTCACTGCTCCATTGCTGAAAGATGTTCACTGTGTGAACTTAAGTTCGTAAGATGAACTTTACTAGCCGCCCAGAATCTAATCAAGAGAACCTTTTGATTTGTTCACTTCTTGAACATTGGTGCGCTCTACGAAAGTGGTGCTACGATCACATCGCCGTGACACGCATCACTGGCTATGCCAACAGAGACCTCAAAGGGGCGACTCATGTCTTCACCACAAGGTGACACGCAAAAACTCAAACTCGGCGGCTGGATCGCCGCACTCTGCTTCTTCATCGTGGTCTTCGAGGGCTACGACATTGTTGCCCTGGGCGCCACCATTCCAGTGTTGACCGACCCAAATGTCGGCGGGTTCAGCGTGAGCCAAATGAACTGGGTCAACACCTTCTCACTGATTGGCGTCGGTGTCGGAGCCGCAACAATGGGACGGCTGGCCGACCGCTTTGGACGACGTCGCCCACTACTGATTGCAGTCCTCGTCTTCTCGATCTTCACCCTGCTCTTCCCCTTCCTGCCCAGCGCCTTCTTGATGGGCACCTTCCGCTTTATTGCAGGCCTAGGACTTGGTGGTTGCATGCCTGTGGCCTTGGCGTTGATGCAGGAAAATGCCCCGGTAGGGCGGCGCGCACTGGCCAATAATCTGCCGATGGTTGGCTACCACCTGGGTGCAGTGCTGGCATCGCTGGCAGGCAAGGCCGCCGGGGTGCACTGGTCGGTACTGTATTTCCTCGGCGGCGGACTGGGCCTGGCCCTGCTGGCGCTGCTGTGGTTCAAGCTTCCCGAAAGCGAAGTGATCGCCAGTAGTGAGCGCACCTCAATTTCCGATGTACTCAAACCGAAATACCTGCGCACCTCAATCGGCCTTTGGATTGCCGCATTTATGGGTCTGGTATTGGTCTACGGTCTTAACGCTTGGCTTCCTAAGATCATGGGAGCTGCTGGTTACCCGGTGGCCGATTCGCTGACCATGCTCTTTGTATTGAATTTGGGCGCCATCGCAGGGCTGTTCATTAGCGCCTACGCAGCTGATAGCAAGGGCATCAAGCTTGTCTCGCTGATCTGGTTTGCCGCCTCGGCAGCACTGTTGCTTCTGTTGGCAGTACCTTTTGGAAGCCAAGTTCTTTTGACCGCAGTCCTTTTTGTCACCGGCGTTTTTGTTTTCTCCGCCCAGTGCCTGATGTATGCCTACGCAGGGCACGTATACCCGCGCAACCTGGTGGCCACAGGCATTGGACTAGCCTCGGGCATCGGCCGTTTTGGCGCCATCATTGGCCCATACATCACCGGCTTGATGGTGGCTGCTGGCACCGCATACCCGGGAGCATTTTTCCTTTACGGTGGCGCCGCACTGCTCGCCGTTTTGGTCATTGCTCAAATTCCAAAGCCACAGCGTAGTTAGAGTTGTTCCATGGCCAATTCTCCTAGTGGGGATTCAATGTTGGACCGCTTGGTGCGGATCTTGGATTCCTTTGACGCGAACAACCAATCGCTCAGCGTGAGCGTTTTGGCGCGCCGGGCAGATATCCCCCAAGCGAGCATGTATCGACTGCTGGACTCAATGGTGGCCCATGATCTGCTCAGCCGCGATGCGTCCGGGCAGGTTCACTTGGGCTTGCGATTATGGGAGCTGGCCAACCGTAGCGCCACCACTCAAGACCTGCGTACGGCGGCTCTTCCCTTCATGGAAGACATCAACCAGCTTCTTAGGCAGAACACTCAACTCTCGGTGTTGCACCAAGACGAAGTGCTGATCATTGAGCGTCTTTCGCGGCCCGGCTCGGTAGTTAATCAGGCCAACGTGGCCGGCCGCATGCCGGTTCAACGCACTTCCATGGGAATGGCTCTTCTCGCGTTCTCCCGCCCGGAAATCATCGGCGATTACCTGTCCCGGCACGATGCTGTCATGACCGCTTCCCATCCAGATTTCCGGGCGAAAATGGCTGAGATTCGCCGTACCGGCTATGCCTCATTTGATGGCTTCATCGATCCGGAAACTACCGGCGTTGCCGCGCCAATTCTTGATGATGCTGGCTACCAAGTCGCGGTCATTTCCGTGGTGCTCCCCCGCCAGACTCGTGCGGTGCAATCGGCCGGGCTGGCACTACGCACGGCGGCGCGAGGAATTTCTAGAGCACTGCAGCTAGGTGGAACCGCCTAGGACGAGGACTGGGTCAGTTGAAGTACCTGATGCACTTTTCTCATTCAATGAGAAGCGAACTGAATTCACACCTGTGACGCAAGCATCATTGTGCAAGACCCATTTCCCGGCACTGACAGGTAGGAACCATGGCAAAGGCGCCACGCATCCTGAAGACCAAGGTTGGCATCATCGGCGGCGGTCCCGCCGGGCTGATGCTCTCGCACCTGCTGGCTACCTCGGGCATCGAGAACGTCGTGGTGGAAATGCGCGATCACGAGACGATCCGCAACACCCACCGTGCTGGCATCCTCGAAGCCCAAGCAGTCACCATGCTCACCGAGTCCGGGGTCAATGGACGAGTGCTCACCGAAGGTGACGAGCACGCAGGAATCGACCTACGCTTCAACGGCGAATCCCATCCCCTAGACTTCCGTGACCTAGTTGATGCCACCGTGACCTTGTACGCGCAGAACGAGGTGTTCGTGGATTTGGCTACAGCTCGTAAACGCGATCGAGGAGATGTGCGGTACTCCTGCGAAGTCACCGAGATCCTGGACATGGAGACCTCCACCCCGAAGTTCCGCTTCACCGATGCGCAAGGTGAGCTCTTTGAGGTACACGCCGATGTAATCGTCGGAGCCGACGGATCCCACTCTTTCGCCCGACGCCAGATGCCACAAAAGCTCGCCAAGGATTTTAAAGTCTCCTACCCCTTCGCTTGGTTTGGAATCCTCACCGAGGCCCCAAAGTCCGCAGCGGAACTGATCTACGCAAACTCGCCGCACGGCTTTGCGCTGATCTCCCAGCGCAGCGAAACCGTACAGCGCATGTACTTCCAATGTGATCCCAACGAGGACGTCAACGCGTGGAGCGATGACCGCATCTGGGCCGAGCTGCAAAAGCGCGTGGACGGACCGGATAACTTCCAGCTACAAACCGGACCCATCTTTGATAAGACCGTTTTGGGCTTCCGCTCCTTTGTCCGCGAACCACTCTCGCATGGACGGATGTTCCTGATCGGCGATGCCGGACACACCGTCCCACCCACCGGGGCCAAGGGCCTGAACTTGGCCTTCGCCGACGTCAAAGTACTCTTCGAAGCGCTGGATTCATTCTTCTCCACCGGCAGCGACAAGCTGTTGGACGGGTACTCGAACTTGGCACTCAAACGAGTCTGGAAAGCACAGAACTTCTCCTACTGGATGACTTCCATGCTGCACACCCCGGTGGGCGGCGACCCGTTCATGGCCAAGCGTGCCCTCGGTGAATTGGAAACCGTCACCTCCTCACGCTTCGGCCAGCAGTATCTCGCCGAGTCCTACACCGGCTGGCCCCACGCATAACACCGCACCCACACAAATTTTCAGAAAGGAGCCACCATGAGCGCCAACAGCAAGACACTGGATCCAGCAGCCACCACGGCCACGCAGGAAGAGATCAGCGCCGAAATCTCCAGCACGCATGAGGACTACCGCCAGCAACTGCTGGCCGGCAAAAAGGCAGAAACCCAGCCCCGAGTGGACTTTGCCTCCTACCGCTCCTCACTATTGCGTCACCCCACCAAAAATCTGCACCACGCAGATCCGGAAACCATCGAACTGTACTCCCCGGCCTTCGGCCAGCGTGACGTCCACGCCCTGGAATCAGACTTAACCATCCAACACAACGGTGAACCGATCGGCGAGCGCATCGTGGTTTCTGGCCGAGTACTTGATGGCGACGGCCGCCCGGTGGTCGGTCAGCTGGTGGAAATCTGGCAGGCCAACGCCGCCGGTCGTTATGTGCACAAGCGCGATCAGCATCCAGCTCCGATTGATCCGAACTTCACCGGGGTCGGCCGCGCCATCTCAGGAGCCAACGGCGAGTACTCCTTCACCACCATCAAGCCGGCACCGTACCCGTGGAAGAACCACCACAACGCGTGGCGTCCGGCGCATATCCACTTCTCGCTGTTCGGTACCGACTTCACCCAGCGGATGATTACCCAGATGTACTTCCCGGGTGATCCGCTGTTTGCACTGGATCCGATCTATCAGTCGATCACTGATCAAGACGCACGCGACCGGCTGGTCGCTACCTATGATCATTCGGTCACCAGCCACGAATGGGCCACCGGCTACAACTGGGACATCGTACTGACCGGGTCCAACCGCACCTGGATGGAAGAAGAAGAGGCGGATCACTAATGTCGCAAGCTCCAGAATTGAAGCTCACCCCCACTCCAGGACAGACCATCGGCCCGTTCTACGGTTACGCGCTGCCCTATGAGAAGGACAATGAGCTGGTCAACCAGGCGCACCCCAACTCGGTGCGACTACACGGCGTGGTCTATGACGGCAAGGGAGAGGTCATTCCCGACGCGCTGCTAGAAATTTGGCAGGCCGATGAGCAGGGCCAGGTGGTCTCGCGCGAAGGCTCGCTGGTTCGTGATGGTTACACCTTCACCGGTTGGGGCCGAGTAGCGGTAGATAACGTCGGTGGCTACAACTTCACCACGCTGAACCCGGGCGCCACCGAAGAGGGCAAGGCACCGTTCATCATGCTTACGGTCTTCGCCCGCGGTTTACTCAACCGGCTATTCACTCGGATCTACCTGCCCGAGGATACCGAGGCGCTGGCCAATGATGCACTGCTGGCTTCGTTACCTGAGGCAGAGCGCAAGACGTTGATTGCTACCCGCGAAGAGGATGGATCACTGCGCTTTGATGTTCGTTTGCAGGGTGAGGATGAAACCGTGTTCCTTTCCTACCCGCGCGAAAGCTAGGCGTCTAGGACTACAGTTCTAGAGCGAGAGACAAACTAAAACAGTGAAGAATCGAGGGACTTGATGGATGGCGCAGACTACGGCGTGCTAGCTCCAACCTGGGCCGGTACCGCGGCAGCTTCGCTGTCCAACGACGTGGCTTTTATCCAAGCCATGCTTGATGTTGAGGCTGCTTGGGTGCAAGTTCAGTCCGATGCCGGCTTGTGCAGTACCGACGATTCGCGGGCGGTTAACACGGTGGCTGGCATTCAGCGCTATGACCTCACGGTCTTAGCTTCAAAAACTCCCGATGGTGCCAATGCGCTGATCCCACTATTGGGCATGATGCGAGAACAGCTCGCTGTTGATGGTGCACCCAAGTCAGCGAGCACCGCATTACACCGCGGGGCCACCAGCCAAGACATTATCGACACCGCACTGATGCTGGTCCTGTCCAAAACTATCGGCCAGACCCTGAGCGACTTGCGCAGTACTGCCGACGGACTAGTAGGCCTCGCCCGGGCCCACCGAGAAACGGTGTGCATTGCCCGGTCTCTGACCCAGCATGCACTGCCAACAACTTTCGGTTGGAAAGCAGCCAGCTGGCTCTCGGCCGTGCTGGATGCCGAGAAGCAGCTTGATGATGCTTCGCAGCAGCTACGACTGCAGTGGGGCGGCGCGGTAGGGACCCTAGCTTCCTTGGAACAATTCCTTGAAGTCCATGGCGATGCCTCGGTGAGCACCGGGCAGCTTAGTTCTCAGCTCGCAGACCGTTTAGGGCTGAAGGATCCCGGCGCACCATGGCACACCAACCGCATGCCCATCCTTCAGATCGGCTCTGCTCTGGGTGCGACCATCGCGGCACTGGGTACCTTTGGCGCCGATGTACTCACCTCTTCGCGCCCGGAAATCGGCGAGCTATCCGAACCACGTGAAGCAGGCAAGGGTGGTTCCTCGGCCATGCCGCAGAAACAAAACCCGGTGCGTTCGGTGTTGCTGCGCAATGCTGCTTTCAGCTCCCCTGGATTACTCTCAACGCTTTTCACCGCTGCTGGTACCGCGGTGGATGAACGCCCTGACGGTGGTTGGCATGCTGAATGGAACGCGCTACGCGAACTGACCCGGCTGGCCGCGGGAGCAGCATTCCATGCATCATTCCTGGCCAATGGCTTGAGCGTGAATCTTCCAGCCATCAATCGCAACCTCGCGCTGGGTGGAGATGCGGTGCTGTCCGAACGCTTGGCTACCGTGTTGTCTCAAATGGTTGACGGAGGCAAGCCTGCCATCCAGGACTTGGTGCGTCGCAGCCTGCGTGAAGAACGGCCTTTGCACGAACTTTTGCGTTCAGAAATTCCCGCGGAAGACTTCAGCGATACCAAGTTGAACGAACTTTTTGATCCTGCCGGTTACCTTGGTGCCGCGGATCGTTTCACCGAAACTGTATTAGCCGACTACTCGGCACGGAAGGAACTATGGCAGTCCCAGAACTAACTCCGTCGCTACTTCATACCGATGCTCAGCTACCTACCCTCATTACTGGCCCTTCGCTGGGCACCGCGGCCCTGCCGTTGTGGGGTCCGGCCTTGCCCTATCTTAAAGAACATTTCCAGGTCATCGCGTGGGATCTTCCCGGGCACGGCGTCAGCAAGCCATCAACGCAAGAGTTCACGTTGGCCGAGCTGGCCACCGGCGTCACCACCATGGTTGAAGCGTTACGAACTGATGGGGTTATCGCCGAGAACACCAAACTGTTTTACGCCGGAGTTTCGGTTGGCGGTGCCACCGCGTTGCAGTTAGCCGTGGATCATCCTGGCTTCTTCAATGCTTTGGCCTCGATCTGCTCGGCTGCCAAAATTGGTACGCCTGAAGGCTGGACCGAGCGCGCAGAACTCGTGGCAAAAGCCGGAACCCCGACCATGGTCGCAGGTTCTGCCCAACGCTGGTTCGCGCCCGGGTTCATCGACAAGCAACCAGAGATTTCTGCCAGCCTGCTGCACAGCCTGCAGGACGCGGACCGCTTCGCCTATGCCCACGTTTGTGGCGCCTTGGTCGACTTTGATGTGCGCGAACAGTTGCAGGCCACCACGGATCCGATCCTGGCTATCAACGGCGCACAAGATCAGGTGTGCCCACCGGCCGACGCGCAGTTCATCGCCGAGTCTGCACCTAAGGGCCACTCTGCCATTGTGGAATCCGCAGGCCATTTGGCTCCTGCCGAAGCACCAGAAGAAACAGCAACATTGCTGGCAGATTTTTTCCTCTCCAACTAAGAAAGGACAGGACTACGATGACCGACTCACAGCGCCTGCCCGGCGACACTTACGATGCAGGCATGAGCGTGCGCCGCGAAGTACTCGGTAACGAGCACGTTGACCGCTCCACCAATAATTCGAACGAATTCACCGACGAATTTCAGGAAATGATTACCCGCTATGCGTGGGGAACCATCTGGACCCGCGACGGTTTGCCGCGCACCACCCGTAGCGCCATCACCCTGACCGCAATGATTGCCGGTGGCTACTGGGAGGAACTAGAAATGCATGTGCACGCGGCACTGCGCAATGGAATGACGCCCGAGGAAATCAAGGAAGTCTTCCTTCAGTGCGCCATCTACTGCTCTGTGCCTGCCGCCAATGTTGCCTTCAAGATCGGCAAGAAGGTTCTGGACGAATACGCAGCGCAGTAAGGACTGCTCTTACTGCTCGCATGACGGCCAGCTCGCCAACTTGAGCTAGGAGATTCGTTCAGTTCCGTGTTCGTGCGGCAGCGGCCGGTATTAACGACGCCTCCAGCCAGCTACGTTCCTGATCAGTGAGAACCCGTGAGGACACTCCGTCAGCGGCGAGCGGAACCATAACGGTTGTTGAATCAAAGACCGGCTGGTCGTCCTGATAACCGATTCCTCGCACGGTGAATGACTTGTTGCCCACCCGACTGATCCCCATGCGGATGACCATTTCAGGCTGGTAATACAGTGGCCGTTTGTAGTCGATCTGAATGGAGGCCACAACCGTTCCAAATTCGAACCGGCCGGTCTTCCCGTCTTCTCGGGTCCAGCGGATGCGGGCCTCTTCCATCAGCGTGACAATGCGGGCGTTGTTTACATGTCCCAATGCATCCTGATCAGACCAGCGCAGTTGCAACACAATTTCCGTTGCGCCCGCCAATTCATTTTTTGCTTGAGTGCTCATGCATTTATTGGATCAGATTTCGGCTCCTGCCTCCTCCGGCGTGACGGAGCGTTAACACCCAGACTCCACGTCTATCTCCCCCGAACTTCGCAGTGGCTAAACGTTTGGCATCTTCACCAGGACGTCAGTTCCCGACGCTAGAATTTCCGAAAATTCGTGTGGTCACTACTGCTTACTCTGGTCATGGAGAGCTAAATACGCCCAAGACAGCGCATAAGTATTAACGGGATCGATTATTCGTCATTACCTGAGCGGGGGCTGTTATTCACCTTAGATTGACAGCGTTGACAAAGGTCGGCCAAGGGGCCGGCAGATTGTCACCACCCCGGAGGAACGTACGTGAAATTTTTCGCTCGACCCGGCAAAACCAATCAAATTACCCCACTACGAGCTACTGCAGGCGCACTCGTCGTCCTCGCAGCATCGGCAGGTCTCACCGCCGCCAATTCAGCACCCGACCCAGAACCGGCAGCTAAAGCAACCGCAGACTGGAAGTCCTCAGCCTACCGAGGTTCAGTTCAGGTAGTCCGCGCAGAAGACGAAAAGTCAGCAGCCAAAGATAAGAGTCTCGAAGGCTTCGTTTTCGAGGACAGCAACAAGAACTCCAAACAGGACGCCAACGAGCCAGGCCTGCCCAAAGTCACCGTGTCCAACGGTCGCGACGTTGTCACCACCGACGGTCAGGGTCGCTACGAACTGCCGGCTTTTGAAAACATGACAGCCTTCGTCACCCAGCCTCGTGGCTTCCAGGTTCCTGTCGATGAAAATAACGTCGCACAGTTCTCCTACATTCACTTGCCAGAAGGCTCCCCCAAGCTGAAGTACGGTGGCATCGCTCCCACCGGCGGACTGCCAGAGGCCGTGAACTTCCCACTGACCCGCAGCACCGCAACTCAATCACCTGAGCAGAGCTGCGCCATTGGCGCCGACGTGCAGACCTACAACCAGAAGGAAGTTGAGTACGCTCGCAAGGGCGCCTTTGCTGACCTTGCTGCCCGTACCGACTACACCGGCTGTGGCGTGCTGTTCATCGGTGACCTCGTTGGCAACGATCTTTCCCTGTTCGCCCAGACCCGCGAGCTGACTTCCATGCTCAACGGCCCGGCCCGTTTCCTTCCAGGCAACCACGACATCGACTTTGATTCCGTGGACGGCGTGCACGAGTTTGATACCTACCGCGCTCAGTTCGGCCCCGAGTACTACTCCTATGACACCGGCAAGACCCACGTGGTTGCGCTGAACACCATCGAGTACCCAACCAAACTTCCCGCTAAGCGAAGCGACTACACCTACCAGCTAGGTAAGCAGCAACTTGAATGGTTGCGCGCAGACATCGCAAAGGTGCCAAAGAATAAGGCCATCGTCCTGGCCGGTCACAGCCCATTGTTGGAATTCTTCTTCAATGATGAGCACACCACCAAGGAGGTCAAGGAAATCTACAAGATCCTCAAGGGTCGCGAAGTGGTCTCCTTGGGTGGTCACACCCACATGTCGGAAAACCTTCGCGAAGGGGATTTGATGAAGGGTTGGATTGATGAAGTCGGTCAAGATGGCTTGCCATTTACCCACCTCACCGTTCCTGCTGTTGCCGGCCAATGGTACGGCGGACGAGTCACCGAAACCGGTTACCCGACTTCCCTACAGCAGGATGGTACCCCGCCAGGCGTATTGACCCTGGACATCAAGAACACCAAGATCACCGAGCGCTTCACCCCTACTGGTGGCGATGACAGCAACCAGATGGCCGTAGGCCTGAACACTCCTGCCTACCGTGACTGGTACGAGGAGAATGTGGACAAGAAGTACGGCACAATACCGGCTTTGAAGAACCCACTGACGGTCAGCCGTGCTGGTTTGACTAATGACACTTGGCTGACCACCAACGTCTGGATGGGCAGCACCGGTTCCACGGTGAAGGTTTCCATCGATGGCGAAGACCCGGTCAAGTCGACTCGTACTCAATCGCTCACCGGCGAAACCGCGCTCACTGGAGCCAAGTATTCTGACCCAGTGGCTATCGCCGAGCAGTTTGTCCACGGTGGTGGACTGCCTGAGAAGACCAGCCACCTGTGGCGTCTTGAACTACCCGATGATCTGAAAACCGGATCACACACCGCTCAGGTAACGGCCACCGACGTTCATGGTCGTTCCTTCACCGACAAGCTCGAATTCGAAGTCACCGACTAGTTTTCAGTTTGTGAATGATGGCTGGCGCTATGGGCGCCAGCCACCATTTTTATGCGCAAGAGCAACATGAGGGCTGAGCCCTACTTATTATTTCTGTGCAAGCCTTGTTCAAGTCCTCCTATGTCGGGCGGATGATGCACATTGGATAAAGTATCGGCTATGACTCTTACCCTGGATTCCATTTTTCGCAGTGCGGAGATTGACCCCGCTCAAATTCAAGTTATCCGGCACGCCTTCGTCGGGAAACGCGAAGACTCTGAAATGCAGGGTATTCATGCGGATTCTACTGATCAAGAGATCCTAGAGTACACCGCGCAACAGTCTGCGAACCCTCGAATTTTTCCCGCTATACCTCCCTCCATCTGGGTGGTATTCGTCAAGGAGGGCGGAGACCGAGCAAGGTTTTGGGCTGTAGTTCGAAATCATGGCGAAGTTTCGAACGATGGTTCCTCTCGACGGTTCAATCTAGAAGTGGCCGACGATCTTTCCGACCTTACGAATAGGCTTGTCATCGGATGGCGTTCTCCGCGTACTTGGCGCCTCAACGGTCCAACAGCAAGCCATTATCCTGTCGTAGAGATCGCCGATTCTCGGCCTATACCTTTTCCGGGCTTTGACAGCCTTGTGCTTGATTACCCGCGGCTTCAAGCAATCATGCGCGAACATCGGTATTCATCGTGGAGAACAGCCCTCTCATCGGTGATTGGAATTTATCTCATCACTGATACTAGGGATGGCCGACACTACGTGGGTAAGGCAGATGGCGTGGACAACATTCGTCAACGATGGAGTGCTTATGCGGCTAATGGACATGGTGGCAACGTAGAGCTCCGTGGCCTCGACCCAGACTTTTTTCGTTTTTCATTGCTCCGAGTATTTGATCCGTCTACACCCACACGAGCCATCGACATGTCGGAAAGTCATTTCAAAGTAGCCCTAGATTCTAGGAAACACGGGCTTAATAGGAACTAGGTGACCTTAAGGCCCGACAGCCACCATTTATTGTGCGCTGAAGGTTCCTTCTAGATTGACGAACAGCGAGTTACCAAGGTTATAGTCGAGCATTCGGTGTCGGTGCATCTGATGAACCGCGACTCCGGGCGCAATTCCAATTTCCTGTGCCTTCTCAGCTATTTGTCTATCGTGGGTCAGGCCATGGAACGGTGTCAGGCCTCCTGTGCCAAGAAGAACGTGCTTCGCAAAACCATTGGCCGATTTTTCGGCAGCACTACTTCGTTTTTTCTCGGTGCTGCACTCAAGATGCATCTGGCCGCGCGGGTCATTGAGGATATGACCGATCTCGTGGAAAAGCGTCCAAATGACAAAGCCGTCTTTACTCCAGCGCCCGGTCTGCTGAATGACCGGCACCCGCTTGTCGATCCAACGAGTTACTCCCAACAGCGGAAACTTTTTGGGCGGCTCAACGACCATAAAAACCACGCCAACTTCTGAGAGCATCCGCGCGATATCGTTCAGCATTTCCGGATTTGGCTGGGCGGCACGCTTTCGAAGTTCAGGAATAACGGCCCGCAATTTGCGCGCTTCATACTTGTAGTTGCGCCCGCGCTCGTAGTTCTGCGTCAGTTCTGCGGCACGCAACCAGGTAGTCAACGAAGTCTGATCGAGCTGAGCCGCAGAATCCTTGAGCGTCGCCAAACCGTATTCACCGATCAGCGACTTCGCATGTTGTTGGTCATAGGCCTTCCACGTCCCACAACGATGAAACGAAAGAAAATCTGAGACAAGTTTGCCCGGATTTTTCATGCTTGCTGTTGTGGCACCGATGCTGCGCAGATAGCTCGCCGCGGTGGGTGCAATTTGCTCGGCAAAGTTTGCCAGATTTTCTTCATCAACGATTCGGGCAAGATCGCTTCGATACATCACTTCGTACTTTAACCACGTCGTCGCAGCGATCCCCACTACACGTTCCAGACGCAGTGCCGTTTCGCTGGTGATGGGAGCATGTCCATTGATGATCTCATTGACCTGCTTGCGGCTACAGCCCAGCAAATCTGCGACTTTCTGCTGCGAGAAGCCCTGATCATCAATCCATTCCTCCAGATATTCACCTGGTGCAACGGCGTAATTGGTGGTGGTCATGTCGACTCCTCTCAGTGGTAGTCGGTTATTTCTAAAACTGTGACTTCGCGGGCATTAGGCTCATTGGGAATTGGTTGGATGATTAGTCTCCAATTTCCGCTGAGCTCTGACGCCCAAGTGCCCGCGCGTTCGCCTTGAAGTGGGTGCCATCTCCCACCTGGATCCCGCTGCACAAGGTTGGCCAGTGTGTCTGAAGCTTCCAATGCTTTGAAGCGCAATCGCAGTTTCTTCTTAAGGTCGGGTCGTCTTTTATGCATCTGGATTTCATCGGTGCATAGTTTCTCAAGCTTGTTCCCTTTGAAACTTACCTTCAATTCTATGTCACCAACTTCGTTACAGTATAGACCTGAGTGTTGTGAATTGAATCCTGACCGCCACAGAAATACGCGCCAGATCTGCTCTCATGAACTCACAGATTTGTGGTGCATTTGAGGCCACGAACACCAGATGTTTATTACAAAGTAGCAAGTTCACTGTACGGCAGAAACAAGACGGCAAGACCACCTCGCGCATAGGATGAGCTCATGCGCATTGCCATTTTGGATGACTATCAGAACGTCGCTACTGACCTCGCAAATTTTGAGGCACTGACGACCGAGCTCAACGCTGAGCTGACAGTATTTACCGAACACATCTCGCACGATGACGCCGTCGTCTGTGAGGCACTTAAGAACTTTGATGTCATCGTGGCCATGCGTGAGCGCACCCCCTTCCCGGCATCAAGGTTTGCACTGCTCCCGCAGTTGAAATTGTTGGTCACCACCGGCCGGCGCAACGGGGCCATCGATCTGGAAGCCGCTGCCGCGCACGGCGTCGTGGTTTCGCATACTGGCTATGTCCCTACCGATGCCGTGGAACATACCTGGGCACTGATCTTGGCCGCAACCCGCCGACTGGACGTGGAGCTGTTTTCTTCAGAATCTCCCCGCGCTGAAGCCACACCATGGCAGACAAGTTTCGGCATGGGGCTGGCGGGAAAAACCCTCGGCGTGTACGGACTGGGCAACTTGGGATCCAAGGTGGCAAAGGTCGGCTTGGCCTTCGGCATGAGGGTTGTTGCCTACAGCCAGAATCTCACCAAAGCCCGGGCCACAGAGGTGGGCGTGGAGTTAGTCTCTGAGGCAGAGCTCTTTGCCACCAGCGACATCGTGACCGTTCATCTCAAGCTCTCCGAACGCAGCACTGGCGTCATCGGGGCAAAACAATTGGCGTGGATGCGTCCGGAATCTATTTTGGTCAATACTTCACGAAGCCGAATTGTGCAGACCGATGCGCTCATTTCGGCTCTTGAAAACGAACTTCTCTATTTGGCAGCGCTCGATGTTTTCGACACCGAGCCTTTGCCAGCCAAGGATCGGTTGTTGAGCACACGCGGTGTGATTGCGACCCCGCATATTGGCTACGTAACTATCGAACAATTCTCAATGTTCTACCGTGACGCAGTTGAAGATATCCGCGCTTGGGCTAACGGTTCACCGATCCGCGTGCTGAGCTAGGCAGATTGCGCCACGGCACAAAGAAGTAATGCAGGATCGCTACAACCGCGGCCCACGCGATTCCAATGAGCAAGCCCACCAGTACATCGGAGACCCAATGGTGTCCGATGTAGATACGTGATGCTCCCATGGCCAGAACGAACAATGTGGCCACGATGCAGATGAGATAGGCATAGCGGCGCAGCCCGTAAATGATTGCTAAGTAGCTAGAGATGCCAATCAGCGCGGCGGCATTAAGAGTATGGCCGCTGGGGAATGAATAGGACAGTGGCGGCGTCGGCCCGTTAGGAATACCTTCCGGGCGATGTACTTGCAGGCTCGCCTTGAGCAAGATGGTCAGCCCGACGGATACCGCTGCGGTCAGCGCCACGGAAATAAACGGCCAGAAACTTCGTGTTTTCCAGCTCAGCAGCCCGGTAATGAGCACCATGATGATGCTCATGCCCGGCGTTGATCCCCAGAAATACAAAAAATCAGAGATCGCAAAAAGGACCGGCGACTGATTCTCCAATATCCATTGGTAAGTCGGCGCGTCTAGGTCTGTGGCCCACCCGCCGGCGTGCAGGGACACCAGTACACGTCGGGTGAAGTAGAAGATGGCAACGACGATGCCAAAAATCATCCAGAGCACCTGCATGCCGCTGGGTCGCTGGCCTTGCGGAATCGGTCTGGGGGTTCTCATACCCTCTATCGTATCGGTGCACCCTAACAAAGCATTCAACCGACGAATGCGGAACAATAGAAGCATGACAATCAAGGTGCTGGCAGTTGGCAAGAAACATGAGTCGTGGGTAGACGAAGGAATTTCCCGCTACGAAAAACGACTAAAAAAACCTTTTAACCTCACTTGGCAGTTGCTCAACCACTCGTCTCGCGAAAACGATGCGGCGCGCACCGAAGAGTCCGCACGCATCTTGGCAAAAATTGATGACCGCGACTTTGTGGTGCTACTCGACGAGCGCGGCAAGAATGTCAACTCTCCAGCACTGGCAAACACGCTGCGCTCCCCTATCGATTCTTCGCGCAACGTCGTGATCATCATCGGTGGAGCCTACGGAGTGGATCCAACGGTCCACGCCCGCGCCGACTTCACATGGTCCCTGTCCAAATTGGTCTTCCCACACCAGCTGGTCCGACTGATTTTGACCGAGCAACTCTACCGCGCACAGGACATCTTGGCCGGTGGAAAATACCACCACGTGTAAGTCAACACGTTGACTTTCCAATATGGAAAGATAAGACTTTCCGTAACGGAAAGGGAGTGCCACGCCTTCGTCAAAGGATCAAATGGAACAGGATCGCGCGGTCAAGCTTCTTCAATCGGTCGAGCAAGATTCACAACAGATGGTTAGAGCTTCTGGTAATCCCCGTGGATTACTCACCACCGTCGTCGCGGTCTCGGCTGTCATCTTCACGTTGTTCCAGGCTTTTCCGCCACAAGCCTATTGGTTAGCGATGCTCTATCTTCCGTTGATCCTTTGGTATGTCTTGGCTCAACGCCGTCGGGCCAAACCACGATCGTTGCTCAACAGTCCCAGCCTTCTGACAGGCGCTTACGCAGGGTATTTCTTTCTCTGCATCCTGCTGATCAATTGCCTCAGGTTCTGGGAAGCCACACATCTCTCAGAAGTTCTCGCGAAAATTCTTGTCACTTTCGTCAGCGGCATGTTTTTGGTGACCAAGATGCAATCGGCCTACAACAAGGCGCGTATCGAGGACGGCAATGACCAAGTCCACTAGCAGCGCTCGGTTTGATGAGCTGATCCACGCGCCGCTTCGTTTACGGATCTGCGCGAGCCTGGCCCCGGTCGACTGGGCAGTATTCACGCACCTCAAACAGATCCTCGGCGTTACAGACTCGGTACTCAGCAAACACCTCAAACAGCTCAGCGATGCAGGTTACGTTCAAGTTGAACGCTTCACCAAACTGGGCCGCAGCCACATGCGAGTTTCACTAACTACGTCAGGGCGTCGAGCATATGTTGGCCACGCCGCTGCGCTTCAAGAAATTACTGTGGGTAAATGACGCAATGGTTTTAGGGTGCTTGCACAGCACTGTTAGAGAATAAAAGGCATGACTCAATGCCACGTCCCAGATGAACCTACAATAATTCATCCTGCGCTGGCTGGACGGTACAGTCCGGTTCGATTCAACTCCACCCTCACGCTCACAACTGCAGAGGTCCACGCGCTACTAGATGCAGCTAGGCACGCACCGTCGGCGGGCAACTCGCAGCCATGGAAATTTATCGTTGCACGACGAGGCGATGCGAATCATCAGAGAATCGTGCGGCGTCTAGCTCGAAGCTCATCGCTCTGGGCGCCAGCCGCTTCGCTATTGGTGGTGAATCTTGCTCACACCCTCGTTGAAGGCACAGCGGATTGGGAGTATTCAGAGTTCGCTCGCTACGATCTCGGGCAAGCCGTCGCGCATATGACATTCCAGGGCCTAGCTATGGGACTAGCAGCGCACCAGTTCAGGGCATTCGACCGAGATGGCGTCACTTCTGACTTCGTTATTCCGCACCACTGGGAGGTTACTTCGATAACCGCATTCGGCACTGCCACCCACGCTGCTGGTGAACTAGCCTCTTCGGGAACCAGCCGAGAACGGATGAGCTTGGACGAGATCATCTGGTCATGAACCGGAGCAGGTTTGAACTTCCGTACCAATGCTTAGCGCACTATCCAATGTTATGGCTCGGGTCCACCAATGCCTCTGAACGATGCACCGTAACCAACGGCGAGGACCCGAGACGCCAAGACAGCACAGTGATTCAAAGATGCCGTTCTCGAACTGTCGTGGGTAGAACGTAGTATCGATTCCATGAGTGATGTGCTTTCCCGGTTTGGTGCGGCCACCCGCAAGTGGTTCACCGACGTCTTCACTGCGCCCACGGTCGCGCAAAGTGGTGCTTGGGAATCCATCTCCGATGGGAAACACACCCTGGTCATTGCACCAACAGGTTCAGGTAAAACCCTGGCCGCGTTCCTCTGGGCATTAGACCGACTGCACCACGCAGAACTGGATAGTCCCGCGCTACCGGGACTGGAATCCGATGCTGATCACCCTGCAGGCAACGGCACCAAGGTCCTCTACATTTCGCCGTTGAAAGCCCTCGGCGTAGACGTTGAGCGCAACCTGCGCTCCCCACTAGCTGGCATCCGCGCCACCGCACACGAGATGGGTCTAACCCAGCCTTCGGTTTCGGTGGGCGTACGCTCGGGCGATACCCCGGCCAATGACCGGCGCAAGCTGCTCAAGGATCCACCCGAAATCCTGATCACCACCCCCGAGTCGCTCTACCTGATGCTCACCAGCCAAGCGCGTAAAACCCTGGCTCAGGTACACACCGTCATCATCGATGAAGTCCACGCCATCGCCAATACCAAGCGTGGGACCCACTTGTCGCTGTCTTTGGAACGCCTTGATGCGTTACTGCCGACTCCGGCGCAACGCATCGGACTCTCGGCCACAGTGGAACCACCCGAAGAGGTTGCCCGGTTCTTGGCAGGCTCCGCACCGGTGAATATTGTGCGCCCACCATCCACCAAAAAGTGGAAACTGGCCGTACGCGTCCCGGTGGAAGACATGACCGATTTGCCTTCGGCTGCCGGCGCTCACGATTTAGGGCCTAGCTCGTCCCCCACAGCATCGGCAAGCATCTGGCCACACGTGGAAAATCAGTTGGTGGATCTGGTGCTGGAAAACCACTCCACGATTATCTTCGCCAACTCCCGCCGGTTGGCCGAGCGCCTGACCGGACGACTCAACGACATCTACGCTGAGCGTGAGGGATTCAGCGCAGAGGATACGTCCACCTCGTCCCCAGCAGTTTTGATGGCTCAAGCCGGTTCTACCGCTGCCGCCCATCCCGAAGCACCCTTGCTGGCCCGCGCCCATCACGGCTCGGTGTCCAAGGATGCGCGCGCCCAGATTGAAGAGGATCTGAAGCTGGGCAAGCTGCGCGCGGTGGTGGCCACCAGCTCGCTGGAACTCGGTATCGACATGGGCCTGGTGGATCTGGTCATCCAGGTCGAGTCCCCCAACTCCGTCTCCTCTGGTCTGCAACGTGTGGGCCGTGCCGGACACCAAGTCGGTTCTGTCTCTCAAGGCATCTTTTTCCCTAAGCACCGCGCGGACCTACTCTCCACCGCGCTGGTGGTCACACGCATGTGCCAGGGAGCAATCGAAAAAATGGTTATCCCGGCCAACCCGCTGGATGTGTTGGCCCAGCAGACTCTGGCCGCAGTGGCCATGGACGACTTGGAAGTTGAGAAGTGGTTCGAGACCGTACGCCGCTCCGCTCCCTACCAACAGCTCCCACGCAGCGCCTATCTGGCCACCTTGGACATGCTCTCGGGCAAATACCCCTCAGATGAATTTGCCACCCTGAAGCCACGGCTGATTTGGGACCGAGATGCCGGCACATTGGTAGCGCGCCCTGGAGCGCAACGCTTGGCCGTGATTTCCGGTGGCACCATCCCAGACCGTGGACTTTTTGGTGTCTTCCTAGCCGGGGCCGAAGATGACAAGGCTCCCAAGCGTGTGGGTGAGCTGGATGAAGAAATGGTCTACGAGTCGCGGGTGGGTGACGTCTTTGCGCTCGGTGCGACCAGCTGGCGCATTGAAGACATTACCCATGACCGAGTGCTGGTCACCCCAGCCTTTGGCCAACCCGGCAAACTGCCTTTCTGGCACGGTGACGGTCTGGGCCGTCCGGTGGAACTTGGTGCGGCGCTAGGTGAATTCACCACGAGTTTGCTGGCCAGCGAACGAAGCGAAGCGTCAGGTGTTTTGCGTACCGGTGGGTTGGATGACTACGCAGCCAATAATCTTCTGAACTATTTGGGTGAGCAGCGCCGGGCGACCGGTCAGGTGCCCAACCATCAGAACTTTGTGATCGAGCGGTTCCATGATGAGCTTGGCGACTGGCGGGTCATCCTGCATTCTCCCTTTGGCCTAGCGGTCCACGCCCCGTGGGCGTTGGCGGTCGGTGCACGGGTGCGCGAACGTTGGGGTCTGGATGCTTCGGCTATGGCTGCCGACGATGGAATCGTGCTGCGCATTCCGGCCATGGATGATCAGGCGCCGGGCGCAGATCTTTTTGCCTTTGAAGCAGATGAAATCATTGACGTGGTCACCTCGCAGGTGGCAAATTCGGCGTTGTTTGCTTCGCGCTTCCGTGAGTGTGCCGCCAGGGCTTTGCTGCTGCCGCGGATCAATCCGAGCAAGCGCACCCCGTTGTGGCAGCAGCGTCAGCGGGCCAGCCAACTATTGGATGTCGCCCGGAATTACCCGGACTTCCCAATCATCTTGGAAACGGTACGCGAGTGCCTGAATGATGTTTATGATCTGCCGGCGTTGTCCTCGATTCTCTCCAAGGTCTCTTCACGCGCCATCAGGCTGGTAGAAGTCACCACCGAATTGCCTTCGCCCTTCGCCCAGTCCTTGCTCTTTGGTTATGTTGCACAATTCCTCTATGAATCTGATGCGCCACTGGCTGAACGCCGTGCAGCAGCCCTGAGTCTGGATCCGGTGTTGCTCGGTGAATTGCTGGGCCGCAATGATGTGCGTGAAATCCTTGATCCTCGAGTTATCACCGGCTTGCAGGAACAGTTGCAGTATCGAGCAGATAACCGGCGTTTAGCCGGAATGGAAGGCGCAGCCGACCTGCTGCGTCTCTTGGGACCGCTGACTAGCGAGGCCTTAGCCGCCCGACTGCGAGATCCAAATGAGGACAGTGCACCAATAGATCCGGCTACCGCAAGGGAACATGCCGAAGCCCTAGTTGCCACTCGCCGTGCTTTCACCCTGCGTCAAAGTGGGTCCTTGGCCTACGCCGCGATCGAAGATGCCGGCAAGTTACGTGATGCCTTGGGCACCCCGCTGCCCACCGGGATTCCGGCGGCGTTCTTGGAGCCGGTGGCCGACCCCATCCAAGATCTGATCTCACGCTACGCGCGCACCCATGTTCCTTTTACGCTCACCGAAATTGCTGCAGAACTCTCACTGGGTGTTGCGGTGTTGCGACCAATACTCGACCAGCTGGTGGCTGCCGGCAGACTATCGGTCGGCGCCTTCCGCCCGGTGGAGATTGTGCCCGAGGGCATCAGCGGTGATGAATACTGCGATGTCCAAGTGCTGCGCACCATTCGCACCAGGTCTTTGGCTGCCCTGCGCGCTGAGGTGGAGCCGGTTGATCAAAACACCTATGCCCGGTTCCTTCCCGCCTGGCAGCAGGTTGGATCAACTCTTAGTGGCCCCGATGGCCTTTATGAAATCATCGCTCAACTTGCTGGAGCTGAAGTGCCCGCCTCCGCGCTGGAGTCCTTCATTCTTCCTGCCCGACTCAACGGCTATCAAAGCTCGTGGCTAGATGAACTGTGCAGCGCGGGAGATATTCTGGTGTGTGGCGCAGGTGCAGCCGGTGGCAAAGACGGCTGGTTGTCGTTGCATACTGCCGAACACGCAGCGCTCTCCTTGCCAACGCCTGATGTCAGTAGCCTTCAGGCCATAGATCTGCGCGTGCTTGAAGCCTTTGAATCAACCGGCGCCTATTTTGCTGAGGAACTCGCCGCCCGCATCCACCATCCGGATAAGCCTCCGGTCAGTGCCCAAGACATTGCTGAGTCATGCTGGAGGCTTTTCTGGGCCGGATATATTTCACCCGACACCTTGGCTCCGATTCGCGGTTACTTGGCCGGCGGAAGTACTGCACACAAGATCGCCAAACCGGCACCGCGCGCCCGTGCCGCACGGCTCAACAGGCTCTCGGGTCTGAACCGTCTTGCGCAGGATCACGGTGGCTCCCCGATGCGTAGTCCACGCGGTTCAGCGCGTTGGTCTTTGCTCCCCCAGCCGGTAGCGGATCCCACCATTTCAGCGCATGCGACAGCAGAGATCATGCTGGAACGCTATGGCGTACTTACCCGCGGCTCGGTCGCCGCCGAAGCAGTACCTGGCGGCTTCGGTCAGCTGTACCGGGTGTTGTCCAAGTTGGAAGAAGCAGGGCATGCCCGTCGTGGTTACTTCGTGGAAAAGCTGGGTGCTGCCCAGTTCTCCACTTCAACCACCATTGACCGTTTGCGTGGATACCAGCTCTCCGAGGATCCTCGCCGTCAGCCTGTAGCCATGGTGCTCGCTTCGACAGACCCGGCCAATCCTTATGGTGCGGCGCTGGGCTGGCCAGCCACGCAGACCGGGCACCGCCCTGGACGCAAAGCCGGTGCCATCGTTGGGATGTTGGATGGTCAATTGTGTTTGTACCTGGAACGCGGCGGCCGCACGGTGCTAACTTTTGCCCAGCTTCCAGAAGAGTCATGGAACATCATTGCCATGCATCTGGTGGCTGCCCTACGCACGGCCAAGGTGGAGAAAATTGCCATCGCTACCGTGGACGGTCAACCTATACTCGACCATCCGGTGGGAGCCGCCCTATTGGCTGCAGGTTTCTATTCGACGCCGCAAGGCATTCGATTCCGGCGCTGATTCCTGAACAGAAAGAAGAGCTCTCATGCCTGAAGGTGATTCCGTCTATCGTGCCACTGCACGGCTCCACCAAGCCCTGGCAGGGCAGAGCTTACTGTCTTCTGATTTTAGAGTTCCGGCCTTGGCGACAAGAGATCTCAAAGACTATGTTGTGCATGAGGTAGTTCCAGCGGGTAAACACCTGTTGATGCGACTGCATCCTCCAGTCGCTGGGTCTTCTGAATTCTCTGCCAAGCCACTGACCCTGCACTCGCATCTTCTGATGGAAGGGCGCTGGGATCTGTATGCCTCGAATGAGCGTTGGAAGAAACCAGCGCACACTGCACGCGTAGTGCTCAAAACATCTACGGTGACGGCCGTGGGCTTTGATATTGCTCAGGTGCGCTTGGTACCTACCGAACAAGAGGCTGAACTCATCGGTCATTTGGGACCCGATTTGTTGGGTGCGGATTGGGACGCTCAGGTGGCGGTTGAAAACCTGCAAAGTCATCCACAGCAAGGTATTGGCCAAGCATTGCTGGATCAACGGCTGATGGCCGGTGTGGGAAATGTGTACCGTTGCGAAATCTTGTTTCTTAAACGTCTACACCCACTGACCCAAGTCGGCCAGATTGCTGACCTTCCGGCAGTAGTTCATATGGCCCACCGTCTGCTGACGGTAAATAAGGACCGGACTCGTCGCGTGACCACCGGCACCGAACGGACCCGAGAACCGCTCTGGGTTTATGGCCGTGCAGGAAAACCATGCCTTCGCTGCGGCACCCCTATCGCGTTACTCAAGATCCCATCAACTTCAGAAGGTTCCGAGCGAGATTGCTACTGGTGCCCACATTGCCAACCGGCGGTCTGAAGCCCTACTGAAGAGATGAAAGAATAGCCTTTATGGCTATGGAATCCCCGCTCCCCGTTCGTAACGGCGTTAATGCAACCCGTTTGCGGCTTCCGCAAGACGGAGCGTGGGCCACCGTGGCCGATTATCTGCTGGAACGCTTTGGCCATGTGGATCCTGAAGGCATCTTGCGACGCTTTGATAACCAAGAAATTGTTGGACTCGGCGGCGTGCCTCTAGACCGCCAAACAACCATGGATGAACACGAGTTCATCTGGTACTACCGCTCATTGCCGGTAGAAACGCCAATTCCTTTTGAAGCCAAGATCCTGCACCAAGATGAACACTTGCTGGTTGTCGATAAGCCACATTTTTTGCCTACCACTCCCGGTGGACGATTCATCCAAGAATCGGCTCTGGTTCGTTTGCGCAACCAAACCGGCATTGATGATCTTGTTCCGATGCACCGGTTGGACCGTGCCACCGCGGGCGTCATTCTTTTTGCCGTGAACCCAGCAACCCGCGGCGACTATCAGATGCTTTTTGAACGCCGTGAAATCAGCAAACGCTATAAAGCGGTCGTCGCACTGCAGCCCGGAGCGGGTCTGGAAACCGGCCGAGTGCTTCAGCCAAACGGCGAACATTCACTGGTCAAAGACGAAGCGCAACTGCACAACTTGCTTGGCCAGATGCCCATGGTTTACGAAAACCGCATGTCCAAGGTCAAGGGACAGTTGCGATCCGTCGTCAAAGATGGTGCACCCAATGCAAAGACCTTCATTGATGTTGAAGCCGTAGGCCGCAGTGCAGGTCACCATGCAGGAGTGGAAGTTGCGTTGATGGATCTCAAACCGCATTCGGGCAAAACCCACCAGTTGCGCGTGCATCTAGCTTCATTGGGTCTGGGAATTATCAATGATGCTTTTTATCCGCGTTTGTGGGACTTGGCTCCGGATGATTACCAGCGCCCGCTACAGCTGTTGGCGCACACCATTTCCTTTACTGATCCACTGACCAGAATTGACCGTAGTTTCAGCTCTGATCAGCAGTTGGCCGAAGCGCCGGTCATTTAGCCGTGCTGTCCAGCCTTTCCAGATCGAGCACGGTCAGCGGGTCAGCCCGTAAGGGGAACGGCGGATTCTGGCGGTCATTGCAACAGGAGGGGTTCGATCAGTTCGATCGGTTTCTTGAACTCTAGTCGTTTGCGTGGTCTGTCGTTGAGTTCGGCGGCGATCCAGTCAAGATCCTGGGCACTGTGGATGCTCAAATCGGTGCCTTTGGGGAAATACTGGCGCAGCAGTCCATTTGTGTTCTCGTTGATACCGCGTTGCCAGGGCGAATGCGGGTCGCAAAAGTAGATGTCGATGCCGGTATCCATCTTCACAGTTTTCCAGTCCTGCATTGCGATGCCTTGGTCCCAGGTCAGCGAATGCCGCAGCGCTTGCGGGAGTGTTTTGATCTTCGCTGTCAACGCCTCACGCATCTGCTCGGCTTTGTAGCCATCGGGTAGGTGAACGAGCATCGTGTAGCTGGTGTTGCGTTCCACCAGTGTCCCGATAGCGGTCTGGTTACCCTTGCCGATGATGAGGTCCCCTTCCCAGTGCCCTGGCACTGCACGGTCCTCTACCTCCGGTGGGCGCTGGGAAATATTGATCATTTCTGGGATTCGATTCTTACGCTGCCCGGCCTTGCGAGAGGGGCGCCGCACGGCCCGCCCGGTGCGTAAACACGCGGCCAGATCCCGATTCAAGGCGCCTCTGGACTGGACGTACAGGGATTGGTAAATAGTCTCCGGTGACACACGCATCTCCTTCTGGTCGGGGAACTGGACGCGCAGTCGTCCTGCGATTTGTTCCGGTGAATACTTCTTGGCAAGGTCCTCTTCCACTACTGTACGCAGGGCTATGTTCGTGTGGAGTTTGGCCGGTTTCGGCCGGCTGGCACGCTCGTAGGCGAGCATATGAGCCGAGGTTGCCCGCTAGGCGGTGCCGGGTTTCGTGTTGCGTCGCAACTCCCTCGAGACCGTCGAAGCCGACCGGCCAATAACCTCCCCAATCGCTCTCAAGGACTGGCCCTGAGCGTAAAGAATCGCGATCTCTTCACGTTGGGCGAACGTCAGAAACCGGCCCTTCAAATTCCTGCCACGGCGAGGTCGGACGCCACCGGCAACGGCCACGACAGTGCGCCCTGTACGCCTACTGGTATTGATCGGAATAACGGCATCAGTGATGAAATCACCTGCCTGCATCCCTGCCCAAAAGACCTGCAATAGATCCGGCCGGAAAAGGATTGAATACTTCGCCATATCAACACTCATTCACTAAGTGTTGCAATCACCGCAAGAACCCAAGGAACGGCATACGGGACACTAGTTCGCTAGCTACACGACGGGAACGGTGGCAGTATTTCGTGACTGCCAACGATTGACTGTTTGATATCAAACCGTTAGAGTTCTAACTATGGATGAATTGAACGCACACCCCTCCACCAGCCTCGACCTGTTTCGATGGGTTGGATGGGCATTGATGAAGGCGGGCGAAGACTGGATCCGTGAGCGAGAGCTTAGCCACGCGCAGAGCTTCGTCTTGGGATATTTAGTGCAGAATCCGGGTGCCATCCAGCGCGAAATTGCGAAAGCTTCCCGGACCACGGCGGCCAGTGTTTCGAGTCTGTTGCAGGGACTTGAGGCTCGAGGGCTCATAGAGCGCCGCAGTGAGGCCGGCAACGAACGCAGCAAGAACGTCTACGCCACACCCACTGGGGCCGCGCTGATCAGCGGTTTCGAGGTAGCGATGGCTGCCGCCGAGAAAATGATCCTTGCTCCCCTAGATCAGGCAGAGCAAGCCACGCTTCACACCCTGCTGACCAAGATCACCGCAGAATTGCCGCGGCCCACCAGATAGCAGCCGGGGCGCACCAGCCCCACATATCCACACTTTTACTTAGCCGTGCCGGCGATCGTCGGCGCGCGCTCGACCCTGCCCGGAAAGGGGACAGTAATGAGCGCAACAACAATCAAAGAGCCACCCGCGGGAGACATCGGCAGGAATCGGTGGTTCCTGTCCTCGGCCCCCATTGTTAGGTCTTTGATACATCTGTGCGTGCCCATGGCCGCAGCAATGATCGTCGGAGCCATCTACAACCTCATCAACGCCGGCGTCATCGGATCGCTGCACATCACCGTATTGCTGGCGGCAATCACCCTGGGCTCGCCCATCCTTGGCCTCGTCATGGCGGTCGGCAACGTCTTCGGCGTCGGCGGTGGGGCTTTCATCTCACGACTGATGGGTGCGGCAGAGCACGACGCCACCGCCGCCGGTGACATCAAGCGCGTCTCCGCGTTCTCCTTTTGGGGTTCAATCTTGGCTGGTGCCGTGATCGGCGCCGCCGGTCTGCTGATGTTGGACCCCATTGTGTCGATTCTGGGCGCCAGCGGCGAAGCTTTTACCGCAACCCGGGCATTCGTGGGAGTACTGCTGGCATTTGTGCCAGTGCTCGCCGCAGCAGTGTGCCTTGAACAGCTGGTCCGTGCTGAAGGGGCCGCCCGCCAGGTCATGATTGGACTCATCGCCTCCACGATCATGAACCTTCTGTTCGACGTCTTGTTCATCCTGGTGCTTCATTGGGGCGTGGCTGGCGCGGCCCTTGCGACCGGTCTGGCGAACCTGGTACTGGTTCTCTACTTTGCCTTTTGGCTGACCCGGAACAGTGAGTACGCAAGTCTTGACCCGCGTTGGTTCACGCTCGCTGCCCATGTCACCAAGCCTGTCCTCGGCGTCGGGATCAGTACCTTGCTGCAGTCTGCCTTCCTCATCGTCACGGCTCTGGTACTGAACAACCTCGCGGCGGGCTACGGCGATGGGCCCCTAGCGGCCATGGGAGTTGCCGTCCGAATCGCCCAAGTTCCGGAGTTCTTGCTGATGGGCGTAACGTTCGGGATTTTGCCGCTGCTGGCCTACTCCTATGGCAAGGGCGACCGAAACCGCCTTTCGGAGGCGCTGCGTAAGTCCGCTGTGGCGGTTGGCGGCATCGCGCTGGTCTCCTCGGCGGTGGTATTCGTGTTCCGCGACCAAGTATTCGAGGCGTTTATCTCCGATCCGTCGGTCCTGACCATCGGCGTCGTGGTCCTTACAGCCCAGCTCGTTGCGATGATTGCCAACGCCTTCACCGGACTCATCACCTCACTGTTCCAAGCCACGGGACGCGCCCTGGCGGCCACGATCATGTCAGTGACACAGGGCATCCTGTTCATCCCGGTAGTGCTCCTGGGCAATCTCTGGTTCGGACTTACCGGCATCATTTGGGCGCTGTCAACCACCGAAGTTGCCGTTCTCATCACGGGGCTGGTGCTGTGGATTGCATCCCGCGGCGCAATCGAACGAGGCTTGGCCGAAGGCAGCCCCGAGCGGGCAGAAGCTGCACTTGACGAGCAACCCGCCTAGCGGACTTCGGTCAGCAAGTAGGTGTCCGGTCAGCTCGCCCAAGTGAGCCGTGGCCCAAATGGCACTTGATGTCCGGGGCCCAGCCGGTGCGGCCGATGCGTGGCCAGGTACCCGCGAACGCCGCACCCGGACACTGCCCTTGCAGGTCATCGTTATTTCGTGCTGGCACTGGTTTTGCTCCCCGGGCTGAGTTACAAAACGGTGTACAGCAACCCCTGTCCGGGCACCGTTGCCATTTTCTCAAGGCAACAGCACTGTTCGAAGTCCGCTGAGCTGCGATCGAGTGACCGTAAACGGAACCCCTACTGGGACGAATTTCCCCAGATCGTGAGTTTTTCTCAGGAGCCGCTTACAGCGCCTAGTTGATTTTGGTTTCGTGCAGGTCCAGGTACGCACCCGTCACGAGCGCGCTTTCCTCAATTCCGAATGCTTCAACGAGCCGGTGTGCTTCCGAAATTGCTGCCTCAGAGTCCATTTTTTCGCCCACGGTCACTTCCAGTTCCACGAACTCGCCCAGTCCTTCAACGCGATCGAGGTGCACCCTGGCCTGACCGATCTGAAACACCATTCGGTGCTTCCGAACCCGTCCGGCCTCGCCGTAGGCGAGGGCCAAGACCGATCGCAACCCCTCGGGGTCGGCTGTCTCCGAATGGATGTAGAAGGATGTTTTGGGACCGAGCCGATCTGCCCTGCGGTAGAAGATCAGTACACCGTGTCGGTCGTCAAGGACCCGGAGCTTGAGCCTGCCATTGGGGCAAACGAAAAAGGTATCGTCCTGGGCAACATGCTCTGGCCCTGCGTCTGCCAAAGACGCGACAACCGGAATCAGGGTCTCGAGGCTGGCCACGCGGGCTTTGATTTCGATATTCGTCGGCATGAATCCACTAAACCACGTCGTTATCGTCAAGTGACCATCCGGGACTGCCCGTAGGCCGAACCCTTACCGGGCTACTTGTTCCGCTAGTCTCTGCATCCACTTCGAGGGGATATCAAGAGGCTCGAACCCAAACTTAGAGTAGAGGCCGTGGGCATCCCCCGTTGATAGAAGCATTCGTTTCAAGTTCAGTGGCTCGAATACCTCAATAACGCCTTCTAGAAGGGCAACGCCGATTCCCTGCCCGCGGACTTCAGGGGCCACGAATACATCGCAAAGCCAGGCAAACGTGACCCCATCCGTGACTACACGCGCGTAGGCGACTTGCCTGCCCGAGTTTGTCTCGTAGACGCCAAAGTTTCGGGATCCGTTCATCGCCTGATCCTGTGTTGAGCGGGATCTTCCCTTTGCCCAGTAGCTCTCCTCGCTGAGCCAGTGATGCACTTTTTCCCGATCGATATCGGCGTCGTCGGAAGAGAAACGGTAGGTCGAATTCATCCCACCATCCAATCACAACTCCTTCGCACCAATGCTCATTGCCTAGGGGATCCGCCCGCAGAAAATCTCGCCCCATAGCGGCGTCATTGATCTGTTCTCAACAGTAGGACCCGGGTCCGTGAGACGGCGGTGGGTCAACGTCCCGTAAGCCGGTCGGCATACGGGACAGACTCCGATCTGATTCCTGACGATTTCAAAACACCGAAGTCTCAAGAACTTAGAATTCCCGTATACCCCGCCCGCAAAACTGCCCGGTGAAGGTGCCTTATACGGACGCGAAAATCGATCGTTTCGGATGAGCCACGCGGAGCACCGGACGCAGTGTGGCAGGCCCACGGTTTATGGGACCTGCCGCGCCACATCGCGCTTTAGCGCGGAGCCATCCGGATAGCACCATCAAGACGGATGGTTTCGCCGTTAAGCATTGGATTAGCCACGATGTGTTCCGCCAATGCGGCGTATTCTTCTGGGCGTCCCAATCGCGAAGGGTGGGGCACCTGAGCTCCCAAGGAGTCTTGAGCAGCCTGCGGCAGAGAATCCATCATGGGCGTGTGGAAGATCCCCGGAGCAATGGTCATAACCCGAATCTGGTGACTGGCCAGTTCACGGGCTAGCGGCAAGGTCATCGCGGCCACCGCTCCCTTAGAAGCGGCGTAGGCAGGCTGGCCAATCTGGCCATCAAAGGCTGCCACTGAAGCGGTATTAACGATGACTCCACGTTCGGTGGTTCCTTGAGCGTCAGTCAGTGCTTCGCTATGCGCCATCGCTTCAGCAGCCAAGCGGATGACGTTGAAGGTGCCGTTCACGTTGATCTCTAAAACCTTTGAAAAGCGTTCCAGCGGCAGTACGCCATCTCGTCCCAGTACCTTGCCGGGAGTGGCCACGCCAGCGCAGTTAACCACAACTCGCAGCGCACCGAGTTCCTTGCACCGCTCGATGGCGGTAGCTACCTGCTGGGCATCGGTGACATCTGCCGGGGCGTAGCGAACGTTGGCACCAATCTGTGCTGCAATTTCGTCGCCGTCCTCTCGCGCCAGGTCAAGAACGACAACATGTTTGGCGGTTGCCGCGAGCTTTTGTGCGGTGGCCCGGCCTAAACCCGAAAGTCCACCGGTGACTAAAGCGACTGAATCCTGCAGCTGCATGCTTACCCCTTTGTAGTGCGTACATTTACCAGCCAGCCTACTGCCCAGTGCACTGGGGTAAAAGCATTGCGGTAAAAGCACTAGGCACACCCCAGATGCACAAACAGCTGGATACTCAGTAGTTGAGTATCCAGCTGTTTAGGTGTTAAACCGTTTAGTGCTTTTCTGCTTCGGCCTCTTGCGCGCCTAAGCTGACCAGTTCCTTCTTGCCACCAAGAAGGAAGCCAATCACGATGATGCCAACGCTGCAGCCAGCACCGATGAGGAATCCAGGCTGGAAGCCTTCAACCGTAGCGGCCAACTGATCGCTACCCGCGGCAATCTTGGAGGCGGTAGTCGCTGCCACAACGCCCACCAGCAGAGCGGTACCCATGGCACCAGCCAACTGCTGCAAGGTGGAAAGCAGTGCCGAACCGTGCGAGTGCAGGTGGTGCGGCAATGGGTTCAGCGCGGTGGTGAACGCAGGGGTGAAGATCAGGGCCAAGCCCAAACTCATCACCAGGTGCAGCACAACCAGCAACCAAATTGGGGTGCTCTCGTTCAGGATCAGTGCGTAGCCCAGCAACGAGGCCAGCAAGATGATTCCGCCAGGAACGATCAGTGGACGGGCCCCCAACCGGTCATACAACTTGCCAACCATTGGGGCCAAAATGCCCATCAGCAGGCCGCCAGGAAGCATGATCAAACCAGTGGTCAGGGTATCAATGCCCAGCACGTTGGTGAAGAACATTGGCAGCAAGATGATCACGCCGAACAGCGAGATCATGGCAAACATCATCAGCACTAGCGAAAGCGTAAAGTCCTTGAAGTTCAGCGGACGTAGATCCAGCAGCGCCTGATCTTGTTTCTGCAACCGCAGCTGCAGGAAGACAAAAGCAGCCAAGCAGAGCAACGCTACAACGAGGATGCCAATGTTCAGCGCACTCACGCCTACCGACAGTCGGCTCAGGCCAAAGACCAAGCCACCGAAGGCCGGGATAGCCAAAAGGACCGAGGTGAACGACAGCGGGGTGGATGCACCGTCTACTTCGTTGGACAGACGCGGGGTACCGATGATCAGTGCTGCGACCGCAATCGGGATGATCACGATGAACATGAAGCGCCACGACAGGTACTGCAGGATCAAACCCGAAAGTGTCGGGCCGATGGCTGGGGCCACGGAGATCACGATGGATACGTTGCCCATCAGCACACCGCGACGTTCAGCTGGCACTAGGTGCAAGATGGTGGTCATCAGCAGCGGCATCATGATTGCGGTACCACTGGCCTGGATGACGCGGGCAACCAACAGGACGGTCAGTCCTGGTGCCAAGGCCGCCAGAATGGTGCCCAAGGTAAACATGCCAATGGCTAGGACAAAGACATTGCGTACGCTCAGGCGTTGCAGCAAGAATCCGGTCATCGGAATGACCACTGCCATGGTGAGCATGAAGATGGTGGACAGCCACTGAATTGCATCAGCGGTTACGTTGAATTCGTGCATCAGAACAGGTAATGCCACGTTCATGATTGTTTCGTTCAGGATGACCACGAAGCTGGATACGATCAGCACCGCAATCGTGGTGAAGTTCTTTTTGCTCAGTCGTTCTGGAGCGTTCGTCACGGCTGGAATCTGCTTCCACGAGTAATTGAAAAGGAAATATGCTCTCGGTGCCCACGGCGAACGCAAGGGGCAAGAATTGGGGAAAGCTTAACTAATTTTATCTTTAGATCTCCGGCGGTACTAGAGTGCGCTGGCGTGCAGTTGGTGAGTTGCGCAACACAGATACAGCTTCACCCATGGAGCGGGGTTTGTGTACGAAGATAGAAGCATGAACGTGCGTACCCCAGATCCGTATCCCGGATGGCTTTCTGAAGAAGATCTTTACGAAGCGCGTCAGCGCCTACCGATGCTTTATGTTGAAGCGATCCCGGTTCGCCTTGACCCGCTGGGTTATGTGAATGAAGTGGGGCTTCTGCTCACCGGTGACGATGACGGTCGTATGCTGCGGACCTTCGTTTCTGGTCGTGTGATGTACCGCGAGACCATTCGTGCCGCGCTGATTCGCCACATCGAGAAGGACCTGGGCACCATGGTGCTGCCACAGCTTCCGGCCTCGCCGGTTCCTTTCACCGTGGCCGAATACTTCCCGGCACCAAGTGAAACCGGATTAACCGACGACCGTCAGCACGCAGTTTCCATGTGCTACATCGTTCCGGTGCGCGGTGAATCCACTCCACGCCAAGATGCTCTGGAACTGACCTGGCTGACCCCGGCCGAAGCCCTGAGCTCAGATATTCAAGGCGCGTTTGCCGGTGGCCGCGAAAATATCTTGCGTCAGGCGTTGGCCCACGTGGGTATCAATATCTAAGTTCAGCTTTCGCTCTTGGGAACGAGGCCCTGCTTGCGTTTGAGTACCGAGCCGAGCCAACTTCCCAAGAGCACGCCGAGCATGCCCACGGCACAACCGATCAGTGTTTCAACCACGCGGTCATACATCACCGAGCCGCTGAGCCCGGTGCCCAGCGAGACGCCGACCAACGCCATGGGCGTGATAAAGATCTGCGCCATGAAATAGTTACGCATGACCAGCATCTCGGCCAAGAACTGGCAAACGGCGATAAAGGCGAGCAAGATCCACATCTGCGGATTCGACCAGATCAGTAGCGCCATCAGGATCATGCCCACCAGTGTTCCCAATACACGGTGCACTCCGCGACGGATTCGCAGTCTAGTCGTATGCCCGACCAGAGGAACTACAGCGGCAACCATGGCCCAATAGTTGTGTCCGGCAGAAAGCTCACTGCCCAGAGTGTTGGCAAGAATTCCGGCCACACCAGCGGAGAGTACATGGAACAGCCCCTCCCACCAGATGGCTTTACGCACGTTATCGGACAGCGGTGGAAGCTTGGTACGTTTCCATAAACTAGCCCACTGACCTATGGCCCCAGAGGCGCCGATTACTAACGCCAGCACGATGGTCAGTCCCGCTACTAACAATGCCTCGCCCATGGGGGCCGCGTGGGGAATCGAAGCGATGGCCGCAAAAGCGAAGATATGGAATAGGGATCCGCCCGGGCGCAGGCGCATAAACCCGACCAGCACCGAACACAGCCCAGCAATGAGTGTTGTGGCTCCGACGATCTGCCACTTCATGACCTCTGGGTTCTGGTGGTCAACCCACCAATACGAGGCCGCTAGTGCCAAGGCGATGACGGCAAAAAAGAGAAGACCTGAACGAACCTGCATACGCAATCGGTTCCAGTAACCATCAACTCGTCCGTAGACTCCGGTGAAAGCACCAAAGACCGCGAACACCACTAGATCCATTCGGTCAATGGCAAAGAGCGTGATCAGCGGAGCGAAGATGCCTAGGCCTGTACGCAACCCAATCCAGTGGTCCTTGCGGGCCGGTCCCAGCGTTACCAGCGACTTTGTTGATTCCTTCAGTTTCTTCAGACCCACAGTTTCCTTCCGTCGTGTTGGACACAACACATACCACCCATTATTCGCTCATTGCCATGTGAGGGGCTAGGTTTGTGGGCACTTTGACATTGTCGTTTTCCTCACCGGCGCGTTAATACGGCACACTTGGTACGTGCCCGAAAAGAACTTTGACCCCAGCGCCCCGCATGCCCGCCAAGAAGAATTTGGCTTTGAAGTCGGAACCCGACTCACTGCACCCGATGGCTCCCCAATGTTGGGTCGCACCGGCGTGATCCGCACGCCACACGGCGAAATCAAAACTCCTGCGTTCATTGCGGTGGGTACTAAAGCTACCGTCAAGGCGGTGACTCCCGCTCAGGTTAAAGAGCTTGGCGCTCAAGCAGTTTTGTCTAATGCTTACCACCTCTACTTGCAGCCCGGTGCGGACATCTTGGATGAAGCTGGCGGACTAGGTCAGTTCATGGGCTGGGACGGCCCTACCTTCACCGACTCCGGTGGATTCCAGGTTATGTCCTTGGGCTCAGGGTTCAAGAAGGTCATCGATATGAAGTCCGTTGACCAGTCAGGTCCGGATGACGCGGTAGCACCAGGCAAAGAACGCTTGGCTAACGTTGATGAGGAGGGTGTCTGGTTTAAGTCCCATCTTGATGGCACCAAGCACCGTTTCTCTCCAGAGATTTCCATGAATGTTCAGCATCAGATTGGAGCGGACATCATGTTCGCTTTTGATGAGCTGACCACTTTGCAGAATTCGCGCGGCTACCAGATCGAGTCCTTGGAGCGCACCCGTCGCTGGGCTGAGCGCTGCATCGCCGAGCACTTCTCACTAACTGATAACCGCGCGGGCAAGGAATATCAAGCACTCTTCGGCGTCATCCAGGGTGCACAGTATGAAGACCTTCGTCGCAAGGCATGCCAGGATCTTGGAGCCATGGCCTTTGATGGTTTTGGTATTGGCGGAGCCTTGGAAAAGGAAAACCTTGGAACCATCGTCGGTTGGTGCGCCGAGGAACTTCCCGAAAACAAGCCTCGCCACCTGCTGGGGATCTCCGAGCCGGATGACATCTTTACTGCCATTGAAAACGGTGCAGATACCTTTGACTGCGTTTCGCCAACTCGTGTGGCGCGCAACTCGGCGTTTTACACCCCGTGGGGCCGCTTTAATCTTTCCGGTGCCCGCTACAAGCGTGATTTCACCCCGCTGGTTGAAGACTGCGATTGCTACACCTGCCAGAACTTCACCCGCGCCTACATTCACCACCTATTCAAGGGCAAGGAACTACTCAGCCACACGCTGATTTCCATCCACAACGAGCACTTCACCGTTAGTTTGGTTGAATCTGCCCGCCAGGCGTTGGAAGATGGCACCTTCTTTAATCTCAAGGATAAGGTCTTGGCTAGCTACTACGCTGGCAAGCCGGATCCCCAGGGTCAGCCGGTGGCATAGTAGTCGGATAACAATTAAAAAGGGTGCTCATTTTCCGCCGTCAGGCGGGAAATGAGCACCCTTTGTCATGTTCTAGGCTGAGGCAGTCGCCGCTCGTCTAATCATCGGCAAGTGCATGATTCCGTCATCATCAAAGTCTTCGCCACATCGTTCAAATCCGAATTTTCCATACCAGTCTTCCAACTGGGTTTGAGCGCCGAGATGAATCTGAACGTCCGGGCGGCACATAAAAACAGCTTGCTTCATCAGCGTTCCGGCCAGTCCTCGACCCCGTGCTTCCGCCTTCGTAGCAACACGGCCGATATGCGGGTTTTCACCGTGAATATCAAGAATGCGTACGGTGCACAATAAGTCGCCGTCCTCCCATGCGCCCAGGTGCAGGGTTCCTTGAACGAGGTCCAGACCATCCAAATCCGGGTAAGAAGAACGCTGCTCAACAATAAAAACGTGCGTACGCAGTTTGAGCAACGCATACAGCTGCTCAGTGCTGAGGTCTTCCGGCTTATGAATTGAAATTTCTACGCTCATCTTCTGATCCTATCCGCGTAAACCTGCGTACGCCCGTCCGAGAAATGGTTGTAGGGCCCGGAGAGCAAATAGCACGGAAATTCCCCACAGCGGCCAACCAATTCCGGTTTCAGGACTGAGCACTAAAGCAAAGAGCGGCGCGTAAGTGGCCACCGCTGGAATTAAGGTGGACGCTTCATTCATCAGAACCATGACCACTGTTGTATCGCTGGTGGAGCCACCTAACAGGCTCTCCCAGTCGCGTTCTTTACGTTGCGCATGACCTAGGCTGGCTGCTGCCCCTCCGAGGGAGACGACGATCACTGCTGCACCCCACAACCAGAAATTGCTCAGCTGAACGACGCCCAGCAACGCCAGTCCCCCAGTGAGCGTGGTCAACGCGATCACGCAATAGAAAACTGCAAAAAGTACCGCTGTTCGTTGTAGCTTAACCGCAGATTGTCCCAGGTGTTGTGTCAGTTGCGGCTGCGAGATCAAAGGCGAAATAGTTCCAGCTACATTTATCGTCAGCAACAAACACAGCACGAGGTAAAACAGCAGAGCGCTCAGCGGGTTGGCCACCTGTTCAACAGTCGCAACCAGTGCCATGACCATCACCAGATACCCCAGCGTTGCATGCCAGCGCCCGCCTCGCAGTAAACGCAACACCAGAATGCGCCAGGCCACCGGCAGTCGGGAAGCAAGCTTGTTCCCACGACGTCGCCTGCGACCAATTGAAGCCGAAGATGGCTCCACGGCGCCTCTGGTATCTGCTTGCATCGCAGAGCCCAAGGCCAAGCGTTGATGCTCGCCGGCTACGCGCATGTCGCGCGCCCCGATCCTTGGGCTGCGTTTCCATGCCCACCAAGTACTGAGCACACTCAAGCACAGCAAACCGATTGCGGCAGGAGCCCATGCAGATAACCGGAGCACAGAGCTCGACGCACCTTCGACGACACTTATTGCCCACGGAATGTTCACCTGAAGCAAGAACCAGAATGCTGCAAGGACAACTATGGCGGCCACGATGCAGCGTCCCAGCCAGCGTTGTGCACGTGGTTGCAGCCCGTAGCTTTGCAACACAACCGCAAGGCTGGTCAAGAGCACTCCGGATAATGCAAAACTAATCAGTGCGTAAAGGGCTACCAGCGGTTCATAAGCACCGACCAAACCAAACATGACAATCAGCCAAAGCACCCCTACAAAACTGCTGGTCAGCAATCCAGTCAGTAGTGCGCTTCGAATCGATCGGCCGAGAATGGGCCTGGTGCTAATTGGTAACGGCAGCCACCAGTCCGCCTTGGCAGCATTCACGCCTACAGGCCCTAGGTATAAAAACAGCCGTAGAACACAGATGGCGCTGAGCATGAGCAGTACCGGCGACAGCTCTTGCAAACTCCATACCGTCCACGGTGTCTGTACGTGAGCTACCGTCTGCCCAAGCAGAGCAAAGATGAGGCCAAAGATCGCGCTGAAAAGATATGCCAAAGCAACAACCGCGGCCAGCACCCATACATAGACATCAGAGAAGTGATCAAAGCGTTCTGAAAAGTTGCGCCGTCGCTTTGCGCGGTTGAGCAACTGCTGCGGATCAAATTTGTTTTCCTGCAGAAGTTTTTCTCTAGCGTTCAAGCCACTGCGCTCCGGCCTCGGAGTGAAGGGCTTCACCTTGATCTTCGTTCAGCAAGAAGGCGTGGTTCAAACAGTGACGCAGCATCTGCGGATCGTGGGTCACTACTAAAAGTGTCGTCCCGGAACCTCTGAGTACGGCCAATCGATCATAGAGTTTCTGCCGGATACGCAGATCTAAACGTTGCTCCGGTTCATCAAGGATCATCAGCTGTGCAGGCCGAATGAGTGTCGCCGCCAACAGCACCTTGCGACGCTGGCCGGAGGAGAGCTCGCTGGGCAGTAGCCCGGCCACTTGTTGTAGCTCAAAAAACTCCAGCTCTTCACTGACGCTTTGTTTCCAAGAGTTCAGATTGTGGCCGCGAGCCACCAATTCAAGGTGTTCAGCAACGGTGAGTTCTTCAAAAAACGCTCCATCGGTGATCTGGACAGCGACATGCTGGCGGAAGGCTAGCGAGTCCTCGTTCACGGGCAGACCTAGAAATTCGACAGTGCCTTGCACCGGCGATAGGTGTCCAAGGATGGTGCGCACCAACGTAGATTTGCCACTACCGTTGGCTCCAATGATTCCCACCCCGTCGCCTGCGGAAACCTGCAGATCTAGCGGACCACAAATGACGCGTTGTTGGTAGCCAATAATCAGCTCGCGTGCTTCCAAGACAATCTTGGTGCTCTGACCTGTCTGCATGCTTGTAACGTTATCCCGCTACAACCACAAAGGGCATCGTCCTCGCGGATGATGCCCTTTGTTCACTACTTAGCGTTTACGG